>Ga0265293_10001411_pt1 | contig 52355 bp, 43 predicted proteins | sample Munlanlewell138R_FD_192505 | JGI IMG/M metagenome (GOLD analysis project Ga0265293, IMG submission 192505) | Leachate microbial communities from a municipal landfill in Southern Ontario, Canada - Leachate well 138R | ecosystem: Engineered > Solid waste > Landfill > Unclassified | place: Canada... | reverse complement strand
AGGGACTAGCAAGGCTGAGAAATTCTGGGGAAATGATGGAGATGACTATATCAGACCCGGTGGAGGGATAGACTACTCTTGGGGTGGCACAGGCACTGATTATATAGAACTTTATGATGATGGATTAGAAGGTTATCGCATACTTAAATTAACTGATGAGGGAACTATTTTTCACTCACAAGATGCTACACAAAGAGATGCAGGAACATGGACTGAGGGTTATAATGCACATGGAGGCATCAATTATGCTTATGAGTTTGAAGGCTTTGGTGGTTCAAACTATGCTGATACAATGTTCGGAAATATACACGATAATGTTTTAAATGGGCACGGGGGAGATGATATCATATATGGCATAGGCGGTAATAATGTTATAAGAGGTGGAAGTGGAGCTGATACTATCTATGGTGGAGATGGAGCTGATATCATTTATGGAGATGGTGATAATGACATTATCCATGGTGGAGATGGAGATGACACTGTCTATGGCTACTCTGTTTATGATTGGAAAAACACAAACCAAGACATAATGGACGGAGGTAGTGGAGTAAATACTCTAAATTATAGCTTGGCTAGTCATGGAGGCTTTACTTTAGATATGAGGACTTCTGCATTAGATGCTGCAGGCACTACTACTAACGGTGTTAATACTGAGGGTTATGCTTCTGTAATTTTTAGCGCATCAGGTGGTAGTAACGATAAAACATATGTTGCCAATGCCTATAATGATAAGGTTAAAAATTTTCAAACTATTATTGGCTCAAGAGATGGTGATACTATATATGCAAATGACACTGGAATGACACTTGATGGTTGGAGCGGAGTAGATAAACTTTATGGCGGTGCTGGTAATGACACTATCATAGCTAGAAACCAAACTGGTGAAATCTTAGAAGGTGGCGATGGCACTGACACTCTAGAGCTTGCACAAAGTGTTGACTTTAGAACAAACACAAGAAATATCACAATAAAAGAGTTTGAAGTGCTAGAGCTTAGTAGCTACAATGCTTTCATGACACTAGCTCAATGGGATTTAAATGCTTTTGAAAAAGTAGTTGGCGAAGATAATAGTAGAATCTATATGTATGGAACAGGTAATGGTGAAACTTTTTATTTTAAAGATATTGACTTTAGTGGGTTTAGCGGAAGTATGTACATCTATGGCTACAATGGAGACGATATATATGACTTCACAGGCTCTACACTAAGTGCAGATATGAACTTCTACTTAGATGCTAGTGGTGGAACTGATACTTTAAAGATGGGAACAAACCAGAGTATAAATATGCTAGATAACTACTATAACACTTTTGAGAAGTTTGAAGTTGGGATTGGCTCTACTTTAGAGATAAATGCACATAATGATGGTGGAAGAAGATTCAATGCAGATACTAAAGATTTTGATGATGTGAGTGGAGAGGTGAATTTTATTGGTGGAAGTGGAAATGACACTTTTTATGCCCACTTAGATAAATTTAATGTTATGTCAGGACAAATTAATTTAGATGGTGGAGCAGGTAATGATACTTTTCTTGCTAACTATGAAGCTCTTTTAGATGAGAAGCTAACTATTGATGGTGGAGTTGGTAGTGATGTGGTTGATGTTAGAGCATCAGTAACAGATGCAGATTTAAGTTTTAACAATGCTGATATGTTTGCTAATATTGAAATGCTAAGATTAACTGATAGTATCACTAGAACAAAAAATGTAGAGATTAATGCTGAGGCTATGAAGGGTTGGTTTGAAGAAGGTAGTCTGTTTCAACTTGATTTATATAACCAAACACAAGCAAACAATGTAACAATATCTAATGCAAAAGAAATTTCTGATGCAACTGAAATAACTGGATCTACAGGAAGTTTCACAGGCTTTGAAATGGGCAAAACTTATGACATAACTCTAGATGATAATAGTAACTTTCAAATGCAAGTAGTCTAACATAGTTAAACTACTTCTTTTTGCAAGCTCAAAGCTTTGATAAAGTAATATTGCACGTATAAAACTTATAAATATAATTAGGAATTAAAATAAATGAATAACGACATTTTAGCCCAGATAGACTCTCTTCCACCTCTGCCACAAACAGTGGTATATATAGAGGAATATAAAAACAAAGAGGACAAATCTCCTAAAGAACTATCAGAGATCATAGGCAAAGATCCACTAATCCTATCAACACTTCTAAAGGTTTCAAACTCTGCTATGTTTGGCTTTAAAAAGAGGATAGAGACCTCGCAGATGGCAGTTAGTCTTTTAGGTGTGAATTTTACCATCTCTTTAGCTCTTGGAAGTGCTATAAAAAATCTTGTGGAGACTTCGCTAGAACCTTATGGCGCAGACTCAGAAAAGTTTTTAGAGACTGCATCTCAAGCGATTATTATGGCATCTAAACTTTCTAATGAGATAGACCCAGATCTTAAAGATAGACTTCTTCTTCCTACCTTTTTACTTGAGACTGGAAAATTTATCCTCTCAAGAGTCATAAAAGAGAGAGAACAAATGGCTGAGTTTTATGAAGAGGTAAAGGAGAGTACAAATATTGCGGAAGTTGAGAAAAAATACATAGGCGTATCTACATCTATAGTAACTGCTGCTATGTTTGAGAAGTGGGGACTCTCACAAACCCTTATAGATGACATAAGATATGTAGATGAGCCATCAAACCCTGAAAACAATAGTTTGCTAGTCTCTCAAATCATCCATATCGCAAATAAGGTTTGCAATATCGTTCATCCTTTTAAAGAGGAGTCTATAAAAGAGGCGCTAGAATATGCAAAAGTAAATAATCTTAAACCAGATGAGCTAGAGAACATTATAAATGAGATGAAGGCAAAACTAGAGGAATAGTTTTATAGTAGAGAGTTTCTCTGCATAAAACTTGTAGCATCTTCATAGCCTTGGCTGTGAGCTTTTTCTAGCCACTCTTTTGCTGCTAATTTGTCAATATCTACACCATGACCATAAAAGTAAAAAACACCAACTTGATATATAGCTCTTAAAAAGCCATCATTTGCAGCTCGTTTGTACCACTCAAATGCAGTTTTGAGGTTTTTTGTAACAATAATCCCCTCAGCATACAAATCACCAAGCTTACTCTGAGCATGATGACTTCCTCCCTTAGCACTTCTCTCAAGCCAAAAGAGTGTTTTTTCTGAGTCATAAGATACATACTCAGCTTTGTAATACATCATAGCGATATTATATTGCGCTAAGGCATCATCACTCCATGCGGCCTCTTGAAACCAAAAAAATGCTTTTTGCAAATCTTCTTCTACACCATTACCAAAGTAGTAGAGTTTTGCTAAGTTATTTTGGGCTACTTTGTCTCCATTTTTAGCTGCTTTTTCGTACCAATAGTAGGCTTTTTTCATATTGGAGGGAGTAGGGCTGCTCTCAAAGAAAAGCCCTAGATTTAACTGCGCTTCTACAAGTCCAGCTCTTGCAGCTCTCTCATAATGTTCCTTTGCTAGGGAGTCATCTCTTTGGACTCCAAGCCCATGTTCGTACATATAGGCTAAGTTATTTAGCGCTTTTAAATCACCTGCATCTGAAGCCTTTTTGTACCATTTAAGGGCTTTTATATAATTTTGCTCAACTTCATCTCCACTAAAATAAAGTAGTCCCAAATTAAACATCGCACTAGCATTGTTATCTCTAGCTTGTTTTTTGTATAGCTCTACAGTGGTTGAAGAGTCTGCTAAGAGAGTAAAAAAAATCAGAGTTGATGCAAGGATAAGCTTCATTGTGCATCTTTTTCTTCGTTATTTTTTTCTTCTATTTTTATTTCTTTAGCTCTTGCTTTATCTGCATCACAAAGTATATGATTAGGATAAACAATAGTCTCTAGTCTAAAGTTACAATTTATCCACTCTTCTTTTATACCTAAGATGTACTCTAGTCTATTCCAAAAGAGTTTATGTAAGAAGCTATCTGATTTAAAGTAAGTTACTTCATCATTTTTCGTTGTAAATATCTCTAAGCTCAGCTCTTTAGTGCCATTTTCATCAAGTGCTTTACTGCTTAAGACTACATTTTGAACCTCTACATCTATATCTATAAAACCAGTTGTAACTCTTTTGCTCATCTCAAGTGATGTCCAGTTAGTATCTAGTATATGCTCATGTTTTGCAGAGTAAAAAACTCTTTTTATGGAGTTAAATAGCTCTTGATCATTATCTATAGTATAAGTTTTAATAGAGATGTTATTATCTTGCTCTATCTCATCTTCTGCTAATAGCTGCAGAGTAAGTAAAAAAGCGCTTATAAAAAAGATTGAAAATAGTTTCATAATATAATCCTAGCTTGAAGTTCCATAGACACCTAGCATCTCAAATGCAAGATAGTCTTGTCTGCTCTTTAGTGAGTCGCCTATAACTTTGATGTTATGCTCATGAGAGAACTCTATTATCTGTTTTACCACACTGTGCTTCACGCTATCTTTTTTGAAGTCTTGACAAAAGCTTCTCTCTAGTTTTAAGTATGTTGGTCTCAACTCTTTTAAGCTCTCAAGATTTAAGTCTGTTGGGTCGTATTTTTTTATCATAGACTCTATGTTTAACTCTCTTAGTATGCCATAGAAACTACTAAACTCTTCAAAATTACTAGCTACGCTATAACTAGGTGAAGTAAAGATGATTTTTCGCATAAACTCATTCTCTTTAGCTGTAGCATCTAGCCATGATATAAAGAGTTTGTTTGTTATACTTGAGACCGATAGGACTATACAAATCTGATGCTCTATCTCTCCTAACTCTATCTGCTCTAGCGCTTTTATGATGAGTGCTTTGTCAAACTCAGCCACAACGCCAAGTCTCTCAGCCACTGAGATAAACTTTCCTGTAGGGATATTCTCAAATGTAAAACTATCTATAATAAGAGGCGATATCTCTTGGATAAGAGTCTTTGGCTCATCTCCAAACTCAACTGTATCGTGGAGGTATTGTAGTACAAAGTCATTTCGTTTTATGATATCTTTGATACTTCCCTCTAGTTTTTTCATAGACTCAGCTTGCTGTTGAAAGTCAGCAATATGATAAAACTTACTCTTTTGCGAGATGGCACTCTCATAAGCCTCTTGAGCATTTTCTATGTTTGATTCTATCGTTCCATACTGGTCAAAAGGTACAGCTCCAAAGTAGATGGAGCGGTCAAAGAAGTAGTATTTATCTACTAGTTTATCAATAAGATCTAATATATCATTTAAAAAGCTCTCTACCTTTTGTATCTCTTTCTCATATAAAAGCATAGAAAATTCTCCACCAAAGAACCTATATATAGAACCGTCTCTATCTCTTGAGATATTAAAGTAGTGTTGTATGGCCTTTGCAAAATCTTCTATCAGTGAGTTTACAATCTCAGGTCCGTGATTTTTTGTAAAGATGCCAATCTTGTCAATCTTTAAGTAGATAACATAGCCCCCTCTATTTGAGATAAACATATATTTTAAGTCATTTTCAAATGATTTTTTGTTTGGAAGTCCTGTTAATTCATCGCTTCTCTCTTTTTGATAGATAATATCTCTACTAACAGTGAGGTCGTTTGTTGTGTTTATAAACTTCTTACTAAGGGCTATGGTGTTTTCGCTTAAGATATCAAGTTCACTAAAGTTAGTTTTTTGCTCTTTGAAGTCAAGCATCTTGCCTTTTAGTATATTTGTAAGATAGGCATTTAAGTTCTCCATTGAAGTCTTTAAACTCTTATAAACAACAAATCTATATAACAAAAAAGCAAAAAGAGTTATAACTAAAAGGAGGATGCTAAGTGCTATCATAAACTCTTTTAACTCTGCATCTAGGAACTCTTTATCAAAACTATTTTTGTAAGATATCCAAAGAGAAAACTTCTCTTCATCTACTCTTAGGAGTTTTGTTGTTGCATCTGTACTCCCGCTTTGTAAAAACTCCGTTTTAATCTCAAGAGGAACTAGAAAATCTTTGATAACACTATCTTTAATGGCTTGAAACTTTATATTTACGCTTTGTAACTCTTTTTTGTCTTGAGCTAGAATTAGTTTGTAAAGTCCTACCTCAGATGCCTCTATCTCCGCTATATTTGCATCTATGGTTACATCACTAACAAACCACTCGTTCTCTTTAAGATAAACTTTCTCAAGAAGTGTTTTGTCGCTAAAAGTGTAGTTTTTTAGTTCTAGTTTTGCATCTACTAAAGGTGAACTCTCTCTTAAGAGATATATAGCATTTTTAAATAGCACAAGATTGTTTTGCTCTATAGAGTCTTTAGTGATTTGTAGTAAATTTGACTTAAGTTTATCCTCATCAAGGGATACTCTTGTTAGCTCTTTTGTCTCTATATGTTTGTTGTATAAACTAGAAGATATAACAAATGTAGCAATCAAAAAAGCGATGATATATATCAAAATCTTCATTGTTCGTTAAACTTCCTATAGAGTTTTTGTTTTGAAGATATTTTCTCTATAACTGGCATATACTCTATCTTTAGCTTTCCAAGTCCTTCCAAGGCAAAGCTCGCCTCTTCATAGCTAGAATATACTCCCATCATTAACTTTACCCATTTTTTATCTTGACCAAAATAAAAGGCAAAACTATCATCTGTTATGTTTGCATCTTCTATGATTTTTCCAGCTACCTCCATAGAAGGAAGGGTGGTTATATTGATAGTAAATTTATCTTCTGAAGCTGTAAGAAACCTCTCTTTAAAGCTTATGTCTGTTTGAAACTTTAACTCTTTTTGAGCCAATAACTCTTTGTATTTTTCTAATTCGCTTGCATCTACAAACATAAGGTTTGCAAACTCTTTAAAGTTCTTTTGGACTCCTCTGATTAGTTCTACTTTAGTTTTTTTATCACTATCTAGTTTACTTTGCGCAGCGGCAGCATCTGACTCTGTTTCAAAGATGCCATAAGCTATATTTGTTTGAATCTTTTTATCGTTATGAGACTGATATATAAACGCACTATCTTCAATTTTTAACTTATCTATCATCTTAAGTGCATCTATAGAGTTGTCAAACTTAGATATAACTATGGTGTAACTTTGTGGGTCTTGTAGTAAAAAATTTTCATGAAAAGACAAGATGCTATCGAGTGAAGGTTTCATACTTAGAGGGAGTTGCTCTATTTCATCCAAGATAACCACTTCAACTGGTTTAGTACTTGTGTTTTTATCTACTATATCTAAAGTGTTATCTAAAACTACATACTCTGTCTCTTCTTTTTGCAGAGTCTCTTTATGTTGTTCTCTATATGCCGTCTTTGCCATATCTAGAAAGCTTTCATTTTCTATATCTATCTGGAAATATTCAAGCAGCTCACCAGAGAGAAGAAGTATCTCAAAGTAGTCTTTCATGCTATCTTGTTGGTTTTGTATAAGATTTAACTCAGCTGTATTTAACTGTCTTTGGGCTTCTAGGAGTACATAAAGGTCTTGTTCTCCATTTCTAAAACTCTCCCAGTAAGACTCAACCATTTTCGAAGATGCATCTACTTCTTTTTGAGCATTGTCCATATTGTCTTGAAGTGAAGTCAGAGATGTGTGAAACTTCTCTAAACCCCATTTTATTCTTCTAATCTCTGCTTTTTTATCAAACATCTTCTCTTTGATTTTAGAAAAGGCTTTTAGATACTGCTTCTCATCTCTTCCACCATTATAAAGATTGTAGTTTAAGATTATTTTTGCATAAAATTTATCTTCATTATGCTCAAAATCTTCTTTATCCATTATTTTTTCAGCACCTGCTATAAAATCAATTTTTGGTCTAAAAGCAGATTTTAGTTTTTTAAGATTGTACTTATTACTTAACACTTGGTAGTCAAGTGCTTGCAACTCAGAGTTGTTTACTAAAGAGCTCTCAAGTAAACTGTCAAAATCTTTAAGTTCAACTTTTGTTATTTTTTCGTGCGGATATGCATCATGAAATACTTCACCAACTATAAACTCAAAGTACTCAAGAGAGTTTATATACTTTGAGTTTGTTCTCGAGTATTGGGATTTTGCATTTGAGATGCTCGCTTCAATATTGCTAAGTTCTCCTACTGAAAGGGCTCCAGCATCGTATTTTGTTTTTACTATATCAAAAATTTTCTCAAGCTCTTTGATGTTTTTATCACTCACTTCAAGAGACTCTTTTGAAAACAAAACATCAACATAAGAAGTAACTGCTTTTTGAACCTCTGTCTCTAATAGTTTTTTAAACTCCACTTTAGATAGCTGATAAAGAGATTTAAGTCTTTGTATATCATTTTGTGTCTCTCCACCTGCATAGATATTCTGAGATAGTTTTAGAGCTAAAATCTCATCACCATAGTATTTAGAGTCACTTAGGGTTTTATCTGGCTTTTTATCGCCTGGCTTGAGCTGAGTTTTTGTTAAAGAGTAGGAAGCATCCACAGATGGATAATAGTTCGCATAAGCTATATCTACATCTTCTTTAGCCTGTATCATTTTTTCTCTTGTAGATTTTACTTTATGGCTCGCTAAGAGCGTTTGAAGCACTACATCAATGAGATCAACTTTTTGTAACTCTACAGAGCTAGGTTGCAGTGCAGATGAGTCTTTGAAGTCTTCATCACTTTCTATTTTGATATTTTTATAGCTTTGTGTAATGTCTTCTTTTTCAACTACAATTTCATTTGCATAAGAGCTTAAAGAAAATATGAAAAATATTAAAACTACTATTTTTTGCACTTTAAATTATCCTTTTATAAACTCTTCTATTTTTTTCTATTTATGAGTATGACTGCGTAACCAGACTCGTGTTCAACAAGATTGTTTTGTGGAATTGTATCTTTTAGTCTAACTACTACATCATCATTTTTATAATCTAGTTTGCGGATCAAATTTCTTATATTTATAATTCTTGATAGTGCTAACTGCTTTGCTACAGATGCACTCACTTGGTTTTGTGGCTCTTTAATATAGATAGATACAAAGTGTCCAAAAAACTTCTCTTTAGCACTAAGTAAAAATTCCTCGATCTCTTTTATAGAGTTTGGGTCTAAAATAACTTCGCTATTTAGATATTTTATTACCATCCAATCTTCATAGATAAGGTTGTCTTGTCTTGTGTTGTTGTTTTCTATATTACTATAGTCCAAACCAGCACTTTTGACTTGCTTATTTTTCTCTTTTTCTTTTTTAAACTCAACTTCTGATATAGCTGTTTTTATAGTATCTTCGCTCTTAACATTTGTTTCTCCCTTGATGGGAACTGTTCCTGTATAAGACACTTTATACTTAAACTGAGAGTAGTAGGTTATGTTTACTAGAAGAACTAGCATAAACATCAAAATAACCATAATAACCGATGCAAAAAGATCCACAAATCCAGGCCATGGGTTAAATGCTTCTACTCTTTTTTTTGCCATTAACTAAGCCTTGCCATCTAGCTTGCTAAGGAGTTCTTTTAACATTTCATTGTTTTTTTCTTGAAGCTCTAACATCGCTTTTATACTTCTTCCAGAGTTTACAGTAGCAGCTGAGAGGTCTTCTATGGAACTAACTAAAGATGAAGAACTTTGATAACTACTGATATTTAAATCTTTTATGCCAGAAGAGATATTTTCAAGTGCTAGCATCTCATTTTTGGCGGCTTGTGACTCTCCATCTATACTTTGAGATAAGATTTTTAAGATATTTTCATTTGCTTTGTTTGACTCTTGCATACTGCTTGTAAAGATACTTATCTTATCTGTAAAAATTTCCATAATTTGAGACATAGAGGAGCTACCACTACTTACAACGCTACCGCCAGATGAACTGCTAGTCGGTGATTCTATAATTAAAGAGCTTATCCAATCTTGTATATCTTCTATAAAGATAGCTTGGTTTTTTTCTAATATATAACCCTTAACACTAAGTATAATGGCAGAAGCAACTCCAAATAAAGAAGATCCAAAACCTACAGACATACCGCTAATAGGACCATTTAATCTCTTCATAACTTCGCCGAGATTAACATCACCTTGAAGCGAGAGGACTATCGTTCCCATCTCATTTAGTGATATAAGCAGTCCAGAGAATGTCCCAAGAAGTCCTATCATCAAGCTCATACTAACAAAAAAAGATATGAAGCTTTTTTGATTTATAAACTTCTCTTCAAGCCAGTCTACTACATCAGTTGCTTCTGTATGTGTGAAATATATATTTTGATGAGATGCTCTTTGTGCAAACATCTTAGCAACATTTTCAGGAAATATTTTATCTATACCATTTAGATAAAACTCTAAAGTACCACCTTTTTTATAGCGGACAACGGCAAATGTTCCTGTTAGCATCACTAGTTCCATTGTGGCTTTTAAAATAACTACAATTCCAATAGAGAGAGTTGTAAGAACTGCTATGTTAAATGTTAAAGTAGTGAGGAAAAATTCATAGATAGTTGAGAGGTTTGAATATACTATAAAAAATATAAATAGCCACAAAATTCCATAAACTTTAAGTATCCGTAATCTACGCATCAGTTAGCATCTCCTTAAAGTAAAAATAGTAATAGTGAGACAATAAGTCCAAGGGTTATCATAACTACTTGATTTGCCATCTTCTCAACCATGTTGATAAAGCCACTCTCTTGGCTAATACTCTCACCTAAAACTATAAGCCCAATATCTACACCATTTACATCTCTAATAATTGTTGAATTTAAAAAATACTCTTTATCAGATATGTAATTTTCTCTAGCTAGATCCTCTATAAACTTACCATCGAGATTAGCTATATATGAAACTATTTTGTTATTGTGTATTTTTATATTTACTAAGTGATTTTTACCGATATCACTATAGATGCCATCTCTATTCTTAAGCGATAAAAATGGCAGCATCTTCTTATCTAGTAAAAATGTAAACTCCTTAGACCTTCTATCAAAACTATCTTTTATGGAGTAGATGCTATCTTTTGCTTCAACAACACCTATAACAACATTATCTTTTATAATAGGTAGTAGATAGACATAAAAAACACCATCGAAGAGAACCTCTATACCAAAGATACTGTTTTTAGTTTGCAAGGCAGATACTACAGAGCTACGAAGCTTTTCTGTGTTGTTTTGTGTAGAATAAAATGCAACGCTTAGAGTATTTATATTTTTTTGATTTAGTTTTGCATTGATATTATTTTCTATTTTTTTGATACTCTCTAAATTATTATTTCCTAAGGCTTGAATAATGGCTTCATCGTAAGAAGCAAGTAAAGAGACATCGTGAAGTTTTATCTCTTGTAATTTCACTAAGTCTTTGTATGTCTCAACAAAATTCTTAGTTTGACTAACATATACCTCTTTAGAGATGCTATCTGTTGTACTTATTAACATAAGTAGAGCCAAGCTTATACCAGCACAAGCTACTACAAAAATAGATGTAAACCACAATCTTTTGTTTTGCTTCAATTTAGTCATTAAATTGTTAAGCATCTTTATAAAACCAAACACTACTTTAATCCTTTGCCGAAGTTGCTAATTTTACACTCTTCATATAGTTTCCTTGGAGTCGATTCATTTTGTTTTAAAAAAATATCATATATTTATTTTTAATAAATATTATAAAATAGTCGGTATTGTACCCAGAAAGCACTTGCTAATAAATAAAAAAATTCAAAAAATGTTCTAATGTTCAGTTAAAGCTCTATATTTTATATCTTTCATAGGTTTTAAGAGGTAGTGAAGTATAGTTCTTTTTCCTGTGAGAATATTAACATTTGCTGTCATACCGATTAGTATTGGAGAGTTATCATCGAACTTATAGTTATTTGCTCTTACCTTTATAGTGTAGTAATTACCACCCTTATCATCAGTTGAACTATCAGGTGAGATGCCGATTAGCTTTCCTTTAACTAGTCCGTATTTAGAAGATTCATACGCTGTTATCTCTATAGAGACATCTTGCCCTGGATGAATATATGCTCTATCTGCCGTGTTTATCTTAGCCTCTATCATTAACTCTTCATCAAGAGGTGATATTTCAGCTATTGTCTCACCAGATTTTACAATGCCGCCAATAGTGTTGTAGTTTATCTTATTTACTATGCCTTTTGCAGGACTTGTAACTGCTATCCTTGCATCTCTATCAACATCTGTTTGCATAAGTTCTTGTAGTTTTTTTATCTCAATTTGCACTTCACTATTTTCTTGAAGTAGCTTAGATCTGATGTCTAGTTTTTTAGAATCTATTTTGTTGAAAAACTCTTTAATCTCGGTCTTTAAAACAGGAATTGTATATCTTGTTTCTTGTAGTTGAGTGTATAGTTTTTGTTTTACAGATAGATTTTGTAGATATTTTTCTTTGGATATTGCACCTTTTTTACTAAGTTCTTCTTGGATTTTCATATTTTGTTCTGATAAATTATATTCTATAGAAAGATTTTCAAGTCTTACCTCTAGCTCCTTTAATTGAGCCTTTTTTTGGTTGAGTTGTTCTTGTAATATTGAGAGTTCAGAGCTATCTCTTCTCTTTTGAGATTCAAATAAAGCAATCTCATTTTCTATAATAATTGGGATGCTTTCATAAGTGTCTTTATCAAAAACTAACTCTTTTTCCTCTTGAAGTAGGGCAGTTATTCTCTTTAGTTTGGCTTGATAAGCTGTAAGTTTTATGATATTTTCTCTCTTTTCTGATATAAAGTACTGATTTTTGATTCTAAATAATACTTGACCCTTTTCAATCACATCTCCCTCAGCAACTAAGATATCACTGATTATTCCACCCTCTAAGTGCTGCAGAAGTCTAGTTTGACCTGATGGTATAACCTTTCCAACTCCCTTAACACTCTCATCTATCTGGGCAAAATAAGCCCAGACTAAAAAAACAGTTATAAAAACAATGATAGGAAGCACAAAAAAATGATAGTTCCAATTTCTCTCTTCTAGGTATCTATAACTCATTGTTTACCTTTTGGCGGGTTTCTAAGCGTCTCTAAAACCTTATCTCTTGGCCCATCAGCTACAACTCTTCCATCGTTTATAACTAAAATCCTATCTACTAACTCTAAAGCTGCTAGCCTATGCGTGATAACGATAAGTGTATTATCTGCACCCAAGCCACTCTTTAACTTATCTATGAGTCTTTTCTCTAGTCCGATATCAAGACCTGAAGTAGGTTCATCAAGTATAAGCATTGATGGTTGTGTAGCTATTGCGCGAGCTAGTGAGACTAAGTGTCTCTGACCAACAGAGAGATTTGCACCTCTCTCTCCTACTTGAAATGCATCTCCCTTACCAGATTTCTTTATCAAATCATCAAGCCCCACAAAGGTAATGATTTCTAACATTCTCTCTTTGCTGATGGGGCGGAAAAGCTCTATATTTTCTTTTATAGTAGCGTTAAATAAAAATGGTTCTTGAGGCATGATACCTATGTTTTGTCTTATCTCTACGGGATGAATAGTCGAGATATCGTGGTTATCAAGGTAGATAGAGCCAGAGCTAGGTTTATATAGTCCCATCAGAAGGTTTAGAAGTGTACTTTTTCCAGCTCCAGTTTGACCTATGATTCCAACTCTCTCGCCAGCTTCTATAGTAAAAGAGGCACTCTCTATGGCAGGATGTTTACTTCCATCAAAAGTAAATGTAACATCTTTAAATTCTAGCTTTCCTTTTAGAGTTCCAATGCCAGACTCAGCACTCTCTTTATCTTCAGTTGGTTTTGACATAAACTCATCAATACGCTCTATTGACTCGCCCATCTCTTTTGTTCTGATAACAATCGAAGAGAGGTTCACTATGGGCATCATTGCACGGCTTGCGAGCATGGTTATAGCAATAAGAGCCCCGACGCTTAAGTTCTTCTCAGAGATCTCAAAAACTCCTAAAATAACTACGAGAATAACTACAAGCTGTAGTAAAAACTGCGAGATATTCATAGAAAGAGTGTGAAGAGTCTGTATCCTCATCCCAATACCATCAGCAAAAGCTACAATATTTCTCCATAGATGCATTCTTGATGGAGTTGCGTTACTTAGCTTTATACTCTGCGTCCCTTGAATTGACTCATATATGAAGCTATATTTTAGTTGGAGATTTTCAGAGCTATTTTTACTTAGTTTTGAGATAGGTTTTTGCATTAAAAGATTAAAAAGGATGATAAGCACGGCAAAAATAAAAGGCACAATGGCGATAATAGGCGAGATAAGATAGATAACTAAGATGGCAATTATGAAAAATGGAAAGTCTATGATTTGAACCATAGATCTATTTGTAAAAAAGTCACGAACCTGCTGGAGCTCTTTAAAAAGATTTGCTTTGCTTCCTGACATATATTTGTCATGCTGTGTATCGATGAGCATCATCTTTCGCATTAGCTCCTCTTCCCAAAAAAGTCCTAAATCTTTTGAGACTTTCTCTATAATATGGCTTCTTGCATACTTTAATATGATGTCAAAGATAAGAATGAGAAAAGTTCCACTAGCTAAGACAAAAAGCGTCTCATAGGCTTGATTTGGCACAACTCTATTATAGATATTCATAACAAAAAGAGGAATAGCAAGAGCGAAGATGTTTATAAATAGTGTAAGTATTGCTATCTCTATATATACTCTCCAGTTAGCACGAAGAGGCTCGTAAAACCAAGATTTCTCTTTATCTGAATCTAACTGCTTTATATGGTTTGTATCTCTAAAGATAAGAAGTGCTTTTTTGTATAACTTTAACCCATCTAGGCTAATTTCAAGCTCTTTGTTGTCAGTGGGGTTGATTATGGTAGCTTTGTCTTTTGTTTTTTTGAGATATAGTAGTGGATTGTCATTAGCATCAAAGATGATGCAAGGTAGAAAACTAGATTGAATTGTGTCGGCTGCAATCTCTCTTTGAAGTACGTTTAGTTTAAAACTTTTTAAGATCTCTTTAGCATGAGGTATATCAAAAACATCGCTTTTGATAAAAAAAGCACTTATACTTTTAAAGCTAACATCTCCAAAATAAAAATCTAAAACATGCTTAACGCATTTTAACAATGGATCTTTTTTTAAAGTCTCGTCTGTTAGCACTGTTGTAATTATCCTTTTTTAAAGTAGCAGTTATTGTATCTAAAGTAAAGTTAATCTTGCTTATTTCGGTCACAATCTATCAGCCCTAATAGTTTTGGGAAGATTTTTTAAACTAATACAAAACTCACTTTAGATACAATCACGAAAATATTTTAAAAATATAAGTAGGATTTGGTATGCAAAAAGCAAATATTGAGGGAAAAGTTTGGACTTTTGGAGGGGATATTGACACCGATTTGATAATCGCTGCAAGATACCTTAGTACGTCGGTTCCAGAAGAACTTGCAAAACATGTAATGGAAGATGCAGATCCAGATTTTGTAAAAAATATGAGCGTTGGTGATGTTATAGTAGCAGGTGAAAATTTTGGTTGTGGAAGTTCACGCGAACACGCGCCAATAGCACTTAAAGCTGCAGGCGTAGCAGCTGTTATTGCTCCAACTTTTGCAAGAATTTTTTACAGAAACTCTTTTAATATGGGTCTTCCAATCTTTGAACTTAAAGAGAGTGCGGAGATTTCACAGGGAGACAACATAGTTGTTGATATGAACAACGGAACTATCACAAATAAAACTACAAACAAGACATATGATTTCACTCCAATCCCTGAGTTTATGCAAGAGCTTATAGATGCTGGCGGACTGATGAGTTATGCACAAAATGAACTAAAGGGTAAATAATGAAAAAATATAAAATAGCACTTATAAAAGGCGATGGAATTGGTCCTGAAATTATAGATGAAGCTGTTAAAGTCTTAGATGCTGTAGCATCTTGTAGTGATTTTAGTTTTAGCTATGAAGAGGCTCTGATGGGCGGTTGTGCTTATGATATCACAGGGAATCCACTACCACAAGAGACTATAAATATTGCGCTAAGCTCAGATGCAGTTCTTTTTGGTGCTATCGGTGGAGAGAAGTGGGATGCACTTCCTCGTGAGATGCGACCAGAGAGTGGACTTCTTAGATTTAGAAAAGAGCTGGGTGTCTATGCAAACCTTCGTCCTGCTGTTGTTTATGATGAACTAATAAATGCATCTTCACTTAAAGCATCGGTTGTAAAAGGTGTAGATTTGATGGTTGTTCGTGAACTCATTGGTGGCATCTACTTTGGAGAACCAAAAGGCAGAACTGCAGATAAGGGTTGGAACACTATGGTTTACACTCGTGATGAGATTGTACGCATCGCCCATCAAGCTTTTAAAATCGCAATGCAGAGATCTAAAAGAGTTTGCTCAGTTGATAAAGCAAATGTTTTAGATGTTTCTCAACTTTGGAGAGATACGGTCATAGAAGTGGCAAAAGAGTATCCAGAAGTAGAGCTCAGCCACATGTATGTAGATAACGCCGCGATGCAACTCATAAGAGATCCAAGACAGTTTGATGTAATGTTAACTGGAAATATTTTTGGAGATATACTGAGTGATGAAGCGAGTATGTTATCAGGCTCTATCGGACTTCTACCATCAGCATCTGTTGGAGCAAAAATAGGTGTTTATGAGCCTATCCACGGTTCAGCACCAGATATCGCAGGTCAAGGTATCGCAAACCCAATAGCAACTATCGCATCTGCTTCTATGATGTTAAGATATGGACTTAACGAGATAGCATCTGCAAATAAGATAGATGATGCAATCAAAAGAGCACTAAGCGAGGGTTATAGAACTCAGGATTTAGCACAGTTTGATGCTAAAGAGGTCTGCTCAACTAGCGAGATGGGTTCTATCATCGCTAACTATATAGTAAGATAAAAATTTAGATGCAGACTCTCACGCTAGCAAATATCTATGAACTCCAAGGTTTAAAAGAAGATGCCTTGGAGATTTATAAAAAGATTTTGCAAAAAGATCCTACAAATAGTGAAGCCAAAATCGCTATAAAAAGACTTCAAGGTGAGAGAAAAAAATTCTCAAACTTAAATACTCAGATGAGAGATTTTTTTGTAAAAATGGAAGCTGATGTTGAGTTTAAAGAGTTTGAAAGGTGGTTACTAAAGTCATGGAATTAAAAGATGTAATACTATCAACTTTAGCAGAAATGGAAGATAATGAGACTACAAAAAAAGTCCTAAATAGCTCCATAGAGGTTAAAAAAGTTCAAAATAAAGATATACCAAAAAGACATACTCTCTCAGCATCTTCAATGATAAAAGAGGAAAAAGAGATTGAGAAAGCCTATGAAGAGATAGAAGAAAACGAAGATGATGACTCTTCATCCATCGAGAGTGAAGAGTCTTTTTTAAATTCCCTAAAAGAGAGAATGTTAGTCCTTTTTGAGGGATTTCAAGCACCTAATAATACTAGTATAGATGCTAAAGTAGATATGACTCTAAACTTTTTAGAGTATGTCTTAGCGAATATAGATTTAAGAAAAGAAGAGTTGAAAAAAGGAAAACAAAAGTGAGTCAATATAGAGTCTTAATAGATGCAAATGATGAGATGGGACTAGTTCATAAAATATCTAGTGTTTTTTTTAACCACAACCTAAATATGCTCTCAAACAGTGAGTTTGTGGATAAAGAAAATAATAAATTTTTTATGAGAAGTGTAGTTGATGGAGAGATAGATTTTCAAAGCCTAGAAGCTGACCTTCTAAAAACACTCCCAAGTGATGCAAATATAAAACTAATAGACCCAAAAAAGAAAAACATCATCATTATGGCGACAAAAGAGCTTCACGCCTTAGGCGATATTCTTATAAGATATGAAGCAGGTGAATTAGATGCAAATATCCTAGCAGTTATCTCAAACTATGATGATTTAGAATCCTTTGTTAGTAGATTTAACATTCCATATATTACTGTTTCTCATGAGGGCTGTGAGAGGGTAGAACATGAACAAAAAATTATGAAGTGCATTGATAGTTTTAGTGATGTTGACTATATAGTTTTAGCAAAATATATGCGCATACTTACTCCAAAGTTCGTTGAGGCATATGAAGATAAAATCATCAATATTCACCATTCTTTTTTACCTGCATTTATAGGTGCCAATCCTTACAAACAAGCTTATAATAGGGGTGTTAAAATCATCGGTGCAACTGCACACTTTGTAAATAATAACCTTGATGAGGGGCCAATCATCGCCCAAGAGGTTATCCATGTAGATCACGCTTACAACTGGAGAGATATGCAAGGCTCTGGAAGAGATGTTGAAAAAGTTGTCCTCTCTCGCGCCCTAAAGTTAGCACTTGAAGATAGAATCTTTGTATATGCCAACAAAACTGTTATCTTCTAATGATGCACACTAAAATGAGCAAAGCCCATTTCAGTGGCAAGGATGCAAAGTCTCTACAACCCCATTATCATGGAGTGTGCCATCGGCTAGCACACATAAAAGCTAGAAAGACAAGTTTTTCAGAGGTAGTAAAGTAGATGTTCAATTTAGTTTTAGTAAATCCTCAAATCCCAAATAACACGGGCGCAATAGGGCGACTTTGCGTAAATGCTGGGGTGGCTTTGCATATTATAAAGCCCATAGCTTTTGATATGGATGAAAAAGCAGTCAGACGGGCAGGACTTGACTATTGGAGTAAGCTTGATCTACATGTTTGGGAGAGTATAGATGAGTTTTTTCTTAATAACAAAATAACAAACAACGCTCATTTTGCTACAACTAAAACTAATAGACCCTACTTTGAAGCTGAATTTAAAAAGGGTGATTTTATCTTTTTTGGAAGTGAAACTGCTGGAATAGATGAAAAAATACTAAATAAATATAAGAGCCAAAACATAACTATACCCATGACAAAAGATGGAAGAAGTTTAAACTTAGCTATAAGCACTGGCATAGTTCTCTACGATGCCATCAGGCAAAACTACTCTAGCTTTAAGGAATCATAATGCACCCAGTCATAGACACAATAATGGTTATACTTTTTGTTATCTTTATGATATTTGTCTTTGGTGGTTACCATAAAAACAAATCTGCTCAAAGAGAAGCAGAGTTTAAAAGACAAGAAGAAAATAGTAAAAAAGATATAAAAGAGAGTAAGAAGTAACTTAGAAAATTTTACTCGCTAAAAATCCTATATAGCTCTCAAATCTCTCAAATAAAACTTGTGCAATATCAATTTTCACAACACATCCTTTAAATAATTTACTAAATTATATATATTTTTACAAGTTTTACATAAAAACATGACAAAATGTCAAATATATTTTGACATAATGACAAAAACCTAGTATGATGTTAAAAAATCTAGGAGAAATGACATGAAAAACTTTTTAGATATTGTTGAAGAGATAAAGAGTATCATATCAGCAGAATTTGGTTCAAAAAAGATTTTTGACAAAGATGTAGCAGATGTTTTAGGAGTTTCGCAGATGAACTTCGCAACTATGAAAAAAAGAAATAAAGTTCCTTTTGGTGAACTGATGGACTTTTGTGCAGCAAGAAAGATATCTATAAACTGGATGCTCTATGGTCAATCGCCTGAGAGTCTAGTAGAGGCTACTAACAAGTTCTATATGGTTAGATATCTGAGTGAAGTAAATGCATCTGCTGGCGGTGGAGCTGATGATCAATATGAAGATGTAGAAGAACTAGAGCTTCCTGAGAGTTTTGTAGCACTCTTGGGTGGAGAGAGCGAGCTTAAAAATATAGAGGCTCTAAATGTAACAGGTGATTCTATGGAACCAACATTTAGTTATAATGACATCGTTTTTATAAACAGAGCAAAGACTGATTTGCAAAGAGGTGGCATCTTTACTATAAGAACTGATGCTGGACTTTTTATAAAAAGAGTTCAAAAACGAATAGATGGAAAGATAGATATAATTTCTGACAATCCAGTCTACTCAACACAAACACTAAATCTCAATGAAATAGAGGTTTTAGGTAGAGTTGTTAGTAGATTTGGGGATGTTGATTAGGATAAATTTTGAGATATATTGTTTTAGTTATAGTAAGTATGTTTCTTGTCTCTTGTGCAACAAAAGAGAGTGCTATCGTAAAGCTTGAGAAAAAAAACATAGAGATATATGAAGTAAGAGATATCCCTCAAGATGTAGAATTTTTTACAAGAAATGCACCAAAAGAGAGAGAAAAAGAAAAAATTCAGAGCAAATATGAAAAGTACTACTTTAGCGTGTGGAACTATGAAAAATCTAGAGAGTCTATAGAGAGTCTTAAGTGGCCATTTAGAGCTTATGGAGTAAAAAATAGTTACGCAGAAAATTTTCATCCAATAGGTCAAGAGTTTTTTGATGAGATGCAAAAGAACTCAAACTTTGATGAGTATGGCTCTCTTAGCGCTAGAGCTATAACCTTAAGGCATGTGGATATGAGAGTTTTTCCTACTTCAAAGCCACTGCTAAGAGATCCAAACATAGCTGGGGAGGGTTTTCCTTTTGATTATTTGCAAAACTCAACTCTAGGGGCAAACAAACCTATTTTTGTGTCTCACTACTCAAAAGATAGAGAGTGGCTTTATGCTTTTAGCAGCTTTGCATCTGGCTGGATAAAGTCTAGTGAGATTGTGTTTTTAGAAAAAAAACACACAGATGCATGGCAAAGTGCACAGCAGATCTTTTTTATAAAAGATAAGCAAGCTATATATGATTTAGATGGTAACTTTCTTTTTACTTCAAAACTAGGGACTCTTTTAGCTCTTATCTCTGAGGAAGATGAGTATTATATAGCTCTAGCTATCTCTTCATATAAAAACTCAAAGCCACTATACAAGAGAGTTAAAATCTCAAAAAATATAGCAAAAAAAGAGGTTTTAAACCTTGATAGAGACTCATTAAATGCTGTTGTGAGTGAGGTATTTAAAGATAATTACGGCTGGGGTGGAATGTATGGGCAGAGAGATTGTTCCTCAATGTTAAGAGATATGTATGCTCCTTTTGGCATCTGGCTTCCTAGAAATTCAGGACAGCAAGCTAAAGTAGGCAAGGTTATCAGCTTAGAAAATCTTAGTGATGAAGAAAAGATCTCTACTATAAAAGAAGAAGCTGTACCCTTTGAAACCCTCTTATATATCAAAAGTCATATAGTTCTTTATGTAGGGCTCTATAAGGATGAGATAATAGTTTTTCATAATACTTGGGGTGTAAAAACTATAGAAAATGGAGTTAAAGGTAGGGCTGTTATAGGAAAGGCTATCTTTAGCACGCTAGAGTTTGGAAATGATTTACCAAATTATGACAAAAATTCCAGCATACTTAGAAATTTAAAAAGTATGAATATTCTGACACGCTAGATATAAAGATTTAAGCTTTTATATCTAAGAGCGAGCCTAGCATCTCATCTTGTGTTTTTATAGAAGTTACATTTGCCGCAGTTGCACCTTGGACTATCATTTGATCTGGAATCTCTTTAGCTAAATCTGTTTGACTTCTCATAGAAGTAGTGTTATCAGACATTCTTGTGTTGGCTGTAACTGAGCCATTATTACTTGACATTTTAGTATCAGATGGAACAAAACGATCTGTACTTACATTAGCAATATTGTTTGCGTTTGTATTCATCATACTTTGATGAGCTGTTATTGATGAGATATTATTTGAAATATTCATAAAAGTTCCTTTTATCTATATAGAGACTATTTGGTTACTATTATAGTCTCATATTTATAAAATTTAGTTGATGGACTAGAAGTAGTGTGGACAAGTTATAACTTAACCTTTATCTTGGTTAATGCAGCTCAACTTCAAAGAAGTAGCTTCTATGCTTTGTAAAGACTCTTCTTTAAAAATAAATGTTATTTTGTATTTAGCATCTAAGGAGCCAGTATCAATAATTTGTTTATACAGTGCCATGATGGTTTGAATATTTTTGTGAGAATCTCCATATGCTTCACTAACGTAAGGCGCAAAAGCTTTTACACAAGCATTTAAAAAAGATATATTTATATCACACACAACTTCACTCTCATTAAAATCTACTTCTACGCCCTGTTTATTTAGAGATTTTATAAAGATAGCCGCACTTGCAAAATTTTCATTACAGTTAGCCATAAGATATAATGCTTTAAGTGTTTTTTGTTTATCCGCCTTGTCTGAGATTACTTTACAGATGCCAAAAGCTAAAGGGTTTATGTAATTTGGAGTACTCTCTTTTATATCTTGTACGAGTGTCTTAAAATCCTCTTTCGTTTCTATTATTTCCATAATTTCTCTTTATATAGTTTCTTGAGATAATTATACTCTAAAAATATTATTGGTAAAGTTTATGTATTATATATTCTAGATTATAATGAGTCTTAAATTTAAAAATAAAAAGAGAATATGGTGCATAACTGGATAGAGATTTTAAAAAAAAATGATTTTATGGGCGCTAAAGAGTATATAAAGAGCGGTGCAGATGTAAATGATGCAAATGATACTGGAGAGTCAGTCTTAGCTTATGCCATTAGAAACAGATGCGACATGGATATGTTCTTACTACTGGTTGAAAATGGTGCAGATATTTATGACTTCGATGATGAGGGTGTCAGCATCTTTGATATGTCAGTAACTTATAACAATATAGAGGTAGTTAATTTTTTCTTAAAAAAAGGTATAGATGTAAACTCTACAAATAGAAAAAGTAGATTTACTCCACTAATGGCAGCTGTATCTTATGGTCGCATAGAAATTGTAAAGTTACTCCTAGAACATGGTGCAGACCAAAAAGCAGTAGATTATAAAGGTTTCTCTTGTGTAGATTTTGCAAGGAAGATGAACAAAAAAAGTATACTAGCTATACTCGATTATGATGAAAATGGACCAATAAATAAGGCTTATGCAAGATAGTATTTGTTTTTATGTAGTAATGGTACCGATGGCCGGACTCGAACCGGCAAGCCGTGAAGCGGTTGATTTTGAATCAACTGAGTTTACCATTTCTCCACATCGGCTGATAAAAAAGAAGAGTGAATGATAGTGACATAATCCTTAAAAGTAAATAACTTTTGGTCGATTGTAGTCTGTGGAACTTTTATTGCTTAATATAGAGTAATAAAAAGATTTATATAGAATAAGGGTAAACGGAGGTGCGTTATGCGAGTTACATCTAGTATGTACTATGAAAGTCTCTATGGAGCAAACAATTCTAAACTTAGCAAAAAGCTTTTTGATGTAAATAAACAGATAGCTTCAGGGTTAAAAATCCAATACGCAAAAGATGATGTTAGAACATTTGCTGAGACTATGAGGCTTGATAATGAACTCTCAACCATTGGGCAGATTAAAAAAAGTACGGAGAGTGGTCATAAAATAGCAAATCAAACAGATGTCGTTTTGAATGAATTTAATACCACTATGACTAAAATGAGAACACTCTTAGTTCAAGCCGCCAATGATGCTCAGAGCGATACCTCTTTAGATGCTATTGCAAAAGAGCTTAGAATTATAGAGGACCATCTTAAAAATCTCTCAAACACCTCTATAAATGGTCAATATCTTTTTTCTGGAACTGCGGTAGATATCAAACCAATCTCTGCTGATGGAACTTATCAGGGTAATAGTGGTTCGCTAAATTCATTTTTAGGCTCAAATGCACAGCAAAAATATAATATTTCAGGAGATGAGCTCTTTTTAGGGGAGGAAGTTTTAACCAAAAGAACTATTACAACCAATGTGATGCAATCAAATCTAAACCAAAAGTATGATTTTGTTAATGGAGAGGATAATGAAACACTTCCAACACCTCTAAGGGCAAGTGATACTATTCGTGACATGATGGGTGATACAGATAATAATGTTGATACTGTAACTCTTAAACACCATTTTTATATCCGTGGTACCACAAGTAGTGGTGAAGCAATCAAAGAACACATCTCTATGAAAGATGATGATACTATTGATGAACTACTAAAAAACATAGGCGAAAAATTTGGAAATACACCTAATTTAAATGTTGTAAATGTTAGTTTAAATAAAAATGGTCAAATAGTTATAGAAGATAAAATCAAAGGCTCTAGTAAACTTGATTTTCATATGGTTGGGGCTGTTGACTTTACTGGTGGAGCCGCAGCAAATGTAACTGACATAGACTCGTTAGATGTAGGAGAGAATAGTTTTAGCAAAATTATGAATGGAACAAGTACAGCTTTAAACCCAAATCTACATGTAAAAGAGTTTGTTAAATCTGGTTACACCTCTGCTGATGGAGCTGCTACAAATATAGAAGGGCTAGTTTATGACAGAACCGCTTTTGAGAAAAAAGGTTCTAGCCTAACATCAAACATGCCTCAAATAGTAAAGAAATATAACGCTTCAACAGATCCACATACTCAATTGGTCGGGAATAGTTTTGCAAATCCATCTACAAAAATATCAGACGTGGCTGATTTACAAAAAGAAATTTTGCCAGCAACTACTCCTAAGACATATACACTAGATGGGACGGAGTTTACTCTTAATGGGACTAATGTAGCTGGGAATAATTTTGATATTAGGGTAAATTTTGCAAGTGCCGGTTCAACATTTACTGTAATAGACCCAGCGGCTAACGCTGGTACATATGATATTTTTAACACAAGTAGTACACCAAGAGTAGCAGTAGATGCAGATAAGATGACATATCAGCAGCTTATGGATGTTGTTAATATGGCGGTTACAAATAGTTTTCCTACAAATGTGTCCGATGAAAATGCTTATGATAGCGCCATTAAAGGCTCTAAATCTCAAGGGAATACTTATTTGACATATGATGGAAAATTAAAGTTTGAAGAAGTTGGAGCTGCACATACAAAAGCAACTATCTCTATGTATGATTCAAAAAGCGATGATTTTACTGCAGCTGGCTCTGCTTTATCATTTAACTCAAATAACGCACTAACTATAGTTGACCCAAAAACAGACTTTTTTAGAGAGATAAACGAGATGATTACAGCAGTTGAAGATCATAAAAATTATCCGGATGCTTCAAGTGGTAGTGTTAGAAATATAGGCGTAGAAAATGCCATTGCTAAAATGGATGCACTCCATGACCATATAACAAGGTCACACTCAATGGTAGGTTCGCAGTCAAACGCACTAACGCTCTCCAAAGAGAGAGTCGAACTCTTAGAGATAAGCACAATGACTCTTCGCTCATCTGTGATAGATACAGATTTAGCTGAAGCTGCCCTTACTCTAACTCAGTTAGAGCTAAATTATCAAGCTATGCTCTCAACTATAGGGAAGGTTTCAAAACTAAGTCTTGTAAACTACCTCTAAAATAGCATACTTTTTTATTGCATAATGCCAAAAAAGTTCCTTAGTGGAACAATTTTGGCTATACTTCATCTATAAAACAATCATCTACACCCCAAAGGCATCCCGTTTTGAAAGAGACTTTATTTATCATCACATTTGGAATTTTAATCTATTTAGGTTTTGCAACTATTTTTGGAGACAGCGGGCTTATAGGCAGCTATGGCTCTATCTTTGCGTCGTATAATCAAAAATATTTTGGATATGTCTCTTACATCTATATATTAGCTCTACTTTTTCCGCTTTACTATCTATATAAAGACACATCTTATAGTCTTAGAAAAACAGAGATACTCCTAGCCTCATTTTTGATGTTTTCATCACTTCTTTTAGCTCAAGCTATGCTTATAACTGATGAGCTAAGAGGGGTTGCAGGCGGAGAGTTTGTTGACTTTTTATCTCCATATATTGGGCTTTTTGGACTTTGGGTATTTTGGTTTATTATCACTTGTGTATCTACTCTTATGTTTTTAGATAAAAGTATGCACGAGGTAGCAACAGGTATCTCTAAAGTACTTAAAAATGCAATGCCAAAAGAAAAAAAAGTAGCTGCTAAAGAGACGGATGATAGTGTGGATGAGAATAACTATAGCGCTTATGATGAACCAAGTTACACTAGAAATAATTTCATAGAAAAGATTGATGAAGTAGAAAAAAGTGTGGTAGAGGAGCCTCAAAAAGAGCAAACGCAAGAGATTTTTCAAGAAGCCCAAAAAGAAGAAGAAAAATTTGATAATACTCCTCAAACTATACTAGAAGTTGCAGCAAAGGTTAAAGAGAAAAAAAATGCTCTAGTTGTAGATGAATTGGAAGAAAACAAAAAACTTTTAGAATCTATGGAGAGAGGAGAGGTTGAAAAACCTAAAAATTTCATTCTTCCATCAGTGGAATTTTTAAAAAAAGTAGAAACAAAGACTCACTCTATAGATGAAAATGAGATAGATGACAAAATTCGCTATCTTATAGAAAAGCTTGCACACTTTAAAATTGATGGTGATGTTGTAAGGACTTATGCAGGGCCTGTTGTCTCAACTTTTGAGTTTAAACCAGCTGCAAATGTTAAAGTAAGCAAGATTTTAAATCTCCAAGATGACCTAGCTATGGCACTCTCAGCGGAGACTATCCGTATCCAAGCGCCAATCCCTGGAAAGGATGTAGTTGGCATCGAGATACCAAATGAAATGGTTGAGACTATTTACATCCGTGAGCTACTTGATTCTAAGCTCTTTAAAGAGTCAGCATCTCCACTAACTATCGCTTTAGGTAAAGATATAGTCGGAAAACCTTTTATCACAGACCTTAAAAAGCTCCCGCATCTACTAATTGCTGGAACTACAGGAAGTGGAAAGAGTGTTGGTATAAACGCTATGATACTCTCACTTTTATATAAAAACTCTCCAGATCAGTTGAGACTTCTTATGATAGACCCTAAGATGCTAGAGTTTTCCATCTACAATGGCATCCCACATCTTCTAACTCCAGTTATCACAAAAGCAAAACAAGCCATAGTAGCGCTAAACAATATGGTCTCAGAGATGGAACGCCGTTATGAACTTATGAGTGAGACAAGAACTAAAAATATTGAAAATTACAATGAAAAGATTAAAAAAGAGGGCGGCGAGCATCTTCCTTATATAGTCGTTATCATAGATGAGTTGGCAGATTTGATGATGACAAGTGGAAAAGATGTTGAACACTCCATAGCGAGACTAGCTCAGATGGCAAGAGCATCGGGCATTCACCTAATTGTAGCAACTCAAAGACCATCAGTTGATGTAGTTACTGGACTTATAAAGGCAAACCTGCCATCTCGCATATCATATAGAGTTGGACAAAAAGTAGATAGTAAAATTATCTTAGACCAGATGGGCGCAGAGTCACTTCTAGGTCGTGGAGATATGCTCTTTACACCACCTGGCTCAACTGGACTTGTAAGACTTCACGCTCCGTGGAGTTCAGAGAGCGAGATAGAAAAAATCGTAGATTTTATCAAGTCACAAAGGGGTCCTAACTATGATAAGAGCTTTTTAGTTGAAGATGATGATTCAGATGGAAGCTCAAGAGGCGAGACTTATGAAGAGTTAGACCCACTCTATGATGAAGCCAAAAGTATAGTGGTGATGGATAGAAAGACTTCTATCTCTTACTTACAAAGAAGACTCCAAGTAGGCTACAATCGCTCAGCTAGAATAGTAGAACAACTTGAAGGTGAGGGTGTGCTATCTTCGCCAAACAGTAAAGGGGTTCGTGAGATATTATAGTGAGAGATTGTGAAATAGTCCACACTCTTAAAACAACGAAAGTAATTTAGCATGCCTCCCAGAAGTGAGGTTTTTAGGAATTCTAACCCGTTCTCCACGATGAGCCTCGCAGAGATACTTTAAAACCGTATATGGCGAGGCTAAAGTTTATAGAAGCCGAGTTAAAAAAAGAAGTTTATAGTTCCCTAGGGCTTATCATATTTTCTGGGACCACCCACTCTTTAAATTGTTCTTCTGTTACAAGTTCAAGTGCTAGCGCAGCTTCAAGTAGGGTTGAACCATCTTTATGGGCTTTTTTAGCTATTTTTGTAGCATTATCATATCCTATATGAGGATTTAGCGCTGTTACGAGCATAAGTGACTCATCTCTTAGTTTTGCTATGCGTTCCTCATTAGCCGTTATTCCTTCTATGCATCTCTGTGTAAAACTTTGGCATCCATCACTAAGTAGGCGGATTGATTGAAGCAGATTGTAAATCATGACTGGCTTAAATACATTTAATTCAAAATGTCCATTAGAGCCTGCTATGGAGATGGTTGTATGATTTCCCATTACTTGTGCTGATATCATTGTCAGAGCTTCACTTTGAGTAGGATTTACTTTTCCAGGCATAATAGAAGATCCGGGTTCATTTTCAGCCAGACTTATCTCCCCGATGCCACACCGTGGTCCAGATGCCAAGAAGCGAATATCGTTAGCAATTTTCATCATACTTACGGCTATAGTATTTAACGCTCCACTTGCTTCAACAATGGCATCATGAGCGGCTATTGCTTCAAACTTATTTTGGGCTGTGACAAAGGGAAGGTTTGTAGTTTTAGCAACCTGCGCGGCAAATGCTTTGTCGAAACCTTTTACAGAGTTCATTCCAGTACCAACGGCAGTTGCTCCTTGAGCTAGCTGAAGGAGAGCAGGGAGTATAGCTTCAACCCTACGGATGGAGTTGGCTATTTGCGCTGTGTAGCCTGAAAACTCTTGTCCTAGCGTTATGGGTGTGGCATCTTGAGTGTGTGTACGACCTATTTTTACTAGATGCTCATAAGCTTTAGACTTCTTATCTAGCTCTCTATGCATATATTTTAAAGCAGGTAGCAGTTTGTTTGTAATCCCTTCAACCGCTGCAATATGCATAGCCGTTGGAAAGACATCATTTGATGATTGACCCATATTACAATGGTCATTTGGATGGACTGGATCTTTTGAGCCGATAACACCGCCTAAAATCTCAATAGCGCGGTTAGATATTACTTCATTTGCATTCATGTTACTTTGCGTACCAGAACCAGTTTGCCACACAGATAGAGGAAAGTGCTCATCAAACTTACCCTCCATAACTTCGCCAGAGGCCTCAATAATCGCTTTTGCTATCTTAGCATCTAAGAGACCAAAATCCATATTGACCTCTGCACATGATTGTTTTACTATTGCTAATGCCCTTATAAGAGGCTTTGGCATAGTTTCTATGCCTATTGGAAAGTTTATAAGCGACCGAGCTGATTGCGCGCCATAGTACATATTTGAAGGTACTTCAAGTTTACCAAATGAATCACTCTCTTCTCTAAATAAGTCCATAATATACTCCATTACTAATATATAAAGTAAATAGTAGCATAAAAAGTGATATTAGAGGATTGCATAGTGTTACTAAAGTACACATATATGAGTGAATATGTTTAAAATATGTGTATTTTAGTAACACTCTTTATTTTGAGTTTACTTATTAGGTTATAATCATTCAAATTAAATATACAGGATTAACTATGGCATTTATGCAAGATTATAAAGCACATGTAAGTGAGAGAGAAGCACTAGGTGTTCCTCCATTACCTCTAAGTGCAGAGCAAACAGCAGAAGTTATTGAGCTAATCAAGAGCGATTGCACAGATGAATTACTTGATTTACTTACAAATCGTGTATCTCCTGGGGTTGATGATGCAGCTTACGTCAAAGCAGCATTTTTAAATGATATTGCAAATGAGAGTGTTAGAATAGATGCTATATCGCCTCAAAGAGCAGTTGAGATGCTAGGTATGATGTTAGGCGGTTACAATGTTAAACCTATGATAGATGCACTAAAATCAGGAAATAAAGATGTAGTTAGTGCAGCTATTGAAGCACTATCTCATACTCTTCTTGTTTATGATGCATTTAATGATGTAGAAGAGTTACATAAAGCTGGAAACAAGGCTGCAACTGAAGTTATGACTTCATGGGCGAATGCTGAGTGGTTTACATCAAAGCCAAAACTAGCAGATAAAATCACTGTAACAGTTTTTAAAGTAGATGGCGAGACAAATACAGATGACCTCTCTCCTGCATCAGAAGCTTTTACTCGTTCAGATATTCCAGTTCATGCAAATTCTATGCTAGCGGCTAAGATGGATAATCCTATTGAGACTATTAACGAACTTAAGCAAAAAGGTCACACTGTTGCTTATGTCGGCGATGTTGTAGGAACTGGAAGCTCAAGAAAATCAGGTATAAACTCAGTTCAGTGGCATATGGGAGAGGATATCCCAGGTGTTCCAAACAAAAGAACTGGTGGTGTGGTTTTAGGTAGCACAATCGCACCAATCTTCTTTGCAACTGCTGAGGATTCAGGTGCTCTGCCACTTGAACTTGATGTTTCAGAGATGGAGATGGGTGATGTTATAGAGCTTTATCCATACAAAGGCGAGGCTCACAAAAATGGCAAGTGCATCGCTACTTTTAAACTAAATCCTAACACTATAACTGATGAAGTAAGAGCAGGGGGGCGAATCCCTCTTATCATCGGTCGAGGGCTTACTTCTAAGGCTCGTGGAGTTCTAGGAATGCCTCAAAGCGATATCTTCCTAACGGCAGAGCAACCAGTTGATAGCGGTAAAGGTTATACTCTAGCTCAAAAGATGGTAGGTCGTGCATCTGGACTAGCTGGAGTTCGCCCAGGTATGTATGTGGAGCCTGAGATGTCAACTGTTGGTTCTCAAGATACAACTGGACCAATGACAAGAGATGAGATAAAAGAACTCGCAGCTCTTGGCTTTAATGCAGACTTAGTTATGCAATCTTTTTGTCATACAGCAGCTTATCCAAAGCCATCAGATATAACTATGCATCACACTCTGCCTGATTTTATGTCAAACCGTTCAGGTGTAGCACTTCGTCCAGGCGATGGAGTTATCCACTCATGGTTAAACAGAATGGTTTTACCAGACACAGTAGGAACTGGAGCAGATAGCCATACTCGTTTTCCAATAGGAATCTCTTTTCCAGGAGGTTCTGGAATAGTTGCCTTTGCTGGTGTTACTGGTTCTATGCCACTTACGATGCCAGAGTCTGTTTTAGTTCGTTTTAAGGGAGAGATGCAACCAGGTATCACACTTCGTGATCTTGTAAATGCTATACCACATCAAGCTATAAAAGAGGGACTTTTAACAGTTGAGAAAAAGGGCAAGAAAAACATCTTTGCAGGGCGTATCTTAGAGATTGAGGGCTTACCAACTCTAAAGGCTGAGCAAGCGTTTGAGCTCTCAGATGCTTCGGCTGAGAGAAGTGCAGCGGCTTGTACAGTTTTACTAGATAACGAGCCAGTTATAGAGTACTTAAAATCAAATGTAACTCTTCTAGAGTCTATGATAGAAGCTGGATATGAGGATAAGAGAACTCTTCAAAGAAGAATAGATAAGATGAAAGATTGGTTAGCAAATCCTACTCTAATGAAACCAGATGCAGATGCAGAGTACGCAGCTGTTTTAGATATCAACTTAAATGAGATTAAAGAGCCAATTATAGCTTGTCCAAACGATCCAGATGATGTTGCAACTCTAAGTGAGGTTTTAGCATCAAACAGACCTCACAAGATAGATGAAGTTTTTGTCGGTTCATGTATGACAAATATCGGTCACTACCGTGCTTTAGGTGAAGTCTTAAAAGGCGAAGGTCCAGTTCCTACTAGACTATGGGTTTGTCCTCCAACTAAGATGGATGAAAAACAGCTAACTGAAGATGGTTACTACGCTATCTTTGGTGCGGCAGGTGCTAGAACTGAGATACCAGGATGCTCACTATGTATGGGTAATCAAGCGAGAGTTGAGGACAACGCTATAGTTTTTTCAACTTCAACTCGTAACTTTGATAACCGTTTAGGTAAGGGCGCTCAAGTATATCTAGGTTCAGCAGAATTAGCGGCTGTATGTGCGATTTTAGGTCGTCTTCCAACTGCAGAAGAGTACATAGAAAAGACGAAAAAGATTGTTGGAAAAGAGGGAGAGATTTATAAATATTTAAATTTCAATCTTATAAAAGACTACAAACTAGCTTAAGTTTTATACAGAGATGGTGTTAAATCTCCATCTCTTACTCAACTGAAATAAATAAACAGCTTGTATATAGAGTTTGATGTTGACTCACTACTTTAAAGCGTCAGAAATCCTATAAACTTTATCATCTTTTAATCTCTAATAATATCAAAATCTAATGGATATTTTGGTATAAAAATTTCTTGATTTATATCTGCATTTTGGATTTGGTTCTCAAACACAATCTTTACTCTGTTTTCAAACTCATCAATGTATGAGATTGACTCAATGATAGTCTCTTTAGTGGTTATAGTAAATATTTTTCCCTCAAAACTAGCCTCATAAACACCTTTTTTTATCTCTTTAGCATTTTTTATCATATTGAAAAAGTCTAAACTAGAATCTATACTTCTTATGATAACTTGTTCTATTTCAGGCTCAACAATAGTTATTTGACGGCTATTTATATAGACATCTTTTTGGATAGGTTCTTTGTAACTCCATAACGCATTTTGTGGTTTAGAAGCAGTTATATGACCTTTATAAGTTAGAGTTTTGCCTTTATCATCAGTTACACTTTGAGTAAAGGTAGCATCATAAGAGTCAATCTTTTCAAACATTGCAAGACTAAGTGAGAAGCTTAAAAGTAGTATATATATATGTTTCACAAAAGTTCCTTTTTTTACAAAATTATATCTAAGGGCTTGTTTACATATCACATAGAATAAAGTTTAAAATATCTCATTTTAGGATTTATGCTTATTATTATTATTAGTGTGTTAAAATGTCGGCAATTTCGATGATTGGCATGCACTAGATGTGTAAAAATCTGTATTAAGGTTGAGAATGCTACAAGCATTAATGGGTAAGATCTTTGGAACTTCAAATGATCGTGAACTAAAAAAGTACGCTAAAAGAGTAGAAAATATAAATGCTTTAGAGAGTAAGTATGAAGCGATGAGCGATGATGAGCTTAAAGCTGCATTTAACGAGCTAAGAAGCAGTGTTTTAGAAGATGCTAAGAGTTTAGATGATGTCCTTGAAGACTCATTTGCAATCACTAGAGAAGTTGGAAAAAGAGTCTTAAATATGAGGCATTTTGATGTTCAGCTAATTGGTGGTATGGCCCTACATGAGGGGAGAATCGCTGAGATGAAAACAGGAGAGGGTAAAACTTTAGTTGCAACTCTTCCTATAGTTTTAAATGCGATGACTGGAAAAGGTGTCCATTTAGTTACAGTAAATGATTATCTTGCATCTAGAGATGCTACTGAGATGGGACTTTTATATAACTTTCTAGGTTTTTCAGTTGGAATGGTACTAGAGAGTAACTCTGAAGCAGAGAAAAAGATAGAAGCTTATAAGTGTGATATCACTTATGGTACAAATAATGAGTTTGGCTTTGACTTTTTAAGAGACAACATGAGCTATTCAGCTGGGCATATGACTCAAAGAAACCATAACTTTGTAATAGTCGATGAAGTAGATAGTATTCTTATAGATGAAGCTAGAACTCCACTTATAATCTCAGGCCCAACAAATAGAGCGCTAGAGGACTATAAAATAGCTGATGGCATCGCTATGCAACTAAAAAGAGATGAGCATTTTACTGTAGATGAGAAAGATAAAGTGGTCCTTATAACTGAAGAGGGCATCACAAAAGCAGAAGAACTTTTTGGAGTTGAGAATCTCTATAGTGTTGAGAACTCGTCTCTTCCACACGCACTAGATCAAGCTCTAAAAGCAAACTATCTTTTTGTAAAAGATGTTGATTATGTTGTAAATGATGGTGAAGTAGTTATTGTTGATGAGTTTACAGGAAGGCTAAGCGAAGGTCGCCGTTTTAGTGAGGGACTCCATCAAGCACTCGAAGCCAAAGAAGATGTAGAGATAAAAGAGGAGACTCAAACTCTAGCAGATATAACATTTCAAAACTACTTTAGAATGTATGATAAATTGGCTGGAATGACTGGAACTGCTGAGACTGAAGCTACAGAGTTTGCACAGATTTACTCTCTTGATGTTGTCTCTATCCCTACAAATATCCCCATAACAAGAAAAGATCTCAATGACCTTATCTATAAAACAGAAAAAGAGAAGTTTGATGCAGTTATTAAGACTATTAAAAGGCTTTCAAAAACAGGTCAGCCTGTTCTTATTGGTACTGCATCTATAGAAAAGTCAGAAGCTCTACATGAATTACTAAAAAAAGAAAAAATAGCACATACTGTACTAAATGCTAAAAATCACGCTCAAGAGGGTGAGATAATAAAACACGCTGGAGCAAAAGGTGCAGTAACAATTGCTACAAATATGGCTGGCCGTGGTGTTGATATTAAAGTTAGTGATGAAGTAAAGGCTCTTGGAGGTCTCTATATCATAGGAACTGAGAGACATGAAAACCGCCGAATCGACAACCAGCTCCGTGGTCGTAGTGGTCGTCAAGGAGATGCTGGAACTACTCAGTTTTACTTATCGCTTGAAGATAACCTTCTTCGTATATTTGGCTCAGACAAGATAAAGTCCATTATGGAAAGACTTGGAGTTGAAGATGGAGAGTATATAGAGTCAAAAATGGTTACTCGTGCAGTTGAGAAAGCTCAAATGAAAGTTGAAAACATGCACTACGAAGGTAGAAAACAGATAGTTGAGTATGATGATGTTGCAAATGAGCAGAGAAAAATCGTTTATAAATTTAGAAATCAACTCCTAGATAGAGAGTATGATATTGACTCAAGAATAGATGCAATCAGGGTTGATTATATTAATAACTTACTCAATATTTGTGGCATTTTTGATGGTGGCGACAGAGAAGACTTTAATATAAAAAGAGTTTCTGAAATTTTAAAAGAAGAACTAAATTTTGACTTAAAGGTTGAAGAGTTTTCATCTTTAGAGTTTGAAGAACTTCTTGAGAAATTAGTTGAAGTTGTTAAAAAATCTTATGATGATAAGATGAGTGTTTTAGAGGATGATATTCGTTCAGATATTGCAAGGGAGCTCTACTTAAAAGAGTTAGATAGTGCATGGAGAGAGCATCTCTACGCTATGGACAATATGAAAACTGGAATTAGACTTCGCGCATATAATCAAAAAGATCCACTTGTTGAGTATAAAAAAGAGAGTTTTAATCTCTTTGGCGAGCTAATCAAAGATATGAAGTTTAACGCTATAAAAACTCTTCAGATAATCCAGTTTAGAATGGACTCTGCTGAAGAAGAGGCAGCAAGCGTAGCACAACAGATGGAGATGAAAAGAAAGTTTGAAGAGGCTGCTATGATCTTTAATCATTCACAAAATCAAGAGACTCAAACATCTGAGAAAAAAGTAGCTAGAAATGAGCCTTGCCCATGTGGGAGTGGTAAAAAATATAAACAGTGCTGTGGTAAAAGTGGCCCCAAGAAGGGGTTATTTGCCAAAAACGGTGATTTTGCCTCTTGAGAGCATCTATAGTCCCCTATCTTGTCAAGCGTTTCCTTCGCTTTGACAAAGACCAACCTTTCATCTTCTTATCAGCACTGCTAGCTTTTTTAGGTATAACTTTAGGTGTAATGGTTCTTATTGTAGCCATGGCACTTATGAATGGTTTTGATAAAGAGTTCAAGAAAAAGCTTACCATTATGAACTATCCACTTACTGTTATTCCCAAGTTTTATGGGGCTGTTAATGAAGAGTTGCTCATAAAGATGCAAACAAAATTTCCACATCTTAATTTTAGCCCCTATGTGCAATCTGCTATTATGGCTAGAAGTGGTTCAAAGCTAGAGGGTGGATATATATTTGGCGTAAACTTTGAAGATGAAGCAAAAGTAAATAGCGTCTTAGCAAAAGCTATAACAAATGTAGATTTTTCAAAGTTTGATGTGCTTGTTGGAAAGAGTTTAAAGGATGAGTTTAATCTATATGTTGATGATAAACTTATGTATATTTTTACTCACGTAGAGCCAGGTGGGCTCTCAGTCACTCCAAAGATAAAACGCTTTAAGGTTAAAGGCATCTTTGATTCAGGGCTTAGTGCTTATGATAAAGCCTATAGTTACACGACACTATCTTCAATGCAGGCGATGCTAGGACTCGCATCTAGCCAATATGATGGAATTCATATATTTTCAAACGATCCTCACAAAGATATTTTAAAAATCAAAGAATTTTTGCCAGTTAGTGTCAGTGTTAAAGGTTGGTGGGAAGATAATGTTAATTTTTTTGCAGCACTAGAGCTTGAGAAAGCCTCTCTTTTTATAGTACTTATGCTTATCATTTTAATAGCTGCCATAAACATTATCTCTTCACTGCTTATGACTGTGATGAATAGAAGGAGCGAGATAGCTCTACTCCTCTCGTTAGGTACTACAACAAAAGAGATTAAAAAGATTTTTTTATACCTTGGTATAGTTATTGGGGTAAGTGGCATCTTAGCGGGAATAGCTTTTGGAATGAGTGGTTTATGGATACTGAGCACTTTTGATATTGTCTCCCTGCCAAAAGATGTATATCCTACTACTACACTGCCATTAGATTTGAGTCTAAAAGACTTCTTACTTATAGTTATTGGCGCATTTGTGATTGTGATTGCATCTTCATACTATCCTGCAAAAAAAGCTAGTGAAGTGGATATCCTTAGAGTCTTAAGAAACGAATAGTTTGAGCTTTATAGGGTTCATGGTGACAATCCTCCTCCATCATTCCGTGCCAAGCACGGAATCTCATCCAGCTCACTAAAACCTAAAGAGAGCCTGAATCAAGTTCAGGATGACGAGAGAGTTCAGGATGACTATAGAATTTGGGATAACAAGAAAATTTGGGATGACTAGAGAGTTTATAGATGCTAGAGAGGTTTAGAAACCAATAGTTTTATTCTTTCTCTTTTTCATCATCCTTAAACATTTGAAATGGTAAGAGAAGAGTTCGTTTTATGATGTTTAAGGGAGCTACCATTATGTCTTTTGCTATAAGGCTACTAACTTCTGGGTCGTTAAGCTTACCACTTATCTTTATAGATGTTGAGATGCTATCATCTCCTAAAAGTATATAACCAACTACTGGAACCTTTGAGAAGCTACTACCTAGATCTGTTTTTAAGTTTAGCCTAAGATCTATAGTGTCCTCAACATAGTTTGCAGTTCCATAACCTACTATATCTATCTCTTTTGAGTCAAGCGAGATATCACTAAAGTTAAAAATATCATCTTTAGAGTGAAAATTTACATAAGCATTCTTTACCTCAAGTCCCTTTTTACTATATCCAGGAAGAGAAAAAGTTACAAGAGAAGGGATAGTATTTACAAAAGCAAGTATATTATTTAAGATTTTATAATCAACTATGGTTGTGTCTTTAATTTGAACAAGTCCCTTATAGTCATCAATCGTGCCCAATACAGAAAAAGAGAGTGCGCCATTTTTAAACTTAGATAAAGAGAAAAGATTATTCATAAAATCATCTCCAAAACCATCACCATATAGATAAAACCTACCATCTTTTAATTCAAAACCGGCACTTCCAACTCCATGTTTTAACTGAGCGTTAATGATTTTGTTAAAGTATTGTAGCTGCATTGTTTGAGTAAGTATTTGTCTGTTTTCACCTACATAAATATAGCAATCTTTTGAGTCAAATATAATATTTTTTCCGCTCTTTGAGCCTACTTCTGGTTTTCTATCTTTTACATAACTAAGTATGGCATCTAAATTTATACCAATATCATTCGCCTGCAATTTTATCTCTTTGTTTACTCTAGCATCTATGGAATTATTTATATTTAAAACTATATCACCTGTCTTATCTTCTACAAAGCCTCGTACAACATACTCTTCTATAAGCTTATTTTTGTAGGCTAAGAATTTATATGGATACTTTATATTTGCAGAAAAGTTTATATCATTTTGCATTTCATATTTATAAAGGCTAAAATCACCATTTGTTATATTGTATTCTTGTAGTAATTTTGAGTTTTTAGATAGTTTTTGCAGTGAGTTAAATTTTAATTTCCAGCCTCTATCTTCTAAACTAAACTTAGCATCATAACTATCTACTTTTATAGTTGTCTCTTTAGCATCATATTTTAAATCTAACTTTATAATATCTTCTGAACTAAAAATCTCACCTAAGTCGCTATTTTCAAAGTGAATCTGTTTGAGGTTTATAACACCTCTATTTTCATCAAAAAGATATCTTGCATTAAACTCTGCATCTGCTAAATTTTCGATCTTTGCCTTAGATGACATCACTCTAAACTCTTTTGAATTTAACTCCAAGATAGTAGCTCTAAGCGTGTAATCTAAGCCTTTTGCACTAAACCTCATATCTTCATTTGACTCTATGATTATTTTTTCATCATAATTTAGTTTAAGCGAAGCGCTTGACTGATTCATCTTTACATCTTGTAGATTAAAAGTTAACAAATCTATATCAAAGTCTAACTTCATAGGATTTAAGCTTAACTCACCAGATACAAACATAGTTGCTAAATCTTGCATCTCAATATAAGCAGTTGGAATCTTAGCTCTTAGAGTCTCTAAATCAAAAAAAACATTTAAACTATCGAGTGTTATAGTCTCATCTTTATAAACCCATTTTGATTTTTCTATTTTTATATTATCTTGCTTATTTGAGATAGTGTAAGTCGCTTTAAGTGGTTTTTTCTCCAATTTTAGCTCATTAAAAGCGACACTATTCATCTCAAAATCAATCTTACCCTCGCTTTTTTTAGCATCATATATGACATCGACTACAGCTGTGGCTATATCTTTATATTTTGCTTGCATCTTAGGTATGCGCACATCGTAATTATCAAGATAGACTTTTGCATCAGTTACATCAATATCTAAGCCTAAGTAGTTAAAATTTGCTACATTTGCATAAAAGACACCTTTAGCATCTACATCTATATTACGAAGACCTACAGTGATTTTTAAGTCTGTTGCAACGCTGCCACTATTTTGTAGGATTGGGAGTTTTATCTTATATGTGTTTAAAAGATAGAGTAAATCACTATTAACTTTGCCATCAAAGTTTAAAAACAGACTAAGTAGTTCTTCTTTTTTAGAAAAATCTATCTTTAACCAGCTACTTTTTAAGTCGAACCCATATTGAAAAGTTCCTTGTGGTCTAATATATAGAACTCCATCTATAAACTCTAGTTCAGTCTTTTGCGTAAGGACAGGTTCAAGTGCTTCATTATAGGTATATGTAAGTTTGGATGCACTAGCTTTGACTATGATGTTTTTATACGCCTCTTGGAGCCTTTCATAATCAATCCAACCAGATGCGCCCTTTAGTTCCAACTCTTCAAATGTAATAGCATCATAAGCCCAATATTTAACCTCTTTGGGCATCCCTATCATCTCCATAGTGTGCTTAAGATTTTTTATCTTCTCTTTTGCATCCGCTTTAAAAAAAAGCTTTTCATTATTTGCTAATGCATAAGTTTTTAAAAAAATATCATCATTAATATTTATATCTAGATTTGAAATAAGCTCTTTTTTATCCCCATCAAAAATTAGATTTCCATCTATAATTATCTTTTTCGCAAAGTAAGAAAATTCTGTGATTTGGGCATTTAAGTAGTTAGACTCATAAAAAAGAGAGCTATTTAGTGAGAATTCTTTTGATGATGCTATAAAATATCCACTTGAACCGTTATTGTATAAAAATGAAGCATCTATATCATTAAAAGTTATTTTATTAACTTCAAATTTCTCAAACCAATTATCAAAAAGAAGTACACCTTTTAAAATCTTACTAACTGCGTCAATACTTACTTTTTCACTATTTTGATTGGAATCATTTGTGATTTTTAGCTCTTCTATACTAATGTTTAGCTTTTCATTCCATTTAATGTATAATTTCTCAATTTCTATATTTGGCAAAGAGATGTTATTAACATAGATGCCACTTTGTAGTAGTATAAATAAAAGGCTGAGCGTTAAAAAAATGAATGATAAAGCACTAACGATTATGAAGTGGATTTTAGAGATAGTATTAATTATTATTTTATCGTTCATGTATTACCTAAATCAGCCTGTTCGTAGCCATAAAGTGGTCTTTATACCACAGGGTTCTATAAATCAGATTATAACACAACTGCATCAGAATAACTACAATGTTTCAAAACTAGATTCAATTTTACTAAGGTTTATAGGTTCCCCTCAAAGTGGTTGGATAGATATGAAAAGCACTTACAATACAAGAGGCGATTTTTTATATAAACTTGTAACTGCAAAAGCGGCACTTCAAAATGTAACACTTATACCAGGTGAGACTACATATATTTTCTTAGATGATTTAGCGCTTAAGTTAAAGCTAGATAGAAACAAACTAGAGAGCGAGTTTTTAGCACAAAGTAAAATAGAAGAGGGCGCTTTTGTTCCAAATACCTATAAACTTCCACTTGGCATAACTGAAAAAGAGTTAATCAGGATCCTTCTATATGAGTCAGACCAGCAGATGCAAAAGCTATCTATTAAGTTTTTTGGAACTTACAATGAGAAAAAATGGTTTCAAATTGTAGCACTTGCTTCTGTAATAGAGAAAGAATCAGCCAATGCCAAAGAGATGCCACTTGTAAGTTCAGTTATTTACAATCGTATAAAAAAGGGAATGAAGTTGCAAATGGATGGAACTCTAAACTATGGCAAATACTCACATATCAAGATAACCCCACAAAGAATAAGAGAAGATGAGAGCATCTATAACACCTATAAACACAGCGGTATTCCGAGTCTCCCAGTTTGTAATGTTAGCTTTGAAGCTATAAGGTCTGCAGTTTTTCCTGCTAAGACTTCTTACCTATACTTTATGAAAAACAAGAATGGTACTCACGATTTCTCACGTAACTATTCTACACATTTAAGCAATATAAAGCGTGTTACCAAATGAAACAAAAAGGAAATATAGGTAAATCTTTAGACCGGCTTTGAGCAAATTATTTATCTTAGTGTTATGATTGTCCTGTAAGTTTTTGTGGGGTCACTCTTGTGATTATTATAAAAACAAAAAATATTAAACCAAGGACAAAAAATGTCAAAAATTATTTGGTCAAAAATTGATGAAGCTCCAGCTTTAGCAACTTACTCACTTTTACCAATCGTAAGTGCTTTCACAAAATCTGCAGGTGTTGATGTAGTTACTAGTAATATCTCACTCGCAGGTAGAGTTATCTCTAAGTTTCCTGAGAGATTAAAAGAAGACCAAAGAATTGCTGATGACTTAGCAGAGCTTGGAAATATTGTTCAGCAACCAGATGCTAACATTATAAAGCTTCCAAATATTTCAGCTTCTGTGCCTCAACTAATGGAGTGTATAGCAGAACTTCAATCTCAAGGTTATGATATTCCTAACTATCCAGAAGAGGCAAAATCTGATGAAGAAAAAAAGCTTCAAACACTTTTTTCAACTTGTTTAGGTTCAGCTGTTAATCCTGTTCTTCGTGAGGGGAACTCAGATAGAAGAGCAGCAGCTGCTGTTAAAAACTTTGCAAAGAAAAATCCTCATAAGCTTCGCCCATTTGAAGAAAATTCAAAAGCTTGCGTGGCACATATGGATGGCGGAGACTTTTACTCAAATGAGCAGTCTGTCATTATGTCGGGCAGCGGTAAAGTAACTATAGAGCAAAATGGAAAAGTTCTAAGAGAGATAGAGGCACAAGATAAAGAGATACTAGATGCTACCTTTATGTCAGCCTCAGCACTACAAGCTTTTTATCAAAATACTTTAGATGATGCAAAGGCAAATGGTAACTTATGGTCACTTCACCTAAAAGCTACAATGATGAAAGTTAGTGATCCTATTATGTTTGGACACGCTGTAAAAGTTTACTTCAAAGATGTCTTTGCGAAGTATGGCTCAGAGTTAAAAGCTATTGGTTACAATGCAAATATGGGTCTAGGAGACTTATATAAAAAATTAGCTAGCTCACCTAAAAAAGATGAAATTATAGCTGCTATAGAGGCTACTTATAGCACTCAACCAGCTCTAGCTATGGTTGACTCTGATAAAGGTATCACAAACTTACATGCATCAAATGATATTATTATAGATGCTTCAATGCCTGTTGTGATTCGTGATGGCGGTAAGATGTGGAACAGAGATGGTAAAACGCAAGAGTGTGTGTCAGTTATTCCAGATGCATCTTATGCAGTATTTTTTAAAGCTATGGTGGATGATTGTGTTGCAAATGGTCAGTATGATGTCTCAACTATGGGTAATGTTGCAAACGTTGGGCTTATGGCACAAAAAGCAGAAGAGTATGGCTCTCATCCTACTACAGTAGAGCTAACTGAAGCTGGAAGAGTTGAAGTAAAAGATGCATCTGGAGCTGTTTTAATGAGTCATGAATGTGAAGCTGGAGATATCTATAGAATGTCTCGTGCTAAAGATATTCCAATCAAAGACTGGGTAAGATTAGCTGTTGAGAGAGCAAGACTTACAGGTTCTCCAGCTGTATTTTGGTTAGATGAAAATCGTGCGCACGATGCAAATATGATTAAAAAAGTAAATGAGTACTTAAAAGATCATGACACAACTGGATTAGAGCTTCCTATTATGAATGTAACAGATGCTACAAGATACACAAACGAGAGAGTTCGTAAAGGACTCGATACTATCTCTGTAACTGGTAACGTTTTACGTGATTACTTAACTGACATGTATCCTATTTTAGAGTTAGGAACTTCTGCTAAAATGTTATCAATAGTTCCACTTATCGCTGGTGGTGGCCTTTTTGAAACTGGTGCTGGTGGTTCTGCTCCTAAGCATGTTGACCAATTTTTAGAAGAGGGACACTTAAGATGGGACTCTTTAGGTGAGTTTTTAGCTCTTGCTGAGTCTTTAAGATTTATTGCTCAAAAAAATGACTCTAAAAAATTAGCAGTAGTAACTGCAGCTCTTGATGTTGCAAACAACGCCTATCTTGATAATGACAAGTCACCATCAAGAAAGTGTGGAGAACCTGACAATAAAGCTTCTCATTTTTTTGTAGCACAATATTGGGCAGATGCGCTTGCTTCTCAAAAAGATGACAAAGAATTAGCTGCTAAGTTTGCTCCTGTAGCACAAGCACTAAAAGAGAATGAAGCTAAAATTTTAAAAGAGCTACTTTTGGTTGAGGGTAAAGCTCAAGATATAGGTGGCTATTACCATCCAGATGATGCAAAAGCTGAAGCTGCGATGAGACCATCAGAAACTCTAAATGCTATTATAAATTCGATATAATACAAAAAGATTAAAACTAAAAGCCTCAAGCAAAAATTTGTTTGAGGCTATAGTTAAGATTTAAAGATTAATTTAACCTAATCTTTAATTTTTTACTATTTTAAATATCAAAAGGAGTACCATGAGAGGTAAAAGAGTAGCAATTGTAGGCGTTGGGAATGTCGGCTCTTCTGTAGCGTATTCTTTGGCAATGACTGGTTCTTGCCATGAAGTTATAATAAGAGCAAAGGACGTTGACAAAGCAAAGGGGAAAGCTTTAGATCTATCTCAAGCTGCTCAAGCTGCTAGAAAACATACTGTTATCTCTGTCGCTGAGACGCTAGAAGATGTGAGAGATTGTGATGTTGTTGTAATAACAGCAGGTAGTCCAAGACTTCCTGGTATGAGCAGAGATGATTTATTATTAAAAAATGCTCAAGTAATGAAAGATATTGTAAATGTTATAAAAGTTTCATCTCCAAATGCGGTTATTATCCCTGTATCAAATCCACTAGATGCAATGGTTTATGTGGCTCTAAAAGAGACTGGTTGGGACAGAAGTAGGGTGTTAGGAATGGCTGGAATTTTAGATAGTGCTAGGATGGCTCACTTTGTGTATGAAAAACTAGGCTATGGAGCAGGGCAGATTAGATGTTCTGTTATGGGTGGTCATGGCGATGATATGGTTCCTCTTCCTAGATTCTCAACAGTTGCTGGAGTCCCACTTACTGACCTTTTAACTTGGGATGAGATAAACGAGATAGTTGAAAAAACAAAAAGAGGTGGAGCAGAGATAGTTGAGCTTCTTCAAGATGGAAGTGCTTACTATGCGCCTGCAAAATCAACTGCTCTTATGGTTGAAGCTGTTTTAACTGACACAAAGCAGATATATCCATGTGCTGTAATGCTAAAAGGCGAGTATGGCTATAGTGATGTAGTCAGCGGAGTTCCTGTTATGATCGGAGCTAGGGGAGTTGAAAAAGTTATAGAAGCTAACCTTAATGATGATCAAGATAGAAAGTTTGCAAAGTCCGTTGGAAGTGTAAAAGAGCTAATAGAAGCCCTTTATACTAACAAATTTTATACTAGATAATATTAGAGTCATAAGATATGACTCTACCCTCACACCTTTTCCCCTAATATCTCTTTAAAATCAGGCAACAAAAATATATAGATGGATTTTTTTCAAAGCTAAGTCGTGATAGTATATAAAATATAAAAATTGCAACAAGAGCTATTATATAGATAGATAAATTGTAAATAAAATTAAAAGGAAAATATAATGGTAGGTAGAAGAGTAGGTATAGTCGGAGCTGGCTCAGTTGGAGCTACTGCGGCTTATAGCTTAACAATGACTGGAAGATGCCATGAAGTTATACTTTATGACATAGATAGTGATTTAACAATTGGAAAAGCTATAGATATAGGACAATCTGCAAGCTACTCTCCCAGAGGAACTATTGTAACTCCAGCATTAGAACCAAGTGAATTAAAAGATTGTGATATTGTAGTTATCACTGCGGGCGTGCCAAGAAAAGGCGATATGACTAGAGCTGATTTGCTTTTAATAAATGCGAATATCATAAAAGAAGTAACTCTTAATGTTATGAAATACTCTCCCAATGCCATAATACTTTGTGTATCTAATCCTCTTGATATTATGACTTATATTATACATAAGATGACTAATTGGGATAGAAGTAGAATTATTGGTATGGCTGGGGCACTAGATGGGGCTAGAATGGCCTATGAAATACACAACAAAGTTGGTTTTGGTTCAGGACAAGTTAAAGGTATGCTTATTGGTGACCATGGACAAAATATGATACCAATGCCAGAAATATCTTCAGTTGGAGGTGTCCCATTAGATCAGATTGTTACAAAAAGAGACATGCAAGAGATTATAGCTAGAACAAAAGATGGTGGTGCGAGAATTGTTAAACATCTTGGAACTTCAGCTTATTATGCGCCTGGTCGTGCTGTGGCAATTATGGTTGAGGCTATGCTTGATGATTCTCAAATCGTGATGCCATCTTCTGTACTTCTTGATGGAGAGTATGGGTATAGTAATGTTTGTGTTGGTGTTCCTGTTGTCTTAGGTGGCAAGGGAGTAGAGAGGATTATAGAGTTAAATCTAGATGATGAAACAAAAGCTAAGTTTAAAATCTCAGTTGATTCTATAAAAGAGGGCATAGAAATTTTAGAAAAGAACAATTTTTTTTGTGTAGAAACTACACCTTTTGACTCTTATTGAGAGTTTTTTGTGTGTAGATTCTACACATTCTTTCATATGTTTTAAAAATTATATTGATAATAGGCTCTATTGTAAAAAGAGTGCTAAACTATGCTTCATATATATTTTAGTCCAAAAAATGAAAAAAGGGTAATTTAAAATGCGTGAAATTGCATATGAAGAAATAGTTAAAAATGTCAGAGATATTATAATATACTCTGCTTCAAACCTACCCCAAGATGCTCTTAAAGCGATGAAAGAAGCTTATAAAAATGAAAAAAGCCCAGTAAGTAAAGAGGTCCTAAAACAACTCCTAGACAATGCAGATATAGCAAGCAGTGAAGCTCGACCTCTATGTCAAGATACTGGACTTGCAGTCTTTTTTATAAAACTTGGTGCTGATGTAAGAGTGGTTGGCGGTCTTTTAACAGATGCTATCAACGAAGGTACAGAAAAAGGTTACATAGATGGTTACCTAAGAGCATCTACTTGTCATCCATTTACTCGCGCAAATAATAAAGATACTATTGGTTACAACTTACCAGCAATTATTCATCTCGATATTGTCGAGGGCGATAAGATAGAGATAAAGTATGCTGCAAAAGGTGGTGGAAGTGAAAATGTATCACGTGCGAGAGTCTTTCCTCCAGCTGCTGGAAAGCAGGGTGTTATAGACTATGTAAGAGAGTGCATCTCAGATGCTGGTCCAAACCCTTGTCCTCCTCTAACGGTGGGCGTTGGTATTGGTGGAACTTTTGAAAAAGCTGTAATTAGTTCTAAGCATGCGTTATTTCGTAACATAGGTTCTATAAATGAAGACCCAGAGATGGCAGAGCTTGAAGGTGTGATAAAAAAAGAGTTAAACAAGCTTGGTATTGGAACTATGGGAATGGGTGGAACTGAGACGGTTTTAGCTGTTCATATTGAAGCAAATCCTTGTCACATAGCATCGCTCCCAGTCTCTGTAAATGTTCAGTGTCATAGTTCAAGACACACGCATATTACGATATAAGGATAAAAAATGAGTAAAACATATCATTTAACAACTCCACTAAACGATGAAATAACATCAAAACTTCACAGTGGTGATATCGTATATATAAGTGGCACAATTTACACAGCAAGAGATGCTGCGCATAAAAAACTTGTTGATCTGCTAGACAAGGGCAAAGAGCTTCCATTTGATATAAAAGGTGCGATTATTTACTTTGTTGGACCAACACCACCAAAACCAGGTGATCCTATTGGAAGTGCTGGACCTACTACATCTTACAGAATGGACTCATACTCTCCAAGGCTTATAGCTGAGGGTTTAAAAGGCATGATAGGTAAGGGTAAAAGAAATGAAGATGTAACAGATGCCTGTCAAAAACATAAAGCTATCTACTTTGGTGCTACTGGCGGAGCTGGGGCACTTTTAGGCAAGAAGATTAAGAGTGCAGAGATTATAGCTTACGAAGAGCTAGGGCCTGAAGCGGTGAGAAAACTAGAAGTAGTTGACTTTCCTGTTACTGTCATTAATGATACTTACGGCGAAGATTTATATAAAATAGGTCGTTTACAATATGAAGTCAAATAGACTTGAGGTTAAATAGTTTCAATTTTAAAATAAGGAGAATAGATGAATATACATGAATATCAAGCAAAACAAATTTTTGCTAAATATGGTGTAGCTACACCTCGTGGTATTATAGCAAACACACCAGAACAAGCTGCTCGCAATGCAGAAGAACTTGGTGGTGACATTTGGGTAGTAAAAGCTCAGATCCATGCTGGTGGTCGTGGTTTAGGTGGGGGAGTTAAACTTGCAAGAAGTAAGGATGAAGTAAAGCAACTTGCAAATGAGATACTAGGGATGAATCTTGTGACTCATCAGACAGGTCCAGAGGGAAAACTTGTTCAAAAAGTATATATAGAAGAGGGCGCTGACATTGTTGATGAACTATACTTAGGTATTGTCCTCGATCGTGCTAAAGAGATGCCAGTTATTATGGCTTCAACAGAGGGCGGTATGGCTATTGAAGATGTAGCTCATGATTCACCTGAAAAGATTATTAAGGTAGCCGTTGATCCTGCTATTGGTTTTCAAGGTTTTCATGGTCGTGAATTAGTCTTTGGTCTAGGCATTACCGATAAAAAAGAGCAAGCTAAGTTTATAAAACTTGCATCTGCGCTCTATACTCTTTACTTAGAAAATGATGCTGAGATGATAGAGATAAACCCTCTAATCAAGACTACAACTGGGGATTTTCTTGCACTTGATGGAAAGATGAGTTTTGATGATTCAGCTCTTGGTCGTCATCAAGATATAGAAGATATGAGAGATATTAGTGAAGAAGATGCTGATGAGAGAGAAGCATCTCAATATGGTCTTTCATATATTTCACTGGATGGCGAAATTGGCTGTATGGTAAATGGCGCTGGACTTGCAATGGGTACGATGGATACAATCAATTATATGGGTGGAACTCCTGCTAACTTCTTAGATGTTGGTGGAAATGCAAATGCCCAGACTGTTGCTAAAGGGTTTGAGATTATTCTTAAAAATCCAAAAGTTAAAGCTATATTTGTAAATATTTTTGGTGGTATTGTCCGTTGTGATCGCATCGCAAATGGTATTTTAGAAGCAACAAAACTAACTGATGTAAATGTTCCAGTCATTGTCCGCCTCGATGGTACTAATGCTCCTGAAGCAGCAGAGATTCTAAAAAATGCAAATATTCCTAATATCATAGTAGCTGATGATTTAGGTGATGGCGCTGCAAAAGCAGTTGCTGCTGCAAAACAAGCATAGTAAAGGAGGGGAATATATGTCAATTTTAGTAAATAAAGACACAAAGATAATCGTTCAAGGTTTTACTGGTAAAGAGGGAACTTTCCATGCACAGCAGTGTATGGATTATGGTTCAAAAATCGTAGGTGGTGTTACACCAAATAAAGGTGGACAAGAGCATCTGGGTAAACCTGTTTTTAATACTGTAGCAGAAGCCATAGCATCTACTGGAGCTACAGTTTCTATGATATTTGTTCCACCTGTATTTGTTGCAGATGCTGTTATGGAAGCTGCAGAAGCTGGGATAGAACTCGCTGTTATCATTACAGAGGGTGCACCAGTTCGTGATATGCAAAAAGCGAAAGCTTACGCAATTAAGCATGGGATGATGACGATCGGGCCAAACTGTCCTGGTATCATCACAGCTGAAGAGTGTAAGATTGGGATTATGCCTGGTATGGTTTTCAAAAAGGGAAGCGTAGGACTAATCTCAAAGTCTGGAACTCTAACATACGAGGGAGCTAATCAAGTTTGTAATGAAGGTTTTGGAATTTCGACTGCTGTTGGTATTGGTGGGGATCCTATTATAGGGCTTTCATATAAAGACCTGCTTCCAATGTTTGAAGCAGATCCACAGACTGAAGCAATTGTTATGATTGGTGAAATTGGTGGAGACTTGGAAATACAAGCTGCAGCTTATATAAAAGAGCATATAACTAAGCCCGTAGTTGCTTTTATAGCAGGACAGACTGCTCCTACTGGAAAAAGAATGGGTCATGCTGGTGCTATTATAAGTGGTGGCGCTGGTACTGCAAAAGAGAAGATGGAAGCACTTGAAGCTGCTGGCGTTAGAGTTGTTATCTCACCTGCTGAAATCGGTAAGGCTGTTGCAGAGGTTTTATCTAAATAACTTTTACTTTGTGTGAGTTTTGAAGCGTAACAAAAAGTTACTATATCAAAACGTTATTAGCACGATTTAGTGTAAAGTTATAAAAACTTAGATAATCTATAAAGAGCAATGTGTAGCTAAAGTTACACTAAAAATGAGGAGAATAAATGGGAACTTTTAAGACAAAAAACCCAGGTAACCAACCAGTTTGGGTAAATACAAGTAACTGTAAAGCATGCGATATTTGTGTATCTGTTTGTCCAACAGGCGTACTTGGAATGAAATATGAATCTACTTCTACACTAGGTGCTATGATTTCTGTTAATAATCCAGAATCTTGTATTGGATGTGTTGAGTGTGAGCTTAGCTGTCCTGACTTTGCTATATATGTAGCAGACAGACAAGAGTATAAAGCGGCTGGGTTTAGTTTTGCTAAGATAACTGATGAAGCTAAAGAGCGTCAAGCTGCTATTGTCGCAAACAATTATATGTCACTTAGTGAACAAGGAGTTAAATAATGGCAACTAGAGAAGTAATATCTACAGGAAATGAATTAGCTGCTTTGGCTGCTGTTGATGCAGGCTGTATGTTTTTTGGTGGTTATCCATTAACGCCATCAAGTGAAATAATGCATGAAATTTCTGATCTTTTACCAAAAAAAGGCGGAGTAGCAATCCAAATGGAAGATGAAATAGGTGGTATCTGCGCTGTAATTGGTGCAGCTATGGTTGGTCAGCGCGCGCTTACTGCAACTTCAGGACCTGGTATGAGTCTTAAAGCTGAACAATTAGGTCTTGCTCAAATGGCAGAAGTTCCTTTAGTTTGTGTAAATGTTATGCGTGGTGGTCCATCAACTGGTCTTCCAACTCGTGTATCTCAAGGTGACATACTTCAAGCGAAAAACCCATCACATGGTGACTATAAGTCAATCACATTGTGTGCAGGTTCACTAGCAGAGTGCTATACTGAAGTTGTAAGAGCTTTTAATTTAGCAGATAGATTTATGCAACCAGTTATTGTATTACTAGATGAGACTATTGGTCACATGCACGGAAAAGCTAATATCCCAACTGCTGAAGATGTTGAAGCTGGAATTGTTCCAAGAAAAAGATTTGATGGCCCAGCTGAAGAGTATTTTCCATACGGTGTTGAGCATGATGAACCAGCAGTTCTTAACCCGATGTATGAGGGTTATAGATATCACTTTACAGGACTTCACCACGACAAAAAAGGTTATCCTACTGAAGAGATTGAGACTTGTAGAAAACTAATCCAAAGATTAGAAGATAAAGTAGCATTTCATGAAGATGAAGTTGAATCTTTTGAAGAGTTTATGATGGAAGATGCAGAAGTTATGATAATAGCTTATGGTTCAGTTTCACTTGCTGCAAAAGAGGCGATTCGTCACTTAAGAGCAGATGGCATTAAAGCTGGACTCTTTAGACCAATTACAATTTGGCCTTCACCTGCTAAAAAAATTAAAGAGCATACTGACAAAATAGAAAAAGTTTTAGTTGTTGAGTTAAATATTGCACAATACCATGGCGAGATTCAAAGAGCAGCGGCAAGACTTGATATTGACGGGCTATTTAAAGTTAATGGAAGACCAATATCTCCACATGAAATCGTTAGCAAAGTAAAGGAGTTATAAAATGGCGTTTAATTATGATAAATATTTAAGACTTGAAAAGATGCCAACACTGTGGTGTTGGGGTTGTGGTGATGGCGTTATTCTTAAAGCATTCGTTAGAGCAATTGATAAAATGGGTATGTCACAAGATGATGTATGTGTCGTATCAGGAATAGGGTGCTCTGGAAGATTCTCTTCTTATGTTGATTTTAACACAGTTCATACAACTCACGGTAGAACTATTGCTTATGCAACGGGTATAAAACTTGCACGTCCAGATAAAATGGTTGTATGTGTTGCTGGTGATGGTGATGCACTTGCTATTGGTGGTAATCATACTATTCATGGCTGTAGAAGAAATATAGATTTAACTATGATTATTATTAATAACTTTATTTATGGACTTACAAACTCACAAACTTCTCCAACTACTCCAAAAGGTATGTGGACAGTTTCTCAAAAAGCTGGAAATATAGATCCAACTTTTGATACTTGTAAACTTGCTATCGCCGCTGGAGCTTCATTTGTTGCTCGTGAGTCTATGTTAGACCCTAAAAGACTTGAAAAATCAATGATAAAAGCTATGCAGCATAAAGGTTTTTCAATGATGGAAGTACTCTCAAACTGTCATATTAATCTTGGTAGAAAAAACAAAATGGTTTCAGCTATGGAAAATCTTGCATGGATTGATAGCATAACAACTACTAAGAAAAAATATGATGCAATGACCCCAGAGGAGAGATTAAATCTTCTACCGACTGGCATCTTGCATGAAGATACAGAAGCTGATGAGTACTGCGATATGTATGCAGAGATCCAAAAAGTACATCAGGGTGAAAGAAAAGTAATCACTCAAGATGACTTTGCTAAAAAAATATAAGGAGACACTATGAGTAAAACATTGATGAGATTTACAGGCGTTGGTGGACAAGGTGTTCTTCTTGCTGGTGAAATTTTTGCAGCTGCAAAAATTAAAACTGGTGGTCATGGACTAAAAACTGCAACATATACATCACAAGTTCGCGGTGGACCTACTGTTGTTGATATCCAACTTGATGATAAAGAAATCTACTATCCATATGCAAATGATGGAGAGATAGGTTTTATGCTCTCAGTTGCGCAGAAAAGCTATATTCTTTTTAAAGATGGTGTTCAACTGGGCGGAACAATAGTAATTGATCCAAATCTTGTTTACCCAACTGACGAAGATAGAAAAAAATGGAAAATTTTTGAAATTCCAATTATTACTATTGCTAAAGAAGAGGTAGGTAATGTTATTACTCAATCTGTTGTAGCACTAGCAATCGCAAACACTATGACAAATGCTCTTGATAAAGATGTACTTATAGAGACGATGCTCTCAAAAGTTCCAGCAAAAGTTCATGATGTAAATAAAAAAGCATATGAACTTGGTGAAAAATATGCTAAAGAGGCTATGAATAAATAGTAGGTTTTAATATGACATTTTAACTTAATTGAAATGTCTAGTTCATTGTAAAAAAGACAATCTTAGAAATAGGGTTGTCTTTTTTTAGCTGCCATTTTAATACTAAATAGTATTAAAATGGCACTTTATTTAAGCTACAAATCTAATATTTATTAATATTAGATTTGTGATTTCAAAAAATATCTTCATTGATATTATAAAATATCATATCTTTATACTTTCCCAAAAAAACTCAACATGTTTTTCAAACTGAGTAGACAAAATATTTGCAGAGTTATTATCAAATCTCATTAATGTCACTTGCAGTCTTATGTAGAAGAGGGTGGATAGAAACTCATAAGATATCATCATAGGATCTTGAGAGCGAATAAGTGAATTTTGCATCATAACAAAGAAAGCTTCTGAGAGCATCTTGATATTTTTATCATGAAATTCGCTCATAAACTGCTCTCTAAGCTCTTTGTTTTGAAATAGCTCTATCATGAGTAGCCTAAACATGTTTTCGTTGTTTTTATCAAAGG
>Ga0265293_10001409_pt1 | contig 52434 bp, 38 predicted proteins | sample Munlanlewell138R_FD_192505 | JGI IMG/M metagenome (GOLD analysis project Ga0265293, IMG submission 192505) | Leachate microbial communities from a municipal landfill in Southern Ontario, Canada - Leachate well 138R | ecosystem: Engineered > Solid waste > Landfill > Unclassified | place: Canada... | reverse complement strand
GGATAAAGTTTTACTAACTTTTTGTGCTTTTTCAAATTCATTCCAATTTAGAGTTTTCCCAAATATAGTTACACTATTCTTTCCTTCAACCATTTTACTTTTAGATAAAGAGCTTTCAGCCTCTTCAGACACTTGCAATAAGGGATAATGAGGAGTGAAAACTACAATCCCAGCAGAAAACGTAACTGGTTCCTGTGGTAGGGATGAAATTTCATTTTTGACTTTTTCTTGAAATGTTGAAAATTCCTTACGTAACTGAATTGCTAAATCAAAAATATGATTCCAACTTCCAATCATAAAACAATCATCACCACCTGAAAACACAACATAAATATTATTTTGCATTTTTAACTTACTAATCAAATCTAAAAGCTTAGCATCAAAAAAATCTTTTATAGCTTTTGATAATTTTTGATAATTTGCTTTGGATAAGTCCATAAAAAGCGAACCTAGATTATCTACATCAAGTTTAATAGCTGCAAGTTTTTTATCACCAACTGCATTTTCGGCTATCCAACTAAAGTCACCTCTAGGAACTTGCCCATTAATGCCTTTAATCTCATTAATATTAAAATCAGGTACCGAAATAGGTGTAGCATCAATTAAATCATAACTAATTGGTCGTTGCATTTTTTTCTTCTGCACCGTTCGATTAATTTCTTTAAGCAAATAACCTATTTCTTCATTGCTTTTTTCTACAAAGGATATATAAGGAAAAATATCACTTTCTAAATAAAGATTTTGGATACTTTCAATTTTATTTTCAATTTCCTTTTTGCTCTTCTGAGTTGATATATCCAAATAAAAGTTTCCTCCTCCATTGTAAAGTTCTTCTATTTCTTCTCCTTTGAAAAAGTCATTAAGTTCATTTAAACAAAATTTGGAAATATCTTCAACATAAATCGAGCGACTTTTAAGCGCTCTTGCCGCACCTTTACTTGGTACATTAAAAATAAAGGATTGAATACCCGAAATGTCACACTTTAAAAATAGTTCTAAATTATCTCCCATAAGCATTTTTACTTTTATTTCTATTATTTATTAGATAAATCATCTCCATTCATTAATTAAAATTTTAAAATCCCCCCCCATTTCCTGCTACTAATCCAAAAATAATAAATAAAAAAATTTTGAATTATAGCAATCCCCAAAAGTAAAATAAATAAAACAATAAAACAAACATTTATCTTATTTATTTTATAATTTAATTATTTATATAAAAAAAACTTCTTACCACGCTTTTTCCAGCAATCACACATATTTATTCAACGCTTTCTCTTAGACACAAACATAATATAAAGTAAAATTTTGTAGTTGAAATTTTTCCATTTGTAGTATATACCTAATTGAATAGAAAAAAAATTAACTATTGCAACATAGTTTACAATTCCTGTATCTTAGCAAAATTATGTATTATTCGTCTATTCCATTTAGGTTTTCTACCTTTTCTCTCAGACCACTGTTCTAAATTCTTAAGCAACTCTCTACTAAACATAATAAATGACTATTTAATGATTACAAAGATAATCATTTGTAATGAAACTGAACCATAAAGCATCGTTTCTTGTAATGAAACTGAACCAAAAAGTGTTGATTTTTGTAATGAATTGACTTTAGTATTATATTTTTAAATGATTTATGCCAATATTCTCATCTTTTCATCAATTTTTTTTTCTAAATTTTAAATAATATTAAAAACTAAAATAAATCATTAAAACAAGCATTAAAATATATTTTTTTACTAAGTTTGCTTTTCAACAAAATTTAATCTATTTATATTATGAGCGAAGACAAAAAAATTATATTTTCCATGGTAAAGGTTGGAAAAAAAGTTCCACCACAAAGGCAAATTTTAAAAGATATTTATTTATCTTTTTTTTATGGTGCTAAAATTGGAATTATTGGTTTAAATGGATCTGGAAAATCAAGTTTATTGAAAATTATTGCTGGACTTGATAAATCTTTTGAAGGAGAAGTGGTATTTTCGCCTGGATATACTGTAGGTTATTTAGAGCAAGAACCTGAACTTGATAATTCCAAAACTGTAAAAGAAATAGTGGAGGAAGGAGTACACGAAGTTGTTGCTTTGCTTAAAGAATACGAAGAAGTAAACGAAAAGTTTGCCGAACCAATGTCAGACGTTGAAATGAATAAATTAATTGAAAGACAAGGCGAATTAACTGAACTTCTTGACCAACATAATGCTTGGGATTTGGATAGTAAATTAGAAAGAGCTATGGATGCTTTGCGTTGTCCAGATGGAGATGAATTGGTGGAATATTTATCAGGTGGAGAACGCAGACGTGTGGCTTTATGCAGACTTTTGCTTAGAGAACCTGATATTTTACTTTTAGACGAGCCAACATACCATTTGGACGCGGAATCTGTGCATTGGTTAGAACAACATTTACAACAATATAAAGGAACTGTGATAGCTGTAACTCATGATAGATATTTTTTGGATAATGTTGCAGGCTGGATTTTGGAATTAGATAGAGGAGAAGGTATTCCTTGGAAAGGAAATTATTCTTCGTGGTTGGAGCAAAAAACTGCACGTCTTGCCATGGAAGAGAAGCAAGAATCTAAACGCAGGAAGACACTTGAAAGGGAATTGGAATGGGTTAGAATGAGCCCTAAAGCCAGACATGCAAAATCAAAAGCTCGTCTTTCGGCTTATGACAAAATGCTGAACGAAGATACTAAACAAAAAGAAGAAAAACTTGAAATTTTTATTCCTAATGGACCAAGATTAGGAGATAAAGTAATTGTTGCAAACAAACTTACTAAAGCATTTGATGATAAGCTTTTATTTGAAAATTTCAGTTTCTCTTTACCGCCTGCAGGAATAGTTGGAATTATAGGACCTAATGGAGCAGGTAAAACAACACTTTTTAGAATGATAATGGAGCATGTTAAACCGGATTCAGGAAATTTTGAAATAGGAGAAACAGTTAAAATTGGTTATGTTGACCAAACTCATACAGAAATAGATCCAGAAAAATCGGTTTATCAAGTAATTTCAGGCGATTCAGAATTTATTAATGTAGGCGGCAAACAATTAAACGCACGTGCTTATGTAGGAAGATTTAATTTTAGTGGAGCAGACCAAGAAAAGAAATGTAAAGTTTTATCAGGAGGTGAAAGAAACAGACTTCATTTAGCTTTAACATTAAAATCTGAATCTAATGTTTTACTTTTAGACGAACCTACTAACGACATAGATGTTAATACCTTACGTGCTTTAGAAGAAGGTTTAGAAAATTTTGCCGGTTGTGCAGTAGTTATCACCCACGACAGATGGTTTTTAGATAGAGTTGCTACACATATTCTTGCTTTTGAAGGAGATTCACAAGTAATATTCTTTGAAGGCTCTTATTCAGAATATGAAGAAAATAAAAAGAAAAGATTAGGAGATCGAGGACCACAAAGAATTAGATATAGGAAATTAATTTAAAAATATATAAACCATGAAAAAAATTATAATATTTATTTTTGTACTTTCATTATTTTCTAATTTGTCAAATAGTCAAAGTTCTTATATAAAACAAATAAATAAAGGAAAGTATTCAAAAGTTGAAAAAAAACTTGAAAAATCTTTACAAAAGTCGCCAAATGATATTGAGCTTAATTATGCTAAATCATATTTATATAATTCAAAAAAATTTAATAAATACAATAGCGAAAAAGCATATGATTATATTATAAAAGCAAATTCAAATTTTTATTACTTAAAAGATGAAAAAGCTAGAAAAAAATTAGAGAAAATCCTTATTAACACGTCAAGTATTACAAAGCAAATTGATAGTGTTTCGTATAATGCTTTAACAGACATAAGTAAAAATAATAGTATTGAGGATTATAATAAGTTTTTGACATATTTTAAATTAGCTCCTCAAAAATATAAAAATCAAGCAATAGAAAATAGAGATAATTTAGCTTATGATGAGGCTTTGGAAATTAACACTATTGCTTCTTATCAATATTTTATGGATAATTATCCAATTTCGCGACATTTTAAATTTGCAGAAAAAAATAGAAATAAATTGGCTTTCCAAATAGCTAGTAGTGAAAACACAATAGAGTCTTATAATTATTTTATGAAAACTTATCCTTATGCTAAGGAATTTACAGAGGCAGAAACTAATAGAGATGAATTGGCTTTTAATAAGGCTAAAAGCATTGATAATTCATCAGCTTATGAAAACTTTATAAACAATTATCCAAACAGTAAACAGAAAAATGAAGCTTTTCAATTATTTGAAACAAGGCTATTTGAAGAAATCACAACTCAAAATAACGGAGATAGTTATATTAGTTTTATAGAAAATTTTCCAAATAATAGTTTTATAAATGATGCTATTGATAGCTTATATTTAATTGGCAGTCAAATCAAATATCTGCCATATATTAAGTATGGTTTGAGTAAAAGCAAAGGCAATCAATATACAAATGGAATTATTCATTATTATAATTTAATTTCAAAAGATGGAGAGCTTTCAAGTTTAAAAATGTTTTCTGATAAATTTTTTGATTATTTATATCTTATTGATACTTATGAAGATGATTTAGAAAAAGCTCTGTTTGCTGAATCTATTGGTTTAACAGGTGATTTAAGTGCTAGCCATTTTGACAATTCAGATGAATTAAATCAGCGTTTAATCAGAGAAGGAGCCAAATCAGGTTCCATTCAAATCTCACTTATGTGGGATAATTACAATGATTTAGATTTACATTGTATTGATCCTTTTGGGGAAGAAATTTACTATGGTCATAGAAAATCTTATAGTGGGGGCGAATTAGATGTAGATATGAATGTAAGTCCAGAGTCATTAAGACCAGTTGAAAATATATATTGGCAAGAAGGAAACGCTCCTATTGGTCAATATACTGTTATTTTAAGACATTATAGTAACCATAGATGTGGTGTGAACTGTAAGGACCCGACAAAATATAAGATAAGAATAAAAATTGGCAATAAAATTAAAGAATACACAGGAAGTATTAGCCATCCACAAAAGTATAGAACAATTTGCACTTTTAATTATACTGGAACTGAGTACGGTGAAATTGAATTAACACAAGAAAATATTCAAAAACTTAAAAATTATATTTTGGAATCTGCACCAAATGATTTATCCTTTGTTGCTCTTCAAATATTAATTTCTCAAAATATAAAAAATAAAAGATGGAGTATAGCATTAGCAACATTGAAAGAATTTGAAAATTCTTTTAAAAATAATAGTAAATATAATGACTTAGTTTTAATTTTAAAAAGTCAACTAGATAACTCAATTAAGATAAATCCAATTTATTCAATTAATTCAGTAAACGGAGAAGAATATTCACCAGTAATATCAGCTGATAACAAAATTATTTATTTTTGTGGTAAAGAAAGAAATGACAATATAGGTGGAGAAGATATATTTTACTCTAAACTTATTGGATATAATTGGTCAAAACCCGAATTAGATAGAGGTTTATCATATAGAGATTCTAATGAAGCTCCAATGGCTTTAAGTAGCGATGGAAATACTATGATACAATTTAAAAATGGGAAAATAGGATATTGTGAAAAAACAGAAAATGGATGGACAGAATTAGAATATTTTCCTGATAATATAAATAAAGGTAGTTGGACGGGCGATGCTATGCTAACAAGCGATGGAAATGCACTCATTTTCGCTTCAGAAAGACCAGGTAGCTTTAATTTTACCGCTATAGGATTACAAGGTTATCATGCGTCAAATAATTATGCATCTGATATATACATAAGTCTTCGTGAAGACGATACTTGGGGAGAGCCAATAAATATAGGACCATCAATAAACACAATATATTCTGAAAGAAGTCCTTTTTTACACCCTGATATGAAAACCTTGTATTTTAGCTCAGACGGACATGGTGGATTGGGCAAGTATGATGTTTTTAAATCAACTCGTTTATCAGATACTTGTTGGAATTGCTGGACAGAGCCAATAAACTTGGGAAAAGAAATTAATACAGAAGAAAACGACTGGGGCTACACTATATCTACAGATGGTAGTAAAGCTTATTTTGCAAAATATAATGATAAAAAGAAAAATAAAATTTATTGGCTTAATCTTCCTACTCATTTAAGACCGGATATGGTAGCAACAGTATCAGGAAAACTTTTAGACTCAGAAAAAAAAGCCGTTTCAGCAGATATAAAATGGGAAGATTTAAGTACAGGTAAAAATATTGGACAATCGAAAAGCGACCCCGTTGATGGTAGCTTTTTTATAGTTTTACCTTTAGGAAAAATTTACGGTTATTATGTTGATGGTAATGACTATTTCCCGGTTTCAAAAAATATAGACCTTAGAAATAGCAAGGACCCTGTAGTATTAGAAGAAAATATTGATATAATCTCTTTTAAACAAATGATTGAAGAAGAAATAGCCGTTCCAATTAACAACTTGTTTTTTAATTTTGCTCAAAGTAGTTTGTTAGAATATTCATTACCAGAATTAAGGCGAGTTGCGAAGATAATTAAAAAGAATAATTTAAGTGTTGAAATAAGTGGGCATACAGATAACATAGGTAATGATGCAGATAACCAAATTTTATCAGAAAAAAGAGCAGATGCAGTAAAAGAATTTTTAATTAACGAAAATTGCGAAGCAGATAAGTTACACACTATAGGATATGGAGCAACAAAACCAGTAGCAACAAACGATACAGAAGCTGGAAGAGCTAAAAACAGAAGAGTAGAACTAAAATTTATTCAATAAATCATACCCATGACAAATAAATTTAAAATTTTATGTTTTTTACTAAGTATTACACTAAACTATAACTTTAGTTTACTAGCTCAAACAAACTTAACTTCAAGTAATAGCATAAATTTTGATTATTATTTGAATTTATCTGTACAATATCAAGATTCTATAGGAAATAAAGATTTATATTATGCAAATCAAGCATTAAAATATGCCGAAAAAGAAAATAATTCTGCTGAAATTATAAAAGCTTTAGTTCAACTTGCAGAAATTTCAAGAATAAATGGAAATTGGAATATTAGCTTAGAAAATCTTAATAAGGCATTAGAGCTTAGTTCAGAAATTGATGATCCCGATTTATTACACTCTATATATTTAGATTTAGGAGTTATTTATAAATATTTAAACCAACTAGAACTAGCTTTAGAATATTACCATAAAGCTTTAGAACAATCTGAAATTCAAAACAATATAAAAAATCAGGCAATGTGCCTAACTAATATTGCAAATATATATCTAGCACAAGAAAAATTTGAAAAAGCACTAAATTATTATAAAAAGTCCTTTGATTATATTAAAAAATCTAATGCTGAAATTAACTCTATTATCTTAATACTTAATAATATAGCTGTTACTTATATGAGTATGAATGATTTTAAATCAGCAAAACAAACTCTGTTTGAAGCTCTTGAGATAATGAAAGACGAAAATCCACCAATAAAATTGCAGGTTTATACTAATTTATTTACAATTGAACTTAATCTTAAAAACTATACTAAGGCAGGAGAATATGCAAAAGTTTCTGAAAGCATACTTAAGATATCTGAAAATACAAAGTCAAGATTAAATCTTTACGAAAAATTATTCCAATTATATAGTGAACAAGCAATTTTTGATAAAGCAATAGATTATCAAACTAAGTATATTCAACTGAAAGACAGTATATATACTGATGAGTTAAACCAAACTTTAAGTGAATATAAAACTAAATATGAATTAGATAAGCTAGAAGTTGAAAATTTATTAAAGAAAAAAGAATTAGAAAATAAAAGCAAAATTAATAAATTTTTAATTATAGTAATACTTTCAATAAGCTTATTATTTATATTGTTAATCAACTATTTTATAAAATCAAAATTATTAAATAAAAAACTGAATAGCTTAAATAATTTACTGGAAATCAAAAATCAAGAAATCAGAGAAAATTTAAAATATTCTAAGCAAATACAATTAAGTTTAGTTGCAAATAAAGCTCTATCGGATAATTTATTAATTTTAGATTTACCAAAAGATGAAGTAGGCGGAGATTTTTTTATAACAAGAGAATATTTTGATAGCGAAATTTATATTCTAGGTGATTGTACAGGACATGGAAGCTCAGGAGCCTTACTTTCTATATTTTCTATTAACGCAATTGACCAAATAATAAATGAAAATTTAAAAATTAATGAAATACTTAACAGACTAAATAACAGATTTTTAAAACAACTAAGTACAAGTAAACATTTGAAAGGAGAGTCTCTTAGTATTACTATACTCCAAAAAAATAATGATAAGCTTTTTTATTCAGGTTCAAAACAAAAAATTTGGCACTATAATAGTTGTATAAAAGAGATTTTAGAGTACAAAACCGATAATATTATTATAGGAAAAGAGGAGAATAAATTATTTAGTTTGTATGAATTAGATTGCAAAGAAAATGATATTGTTTTTTTATCTACTGACGGATATCCTGACCAATTTGGAGATAACAAAAAAGGTAAATTAAAATATCCTAAATTCAGAAAAATATTAAAAACTTGGGCAGAAGAAAATTTTACTAATACTGATATTTCTAAAAATCAATTCTTAGAATGGAAAGGCAATTCAGAGCAAACAGATGATATTTTAATTATTGGAATAAAAATTTAACTATTTTTGTAAAAAATTTACAAATGACTCAAAAATATGATGTAATAGTAGTAGGAGCTGGTCATGCTGGTTGTGAAGCTGCAGCGGCGGCGGCAAATTTGGGAAGTAAAGTTCTACTAATTACCATAGACATGAACAAAATTGCACAAATGTCTTGCAACCCGGCTATGGGAGGCGTTGCAAAAGGACAAATAGTTAAAGAATTGGATGCTATGGGTGGATATTCCGGAATCATTACCGACAAGTCAATGATTCAATATAGAATGTTAAATATGTCAAAAGGTCCGGCAATGTGGAGTCCACGTGCACAATGCGATAGAATGGTTTTCAGTGCTGAATGGAGAAATGTTCTTGAAAAAATTGAAAATATAGATTTTTGGCAAGATTCTGTAAATGAAATTTTAGTAGAAAATTATAAAGTTATTGGCGTAAAAACAGAAATGGGAATAAAGTTTCTAGCTAAATCCGTTATACTTACTGTTGGAACATTTTTAAATGGTTTGATGCATATAGGACATACTCAATTAAAAGGTGGCAGAATTTCTGAACCAGCGTCATATGGAATTACAGAATGTTTAACTTCTATGGGTTTTACAGCAGACAGAATGAAGACAGGAACTCCAATGAGAATTGATGGAAGAACTGTAGATTTTTCAAAATTACAAATCCAAAAAGGAGACGAGCAAATAATCCCGTTTTCTTATTTACATAATTATAATCAAACATTTTTAAAACAAAGGGCTTGTTATGTTGGATATACTGATGAAATTGTTCACGACTCAATACGAACTGGTTTAGACGACTCTCCACTTTATGACGGCACAATTCAAAGTATTGGTCCTAGATATTGCCCAAGTATTGAAACGAAACTTGTAACTTTTCCTGATAAGGATAGACATCAACTATTTTTGGAGCCAGAAGGTGAAACAACTATAGAATATTATTTGAATGGTTTTTCTTCTTCATTGGCTTGGGAAGTACAAATTCAATCTTTACGAAAAGTAAAAGGTTTTGAAAATGTAAAGGTATTTAGACCAGGCTATGCTATTGAATACGATTTTTTCCACCCTACCCAATTACATAATACTTTGGAAACAAAAAATATTGAAAACTTATATTTTGCTGGTCAAATAAACGGTACTACAGGCTATGAAGAAGCAGGAGCTCAAGGAATGATAGCCGCAATAAATGCTCATTTAAAAAATAATGAGAAACCAGAATTTACTTTAAATAGAGACCAAGCTTATATAGGTGTTTTAATTGATGACTTAGTTACAAAAGGGGTGGACGAGCCTTATAGAATGTTTACTTCAAGAGCAGAATTTAGAATTTTATTGCGTCAAGACAATGCAGATATTAGGCTTACTGAATTATCTCATAAAATTGGTTTGGCAAAAGATGAGAGGTTTGAAATTATGCTAAATAAAGTTAATAAACGAGATGAACTACTTGCTTTTTACTCAAAACAAACTTGTAAGCCTGAAAAACTAAATCCTATTTTAAAAGAACGTGGAGCTTCGGAATTAAAACAAGCTATAAAATTAAACTCAATATTAACTCGTCCACAAATAAAGACTAAGGACATTATTAATATTTTTCCAAAATTATTAGAACTATTAAAATCATACGGAGATAGAGCTGAAGAATATATGGATTCAGCAGAAATTTTAGTTAAATATTCAGGTTATATTGAAAGAGAAAAATTATTAGCAGATAAATTAAAAAGACTAGAAGATATAAAAATATCGGATAAAATTAATTACGAAAACTTAAAATCTCTTTCCACAGAAGCAAGAGAAAAATTAATTAAAATAAAACCAAAAACTATAGGTCAAGCATCAAGAATTTCAGGTGTGTCGCCTTCAGATATAAGTGTATTATTGGTTTTTATGGGTAGATAAAAATTGTTCCACGTGGAACAATTAAAGTAAAACTTTAAAAAAGAAATGACAATTATGAGAAAATTTGAAGGAAATATTGTTGATTTATTCAATAGAAAAATAATTAAAGGAGAGGTAATTATAAAAAATAAGAAAATTATAGAAATAAAAGAAAAGCAAACTTCAAGCGATTTTTACATACTCCCAGGACTAATTGACTCACATGTGCATATTGAAAGCTCAATGTTAATTCCACAAGAATTTGCAAAATTAGCAATAAAAAATGGAACAGTAGCAGTAGTAACAGATCCGCACGAAATAGCAAATGTTATGGGAAAAGAAGGCGTTGAATTTATGATAGAAAATTCTAAAAATACTCCCTTAAAAACCTTTTACTCTGTTCCTTCTTGTGTGCCAGCAACAAGTTTTGAAAGCTCAGGAGCAGAACTAAATTATAAAGATATATATGAACTTTTCGCTAAACATAAACTTTTGGTTTTAGGAGAAATGATGAATTATCCAGGAGTTATTTTTGAAGATAAAAACGTATTAAAAAAATTAGAAATAGCAAAAAAACATAATGCTATTATAGATGGACATATTCCAGGAGTTTTTGGTAAAGATTTAGAAAAATATGTTAATGCAGGAATAAGTACAGACCACGAATGTTCTTCAATTGAAGAAGCCATAGAAAAAATTAACTTAGGAATGAAAATTTTAATACGTGAAGGGTCAGCAGCTAAGAATTTTGATGAACTTTTTCCACTAATTTCCAAATTCAATACTATGGTAATGCTTTGCACAGACGACTCTCACCCTGACGACCTGATAAAATACGGGCATATAAACAAAATATTGAAAATGGGAATAAAGCAAAATATTGACATTTTCGACCTATTAATTTCTGCTTCTCTTAATCCGGTTTTACATTATAAATTACCTGTTGGGCTTTTACGAGAAAATGATTTTGCTGATTTGATCATAGTGGACAATTTAAAGGATTTTAATATTTTAGAAACAATTATTAACGGAGAAACAGTTTATTCAAATAACAGAATTTTATTTAACACTAAAAATGTAAAACCAATAAACAAATTTAATGCAGATAAAATTTCTGTTGAAGAAATTAAAATTGAAAATCAAAACAAAAAAATAAAAGTTATTGAAGTAATAGATAAAGAATTAATTACAAAGGAAAAAATTTGTTTGCCCAAAATTGAAAATAATAATTTAGTTGCTGATATAGAAAAAGATGTTTTAAAAATTGTAGTATATAATAGATATGAAAAAGTTTCAAAACCACAAGTAGGATTTATTTCAGGTTTTGGATTAAGACATGGTGCAATAGCGAGTTCTGTGGCGCATGACAGTCATAATATTATAGCCGTTGGTTGTTCAGATAAAGAAATTTGCGATGCAATAAATGAAATAATAGAAAATAAGGGCGGATTAACTTATGTCAAGGAAAAAGATTTTTATACATTAAGTTTAGAGTTTGCAGGACTTATGACACAAAACAATCCAGAACTTGTGGCAGAAAAATATGAAACGTTAAATAAAATCATAAAAGCCAATGGTTCAGTTCTTACTGCACCATTTATGACTTTGTCTTTTATGGCTCTTTTAGTAATTCCAAAACTAAAAATAGGAGATAAAGGGCTTTTTGATGTGGAAAAATTTGATTTTACAGAACTTTTTGTGTGAATGTTCCACGTGGAACAAATTATAATTAACTAAGTGTCAATAGATTAGGTACAAAATATGATAGCAATAATTCAAAGAGTAGAGAAAGCAATAGTGAAAATAAATTCAGAAAATCATTCACAAATAGAAAAAGGCCTACTAATTTTTTTAGGAATAACACATGATGACAATATTGAAGATATAAATTGGTTAAGTCCAAAAATAGTAAACCTAAGAATTTTTAATGACGAAAACGGAGTAATGAATAAAAGCTGTTTAGAGGAAAACGCAGAAATTTTAATTGTAAGTCAATTTACATTACATGCAAAAACAAAAAAAGGAAACAGACCATCGTATATTGAAGCTGCAAAACCTGAAATAGCAATTCCGCTTTATGAAAAATTTATTGGCAAAATTGAGGAAGATTTAAACAAGAAAGTAAAATCAGGTGTTTTTGGTGCAGATATGAAAATAGAGCTAATAAATGATGGACCGGTAACAATTATAATAGATACAAAAAATAAAAAATAAATTAGAACCAAGAATTTATTATCTTTGCACAAGCGATGCTAAAATTTTGTATGAAGAAAATTTATTTAATGTACAAGCAAAATTAATATAAATGAAAATTAAACAAGCTCAAAATATTGTAAATCAATGGATAACAGAATACGGTGTAAAATATTTTGATGTAAAAACAAATATGATTATTCTTACAGAAGAAGTTGGCGAGATGGCCAGAGTAATAGCAAGAGAATATGGCGAACAATCAAAAAAAGAAAATGAAATTCTAAATTTAGAAGATGAAATTGCTGACGTATTATGGGTTTTAATAGCTATTGCAAATCAAACTGGAATAGACTTAACAAGAGCTTTTGAGAAAAATATAAAGAAAAAAACAATAAGAGATAATTCAAGACATAAAAATAACTTAAAACTAAAATAATATGGAAAATCCTTACATTAAACTAACACCTTCAGAAAAACTAGTAAATGCAAAAATTTCTGAAATAATATCTAAAATAAATGATTATAAAAGAAAAAATATTTTAATAGATATTTTAAATTTAATAGACCTAACTAGCTTAAACTCAACAGATACAGTAAGCAAAATTAAAGAAATGACAGAAAAAGTCAATAATTTTGCAAATGAATTTCCAAAATATAAAAATGTTGCAGCAATTTGTGTGTATCCTGCATTAATTCCAACAGTAAAAGAGAATTTAAAAGATAAATCTGTGAAAATTGCAGCTGTTGGAGCAGGATTTCCGGCTTCTCAAACATTTTTATCAGTAAAAGCGGCAGAATGTGATTTAACTGTTGAAAAAGGAGCTGATGAAATAGATATAGTTTTATCTCTCGGAACTTTTTTTGAAAAAGATTTAGAAAAATTAGCTTATGAAATAAAAATTATAAAATCTGCAATTAAAGATGCACATTTAAAACTTATATTAGAAACAGGAGAATTAAAATCATTAGAAAATATATTTTTAGCTTCTATGTTATCAATGCAAGCAGGAGCAGATTTTATTAAAACATCAACAGGAAAAACTCTTGTTTCAGCGACACCGGAAGCGGTTTATACAATGTGTTCAGCTATTAAAACTTATTATTTGGAAACAGGCAGAAAAGTAGGTATAAAACCAAGTGGAGGAATGACAATTTCAGAAGATGCACTTATGTATTATCTTATTGTAAATGAAGTACTTGGGCAAGAATGGTTAAATAATAATCTATTCAGATTAGGAGCTTCAAGATTAGCAAATAATTTACTTAAAGACATTTTAAGATTTGATAATAAAACAGATTTTAAAGCTTATTTTTAAACAATTATTTATCTCTTTCAATAATATAATCTAATAATTCGCTTAGAGCATCTCTTGCGGGAGATTTAGGAAATTCTTTTAAAATAATCACTGCTTGTTGTTTATAAGTCTGCATATCTTTTTCTGCAGCTTTTATTCCGGAATTTTTAATTGTAAGTTTTATAATATCTTTTCTTAATTTAGAATTATCAAAAGCTTGAAACCACAATTCTTTTAACTGTGTTCTATCAGTATCTGACATATTTTGATAAGCACGAATTAGTGGCAAAGTGATTTTTCCTTCCTTTATATCTATTCCATTTTCTTTACCTGTGCTTTCATTACCAACATAATCTAAAATATCATCTTTAATTTGAAAAATAATACCTAAAATTTTTCCAAACTCTTCGGCCTTATTAATAAATTTTTCATTTTTAGTTGTTGAATAAGCGCCGGCTTTACAACAAGCAGAAAGTAATGAAGCTGTTTTATTATTAATTACATCAAAATATTTATCTTCATTAATCTCAAAATTTTGAGAATTAGTCATTTGTTGCAATTCGCCAAGGCTAAGAGAAAGGACAGCAGGAGTAATAATATCAAATAAATTATATTCTTGATGTTCTGTTGCAATTTTCATGGCTTTTGCAAAAAGATAATCTCCAACTAAAATTGCAGTTTTATCGCCCCACTTTTTATTAACAGTTTCAACACTTCTACGCAATACAGCCTCATCAATCACATCATCATGAAGTAAAGTTGCAGTATGCATTAATTCAACTAACATCGCTGCATCATCGCTTGTAGAGTTAGGTGAGCCAAATAATCTTGCAAACAAATAAACTAAAATTGGTCTTATTCTTTTACCCTTTGTTTTAAAAATAAAATCTAAGATATTTAATAAAATTTCGTCTTCATCAATAAAGAGCTTTTCCAATAAAACCTCAAAATTATCAAGGTCAGCACCAATATTTTTTGATATTTCTTTAAAACTCTTCAATGTATTCTTTTAAAGTACAAAAGTAAAACTTTTTTAATAATGTTTGAGCAAAAATCAAATATTAAAAAATTAATACTTATCTTTGAAAGAAAATTTAAACCAAAATATCTGTAAATTGTTCAATCTTATGCAAACAAAAGAAAAAGCATTAAAAAAGATAAAAAGCTTAGTAAAAAAATTTGATGAGCAAAAAGAATTTTACAAACAGGCAGATTATAATGAAACTCAAACAAGAATAGATTTTATAGACCCTTTTTTTAAAGCTTTGGGTTGGGATGTTGATAATGAAAACGCTTATGCAGAAAGTTATAGAGAAGTTATTCACGAAGACAGGCTAAAAGTTGGAACTGCAACAAAAGCTCCTGATTATTCTTTTCGGTTAGTAGGTGGAAAACGTTTATTTTTTTTAGAAGCTAAAAAGCCAAGCATTGATATAAAAGAAGATATAAATCCGGCTTATCAAATAAGGCGATACGGTTGGAGTGCAAAAATGCCAATTTCAATAATTACAGATTTTGAAGAATTTTCTATATACGACTGCACAGTAAAACCAAAACCTACTGATAAAGCAAGCAATTCTAGAATTAAATATTTACAATACACTGATTACATCATAGAATTTGACTTTATTTGGGATACTTTTAGCAAAGAAAATGTTTTAAAAGGTAGTTTTGATAAATTTATTGCCAAGTATAAAAATAAACAAGGAACATCAAGCGTAGATAATGAATTTTTAAAATCTATAGACAAATGGCGTGTTGATTTAGCAATGAATATTGCACTTAGAAATAAAAATATTGGAGAAGAAGAGTTAAATTTTATTGTGCAAAACACAATTGACAGAATAATATTTTTAAGAATAGCAGAAGACCGTAGCGTTGAACCTTACGGAGATTTAAAAACAGATATAATAAAAGGAAATTTTTACAATAACTTAATTTACCGTTTTAATAGGGCAAACCAAAAATACAATTCGGGATTATTTGATTTTGAAAAAGACAATATAAGTACTAAAATTATAATTGACAATAAAATTATTAAAGAAATTATTTCAGAATTATATTATCCTATTTGTCCTTATGAATTTTCTGTTTTGCCTGTAGAAATTTTAGGAAGTGCTTATGAACAATTTCTAGGAAAAAAAATTTCATTAACTAAAACTGGCCGTGCAAGAATACAAGAAAAACCGGAAGTTAGAAAAGCCGGCGGGGTTTATTACACGCCTCAATATATTGTTGATTATATAGTCGAAAATACTATTGGAAAAATAATACAAGGCAAAACACCAAAAGATGTAACTGATATTAAAATTTGTGATCCCGCTTGTGGTAGTGGAAGCTTTTTAATTGGCGCATACCAGTTTTTATTAGATTGGCATAAAGATTATTACTCTAATAAAGGAAAAATAAGCAAAGGAGAAAAAAATAATCCTTTGACACCTCTTGGAGAGCTTACAACAGCAGAAAAAAAACGAATTTTACTGAATAATATTTATGGAGTAGATTTAGACAATAATGCTGTGGAAGTTACCAAACTTTCTCTTCTGCTAAAATGTATGGAAGGCGAGACAAAAGCTACAATAGAAACAGAATTGAAACTTTTTCAAGATAGAGTTTTACCTACACTTGACAACAATATAAAATGTGGAAATTCTTTAATTGACTTAGATTATTACGAAAATGAATTAGATTTTGGAGAAGAAAGAAAAATTAAACCATTTAGCTGGGAAAAATCATTTCCGGAAGTATTTAACAGAAAAATACTAAAAGAAAAAAAAGAAGATTTAGAAAGTTTAATAAAAAAAACCAAACACCACGCTCAAAAAGCTTTGGACTATGCAACAGAAATGGAAGAGAAGATAAATAAAGTATCAGAATCTGAACCAAATTACGAACTTAACGGAGGTTTTGATGTGATAATAGGAAATCCACCTTATGTTCAAACTTCTGTTATAGATAAAGCAAGTCATAAATATTTGAGTAAAAAATTTAAAGCAAATAATGACCTTTATTCTATGTTTATTGAACAAAGTTTAAAACTTTTAAAACAAGAAAATGACTTAGGTTTCATACTTCCTAGTTTATTCTTAAAAGGAGTGCGTTATCAAAGTCTTAGAAATATTGTAAATATTCATTCGAAAAATGTAATTATAAAGGAACAAGGCGATAAAGTTTTTAAAAATGTAAAAATGCCAACTTGCATTATTTTAATCAAAAAAGGAAAAAATAATAGAAAAAAAGACTTTTTTATAAATGAAAATTTTAAATATTTTAATAAAATCAAAACAATTCCACTTGGCACAATTTCAGAAACAAAAAGAGGCTTGGAAATTGGTAGAAATAAACTAAATGATATTGGCAATATAAAATGTTTAGTAGGCGGAAATATTGATGTTTATACAACAAAAGATGGGAAGTTTATAGATGAAAAAACTTACAAAGTATTTTCAAAAAAAGATGAAATATTTAAGTCGCCGAAAATCATTGTACGCGAAACAGGAAATAAATTTTTTGCTAATATTGATTACGATCATTTAATCACAACACGAAGTATTTACAATACAAGAATAATAAACAAAAATTATTCGGCAGAATTAATTCTTGCTATTATAAATTCTTCCTTATTCAAATTTTATTTTAAACAATTTATTTCGCCCGAAACAAATATTTTTCCTAAAATCAGAATTGCACAACTTAAAGAATTACCAATTCCACAACAAGTAAATAAAACTAAAAATCAGGAAATAGAAAAATTAGTAAGTCAAATTATCCAACTAAATAAAGACAAAAAAGATTTAAACTTACCCAACCAAATTGAATTAACAGAAAATAGAATTAAATATATTGAAGAAAAAATAAATAAGATAATTTTTGAACTGTATGGATTAAATGAAGAGGAAATAGAAATAATTAAAAATTAATATCTTAATCAATTTAGCTATATTTATAAAATAAAATTATGTGGGAAAAATTAGAAATATTAAGAAAACAATATCTTCTAAAAATATTTTACAAATAATCCATTCTAAACATTTTTTTTGCTATTTTTGTTAAATAATAAAAAGAAATGACGAAAATTAGATTAACAAAACTTTTTGAATTTGAAGCAGCTCATGCTTTGCATAATTATGACGGTCTATGCCGTAATATTCACGGGCATTCTTATAAATTAGCCGTAACAATTATCGGTGAACCAAATTCTGATCCGGACTCTCCAAAACTTGGAATGTTAATGGATTTTGGTGTTTTGAAAAATATAATCAAAGAAAATATCATTGATAAATTTGATCACAGTGTTTTATTAAGTCATTGGGAAGACGTATATTTTTTTAAAAGCGATAATCCTATTTTTGAAAGATTACATATGTTTGATTTTCAACCTACTGCTGAAAATATGCTTATACATTTTGCAGAAATTATTCAAAATTTATTACCTGAAAATATAAAACTTTTTAGCCTAAAACTTAACGAAACAGCGAGTTCATTTGCTGAATGGTATGCTGAAGACCAAATTTAAAATATGAGTAAATCAATTGTTTTCCTTATAATTTTTTCCACTATAATTTCATTTTTTCTTAAAGATAATGAAAAAATAGAAAATAAAGAAAATCAATATTCAAATATTGATAAAAATTATCTATTAGGCAAAGTAAAAGCTCATGAAGATACTATGTTTTTAAAGATACCACAAAAATTATGTTTAAAAAGAACGGAATATATTCATAAAGATGTTTTACCACATTATCTTAAAATGTATCAAGAAGCAGAAAAACAAGGAATTAATCTAAAAATAGTGTCTGCGTTTAGAAGTTTTGATTCTCAAAAATGGATTTGGAATAATAAATTTTATGAAAGTCAAAATAAAATTGATGTAATTCTAAAAATTTTAAAATATTCTGCAATGCCCGGAAGTTCAAGACATCATTGGGGAACAGATATAGATTTATTAAGTACGCAATTAAGTTATTTTGAAACAAATGAAGGAATAAAAGCTTATAATTGGCTTTGCGAAAACGCTAATAATTTTGGATTTTATCAAGTATATACAAATAAACCATATATTGGTTATTATGAAGAAAAATGGCATTGGACTTATTTGCCTGTAGCTAAATTTTATTTAGAAGAATATAAAAAACAAATATCTTATGAAGATATTAAAGATTTTCAAGGTAGCGAATTTGCAAAAGAATTAAATATTTTTGAAAAATATGTTTTTGGAATTGACAGCTTATTATTTAAATAAAATTAATCTATAAATTCAATTTCTTTAAAATAAAATTTTTCAATATTTCCATTAAGTTCAATAAGCAAATAACCAAAATTATCAATTCCTTTAATTATTCCTTCAAATTTTCTGAATTTAGATTGAAATAAACATTTTTCTTGAAATTTATATAGATTTTTTAAATATAAATCTCTAAGAAATTCAAAACTTTTTAGTTTATATTTTTCGAAATTTTTAATAATAATATTTGATAATAAAAAAGTTTCTTCTTCAATATTATACTCAATATTTGTTTCGTTTTTTAAAGAAATAGCATTAGTTAAATTTTTTGGAAATTTTTCTTGATTCAAATTTAATCCAATTCCTATTATTGAATTTGAAATAAAATCGCCCATAATTGAGTTTTCAATAAGTATTCCTGCGATTTTTTTAGATTTTAGATAAATATCATTAGGCCATTTTATTTTTGCTGAAACACCCTTTAAATTCAAATATTCAAAAATACTTAGAGAAACTATAATACTAATTTTAAAATGATCAATTGCTTTAAATTTATTAAAAACTAATAAAGAAAAAATTAAATTTTTATAATCTTCAGAATACCATGAATTTTCACCCATTCCTTTTCCTTTAATTTGAGAATTAGTATAAATTAAAGTAGTTTCAGAAATTTGTTTTTTATTTAATAATTCCTGAGCATACAAATTAGTAGAATTTATTTTTTCTAATTTTATAATTTTCATTTTGCAAAAATAAAAAATGCCCAACAAAGTCAGGCATTTAATTTTCAATTAAAATATCATTTATTAAAAATTGTAAAGCAATCCTATTTTTAAACCACCATATAAAGGATTGGTTTTAAATACTTTAGATTCTTTTGCGCTAACCCAAGGGCTATATGCTTTATTATAACCTAAAGCATTAATTCCTTGTAAGTCGGTAATAATATAATTAAATCTTAAACCAAAATTTAGTTTTAAAGCATCTTCATATAAATTTATATTAGCACCAAACCCAATAATTGCACCAATTCCAAAAGTTTTAAAAGCAGCTTTTACATCCATATTTTCTATATCATAAAAATCAAAATAAGGAATATCTTTATAAATTGCAACATTGAAATTATTGAAATAATCTTCATCAAATGTTTTATTATAACTTGCTTTAGACACAGAAGAAAACATACAACCTAATTCAAAATAAGCATCTTTTCCTATTTTTAATAAAACCGGATAATCAATTGTATTTAAAACAGTTGAAGAATTATAATAAGCTCTTTCATCTGTTCCCGATAATTTAAAATCGCCTCTATATTTCTGAACAATTTTATTCGGATTAATATTTATTTCAACTCCAAGTTGATCTGTAAAATAATATCCTGCCATTACACCAAAATAATTTCCAAAAGAAACAGCAATATCCATTTCTGGACCTTCATCAAAAACTTGCTTATTCATCAACCAAGTGCTATTATAAGCAAAATGTGCTCCTGCATAAAACTGGCTAAAACTTGTAAAAGCAAGACTTACAAATAAACTAATAAAAAATATTTTTTTCATAATACTTAAATTTTGATTTATAAAAAGCAAACTTAGTTATTTTATTCCAAACTTTTCAGAAATTTCTAACATTTTTATAATTGATTTTTCTGCTTTTTGTCTAAGCTGCTCATTTATAGTAATTTCGGGCAATTCATATTTTAAACAATTATATAATTTTTCCATAGTATTAAGTTTCATAAAATTACAATCATTACAAGCACAAGTTGAATCAAGAGCAGGAGCAGGAATAAAAATTTTATCAGGACTAGCTTTAATCATTTGGTGCAAAATACCTGATTCTGTTGCAACAATAAACTTTTTTGATGTATCTGTTTGTGTAAACTTTAATAAACTGGATGTACTTCCAATATGTTCTGAAACAACAAGTACAGGACTTTCACATTCAGGATGTGCTATAATTTTGGCATCCGGATTTTCTGATTTTATTTTTAAAATTGCTTCTAAATCAAATTGTTTATGAACATGACAAGCTCCATCCCACAAAAGCATATTTCTACCTGTAATACTGTTTATATAATTTCCTAAATTTTTATCTGGACCAAAAATAATTTTTTCGTCTTTTGGTAAACTATCCACAATTTGTTTAGCATTTGACGAAGTAACAACAATATCGGTTAAAGCCTTTATAGCGGCAGTAGTATTTACATAAGAAATAACTGTATGTCCTGGATTATCTTGTATAAATTTTGCAAAATCATTTTCTGGGCAAGACTCAGCCAAAGAGCAACTAGCTTTTAAATCAGGAATTATAACTTTTTTGTTTGGAGATAAAATTTTTGCAGTCTCAGCCATAAAATGAACTCCAAGAAAAACAATAATATCTGCATCAGTTTTTGCTGCTTGTTGCGACAATTGTAAACTATCGCCAACATAATCAGAAACATCTTGTAAATCTCCCTCTATGTAATAATGCCCCAAAATTACAGCATTTTTTTCCTTTTTTAATTTTTGAATTTCCTCAACTAAATTTATGTCTTTTGGAATATCAATTTTTAAAAACCCAAAATTTTCTAAATCTGATTTATTCATAATAATATTAATTTTTATTAATTAATTTATAAAATATGATTATTATTAATGTTTGTTAATACTGTTCAAAATTTATTAATATTTTTAAAAAAACACTTGCAAATATCACTTATTAAATTTTATAAACAATGAAATTTTTAAACTTTATTTGATTTTCAGTCATTTAATTTTTTTATTCACACTTGTTAATAAGAGTTAAAAGCATTAAAATTTTTAATTTTTTATCTTTTTTTGTGCATAAATTTGTTAATTATTTTTTAAAAATTTATGCTAAGTTTTTTTGTTTTGTTAAACTATTTTTTATCCAATATTCATTTAGATTTTCCTAATTAATTTTATTAAAAGTTTTCGACAAATTATTTTTATTTTTCTATAAATTGTTAATATATTAGAATATTGTTAATCAATATATTAAAGAAATTTGATATTTTTAATTGTTTGTATAACAATAAATTAACAGTTTTGTTTTATTGTTGATAAATAAAAAATACTTAAAACCTAAATAATTTTAGACACTGACTCTATCTGAAAAAAGTTAACAGATTTGTCATATATTTTGTTTTTTTATTATAAGTTTTTTTGTTTTTTTAAGGTGTAAATCTATTTCAGGATATGAAAAAACTTCTTTTTCCGCCTGTTTTGTCATGATTTTTGCAACAAGTGGCAAAAATCCCGCCAAAACTCCACTTTCTTGCTTTTGCAAAAGCTAAAACTTACACCCCATTTAGATTACACGTAAATTTTTAAATAAAGTTTCATTTTTTGCCTTCAAATCGGTTCGAGTTTTAAAACTCGGAGTTTTTGGAGAAATGAAAATAAGAATAAACTTAGATATTTTTTATTATTAGATCTGTCTAAAAAATTATAGAATTAAAGTTTTGTAAAGGAATATTTTTTATCTTTGCTATTTGGTTAAATGTTTCATCCTGCAACTTATTTTGGGAGACTTAGGCGGCAAGATAATAAACTTTACCCATTCAAGGAAAGAGATAGGTGAAAAATTCCTATCCTTTCTTTGAAAAAAAATTATTACTTGTGTTTGCATCTCTTATTTTGTTGCATTTACTAATTGAACTTATTTCTATATATAATCGAAATTTCCTTACCGCTGTCGCAATTCAGCAGAGAAGAAAGATTGATAAACTGCTTTGTCCGTTCATTTAAAATTATAAACAAATGAAAATAATTGACACCACTCCCTCACCAGATAATGGTGTAAACCTATTCTATTTCCGGACAAGACAAAGTTATTTTTTCTTCCCCTTGATGTGAACTGATAGCTCTTGTTCGTACTTTTTTCTTAAGTCCAAGTCAAAAAGTTCATCAGCTACTTCTATAACTTTCTTTGAGCATTTATGATGCAAAGATAACTCTGCATATGCCTGTTTCAATGCCTTGTTCTCGGCTCGAAGACGCTTTAACTCGTCTATTTCATTTTTAGTTTCCATATGTATAATTTTATTCATTAAATATTTTTTTCCTAACGAAGCCACACCAAATAATGGTGTAAACCTATTTCAGGATAAGACAACTAATTTACCACACTTTAAAATCATTCATTAAGTTTTCTTGTCTTGAAGTTGGTTGTTGTTTACCTTTACTAAGTTCTTTTACACCTTCAAAAATATGATTTCTTAGTTCTGAAACGCTTATATTTTTATCTTTATTTTTATCTGCTTTTCTTTTTTTAATTCCGTTAATTAAGCAATATGTAAAAATACCGTTTTCAATTTTATCAATTTCTAAAGCATATCCACTTCCTGAAGCTGCTGAAATAACAACTGTTCCTGTTCCTTTTTTCAAATCTGCAAATAATAAGCGCATTAATTCAAAAGAATTTTGTAAACCTGTTTTTGGTTTGTTTTCATTTTTATTTGTAAACATTGTTACTCCGCGGGTATCTTTACCATCGCTTTCGTTATAGGCAAAATCATCATCTTTATCAACTTCGCCGGAATGACAAGCATCCATTAATAATAATTTATTTCGTGCAGGAATACCATCTAAAATTCCTTCTATTTCATCATATTTTAAACCATTTATTGAAGGATTATCAAAATCAATATCAACACTTGCAAAATAAAAATCTAAGTCATCATCTAACAAACCATGTCCTGCAATATGTACATAAACATAATCATCAACTTTACTTTTCATTAATTCATCTTTTAAGGCCAAAACATTTTCTCTTGTGCAAGATTTATTATGAAGTGAATAAACATTTACATTATTAAAAGATTTACTGTCTTTAAAAAGATTTATAAAACCATTTCCATCATTTATAGTATATCTTAAATTATATTGAGATTGCTCATATTCAGAGACAGCTAATGAAATTAAATATAAATTTGGTTTTTCTTTATTTAATTTATCGTAAAAAACATTTATTTCTTGTTTTAAAGATTCTACACCTTTAGAATTAAGGCAAGAAACATAAATATGATTATTACCTTCGGATAAAGTGAGTTCTACATCTTTTAAAATTAATTTTGAATTTTTATCTAATAATGAAAGTCCCTTAGTGCCATAAATCGGAATATCATTTATATATATATTTAATCTATCTAAGATATAGTTATAATCAAGCATTTCTATATTTAATTTACATTTTTCTTGATTTGTTTTTAAGCTAATATCATTTGCGTTAATAATTTTTATTTCGGGTAAATCAATTTTTCCTTCCAACATTTCTTCTGTAAAACCCAGCTTTGATAAACGTTTTTCATATGCTTTATGATAAACTTCAATAATATCTTCATCAAAATACCCAAAAGATTCTAAAATATAATCTGGTCGGTTAAATTTAAGGTCAAATTGCTCGGCAGGAAAAACTTTTCCTTCAAAATTAAATCCCATTCCTGTTAAAGCATCCCCTGTTGCCATATAATAATTATCAGGGCTTATAAAAATTAATTTACCCATATCTACAACATAAATACTTATTAAAATTTCTCCTGTTGATAAATCCCACACATTCATAGAAGCATCTTCGGCTGAGCTAATTAAATATTCTTTATCTTTTAAAATTTCAAAATCATTTATATATCCTCTATGACCCGAAAATTTTATTATTTTACCATTATGTTCTCTTTCAATCTCATAAGCCTTACAAGTATAAACATCTCCATTACTATAATCTTTTTTAATAAGATAATTTGAATTTTCTGATTTTGAGCTTTTTAGTTCTGTAATTAAAAGATTATTTTGATTTTCAGTATTTAATAAATTTTCAGTTTTATCACTTTCTTTTTCACTATAACCGGTGATATTCAGATTAAATTTGACAGCATTATTTTTTTCTTCTCCTAAACCAATAAATTCTTTATTATCTGTAAAAATTATTTGTTTGAAAATATGTTTATTGGTTTTAGAGTTTAATCCTAGGTTTATTTTTTTAGATTTTCTTTCTTCTTTAGGCGAATTAATTTTTAAGCCAGATATTGACGAAACTTTTAATACAGGATTTGTTACACCCCATTTTCCACCAGAATACGCTATATTATTAGCGTCCGGGCTTATTGCAACAGAATATACATTTTCATCAAACCAATTTTTTCTAACTTCCTCATTACTTGCTCTTTCTTGTATTCCTTTTACGTTAAAAGTTTGTTTTGCTTTTGCTGCCTGCGGGTGTAAAGCAAAATATTGTAAAACTTTTTTATTCTCAAAATCTACAATAGCAGCTTTATTATCACTTCCTGCACTAGCTATCACTTGAGAATTTGGAGAAAAGCAAATATCGTTAATTTTCCCATTATGAGCATTAATTCCTTCGCAAGTAATTTTATCGTTTTCAAATTTTAATAAATATACAAAACCAAGCTCGTCTCCAAAAGCTAATAAATCACTATCATTAAAACTTTTTAAACTGGTAATATTAAAACTACGTGGTATTATACGTTTTTCTAAATTATTACTTGGAATTTGCCATACTGATATTGATCTATCTGAAGAAGCTACGGCTAAATATTTATTATTAGGTGAAAAAGCAAGATGATTGATATTTGCAAAATGAGCTTTTGTGTAATTTTTAATTTTTAATTTTTTATTACAAAAATATAAACCGCCTTTTTCATCACCAGCAACAACAATATTTTCATCTTTTGATATTGTAGAGTATGTAAAATCTGTATATGTGTCGCGATTATACAAGGTATATTTTCCTTTTTTAATTCTTGGTCCTTTAATTTGTAAATCATCGGTTTTTGGTCTAATAGAATATTGGCCATCAGATTTTTCTAATTTTAAATCAAGCATATCAAAACGATAAACTTCAGTTTGAGTATAAATATATAAATTTCTTTCGCTTTTGAAATTTAAAGCAATTAAATTTTCGTTGCTTTGTACTTTAATGGAATAAAATAACTTGCCGGATATTAAATCGTTTATTACTAATTCGTTGTTAGAATCAATACTTGCTAAATACCTTGAACTTGGATCCCATTCAACAAATAAAACATCTCCAGAATGCCCTGCTTGAACTACAGGAATAATTGTTTGAGATTTTAAATTAAAACTACTTAGCAATACTAATAATATTATATAAATTATTTTTTTCATAGCTTTTATTATTTTTTATAATATTGTAAAAATTTTGTTTCGTTTTCTCTTTTAAAAGGAATTAAATAACTTAAACCAAAACCAGCATAAGCTCTTATTTTTGGTGTATCTGCATATGTTGTAAGGGGTGAAATACTTAAAAACAAATGGCTAACTAAAAATTTTGTAGGATAAATATCTAAGCCAAATTTTGGGCATATTTGAAAACTAATTTCATTAAGATTTGAAAATAAGCTATTAGCTGAAAAAATAATTCCATCCTCATTTTCTTCAATTAAATCTGTATATTCTAAAAAATCTGATTTATTATGGTCTTTAATTACAATAGTATTATTTATAGTATATTTAAAATCTGCTCCAATACCTAAGGCTAAATGTAATTTTGAAATATAAAAATGATATTTATACATAGCACCCACAAACGGATTAATCATTAAAGAAGATAATTTTAAACTGTCGCTATAATTACCATATATTGGAATTTCTGGATTAATATTTAAGTAATAATCAGCCGTTGAAATTTCAAATCCTGGAGTTAATGTAAGTCTATGTCTTTTATAACCAAAATCAAAAGGAAAACCAAAATTTATATTATGTCCTATAGCTTGACGTGCTTTAGCTAAATATGATTCAGCATTAAACTTTATTGTAAGACTATCATCATTATAACTTAAAAGACCATAAGAATAAGAAACACTATAGCCTCTAATTACTTGTTGCGAAAAGCAAAGGCTTGTTATTAGTAAGAAAAACAAAAAAACTATTTTTTTCATCTGTTAGGTTTTATTATAAACATATAAATTATAGAAAAACAAGTTTAAATAGCAAAAATAAAACAATTATCAACATAAAGAGAAGGTTTTCAAAAATTTATTTTTAATTTTGAAGAAAATATCAATTTATTCTTATGGGACTTAGTATTCATTACAGTGGAAATTTAAGAAAAGCAAGTAGTTTACCTAGTTTAATAGATGAAATTACTGAATTTTGTAAAGTTCAAAAATGGAAGTATAATTTATTTGAAACGAAATTTAAAGACGATAAATTTATTGATGAAACTTCTTTTGACAATATTTATGGAATAATTTTTACGCCTCCAGATTGTGAAACTATTTCGGTTTGTTTTTTGTCAAATGCTAAAATGATATCTCCAATAAGTTTAGAATTTTGGAAAAACTCTCAAAATGAAAATGAAAAGGCTTGGATTTATTCTGTTTCCGTTAAAACACAATTTGCAGGTGTAAAAGTTCATCAATTAATTATTTTATTTTTCAGGTATTTAAATGAGAAATATTTTGAAAATTTTAAAATGATAGACGAAAGCAATTATTGGGAAACTAATGATGTATCAATTTTGCAAAAACAATTTGAAAAATACAATTCTTTACTTGATAATTTTGAAATTGCTATTCAAACTAAGCCTATGCAAGAAGATGAGGACATAATATCCTATTTAAAAAGATTAGCTGATAATGTGGATAATTATCAAAATAAGAAAAAGAAATAAATTTTTGTAAAAACAAATTGTTTACAAATTTAAACTATTCCACTACAATTTTATCCAAATAATAGTTTTCAGAATCAAATACTCTAATCATATAAATTCCACTTGATAAATCTTTTATATCTAATTTGTATCCTTCGTTTAAATTTTCGCTTTTAAGGGTTTTGCTCATAAAAATTTTGCCGTCATTACGTATAAGTTCAAGATTATAAGTTCCTCTCCATTCTTTATTTTCTAATTTTATAAAAACAAAATCATTTGCTGGGTTTGGACTTATTTGAATAGAATTATTTTCAGCTTTATAAGTTTTACTTCCATTAAAATCATAAGTTAAATCAAAATCTTTAAATTCATTTTCTTTATTATAAGCATTATCGCTTGCTATACTATAAAACTTATAAGTTCCACTTTCGCTTGGTTTAAATATTGTTGAAGTTTCTGTAGTTATAAGTTTTAAAGGCCTAATTTCCTCATCATTAAATTGCATAAAAACAGAATATTCAGCTATACCGGAACCTTGGTCAAAACCCTCCCAAGAAATTAGAAGAGAATCGTCATCTAAAAGATTTACAGAATGTACGCTACTTTCAGGAATTTCATCATCAATAGTATTTATATATTCGTTTGTTTCTATTGCGGCATTTGTATCAAAAATTATGCTTGCTTTATTTTGAATTTCTGTTCCTGTACTTAAATCTGGTTTTACACCTACTACAAACTCAACAAAACCTTCACCTTCACCAAATTCGCCATTAGGAGGTAAAAACCCTATTAACGCGTCTTCTTCTTCGGCCATAGTTTCAGGATTTAAAGAAATAAATTCAAAATGCACAGCTCCGCTTTCTTCTTCAAATTTTCCTGCAACACGTAAAATTAATTCAATTTCTGGTCGTAAATCTATATCTTGAGAAAATTCTCTAGCTCCTTCTTGTTCTTGTTGAAAAAATTTACCACCCCAGCCAAAATCACCAAAACTAAAATATGAAAAATCAAATACATTAGCATCTAAAGTATCAGTAATAAACACATCATGAGCTGGTGCAGTTGCTGTACTCATATTTTCAAAATAAATAGTGTAAGGTATTTTTTCCATTGTTTGTATCCAATTTACATCATCGTAGCCACTAGGTCCAACCATTTCGTTTGGGTCCATAGCTTCAATAGTTAAAAGTCGCCTTTTATTTTCATCTCTTGGTTCCCAGCAATTTTTCATGTCGTAGGCTGTATTTACAAAGTTTATGACTGCCAATCCCCATTTTACTGGAAAAGCTAGGTCTCCTAATAAACTTGTGCCACAATTTAAAGCATTAAAACCTACATTTTTAGCAGTTCCCCAAAAACTTCCTTTTCCATTTACAGCATATTGATAAGTATCATAAGATGCTTGCATTCCTTGCCAAACACAACCGGCTAAAGGTATAGTGTTTGTTGCGGCATCAATAATTCCACGACCTAATAGTTCTGTAACACAGCCTGCAGCTTCTCCTATACTTACTTTAGCTTCACTTTCCATCATATTTTCTGCACTTAGCCAAGCTTTATCAACATAAGTAGCAATATCTAACTTATCACTGGCTTTAAAACGTAAACTTATTGTATTTGTGGAATTTGCTCTAACTACAGGAATAAGAATAGGATATACTCTTGCCTGCATTTCTTTTCCATTTACAGAATCTGTAATAAAATAATCATCAAAAGCATTTAATGTTTCAAAATCAGGAAGTGTTTCAAAATTATCAGGACTTACAATTTCAAAATCTAAAAACGCAATATCCAAAAGTGATTCCTCTGCTATACAAAGCCACAATGGAACGGAGTAAGAATCAACATTACTTGTATTTCCATAACTAATTTGAAAAGTTTGCCATTTATTAGGCATAATAAAGCCCCTTCCATAAATTTTAGCCCAATTTTTTCCGTAATTTACCTCTTCAATATCTAAAGCTTCTGCTAAACTAGATTCTAAACCATCTTTAACAACCACTACATCCCATTTTCCTATTGCTACATTGTCAAGTTTAAAATTTGCTTGTAAATTACCTTCATTTTTCAAACTAAACTCATGAGCAATTATATCTTCTTGTCCTTCTTTTCTTAAAATTAGTTGAGTATTTTCACTTGTTAAAGAACCTCCGTAAATATCTAAAATTATTTGTCCTATATTTCCTGTTTTTGTAGGATAAATCCTGTCCAAGCCTTCAATAGAAGCGTGTTGCATACATGAGCTTACAGAATTTTCGTTTTTTGCAAGTAAATATATATCGTATTCGCCGGGGTTTGAATATTGATAAATAGGATTATCTAAATTACTTGTTGCTGTGTTTCCAAAATCCCACAAATAAGAATTGCCCTTAATTGTTTTATTTATAAAACTAAGCGTATTCAAATTTTTATACATTTCAAAATTAGCTGTAGGTGGGTCAAATATGGTTTCAGCAGTTTTAACATTATTTATTGGAACTGCGTCATTGTTATTTCCTGAAATGTCTTTAAAACTATCATTAAAATTTAAGAATAGTTTTAAATTTTCTTCATTTGAAAAATCTGTACGAGCAAGGTTTTCGCGAATTTCGTTTCCACTTAATGCTTTATCTCAAACTCTAACATTATCAATCTGGCAAAATCTATTGTAATAATCACTAGTAAAAGAGTTCTGTAAACCTAAGTGAATCATTCCTTGGCCTGCATCAATTTTACCTGTTACTGTTTGTTTTGCTTTAATAATTCCGTCAACATAAGTTATAAAATTATTAGTTTCTGCATCTTCGTCATAAGTAAAAACTATATGATGCCATAATGTATCTTTTAAAAAATAACTTGTTGTGCTATAAAAATCGCCTAACTCAGTATTTATTCCTGTGTTTATTGAAAATTCATTATTGCTATTTCTTCTATAACCTATTTGATAACCCGAAACAGAGTTATAATAATAATATTTACTACTATTGCTGGTAAAAAGTAAATGAGCGTCTGAAGGAGAAGAGAAATCTGGATTGAGTTTAAGCATTAGCTCAACACTTATTTTATTTGTAAACTCAAGAGATTCTGAATGCGGAACAATTAACATGGGCGGAAAACTTTGCCCTTCAAGTTTAGATGCTTCAAAAACTTTATTTGTTTCACTTGGTTCAGCTTCTCTACCTTGGTGGTGATAATATAAATCTAAATCTGTTCCATTTTTGGGTTTATATTGCATAAACCAATGTTTAATGCCTTGATTATCAATAACAACACTAGTTTTTAAATCATTATAAGATACTGGAATTGTAAAACCTGTAAATTCGCTTAATTTTGTTCCATTTTCTGTAAATTTTGCAAACTATGATTATTTCCCACAACATATAGTTTTGATCCTGTTTCGTCTAAAGGATCTAAAAACATATTAAACTTTTTTGATACAGTAGAAAGACCTCCTAAAACACTATCTAAACTTGTGTTAACTTCTCCAAATGTATTTCCTCCGTCAGTAGAACTTATTAAGCGAAATTTTTCGTTATCCCTAAAACCAATATAAACATTATTATTTTTTGCTAAAACTACCGGCGATGGGTTATAAGCTTCAGCAATATGCCTTTGTTCTTCAAAGCTATTTCCGTTATCAACAGACCTTACATAACTAACATAATACTTTGTTCCTTCACCCTCAATCTGCGTTTTATTACGGAAAACTATATGTATATTATTATCAATTTTTGCTATCGCAGGTCTATATTCAAAATCATCTACATCTTGAGTATCTATGTTAGCTTCTTCTCTTCCTTCAATTACTACACTTATTTTTGAGGTATTAATATTTTCGAAATCTTCGCTAACAACTGTAGCGAATACTTTTTGAGGATAGGCATAACTGCCTCCAGTAAATTGTGTTAAAACTATAAAATTATCTCCTTCATAATTCAAATTTCTTAAAGTGTGATTTTCACTAGCAGGAACAATAATAGTGTCAGTAAAACTTATTCCATTATCTTCAGAAAAGTTTAATTTAATATTATAATTGCCCATATTAGTTGTTGCCTTTTCGTAAGCAATTACAATTTTATTTCCGAAATTGCAAATTTGTGTACGAGTTATTTTTTTATAACCACCACCAGTATCATCTAAAACAATGGGAGAAGAAAAAGTATTTCCACCATCATTTGACTGAATAAAATAAAGCTTTCCTATACCATTTTCATAATAAAAGTAGTCGCTAAAACTCAAATTTACTGTACTCCCATTTACTGACATAATTTTCGAAAAAGCATTTATCATACCGAGATTACCAGACTTATCATCAAATTCAAAAAGTTTTTGAGCTTCATCCCATGTTATTCCTAAATCGTTTGAGTGGCAATACCATAAATTTGCTGTTACTGAACTTTTATATTCTAACCAAATCACGTGAATTGTATTTCCTTCAATAATAATTTCCGGAACAATATCAGCTTCTTGGTTTTGATTTAATTCGCCGCTAAGATTTTTCCAATAATCAGAATAATGAGGATTTTGTGCTTTACTTGTATAGTTTAAAACTAATATCAAAAGACTTGATAAAAAGAAAATCTTAATTGTTTTCATGATATAATTATTTTAGTTTGTTTAATTTTTTACAAAGTTAATACATTAATTTATACAAAACTTCTTTAAGTGTATTTTTTTTTAATATTTTATGTAAATTTGACATTAGACAAAGAAAACACAGACTTTTTTTTATATTTGGAAATTTTGTAGTATAAATATATATTTGCGACTTTAAAATTTAATAATAGATGAATAAGAAATTCACTGAATATAAGCAACTTGACTTGGCAGCCATAAACCTTGAAATACAAGAATTATGGAAAAAAGAAAAGACTTTTGAAAAAAGTTTGGAAACCCGTAAAGATAATAAAGCTTTTATATTTTTTGAAGGTCCGCCTTCTGCAAATGGAACTCCCGGTATTCACCACGTTATGGCACGTGCTATAAAAGATGTGGTTTGTCGCTATAAAACTTTAACTTCTTATCGCGTTGACCGTAAAGCTGGTTGGGATACACATGGTTTGCCAGTTGAACTTAGTGTTGAAAAAACTTTAGGAATTACTAAAGAAAATATTGGCAAAACAATTTCTGTTAAAGAATACAATAATACTTGCCGTAAAGAAGTGATGAAATATACCGATTTGTGGGAAAAACTTACTGAGCAAATGGGATATTGGGTGGATATGGAAAATCCTTATATCACTTATGATAACAGATATATAGAAACTGTTTGGTACTTACTTAAAAAATTATTTGATAAAAATTTACTTTATAAAGGTTATACTATTCAGCCTTATTCTCCTGCTGCCGGAACAGGATTAAGTACTCACGAACTAAATCAACCTGGCTGTTATAAAGATGTGAAAGATACTACAATTGTGGCTCTTTTTTCTGTTATTAGAAATGAATTTTCCGAGAAATTTTTTAGTAAGGAAAACGAAAATTTACATATTTTAGCTTGGACTACTACTCCTTGGACTTTGCCGTCAAATACTGCTCTTGCTGTTGGACCAGAAATTAAATATGTAAAAATAAATACTTTCAACCCTTATTCAGGAAATCCAATTTCGCTTATAGTTTGTAAAGATAGAGTTTCGGCTTATTTTAAATCTGAGGCTCAAAACCTTGATTTTCAGAGTTTTAAATTAGGAGATAAAAATATTCCTTGGAAAATTGAACAAGAATATTCTGGTAAAGATTTAGTAGGTATTGTTTATGAGCAATTAATAGATTGGGTTAAGCCAAAAACTCCGGCGTTTAAACTTATAGCGGGTGATTATGTAACAACTGAAGACGGAACCGGTATTGTACATATAGCTCCAACTTTTGGTGCAGACGATGCCAGAGTTGCTAAAGCTGCAGGTATTCCGGCTTTAATTCTTGAAGATAAAGATGGAAATATTTGTCCAATGGTCGATAAACAAGGTAAATTTTTCAAAATAGAAGATTTGCAGCCTAAATTTGTTGAAAACTTTGTAAATACAGAATCGTATAAAAATTTTGCAGGCAAATTTGTAAAAAATGAATATGATGATAATGCAAATCCTGACTCTTCAACTGATGTTGAAATTGCTGTAATGCTTAAAATTCAAGATAAAGCTTTTAAAATAGAAAAATATACACATAATTACCCTCATTGTTGGAGAACAGATAAACCCATTTTGTATTATCCTATGGATTCTTGGTTTATAAAAACCACAGAAGTAAAAGACAGAATGATTGAGCTAAATAAAACTATTAATTGGAAACCTGCAAGTACAGGAGAAGGTAGATTTGGAAAATGGTTGGAAAATTTAGTTGATTGGAATCTTAGCCGCTCAAGATATTGGGGAACGCCTTTGCCAATTTGGAGTACTGAAGATGGAAGTGAAAGAAAATGTATAGGTAGCGTTAAAGAACTAATAGAGGAAATTGAGATTTCTGTGAAAAATGGTTTTATGTCTGCTAATTTATGGAAAGGTTTTGTGCCTGGTGATTATTCTAAAGAAAATTATGAAAAAATAGATTTGCACCGCCCCGATGTTGACGAAATTGTCTTAGTTTCTTCTAATGGAAAAAAAATGTTTCGCGAACCCGACTTAATTGACGTTTGGTTTGATTCTGGTGCTATGCCTTATGCTCAATGGCATTGGCCTTTCGAAAATAAAGAGAATTTTGAAAATCTTTTTCCTGCCGATTTTATTGCTGAAGGTGTTGACCAAACTCGTGGTTGGTTTTTTACTTTACATGCAATTTCAACTATGATTTCTGACCAAGTAGCATTTAAAAATATTATTTCTAATGGTTTGGTACTCGACAAAGAAGGAAATAAAATGTCTAAACGACTTGGAAATGCTGTTGACCCATTTCTTGCAATGGACGAGTATGGAGCTGATGCTGTAAGGTGGTATATGATTACAAATTCTCAAGCCTGGGATAATTTAAAATTTGATATTTCTGGTGTTGATGAGGTGAAACGTAAATTTTTTGGTACAATTTATAATACCTATAACTTCTTTGCCCTTTATGCTAATATAGATAATTTTAAAAATTTAGATAAAGAAATTGAGTTTGATAAAAGACCTGAACTTGATAAATGGATTTTAAGCTTATTGAATTCTTTAATTAAAGAAATTGCTAATGCTTACGAGAATTATGAAAATACAAAAGCAGGACGTTTAATTCAAGATTTTGTTATCGACCACTTGAGCAATTGGTATGTAAGACTTGGCAGAAAACGCTATTGGGGTGGTGAGTATAATGAAGATAAAATTTCAGCTTATCAAACTTTATATACTTGTTTATTAACAATATCAAAATTAGCATCGCCAATAGCTCCGTTTTATATGGATAAGCTTTATAGAGATTTAGTTTCTGTTAATGATAATGAAAAATATACATCTGTACATTTGGCTTATTTCCCCGAAGTTAACGAGAATTTTATTGATAAAGAACTTGAAGAAAGAATGGAAATGGCGCAGTCTATTTCGTCTATGATTTTAAGTTTACGCCGAAAAGCTAATTTTAAGGTAAGACAACCTTTACAAAAAATTATGATGCCTATTATTTCTAATAATTTTGTTGAACAAATAGAGAAAGTAGAGCAAATTATTAAAACAGAAACAAATATTAAAGAAATAGAATTTTTATCTGATGATTCTGATGTTTTGGTTAAAAAAATTAAAGCTAATTTTAAAGTTTTAGGACCAAAATATGGTAAAATAATGAAACAAGTTGCAGCAAAAATTTCAGAAATGTCACAAAAAGATATTGCTGAATTTGAACGCTTGAATAGTTTTAGCTTTGCAATTGAAAATCAAGAAGTTAATCTTAGTTTGGAGGATGTTGAAATTATTTCTGAGGATATTCCGGGTTGGTTAGTTGCTAACGAAGGTAAAATTACATTAGCTTTAGACATAAATTTAAGTTCTGAATTAATTGAAGAAGGAATTGCCAGGGAATTTGTGAATAGAATTCAAAATTTAAGAAAAGAAAGTGGCTTTGATGTGGTTGATAAAATAAATATTTTTATACAGTCGCATCCCGAACTAAATACTGCAATTACTAAGTTTGATAAATATATTTGTTCACAAACTTTAGCTGATACAATAAATATTGTTGATAAAATGGAACAAAATAATAATATATCCGTAAAAATAAATAATTTCGATACGCTTTTATGCGTTAATAAGGTTTAATTTTAAAATTTTGAACTATGAGTAAAGAACAAGAAAAAACCAGATATAGCTATGAAGAGCTAATGGAGTTTAAAGAGATTATTCTTAAAAAACTTGAAAAAGCAAATAATGATTATGAACTTTATAAAAGTATGCTTAGTCATGAAGATACTAACGATATAATGGATACCTCGCCTACTTTTAAAGTTTTGGAAGAGGGAGCAAACGTATTATCTAAAGAGGAAATTGGAAGAATTGCTCAGAGGCAGCTAAAATTTATTCAGCATTTACAAGCAGCTTTAGCTAGAATTGAAACAGGTACTTATGGTGTTTGTAGAGAAACAGGAAAACTGATTTCAAAAGAAAGACTTAGAGCTGTTCCTCACGCTACACTTAGCATGGATGCAAAAATGAATAGAAAATAAAATTATAGTGGTGAAGCTTTGTCTAAACCACTATAATTATTTTATTTTTTCCCTTTCCCTCTATAAAGTTTTATACCGTCGATTTTAAGTAGTTTATCATTTCTGTATGTGTAAGTTGTTAGTAATGAGCCATCAGGATTATATTTTTTCCAATCTTTATTTTTCTTTCCCATGCGATATGCTCCGTAGAGCTCTACATTACCATTTGGATAATACCACTTATGAACTCCGTCAGGATCTCCATTTTTAAAGTTTCCTGTAAATCTAGTTTTTTTAGTGTCTGAATAATAAGATTTCCAAACTCCGGTTTTTTCGTCTAAATCATAATTCCCTTTTTCTTCGATTTCTCCAACACAAATTAACCATTCGCCTTTGCGTGCATCATCAAAATATTCGCCCGTTAAAATTAAATTTCCAATAGAATCATATTCTGTATATTCTCCTTCGCGTTTACCGTAAATAAAGTTTTCTTCCCTCTTTGTATTTCCATTCTCATAAGTCCAAACCCATTTTCTATCCGGTTTGCCTTCTGAATAATATCCTTCTAATTCTATTTCTCCATTTGGATAATAAAAAATCCATTTTCCGTCTTTTTCTCCGTCTAAATAACTGCCTTTACCGAAATAATAAGAATTAATATCATCATATAATTTCCAAGGACCTGTGCGTTTTCCATTTTTATCAAACAAGCCTTGACCTAAATATTCAGATTTAGAACTGTATTCTTTTGTTGTTTTTAAATTTCCCAAATCGTCATATTCTTTGTGTATTCCAACAGGTTTGTCGTCTAAAAAAGCTCCTTCAAATTTAATTTTACCATTTGGATAATATGCTTTACGTAGCTCTGATTTTAAAACAATTTCTTCTTCATCTTCTTGGGGAATAAATAGCTCACCATTTACATAGCGTTGTTCTTTCAATATTTTGCCATCAAGATCATATTCGCGGTAATTTCCGTGCAAAATATCGTTTATATAATTATATTCGGTTTTTTTGTTGCCGTTTAAATAAAAATCTATCCAAGTGCCTTGTTTTCGTTTTTGAGAATCAAATCTATTTATCCTTTTTGTTTCTACTTCGTAGCCATTATAATATTTGAATAAAGTAATTACAGTGCTGTCTTTGTCAAACTCTTTGGCATCACCATTTTTTTTATCAGTTTTATAAGGAAAAATATATTCTAAGTATCCATTTGTAGAGTAATAATACGAATTTCCTTCGCGTAAACCGTTAATATAAAGCTCTTTAGAATATAGATAATGATGTTGTACTGAATCTTCGTCAAAATAAAATTTATAATCATAAGAATAGCCATTTTTTTTGTCTTTTCTATAATAAATTGAGTTTGACAATTGGCCATTAGGATAATAAAAATTCCAGATACTGTCTAATTCAAAATACCGGCGATTTCCTTCAGATTTTAGTTTGCCGTCTTCGTAATAATTTTTCCAATATCCATCGGGTTTTCCATCACGAATATAACCTTCTGCCGACAGCTTTCCATTTGGATAATAATATTTTATAAATTCTTCATCATGATTATTTTGACTCAAACTAACCAAACTTACAAATAATAATAATATGCTTAGAAATTTATTCACGCTGTAAATTTAATCTATTATTGCTTATCGTCAATATTTTTAAATTTCAAAATATTATTTTCCATACATTTCTTCGTAATATTTTTTATAATCACCTGATACAATGCGGTTTAACCATTCTTCGTTTTCTAAATACCAATCAACGGTTTTTTCTAATCCTTCTTCGAACTCAAGTGATGGTTTCCATCCTAATTCTGTCATTATTTTTGAGCTATCAATTGCATAGCGTAAATCATGTCCTGCACGGTCTTGAACAAAAGTTATCAAAGAAGCCGAACTGCCCTCTGTTCTATTTAATTTTTTGTCCATAATTTTGCAAAGTGCTTTTATTAAATCTATATTTTTCCACTCATTATTTCCGCCTATATTATAAGTATCCCCAAGTTTTCCTTTATGAAAAACCATATCAATAGCTCTTGCGTGGTCGTGAACATAAAGCCAATCGCGAACATTTTCACCTTTTCCATAAATTGGAATAGATTTCATATTTTTAATATTATTTATTGCAAGTGGGATAAGCTTTTCAGGAAAATGATTTGGTCCGTAATTATTTGAACAATTTGACAAAACCACAGGTAAATCAAAAGTGTGAAAATAAGCTCTTACTAAATGGTCTGAACTTGCTTTTGATGCAGAATACGGCGAACGCGGATCATAGCTTGTTTCTTCTGTGAAAAAACCTTCAGTACCAAGCGAACCATAAACTTCATCGGTAGAAATATGGTAAAAACGTTTTCCAGAAAAATTATCTTTCCAGCAAGAACGAGCAGCATTTAATAAATTTACTGTTCCTACAATATTTGTAAAAATAAATTCTGTAGGATTGCTAATACTACGGTCAACATGAGATTCAGCAGCTAAGTGAATTATACCATCAGGTTTGTATTTTTGAAAAACAGAATTTACAGCATTTTCATCAACTATATCAATTTTTTCAAATTTATAATTTGGTAAATTTTCAATATCTCTAAGATTTTCTAAATTACCTGCATATGTTAATTTATCAATGTTTACAATATTATAATTTGGATATTTTCTAACAAAAAGCCTAACAAGATGTGAACCAATAAAACCAGCACCACCAGTAATAAAAATAGTTTTGTTCATATTCATAAATATTTAAAAATTTTAATTTGCTAAAATACAAATATTTAGCTTGAATTGATTATTTTTTCCTTATAAAAATCTTAATTTTGTAAAATCATAAAACAATTAATATGTTTTGTCCACTTTGTAATAGTTCAGATATAAAAGATTTTTGCAATATAAATTCAAAACTTTATAATAATTGCTTAAATTGTGATTTAATATTTTTGGATAAAACATATTATTTGAATCAGAAAGATGAAAAAAAACGTTATGCTTTTCACCAAAATAATATTGAAGATAAAGGCTATGTAGATTTTTTAAATCAACTTATATTTCCTTTAAAAAATTTTTTAAAACCAAAAATTCAAGGATTAGATTTTGCTTGCGGACCAGAGCCAGTACTTGCGAACTTAATGGAAAAATATGATTTAAAATGTGATTTTTACGACCCGTATTTTTTTCCAAAATTAGATAAAAATAAAACTTATGAGTTTATTACCGCAACAGAATGTTTTGAGCATTTTTTTGAAGCTAAAAAAGAAATTGAACTTATAAACTCACTTTTAAAACCAAAATCATATCTTGGAATTATGACAGAATTTGTAACAAATAAAATTAATTTTAAAAATTGGTATTACATCAAAGACCCAACACATGTTTGTTTTTATAGTTTAAAGACCTTTGAATATTTATCTGAAAAATTTGGTTTTGAAATACTTTATACCGACAAAAAAAGAGTTATTATATTTTATAAAAATAAATAAGTAGGGGAAGTAAAATCCTAATCCACTCTCTTTGCAAATTTTTGGGCAATTACACTGGCTAAAACTAATTGTATAGCATGAAACATCATTAAAGGCAGTAAAATCACTCCAACTCCATGTATTCCTGTAAAAAGAACTTTTGACATTACTGTTCCATGAACTAAAGATTTTTTGGAACCACAAAATACAGCTGTAATATGGTCTTCTTTTGAAAAATGTAAAAGTTTGCCTATAAAAGTAATTATTCCGTAAATAATAAAAAATAAAGCTATCATTGCTATTCCTAAACCAATTAATTCCCAAGCCGAATATCCTGAAAACATTTTATTTGCAAACGAATCACAAAAGGAAGCGTAAACAATTAATAAAATAATACTTTGGTCTAGTTTTTTAAGTTTGTCGCTATTTTTAATTGCTATTTTTCCAAATTTTCTGTGCAAAAGTATTCCAATAGCAACAGGTAATAATACTTGTAAAGATAATTTGATAATAACATCACTAAGGTCAAAATTACCACCTCCAGAACTTATCATAATTCCCATCCAAATAGGTGTAATAAAAACTCCCATTAAGCTAGAAATTGAAGCATTAAAAATTGCAGAAGTAATATTTCCTCTTGCGATGGAAGTCATTACTACCGAAGATGATACAGTTGAAGGTAGGGCAGCTAAATAAAAAACTCCTAGCCATAAAAGTTGGTTTCCAAATGAGCCAAAAATTGCCATTAAAAGTAAAACCACAAGTGGAAAAATCAAAAAACAGGCTGATTGCACCACAAGATGTAATTTCCAATTTGATAAACCTTTTTTTAATTCTTGTGGGCTTAATTTTAGACCATAAAAGAAAAATATCAAAGAAACTCCAATATTTCCTAAATCGTTTAAAGTGATTTTACCCTTATAAACTCCTGGTTGCCACCAAAAATAAGCAAGAGTAATCACTCCAAGAATAGCAATAACAAAAGAATCTAAGCCTATTTTTAAACGGATTTGCTTAAGTTTTTCCCGAATAAATTTAATTTTTGAAATCATCAAGCTAGTTTAATTAAAAGCTAATCACTTTATCGCTATCACAAATCCAATCGGCTAAAGTGGCCATAGTAGATTGTTCTGCACCATCAAAATATGGGTAGTTTTTGTGAATACCACAACGTGTCATGCAGGTTCCACAAACTTTTACTTGAACGCCCTTAGAAATTAAATCTTTTAAAAGCAACACTAAATCTTGGTCGTAATTATCAGGCTTTTTGCAAATATCCCTAGCCATGTCAACAGAATCATTCATTAAAAAAATTCTTACTTCATTTCCTTTTTTATTTAAAGAATCAGCAAGACGCAATCCATTCCAAGTAATATCAGTATTATCGTAAGGCTCACGATTAAAAATTATAAGAATTTTCATAAATTATATTTTTTTGCAAAATTAAAAAAACTTGACTTGTTTCCTCATGAAATATCCTAAATTTCTTTATTCATAATTCGGGATTTTTCTTTTTCTTCTTTTTTTTGCAACAATTTTTTTCTTTTCTGCATCAATTTTTACAATTAATGATTTTTCAATTGTGCAACCATTGGTTTTGCGGCATTTACCAAAATTTGTATTAGAGTATTTTACAGATTTTATTGTCCAAACGCAGGTATTTGCGTCAAAATTTAATTTAGGCTGATAGGAAGGAGTTTTTGCAATTTCCTCATCGCTAAGTCCTTTGATTTTATAAACTAAATTTTTTTGTTTAGCAAATTCAAGTACAGAAACAGAATCAAAATTATTTACACAAGGCTTTTGTGCATTGAGAATACTTATAAAGCTAATAAAATATATAATCATCCAAAATTTACTCATAATTTTAAGTTTTATCTTTCAACTTTTCACTTTCCACTTTACAGACTTTCGACTTTGAGTTTAGAGCTCCGCGAAATGCGAAGAAGCCTCTTTAAAGCTTCAAATTATACTTCAAAACCAAAACTCCAAAATTACTTGGCCTAGTTTTATTTAAATCGCGTTGAAAACCAAGCGATATATCCAAACTTTGTTTGCCAAAACTAATTTTATCTCCTATAAAAAATATAGTTTTACTAAAATAAGGCAGTCTAAATATTTTATATGTTTTATAAATTTCAGCAGATAAGTAAAGTTTATGAGCCTGTGAATGTAAATATTCTAATTTAAGTCTATTTCTGAATTTTGCTTCTTGTAATTTATCAAATTCTGAATTTGCAAAAGAATTTACATATTCATTTTGAAAACGCAATCTATATTCAAATCTAAAAGCAGAGCTAAATCTGTATCTATACGCAAAATCAAGATTATACCTAAAATCATGCTGTAAATTGTCAAAATAATCTAAATTATATGTATATCTTCCGCCTGCTGCAAGTGAAAAATTATCATCTATTCTGTATGAAAATGTAATATTTGTAATAATATCGTCTATTTTTGTAAAATTTTTAAACAATCTCACTTGTTGATTAAATTCCAAATTTAATTTTTTATGAATTTTCTTTTCAAATCCTGCCGATAGCCAAGCACCAAGATCATTAGTAACAACAAGTTCTTGTGAATTTGCAAACAAAAAAGAAATGCTTAAAATCAAGCTTATAAAAATTATTTTAAACTGCGTCATAATAAATTTCTTTTAAATTCAGAACAAATAATGGAGCAGGCAACTGAAACATTTAAAGATTCAGCATGATTATGAAATTCAGAAAAACTTGGAATAAAAAGCTTTTTATCAACTAAATTTTCCAAAGTTTTATTAATGCCCTTACCTTCGTTGCCCATAATTATAAAACCTCCTTTTGGTAAGGACGACTTATAAATATTTTCGCCTTTTAAAAATGTTCCAAAAACAAGATTATTTGTATTTGCCTTATATTTAGCTATTTCTTTATCAATTTCTGAATAAACAATATTAGTTCTTAAAAAAGCTCCCATTGTTGATTGCAAAGTTTTTGCTGAATATAAATCTGCACAATTAGGCGAACAAATTAAGTTTTTTATTCCAAACCAATCACAAATTCTAATAATATTTCCTAAATTTCCTGGGTCTTGAACTTCGTCCAAAGCAAGATATAAATCTTCTTTATTATATAAAATATCTTTGTTTTCTGGTATAAAAATCACAGCTAAAATAGGAGAAGGATTAACAAAACTAGATATTTTTTTCATTTCTTCAACTTTGATAATATAGATTAAGCTTGGAAACTTTTCTAAAATTATTTTATTCTCTTCAAAATATTCTGGCAAAACAAATATCCATTTTATTTCCAAATCTGATTCTAAGACTTCGTTTACAATCTTCTCACCCTCAACAACAAAAAGATTTTCTTTAATTCTATATTTTTTAATTTTTAAAGAATTAATAAGAGAAATTTGTGATTTAGAAAGCTTTTTCATAAACAGCAAAACTAAGAAAATAATTGGAATAAATTATTGCTTTTATTTTTTTTACTTATTAAAATTGCTTCATCTTTCTTAAATCATCTTCAGGCAGTGCAGAATTTACAAGATACTGAAGATTAGAAATTAATCGATTTAGGGTCATATCATTAATTCTATTATTTTTTTCAACTAAATCCCAGCGAGGAGCAATTTTATAAACTTTGTCAAAAATTGAAGGATAATCAAAATTCCCATTAAAAGAAATATCAATTACAATAGAATTTTTAGGCACATAATCAGTAGGAATTTTAAAATTTTGCGAAGGAACAGCAGAAATAATAATATCAGAAAGAGAAACACTTTCTAAAACTTTTTCAAAAGGTGTATATTGATGACAAATTTGCACATAAGCATTTTCGTTTAACATCATCAAAGCCAAAGACCTGCCAACAGCAAGAGAATCATTTATTATAGTAATTCGTTTGCCCTCTAAATCAAAAGGATTTGATTTTACATTTTCAGGATAAAAAGCTCTTTCATTAAAAAACTCCTGATAATCAAGGCAATATCTCTTAAAAATACTTAAAATTCCTTTAGCTGTAGGTGGAATTACTAAACGTTGTAAATGTTCTGGGTCGCGAAATTTTTCAAACTGAACCAAATATCCTAAATACGAATAATGTAAACCTTCAACATCTTTTAAGGGATTTATCATATTCATAAAAACAGTGTCTTTTTCGACATATTCTGTTGGATACATTACCATAATTCCATGTACCTCATTATCATTATTCAGAGTTTTTATTGTTTCTACAAGCTCTTGGGAGGAATTTACTTTGTAATCGCGGCATATAATTTTATTTTTATTGCAAAAACGTATTATTCCTTTAGTATAAGACAGAGAACCAGGATCTTCGTTAGTTAAAATAACTGCCAAACAAGGTTTAATACCATGTTTTTCATAAAATGTTTGACTACACTCTATTACAGGAATATCGTATTTTTCTACAAGGTGTTTTACATTTAAAATTTTATCAAAATAGGAATTTTCCATAATCAAGTTTTTTTCTCAAAAATATCTATATTTTTAATTTTCTCATCAAGTGTTTTAAAATTTTCCTCTTTTTCAATATCAAACCTTATAGCAGTAACAAATTTATGCCATCCTTTGTTTCCTGCCGCCCCAGGATTAATGTGTAAAAGATTAAAATTTTTATCATAAATCACTTTTAAAATATGAGAATGACCTGCAATAAAAACATCAGGTTTTAGTTCTAATAACAAAGCTTTGATATTTTGAGAATATTTTCCGGGATAACCCCCAATATGAGTCATCAATATTTTTAAACCTTGGCATTTAAAACTTAAAAACTCTTTGGTTCTAATTCTGATTTTGGTATCATCAATATTTCCCCAAACTGCTCTTGTAGGTTTAAATTTTTCTAATTCATCTAAAACTTGCTCAGAGCCAATATCTCCTGCATGCCAAATTTCATCACATTCAGCAAAAAAATCAAGAATTTCCTTATCTAAATATCCATGGGTATCAGAAATAAGACCAATTTTCATAAAATAATTTCTTGCAAAATTATTAAAATTTATAAATTAGTATTTATTCAAAAATAAGAAAAAAAGTTGAGGCTGTTTAACTATATAGCTAAAAATCTTAAAACTAATAGTTTTTTATTCTTTTTCTAATTTTTTAACTTTTTCTTCTAATTCTTTTATTCTATCTAGAGATTCTTGTAAGCTAATTGTTAATAAAGAGATATACTCATATAATTTAATACCGTTTCCGGATTCATCAACAATATATTTTGGACTGTCTTCAGAAATTAATCCAAAAGTTTTAGGCATTATTTCTATATCTAAAACATTTCCAAGAGTATCAGTAATTTCACGAGTAGGATTATAACTCACAACATTTAGATTTTTAAAATCCTGAATCATATTATGTTTTTCATCAAGCGGAATATTTTCAATATTTGTTTTCCATTTTTTTGAAGAAGTTGACACAAATGTTTGAGCATATCCTCTCCACCAAGCCCTAGCATCTGTACCTAAAAATCCATAACTATTTGCTGAAGGCACAATTGTTGGTTCACTTCCACCTCCTCCTACACCCAAATCATTTATTATTATATCTTTATTACTGACATTTTCAGGTTTAAAAGTAATATGCCCTTTTGAGTCAATAATCATTCTTCTTAAAAATGAGGCTGAAGCTGGACGAGTATAAAAAACAAGCTTTGAAGCGGTATTATTGATAGTTGCATTTTCTCTAACTCCTTCTATCATACATATATCAGCAGGCGTTGAATTGTTTTGCATAGCCGAAAAAATAATATTTCCACCTTGATTTGCCGTAGGTGTTTTTTTACTTGATAAATACACCCAAGCATTATCTTTATATGCAGTTGAGCCGGGTCCAACATAATCAGCCTCATTTTCAATAACAAAGCGTCCATTTGATAACTGCAATGCTCCCCAAGGAGAATCTGTTCCTATGCCAACTTTTCCGTCATGAGTAATTCGCATTCTTTCCGCATTATTAGTTTTAAAAACTAAAGCATGAGAATCTGTTGTGCCTATAAAATGACTACCAGGGTTTGTATTCACATTTCCTGTTAATTTCCAATATTCATCATCTATTCCTGAACCCATTTTTATCCATTTATTAGCTGTTGTATTCCAATAATAATAACCCGGTGTTACATTATTAGGTGTAATCCCTGCACTATTGGTGTTATAAACTAATAAAGAGTTTGTTGGACTAAGAATAGTAGTTTGGTCGCTAATTCCTGTTAAAGCAACTCTTGGTATTAAAACCCCTTTATTTGCTGAACGTACTTCTAAAATCGAGGATTCATAAGGTGTAATAAAATTTTCAGAAATACCCACACTTTGAGAAAATCCAATAAAGTAAGAACTAACAAACAAAATTCCTAAAAATAATTTAATTCTATTCATAATGCATTAATTTTTTAAACAAACAATATTTTTCTCGCTCTAAAACTACAATATTAAATATTTTTTTAATACAAAACAAATTTTTTTAACAAATTTATAAAATTTTCTTTTGTTTTATTTCTTCATAATATTTTCCATAAAAATCAAATATTTTATTTATCTTGCAAAAAATATATCTTTATGTTAAATATTGCTCTATTTGGACCTCCCGGAGCTGGGAAAGGCACTCAATCAGAAACTTTAATCAATGATTACAACTTATTTTATATTTCTACAGGTGATTTATTACGCCAAGAAATTAAAAATAAAACTAAATTAGGTTTAGAAGCTCAAAGCATTATTTCCGCTGGCGGTTTAGTATCAGACGAAATTATTGTTCAAATTATTGAAAAAACTATTACCGAAAATCCGGATGCAAACGGTTTTTTATTTGACGGTTTTCCTCGTACATATATTCAAGCTTACATACTAGAAGGTTTAATGATTAAATTAAATACTTCGCTAAATTGCCTGATAAGTTTAAAAGTTCCGGAAAAAGTTTCTGTCGAGCGTTTACTTAAAAGAGGGCAAAGCTCAGGACGCTCAGATGATAATGAAACGGTAATTAAAAACCGTTTAAAAGAGTATAATGATAAAACTTTACCAGTAATAAAATTTTACGAAGAAAAAGGAGTTTTTACAGAAATTGACGGCACACAATCTGTTGAAAATGTGCAAAAAAATGTAAAATCTATTATCAAAAAAGAACTAAGTAAACGTTTACTAAATATCGTTTTGTTTGGCTATCCAGGTTCAGGAAGAGGTTCGCAAGGTAGAGCAATTGCTAAAAAATACGGTTTAGAATATGTTGCCACAGGTCCTATGTTACAAGAAGAAATTTCTAAAAATACTGAAATTGGTAAACAAATTAAAGAATTATTTGATAATGGTAAATTAATTCCGGATGATATAGTTGTTCCTCTAATTGAAAAGAAAATTGAAAACTCAAAAGATGTAAAAGGATTTATTTTTAAAGGTTTTCCACGAACTCTTGTTCAGTCATATATTTTAGACGGTTTGTTAAAAAAACATGGCTCAGCTATTTCTAAAATTATTGAAATAGAAGTGCCAACTCTTGAATTAATAAAAAGATTAGACGAAAGAAGTAAAACAGAAGAATGTATGCCATATGATTCAAGTACTGCTAAAATTGTTCAAAGACTACAAGACCACGAAACCAAAACTGTTCCAGTTATAGAAAAATACAACGAGCTACACGGAGTAGTAAAAATTGATGGAATGGGTAGCTTTGAAGAAGTTTTTAAAAGAGTAAGTTTTGAAATAGAAAATGGTTTCGAAAACTTAAAATAAAATATTAGTAAAGTAGATTTTTTAATCTTCTAAACTTGTAATAATACTATTAATTAAAAAGTTTATAAAACTCATCAAGGCTGATTTCTTTTTCTTCAAGTTCAAATTCATCTATTATAAAATCAACAACCTTGTCTTCAATAGCTCTTTCATAAAACTTGTTTAGCTCTTCTTTATTCTGTAAGCTTTCTTTTGCGTATTTATCTAAAATATCTTCAGGGATATTAGACATTCCATATTGAACAAACTGTGCTCTCAATTGCTCTTTTGCTACATTTTCCAAGTCCTCATCATTAACTTTAAACTCATTAGTTTTCGCAATATTGGTTTTAATTAGCGTCCATTTTAAATCTTCAATAAATCTTGGGAACTCGTTTTTAATTTGTTCTTCTGTAAGTTCTTTATTTGAAACTTTAATCCATCTTTCTAAAAAAGCCTCAGGCAAAGTCATGTTTGTTTTTTTAATTACAGCCTCTTTTGCATCTAAAAATAATTTATACTTAGTTTCACGCAAATAAGCCGACTGCATTTCTTCTTTTATTTTTTCAACAAATTCAGCTTCACTACTTACTGCATTTTCACCAAAAACCTTATCAAATAATTCTTGATTTAACTCAGCTGCTCTATATTCTTTTATAAGCTTTATAGTAATTCTAAATAAATTGCTTAACTTGTCTAAATCTTCTTTTGAAACACCTAATAAAGATGAAAGCTCTGTATCATTTGGGTAAGCAAGTTTTAAATCAATGTCTTTAATAGTATTTATTTCTAAGCCAACAAGTTCTTTTTTAATATTTTCATCTTTTATAACTTTTAAAGAAATTGAAGAGTCGAATAATTCTAATCCATTTTCTTTAAGTTCTCCCTCAGGAGTAAGCTCAGTCATATCAACAGTTAGCATAGATTCTTCGGTTGATTTTTCTATATTTTCAAAACCTCCAAATCTTTGTTTATTTTGCTCAACTCCGTCCTCCAACATTTTATCATCAATATTAATCAAATATTTAGTTAGCTTATCTTCTTTACTAAGCTTAACTTCAAACTCAGGTGCTAAAGCAATGTCAAAAATAAAACTAAAACTATCATTCTTTTCTAAATCTATTTGCTCTTGACTCTCGCTAGGAAGAGGGTCGCCAAGAATATTTAGTTTATTTTCTGTAATATAATCTGTAATAGCTTTTGAAACAGTTTTATTTAATTCATCAACTCTAACAGCAGTACCGTACATTTTTTTAATTAGTCCAATTGGCACATTACCTGGTCTAAATCCTGGTACATTAGCTTTACGGCGATATTCTTTAAGGGTTTTTTCAACGTTTTCTTCCACATCAGAATTAGCAACATTTACAGTTAAAGTTGCGTTTAGCTCGTCAATTTGATTTTTTACAACTTCCATTAAGTTTAGTTTTTATTTTAATTATAATTTTTAAAATGTTAAAAAACCGCATTTGTTTCTTAGTTTGAAACTCATGCGGTTGTTGTGCGGATGAAGGGACTCGAACCCCCACGCCTTGCGGCACTAGATCCTAAGTCTAGCGCGTCTACCAATTTCGCCACATCCGCAAAATTGAGCTGCAAAGATAAATATATATTTTTAAATAAAAAGTGTTTTTGTTTTTTTATTTTACGTAATTTTTAAAAAAACAATTATATTTGATTTTTAAAGTTTAAAGCTTGATAAAATTAAAAAATATTATTTTCCTGTTTCTTCTTGTATTTAGCTTATTTGCTAATGCTCAATTAGATAGCTTGGAAAATTGTTTAAAAACGGCTAAAACAAAAACTTATAAAGCTGAAATATATAATAAGCTTTCAGATTATTATTTAGATTTTAATATTGCCAAATCAAGACTTTACGCAGATTCTGCCAAAATAATAGGATTAGAAAATAATGATTTTTTAATAGTTTCAAATGCTTATGTAAATTTGGCAAACTCGCATTTATTTACGGGAATTTTAGACTCCGCACTTTATTATTACGAACTTTCATATCAAAATATTCTTAAAACAGATAATAAAGATGAAATTGCAGCCGCTTTAAACAGACTTGGGCTTGCATATCAGCATTTAAGCCAATATAACCAAGCTGTTGAGTATTTTTTTCAAGCTCTTAAAATTTACGAAACAACAAATTCTAAAAAAGGGCAAGCCGAAATATATAATAATTTAGGCGTAATTTCTGATTTGTTAGAACAAAAAAAAGAGGCCGAAAATTATTATCAAAAAGCTTTGAATTTATTTATTGAAATAAATAATTTAACAGGACAAGCCAATGTTTATAATAATTTGGCAAGTTTAGCTTTTACTTACCAAAACTACTCTAAGGCTATTTCTTATATTTATAAATCTATTAGTATTTCCTTAAACTTAAATCAACTAACCGAAGCAGCTACGGCATATTATAATGCAGGAACTTATTACAATGAAATAAAAAATTCAGAAAAAGCTAAAATATGTTTAGATTCTGCTTTATTGTTATTTTCACAAAACAATAATATTCAAGGAATTGCAAGTGTTTATGCTGAGCAAGCAAAATGGTATCTTAATAATAATGATTACGATGCAGCAATAAAATTATTAAATCAAAGTTTAGAATACCGCCAACAAATTGGAAACATTGCGGAACAAGCTCAAGCTTTTTTGCAAATTTCTGAATATTATTTATCTACCCAAGATTATGAAAATGCATATCTATTTTATAATCAATATATTCAATATAGAGATTCGATTATTGATGAAAACACAAAAAGCATTATTGCAGAAATGAGTTTAATTTACAACACAGAAAAAAAAGATAATCAAATTAAAATATTACAAAATGAAGCTAAAATAAAGAAAAATTTTAACCAATTTTTAATTATTATTATTATCGCCCTAATAATAATAAGCTCACTTTTATTTTATTTTTTTAGAGTAAAATCAAAACTCTTAAAATCTAATGAAGAGCTTTTAGAACAAGAACAAATATTTAATAAGTTTAAACAAGAACAAGAAAAAACTAAGCGTGAGTTAATTGAAAACCAACTGCTGACTGAACAAAAGTTTAACGAATTGCATAGAGCCAAATTACACGCAGAATTAGAACATAACAAAAAAGAATTGCTTGCAAGCACTATGCAGGTTTTAAATAAAAACAGAACTTTGAGCGAAATTTCAGATTTTTTGAATAAAACAGATGCCAAAACTCCACAGGAAAAAGCAAACTATTCTCAAATAACGCAAATTTTAGAAGCAAACCTAAAACTTGATGATGACTGGGAGCAATTAAAACTTAATTTTGAAAAAATTAATTCAAGCTTTGTTACAAACCTACAATTAAACTTTCCTAAACTTACAAAATCAGATTTAAAGTTCTTAATTTATATGAAAATAAATTTAAGCCCTAAAGATATTGCTCAATTAACTAATATTACAACAGACGGAGTATATAAAAGACTTTATAGAATTAGAAAAAAAATGAAATTTGAAAAATATAGAAATCTAAACGATTACTTAGACTCTATATAGTGAAAAAATAAAACTAGTCCAAAATTTTTATAGCCTTTTCGTTTTTAGGATAAGTAGAAGGCGTTCCTTGATAATCTTTAACTTTTCCTTTTATGCAAACCTTTTTATTTAACAAAAACTTTTCTGGCTCATATGAAAAATTAATAGTATTTGACTTCCAAATTGTAGCAGTAAATACCTGATTAGGAAAGCTTTTATCTAAATTTATAAAAACATGTCCATTTTTAGACTTATGAGTACTAACAACTGTGCCACAAATATTAACTTCTTTAGGATATTCGTAAAATTGTCTTGCATTAACAGTATTATGAGAGTTTTTTGGTAGAGTTCTTATATCTAAAGGTGCAACATCATTTTTATCTCTACCCGAACGCCATTTTTTAATATCCGAAACAGATTCTATTAATTTCTCATCTTGTTCAGATAGTTTTGGATAAAAATTAATATTTGTAATATTTTCTATAGAATCAATTGTAACAACATAAGACTCAATAGGATAACCTAGATTTTGTTGAGGAACTAAAAATGCTATTCCTTTTTTATCTTCTAAGTCAACGGCTATTTTATAATGATATTCAGGAATAGAAATTTTATTTTTACTTCTTTCTTGCTTTTTCAAATCATCTTTAATCACCGGAGCTGTAACAAGATATAAATCTTTTGTAGGATTATCATAAACATATTGTCTTAAAAAATCTTCAATTTCTGCCCAAATTTCACGATTAAATTCCGGCAATTGAGGTGTCATATTTGAATAATAATAAGATTCTGAAAGAGCTTTTGCAGACCACCTAAAGTCAGCCGAAGGGGCTAAATGTCCTCTGTCATAACCAAAACCATCATACTGCGTCTTACCGTTTTCGTCTATATATTTCAAAAAATAATCAAGTTCTTCTGCAGTTCCATTTTTTATTAAAGTATCTGCTCTAAAATCATTTGTTCTAGAAACCACACCATTTACAACCTCATGCGAAATAATATGAGCCGTCCATTTTGCCATTTTATGATTATCATCATAAACCAAACAATATGCTGAATGGCAAATTAAGTCTTCATTATCTAAAATTTCAGGTAAGCCATTTTCAAGCAAATCAAATTTTAAAGCTTTTAATTTTAAATCTTCTAAACAATTAAAAATACTATCTTTTTCAATATTAAGTTTAAGTAAACGATTTTCTAAGCTTAGAATATCTTTCTCATAATTTTGAGCAAAAATTAAAACAGATAAATTAAAAAACAATAAATAAACAATAAGTTTTTTCATTAAAACACATTTTCTTGATTAGAATTTTC
>Ga0265293_10001408_pt1 | contig 52468 bp, 47 predicted proteins | sample Munlanlewell138R_FD_192505 | JGI IMG/M metagenome (GOLD analysis project Ga0265293, IMG submission 192505) | Leachate microbial communities from a municipal landfill in Southern Ontario, Canada - Leachate well 138R | ecosystem: Engineered > Solid waste > Landfill > Unclassified | place: Canada... | reverse complement strand
AGTTCGCTGTAGTTCGCTGTTAAAAAAAGTTCGCTGTAGTTCGTACCAGTTCGTTGTCGTTCGCTGTTAAAAAAAAATCGTTGTCAATACCTCGTTCAATACTTAAAGTTCAAAGACACAGCAGCCTTATAAGCATCCGTTTCTGCATAAACAACCGACAAAGAGCCCATTATTTGCCAATTTTTGGCAATCATGGCATTAGAATCCAGAACAAACAGAAAACCATCATCCTTTAAGCTATGCGATGAGAAAAAGCCCTGTAGAGATCGACTTTGCAACATGATATGTGAATTTGCATGAAAGACAGAAGAGCTAAGAGAAACCGTGTATTTATCCGCATTATAGCGTATTTTTTGTGATAAAACAAAGCTGTTTTTAGACCTATCTTCATTGTATATTTTATCATTAATGAAATGTAATTTATATTGCTGACTCAAAGCTTTATCTTCTTTGATATCATTAGTTACAGTAAAAGACTTTCTACTTTTCATAGTCATCTCATTTTGATAGTTCACATCGCCTTTACGTTGATTTGCAGCCAAACTAAGTTTATAGTACGGAAGCAAAGGATAAATAATCTTAAGTCTATGATTAAAGCCTCTTTTGGAAAAAGCCTTATTATTTTCTGGCTCATCATACAAATAATTATCGATAAATATCTCAAATTTCATTTTTTGTACAGATGTATTGAATCTGCTGTACAAGCCTTTCTCATTTCTAAAATCAGCTCTCATGCTATAAGGTCCCGCATAGTTTTCAGGAAAATATTGTGCATAATTTCTATACCCTAATTGCAGAGATGATTTACCTTTCTGGTATGCTGATTCGATATTATAAGCACTCTTATTGCTCGAGAGGGCATATTCATATCTCAAGAGCAAATTATCAAGAGCAAATTGGCTGTATTGACTGATAGTTCGTGGTTTTTGTGCTATATTGCTATTTGAAAACTTATTTTGGTAATCTTGATAAAACAGATTTAAGCCCAATAAATAGTTCTTTTCTTGATATTCAACCACCAAGCCAGCTGTTTTAATAGAGCTCTTAATCTCGAAACTATCATCATGAATACCCGTTTTATTGATAGTTCTAATCAAACCAAAAGAATCAGCCTTATAGTTAAATGGAGAAATTGCCACAAAAGGCACAAAATTCATCTTGGCAACAGAAAGCTTGCTTGCCACACCTGTCATATAATTATACTCAGAGCGGCTTAGATCCTGTTTGAGACTCACTCCTCGAAGCTTAGAAAGTGTATTATTCCCCAAAAAAAAGGATCTACCAAGCACCAGAGAATTGCCAGAACTGACAGAGAATGCACCCAGATAAAGGCTTTCCATAACTTTATCTACGTGATAACTGATACTATACTTTGCAAGGTCTGGATATTGCCTATCTTGTGGGTCTTTTTCCATAAGCAAAGCCATTCTAATTTGCTTATTTTGCATAATTAACCGCTGATAATAGTAATTATTTTTTGCTTTAGCTGTCTGCAGATAATTCTCTGAAATCACAGAAGACTTCATAGGTAAATCAAAAACTAATCTTTTATTTAGTGTATTTAATTTATCTTTTTGATATAAAAGGGGTGCCAAATCATGCTCTGAGTTGAGAGCTTTATAGCTTCTGCTAATAATGATTTGCTGCACCTCATCAGCTGAAAACACGCCTGTTTCCCAAAGTTCTTTTGCAGAAAACTGATTGATATAAATAGGGCTATCTTCCCAAGCCTCTATATAATAAGCATCTTTTTGAAAGCTATCTTGATCATAAATAATATCTTCGTCAAGCTGAGCAAAAAGCATAAGCTGAATAAAACACAAAATAAACACTATACAAATGTATTTTTGTAAAAACTTAATACAAAATATGTTCATTTTTATACCTCTCAAAGGCATCTTGATCAATCTTGCATAGACTGTCAAGGATAAATCTTTTGGTAAAGCAAAAAACTTTAAAAAAAAGCTTTACAAGATAGCTTGACTTGTTTAATTTGTAATTAGATAATAAATATATGCAAAAAGAGATAGGTTTAAGATGAATATTGAAAATAGAAAAGCGAAGTTTGAATACTTCTTTATCGAAGAGTGGGAAGCTGGTATTGTACTAAAAGGAACAGAGATCAAATCTATTCGAGAAGGCAAAGTCAGTTTTAAAGATTCTTATGCTCGTGTCGATTCTAATAATGAGGTATGGCTTCATAATTTACATATTAGTCCATACGAAAAAGGTTCTTTTTTTAATCATGAAGCAGAACGAAAAAGAAAGCTTTTATTAAATGCGAGAGAGATTAAAAGAATGAAAAGCAAAACTGAAGATCAAGGCATGACGCTGATACCCAAAAGAATATATATCAACGAAAGTGGTAAGTGCAAAGTGCTGATAGCCTTAGCTAAAGGAAAAAAGCTCTACGACAAAAGAGATTCATTACAAGAAAAACAATTAAGACGTGAAAATGAAAGAAAATCAAAATACTATGACTGATAAATCAACAAAAATTAGTGTTGAATTGGCAACAAGGCTTTTAAACGAATTTGACGCAGATATAACTATTAGCAATATAGAGCAGTATCGCAACACAAATCATAATAGTATAGCTTATTTGCTTAGTGATCAAAATAACGAAAAGTATGTGTTGAAAATACTCTCTGAAACAGATTCATCTTGTCGCAAAGAAATGTTTATATCTCACTATTTGCAAGAAATAATCCCAATACCTGAAGTATATTATGTTAATGAATCGTGCTCTATCATTGATATGCCTTATCAGATCTCAGAGTTTGTTACCGGTATCAGCCTGAGAGAATACTTGACAGCTAAACAACAGATTAGTGATAATTTGATTACAGGAATTGCCGAATCTTTGGCTCTTCTGCATCGCTCTAACTATGAGCATGCAGGCTATTTAAATGAACAACTTGAGCCAGTACATGGATTATTGACAATAAATGAATGGCATCAAGTATTCCTTGCAGGACTTGCTGGAAATAGATTAGGTACTGAGCTCAAAAACAAAACTTTTGCATATATCAATAAGAATAAAGACCTGCTCGATGAGCTGTCAACATCGTTTGTTTTGTCTCACGGTAATTTTTCCATTGATAATATTATCGTACTTGATGAGAAATTACAAGCTATTATGGACTGGGAAAGTGCACTTTCTGCACCTAATGTTTTTGATATAGGACAGCTCTTTCGCGATGCAAGCCTTTTTCCCAAAAAAACAAAACGACTTTTTGCTGAAGCATATAATTCAAGCTCGCTGAATCCATTACAATCAAACTGGCAAGCACAAGCAGAGCTGATGGATTGTATTAATTTACTGGGCTTATTAAGCTTAGAAGCTTTGAGCTTGGATTTGCAAAAGAAATTGATAGCCATTATTAATAAATATGTTTTAGATTAGTATTTGGAGGATAACATGAAACGATTAGCCTTTCTCTTTTTTATCGCTTTGTTGCTCAGTAGCTGCCTTACAGATCTGTCTCAAGAAGACGTTGCCAAGTCTCAAATCAATGATATTTTGATGCAAATCAAGGATGGTTTTTTGGAAATTGATGTGCCAAAAATAATGAGTGTTTATGATAATGACTATTTACATAAGGGCAAAAATAAATCTGATCAACGCTTTATTTGGCAAGATAGGCTAACTTCTTTCTCATATCTCGAACTAATAGATATAAAGATTGATATAAATGGCGACTTTGCCGTAGCTTACTTTCTTGCAGAATATTCAAAATATGGTAATAAAACTACATTTATCGAGCCTGATGATATCGGCGATATGAGCTATTTTAGACGTGTAAATGGACAATGGCAGGTATATGGTGATCAGGAGTTTTATTAAGGTAAAGAGAATATGAAAAGACAAAAATTATTTGGTGCACTTGACTTAGGCGGTTCATTTTTAAAATTTGCTTATGGTAATACTGAAAAAGGCATAATCTATCATGATAGAATACAAATCAAAGAGCCAGATAATAATGACTTTATCTTTGATGCAATTAAACAGGCTGTAAATATTATTAACAAACATGAACAAAGTGTAAAAACATTTGGTATGGGTACACCAGGAACTGTCGATGTCGACAGAGGTATGATCACAGGGATTACACCTAATTTGCCAAATATACAAAATATCGCATTCAAAAAAGAGATAGAAAAGAATAATAATATCAAAGTTTACCTGGAAAATGATGCCAATTTAATGAGCTATGCAGAAGCCTCGCTATACCCCTCTCAGAGCGTGTTAGGCATAACTATTGGCACAGGAATAGGATCAGGATTTATCTATCAAAACGATATTTTTAGAGGACAAAATTATTCTGCAATAGAGCTTGGTCATACAATTGTAAACTTAGGTGGCAGAAGGTGTAAATGTGGTAAATTTGGTTGCGTAGAAGCATATAGTTCAGCTAACTCAATGTTGGCAATTTGTCGAGAAGAATTCCCAAATTTAGAAATTAATAATATTGCCCATCTGCTAAAAATAGGCAAAGAAAACAAAGAAATAAAGAGTAAAATCAACTTGCTAAACTCTTACTTAGCAATGACAATTGCAAATGCTGTATCGACTCTCGACCCGCAAGTAGTCTGCATCGGAGGCGGTGTTGTTGAGATTAAAGACTTTGATTTTGATTTTTTAAAACAGAAAATAAAAGGCTTTTTGGCAAGTAATTATCAGTGCGTAAAAATCGTCAAAGCACAGTTTGAAAATCGAGCAGGGATATATGGCGGAATATTAATTGCCGAATCTAAGTATTTGGAACATAATTTGCTTTATAAATAGTACATAATATAATGATGATAATATGGAGGTTTCATGTTTAATTTGAAAAGAATAATAATATTAGTTGTATTATTAACCGTGACAATGGGACTTTTTGCAGCAAGCAAAACAAAAGATAATAATGATATGGTAATATCACCTAACCCAATGAAAGACTATACCGAGATTATTTGCTCATTCGATAACTTAGCATATGCAAGTTTAGTTATCACTGACCTTAAAGGCGTGGTTTTAAAAACTATCTTTACTGGACAATTAGAAAAAGGCAAACATGCATTCACATGGGATGGCACTGATTATAGAAATATTCGCTTGCAAGAAGGCGCCTATGTCGTCGAGCTATCATATGGCACCAGATTTACTTCTCTTAAAAAATTCGTTATTTTAAAATAAAATATTATCGTTTTTTAGGCTGTCTTAAGGCAGCCTTTTTTTTATGCAAATAGATTTGATCAAAAGCTGGATTGATAGCAAACTATTTAAAGAGATTAAAGATCTACTTCACTCTAATTCCGCAAACAATATCAATCAGATACAAAAAATAAAAACATGCTATCCGCAAGCACCTGTTAATGAACTTTTTACTTTCGCGAGCCTGCAGATAAAGCATCTTGATAAATTAAAAATTACTGAAAACTGGCTCCTAACAGACAAAAATGCACAACAAGCATCGTCTTATACTATTGCAAAGTATAATGGCTCTATCATGCAAAAATACCAAACTTGTGCTGATTTATGCTGTGGAATCGGTATGGACTTGTGGTCGATATCTCAAAATAAAACTGTGTGCTATGCTGTTGATCTGTCAAAAAATATTTTATCTTATGCAAAATACAATATGGGACTTTATTCTGACAGAAATATCATCTTCCAAAATATTAAAGCTGAAGAGTTTAATGAAACAGTAGAGGCTATTTTCATCGACCCAGATAGGCGACTCGATGATAAAAGATCAAACAATCCTTTTAATATGTCGCCAGATTTGTTCGCTATTGAAGAACTTGAAAAAAGATACCCGCAAATAGCCGTAAAGCTCTCCCCTATGATTGATTACGACAGATATAACTTCTTCAAAAAAGGACAGCTGCACTTTGTGCAAGAAAATAACGAACTCAAAGAAATACTCTATTGCTCACCTGATTTGGCTGAAACAAATACTAAAAGATGTGTGATTTTGCCAGAAAACATATACTTTGATGAAATTGAAGAGACAAATAGCGAACTTGATAAAATTGGTCAACATATCTATGAGCCCTCTCCCGCTATTATCAAAGCACATTTAATTGAAAACCTTGCAGCCCTTCTTAATATAAATAAAATAGACCCACTTTTGGCTTTGCTTAGCTCTGATAAACAGATAGATAGCCCTTTTGTAAAGAGATATGAAGTTGTTGAAATAATGCCATTCTCTATTAAAAAACTAAATTCGTATATCGCTGCACAACAGATTGCTATGCTTGATATCAAAACCAGAGGCTTTTCTGAAACTGTTGAAAGCTTTAGAAGAAAGCTTAAACTGCAAAAAGGTTCGCATAAAGCAGTGCTCTTCATTGTTAAAATTGGCAAAACCCATTCTTTTATTATCTGCGACTATCAATTAATCTAAAGGACTTGCATCTAAACCCATATTAGTTTAAAAAAATAATTGCATTGCAAAGAAACTCAGCTTTTCTGCCCTTTCATATATCAACAAAAACTTTACATTCCTTTATTGTGCACTAATTTAAACGATCAATTGTCTCAATTAAAACTGCCAAATACCTCAATTAAAACTGTCAATTGTCTCAATTAAAACTATCAATTGTCTCAATTAAAACTGCCAAATACCTCAATTAAAACGATCATTTGTGTGTCTATTTTGACAAGATCTTACTGAAAAACACAATACTTTCTCTCACTTTTTTCTTTAGATTCCCTATAGCATCCCTCTTGCATCCCCTTGCTATCTTGGAGAATCATAGGGTTTATAAGGGGAGTCTTAGCGGTTGCAAGGAGGAGCAAAAGAGGATTGAGACGGGAATCAACTATGTATTAACAAAAAATAGAATAGAAACAATAATTTGTTCTATCAAAAAGTCAATTAGCTAAGTATGATATTTATTTGCTCAGTAAAATATCTTTAAAGAATTTATCTCCTTTAAGCCCTTATTTATATCTTATCGATCTGCGGATGACTCCCCCTTCACTCCTACTACACTCCTACTACACTCCTACTACAAGTAATGGGTATGTAACGGGATACTAAAGAGAGTCTATATGATCTCCAGTCTGCCCCAGTTGTTTAAGCATGTGTCGAGTCTCTGGCACTTGATAGATTCCAAAATCTGCAGAAAGTTAATATATATGTATTTCTCTCGAAAGCCCAGAGAAAAGAATAATGCCGACAAATCAAAGCCCAGAAAGAGAGATATAATATACTTTTCGAGAAATTTAATGAGTTAAATTAGTAAGACATAGAATGATTTGCAATCTTTTTTGGAGGCTTCCGACATGCTTATGGTGGTTCTTTATTTTCTAATCTTTGATTATAAAAACATTTTTTTATGTATTGTTGATATATTTAAGCATCTTTTCTTTGCAAATATATTGAATTGTATTATAATATTTACAGAATAAAAATAGATTGGAGGATGATATGATGAAGTTTAGGCATTTAGCACTCATCATCATAATAGTAGCAGCTCTTCTGTTGCAGACTGCATGCCAAGCCGCATCTAAAGAGGGTAAACCCATAATAAGTACAAGTATCTACCCATATTCATTGATATTAAAACAAATAGTGCAAGATAAGGCTGATGTTTATTGTATTATTCCCTCATATGCATCGCCACACACTTATTCACCCCTACCAGAAGATATTAAAATAATTAATCAATCAGATCTTGTTTTTGTAAATGGTTTGAATTTGGAAAGTCAATTTGACAAGATTTTTGAACAAGTAGGAGAAAAGCTCGTGCAAGCAGCATCTTATATTCCCAAAGCAGTTTTGGAATATGAATTTGAGACAAAACAAAAGCATGAACAGCTTATCAATGTAGAACATAGCAGCAGTGTCAATCCGCATATTTGGCTTCATCCCGAGAATATCATCGATATTGCACGTGGCTTTACTCATGAAATAAGCAATATATATCCAGAAGAAAAAGAGTTTTTTAAACAAAACTTGCTCGAATTAGAAAACGATATCAAAAACACTGATCGAAAAATTGTAAAAAGTAAAGAGAGTATTCATTTGATAAAAATCATCAGCTTTCATGATTCTTTTTATTACTTTAATTTGCGCTATAATATCAAATCTTTTGGCGTGATACAGAAGTCTCCTGGTCAAGAACCAAGCCCGCAAGACCTAAAAAAGATATCAGACACAATAATTAGAGAGAAAGTGAATTTGCTGGTTACAGAGCCACAATTTAACCCAAAGTCAGCTCATCTCTTGGCAGAAGAACTAAAGCTAAAAGTTGTACTACTTGACCCTATGGGAGAAAACATAAAAGCTCAGAAAATATCCGAACTGTTAGAGTATAACTGGAATTCGATAATAGATGGCTTAAGATGATAGAAGTACGGAATTTATCTTATCAAATAAAAGAGAAAACAATACTTGAAAATATTAATGTCGATATTCGAGAAGGCGACTTTGTGGCGATCATTGGTCCTAATGGAGCAGGTAAATCAACATTTTTGAAGCTAATGTTGGGCTTATTACCTATACAAACAGGCAGTATCCACTATTATCAACAAGATCATACAGATTACCTAAAAGAGAATCAACTTGCTTATTTGCCACAGAAAGAGGCATTTACGCCAAACTTTCCGCTGAAAGTGATAGACTTGGTGCTGATGGGGCGAATGTTTGGCAAAAAACTATTCAGACGCTTGACAAAAAAAGATATGGATATAGCTATAGAATCATTAAAACTCTTGAAGATTGAGCAGTTTAAAGACAAGTTGATCAATAATCTCTCTGGTGGTGAATTTCAACGAGTGCTTTTGGCAAGAGCTTTGGCAACAGAGTCAAAATATATCTTTTTGGACGAACCAGAAGCAGGTATTGACACGGTCGGCTTGGCTGGCTTTTATGAGTTGTTGAGCCATATGAATGAGCTTGGGAAGACGATTATCGCTGTGTCGCATGACCTGGACAAATTGTCTGAATATTGTAAAATAGTGATTTGTTTGAATAAGACTTTGCACTGCCATGCAAAACCTGATGCAAATATCAAACAGATCATACATGAATTTATTGAAGAAGGGAAATAAACATGTTCTCTTTTTTAGCTATTAATTTCTTGATGTATTCTTTTATAGCAGGTATTTTGTCGGCTGTATCTACCGCATTGCTCAGTGTTTTTGTTACTTTAAAGAAGATCTCTTATATGAGTGAAGCCTTATCGCATATATCATTTGCAGGCATAGCTTTGGCATTATTATTGGGTCTTTCGATAAATATCGTGAGCTCGATCTTTGTGATGATAGTGGTTGGTGTAATATTGTATATATCGCTGCATTATAATCTTGAAGAGTCAAATGTAACCATGCTTTTGATGTCTGTATCAATGGCTATCGGTATTATTTTACTGTCTTTTAAAAAGTCTTATGTGGCAGATGTAAGCTCATATATGTTTGGCAATATTCTTTTGATTAATAAAGCAGATTTATATTGGCTATCAGTATTAATTATTATAAATTTACTCTTTATTATGGGCTTTTATCGAGAGATAATCTATACTGTCTATCATACATCTATTGCTGAGTTTTATCATGTGCCAGCAAAGCTAATAACAGTTATATTACTCACAGTCTTGGGGCTAAATATCGCAATATCTGTCAAAATAACTGGAATTGTGATGATAACAGCACAGCTGATATTGCCTGGTATGATAAGCTTAAATCTGACACGTGTAATATCAAAAGCTATTGTGTTTAGTGTGTTTGTGTCAGTTTTGTCATCGATCTTAGGCTTTTTGCTTTCATTCCACTATAATTTACCTTCTGGTGCTGTGATAGTTGTTGTTTTATTTTCCTTTTTCTTAGTCTCACTCTTCTTAAAAAAGCTCTTGATCAAGGAAATACAATGAAAGAAATAATCCTTGTAAGTGCTTGTCTTTTAGGAATTAATTGCAAGTATAATGGTGGAAATAATATTAATAAAGACTTGCTAAATATGGGGCAAGACTTTTTATTTATACCAATATGCCCCGAACAATTAGGTGGCTTGCCCACGCCACGAAAGCCTTGTGAGATAGTCAATCAACAAAAGATAATGACTGAAGATGGCGAAGATAAAAGTGCGGAATATCAAAAAGGTGCGGAAGAATCTTTGCAGATTGCTGTGTTGACTGGTGCCAAGTTGGCTATACTAAAAGAAAACAGTCCGTCTTGTGGCTCGCAATATATCTATGATGGAACATTTTCTAAGGTAAAGATAAAAGGTCAAGGCGTGTGTGCGAGATTGCTTCGGGAAAATGGATTTAGGGTAATTAGCGAGAATGAGATGAATATTCTTTTGCAAAAGACTTAGAAATGCAAATATAACTTTACAAATAAGCAGCTCTTTTTAATATGTCTTTATGAACAAGAAGAAAATCTTAATAAGTGATTATGATGGCACACTTTGTGAAGTAAATAGCCAAATAAATAAAGAAACTTTGGACTTATTTCACAGTTTAGCTGATATGGGAATTGTCAGAGCAATAGCCACAGGCAGATCTCTTTTTTCAGCCAGAAAAGTACTTGATCAGTCTTTCCCTATTGACTATTTGATCTTCTCTTCTGGAGCTGGTTTGATGGACTGGCGTGAGCAAAAAATCATATATAATAATTATTTAGAGCCAAGTGACACTGAATCAATTGCCAGTATATTATTAAAAGAAAAGAAAGATTTTATGATTCATGATATTATTCCAAATAATCATTATTTTGACTACTTTCAGCTGACAGATGGCAATTCTGATTTTGAGCATCGTATAAAGATATATCAGCAATATGCTAAACAAGTAAAAGGCGACTATCAGTATAAAGAGGCATCTCAATTGCTGGCTGTTCTGCCGCCTGATACTGACTTTTTCTTTTTGGAGCAAAAGCTTTTAGATACTTATTCAGTTATTCATGCGACCTCTCCTCTCGATCATCAGTCAAGATGGATAGAGATATTTCCTAAGAATATATCAAAAGCAAAGACAGCACAGTATTTATGTGAGCTTTTGGAAATTGACTCACAAAATGCTATGGCAATTGGCAATGATTTTAACGATTTGGATATGTTGGAGTGGGCAGGTAGTGCATTTCTTGTTGAAAATGCACATGAAGATATCAAAAATAAGTTTTTTAATGTTGCATCTTGCAAAAATAATGGAATAATCGAGGCAACCAAGCTTTGGTTGGATAATTATGGATCTTGAATGTCTAAAATCTTTAATACTTGTTAGTTACAAAACAAATTAATGACTTTGTGAATCTCTAAATAGTATTAATTATAAAAAATCTTTCAAATGTTATTTATTTAACTTGACATACTATGTTATAAATGATTTCTTGTCTTTTATAGATGTGTTGCTTTGTTTAGCATTTTTTAATAATATGAGTTTTTAAAAAAACCTCGCAAACAAACAGTATAATTTTTAATTATACTAAAATCGATAAATAAGTTTTAGATAAAAAGATCATATGAATGATTATGGTAACAACAAAAAGAACAGGAGGAAAAATGATGAGTTCTTTATTTCAAATGAAAAGAACAGTGTTAATAGTATTTTCTTTACTATTACTATTATCAACAAGTCTCTGGGCACAATTCCCTGAGGGATTTGAAAGTGGAGCAATTCCAGCAACATGGACTGTCCATAATGTTGACGGAAACGCAAATCAATTTATCGCCTTCAACGCAGGCGCAAATGCTTATGAAGGTTCATGGGTTGCACGTGTATCTTGGAATGCAGCAGGTAATAACGACTGGCTTGTAACACCCGCATTAAGTATTACCAGCTTAGCTAAAACTGTAAAATTCTGGGCAAGATCAACAAGTGACTATTATTCCGAATCATTTAACATCAAACTATCAACTACAGGAACAGCTGTAGATAACTTTACTATCAGTCTTGGTTCTTTCCAAGATATCCCAAATGCATGGACAGAATATATCGTAGACTTAGAAGATTACATTGGTGATACAGTTCATTTGGCTGTTCAAAGTGTCTCAGTTGACGAATTAAATTTCCACGTAGACGGATTTGACTGGGTACTCGGAGACGACTTATCTGGTTATGCAATAAGCGGTTCAACAGCTCCTACAGTAAACACAGTAAACGATTATGTTGTAACAGTTAAAAATAACGGTGGTAATTCACAAAGCACATACACTGTTAAATTTTTAGTTGACGAAGTAGAAGTAGCAACTCAAGCAGGTACAACACTCGCACCTGGTGCTACAGCAGATTTTACATTTGCATGGACACCAACAGCAGTTCAAAATTATGAATTACAAGGGCAAGTTATCTTAGCTAACGATGGCAACACTAATAACGATTATACTGACATTTTAACAGCTGTAGTTCAGCCTGCTGGCACAGCTGCAGTTACAGTAGGAGACATTAACACAACTACATCAAGTAACTCATACCCTATTAACTTCTATTGGAAAAACTCTTTATCACAGACAATATACATGTCTGAGGAGTTAAATATTGGTGGTAATATTACCCTTTACAAATACCATGCTAACTTAGCAGGCGACATAACTGGTACTAAACCACTAAAAGTTTGGATGGCAAACACTGCAGAAACAACATTTGAAAGCAATACTGCCTGGCTTCCAATCAGCGAATTTACACTTGTATTTGATGGCACAATTGACTTTACAGGTTTAACAGGAAGCACTGAAATTAGTATTCCATTAGAAATACCTTTTGCATACGGTGGTGGAAACTTATGTGTTATGGTGCAAAGACCTTTAGACTCTGTATATTATTTATCCTCAAACACTTGGAAAAATACAGCAACTTCAGAATATCCAAATAGAACAATTTACTATTACTCAGATTCAGTAGCAGCTGACCCTACAACTCCTCCAACCGCATCAGCAAGAGTTGCAAACGTTCCAAATACAACATTCATGTTAGTTACAGGTGGCTTGGCTACTTTAACTGGTAATGTTACAAGTAACGGCAACCCTGTAGCAGGTGCAACAGTTGCAATTGACGGTACAACACGCTCAACCATTACAGATGCTGATGGCGACTATACAATTAATTACCTTAATCCAGGTACTGTTAGCGTAACAACTTCAAAACATGGATATATCGATACAAATACCACAGGCGTTGTTTTAGAAGCAGACGAAACAACAGAATTAGATATAGTAATTAATCAATTACCAACTGTAACAGTTTCAGGCCAAATTAATGGTAGCGACACAAGCGCTGGCTTAGCAGAAGCTATTGTTAAAATCACTGGCTATGAAGACTATGAAACAGAAACAAATGCTACTGGTGCTTACACAATAGCAGGAGTTTATTCTGGACATACATATGAATTAAAAGTTACTCGCCCTGGCTACCAAGCTTATACTCAAGAAATTGAAGTTGGTGCTACAGATTTAACAGTCCCAGTAATCACTCTTAATGAATTAGCAAACCCACCATCAGGCGTTGTCGCAACACCAAGTGCAACTGCAGTTGAACTTGTTTGGAATGCTCCTGGCGACGGTGTTGACGTATGGTTTACACACGCATTAATGGAAGAATACTACGATGCAATCGGTACTGGCGGTTCAGCACAATTTGAAGTTGCTCACAGATACTCACCTGCTCAACTTGAAGCTTTTGGCGTTGCTGGTGCAAGCTTAACAAAAGTTCAGTTTATGCCAAATGAACCAAGTGCAAGCTATGGTATCAAAATTTATACTGGCGGCTCTGCAAGCGGTCCTGGTCCTTTAGTACACTCACAATCAGTTGCTTCTGTAGTAGTTGAAGAATGGAATGAAGTTGAATTGACTGATCCTGTTGATATTCCATATGATGCAGAATTATGGATTGCAATTGATATAAATACCCCAACAGGCTACCCTGCTGGCTGTGATGATGGTCCTGCAGTTCTTAACTATGGTGACATGATGTATTTCCAAGGTGCATGGGCAAATCTTGATGACTTAGCAGGCATTGATGCTAACTGGATGATCAAAGGTATGGCTGCTGGTGCAACAGGACCAAGAACATTTACTATCAATACAGGCGTTCAAACACCATCTGAAGATGCATTCCTCGCAAAAAGAAGCTCAAAACCTGCTCCTTTTGCAAAAGCATCTGAAAATGGACATGTTCCAACAAGAACAAGCACACCTACAGAAAACAAACCAGTATTTACCCAAACAACAAATACACGTGCAATCACAGGCTACAACGTTTGGAGAACACCTGTCGCAAGCACTGGTAACGAAGATGCATGGACACAATTAGCTACTGCCCTCACTGTTACTGAATACACAGACGAAACATGGGCTCAAGTTGAAACTGGCGAATTTAAATATGTTGTAAAAGCTATTTACACAGGCGGAGTTGCTTCTAACCCAGCATTCTCAAACACAGTATTCAAAAATATGACTGCTGCTGTAAATATCTCTTTAGCAACAGCTGATGGTGCATCACCTGCAGGTGCCGTTGTAACTCTAACAAATACAGATGGTAACCCAGATCATGTATATACTCAAACAGCAAACTCAGCAAACGTAATCTTCCCACAAGTTTGGCACGGTATTTACTCTATTAAAGTTGTAAAAGCTGGCTATCAAACTGTAATCCAAGACAACGTTATCATAGCTGGTGATAGCTACACACACCCAACAATTACACTGCCTGTTAGTGCTATCTTCTTAAGCGAAGGCTTTGAAGGTGCATTCCCTCCAGCTGGCTGGACAATTCTTGACTCTGATGGCGATGGACATAACTGGATGCAATGGGATTATACCCCACACATCGGTACTTACTCAGCTGCTTCTGGATCTTATGACAACAACTTTGGACAATTATATCCAGATAACTGGTTAATCACACCACAACTTAACTTAAACCCAGGCACAACAAATACCATGACATTCTGGGTTGCACCACAAGATGCATCATACCCACAAGATCATTACTCAGTAATGGTTTCTACTACAAACAACCAACCTGCAAGCTTTACCTCGATCTACTCAGAAACTATCACAGGTAGCGATTGGGAAGAAAGAACTGTCAACCTTCCATACGCTGGTCAAGACATCTATATCGCATTCAGACATCATGACTGTACAGACTGGTATATCATGAAAATCGATGATATTGAGATTGCAAGTACTGAATCAGCTGATGAATTGACACCAATTGTTAAACCAACAGCTCTTCATGGAAACTATCCAAACCCATTCAACCCAACAACTACAATCAGTTATGACTTAGCTAACGATGGAAACGTAGCTATTGACATTTATAATATTAAAGGTCAAAAAGTTAAGACACTCGTTAACGACAGACAGAATGCTGGTGCACACACTGTTGTTTGGAATGGTCAAGATGATAATGGCAAACATGTTGGTAGCGGTATCTACTTCTTCAATATGAAAGCTGGTAAATACACATCAACACGTAAGATGATCTTGATGAAGTAATTCATCGGATAAATAAACTTAGAGCGGGTGAAAACCCGCTCTTTTTTTATGCAAATAATGTTATATATGATGGTGAATTTAATCATTTTCAATAAAAGTAGGTATTTATTAAAATAATAAATCCCTTTTCTTAAGATTATTTGATAGAAAATCGACAGCTACAAAACTTTTAAATATAGTATGTTATCTATTATCTCACGATATAACTTGTATATTGTTGAGCTTCTGCCAATTTTTACTTGACAGGGTATTTGAAATAAAGTTTGTTGATTTTGTATATGTGGGTGATTAGCTCAGTTGGTTAGAGTGCTACGTTGACATCGTAGAGGTCGGAAGTTCAAATCTTCTATCACCCACCATTTTTTAAAATGAACCGTATCTTTAAGTTTCAACCTTAAAAATAAACTTGTTTTGCTGGGAGCGTCCCATAAAGTGTGTCTCTCTTGACAAAAACAAGAGAATCTCCAAATAGATTTTATAATAATAAAGGAGGTTCTCGTGAACTTAACCCACTCTCAATTAGAAGAAATACTGGATTCGGCCATGAATAGCCATGGCATAAACAAATTGTTTGAAATTATGTTAAACAGTTTAATGAAAATCGAAAGAAAATATACTTTTTTAAAAAAACAGCCACGATATCGTGGCTGTTAATTTTATGATTTATGAACACCGCGTGGGCGCATATTATTTTAACTAAATCATATCTCTATATAGTGGGAATTTTGCGGTTAAATCACGCACTGTTTGCTTAATTTCGACGAGCTTTTCTTCATGAGCATACATAGTGTGAACCATTTTGATAAGGTCAGCAATTTGCTTCATTTCGGGTTCTTTCATGCCACGAGTTGTAACAGCAGGGGTGCCAATACGAATACCAGAAGCGACGAACGGTGAGCGTGTATCGAATGGTACAGTGTTTTTATTAACAGTAATGCCAGCTAAGTCAAGAGATTCTTCCATTTTTTTTCCTGAAGGTCCGCCTTCTTCTTCTGTGCCAAGATTAACAAGAATCAGATGATTGTCTGTGCCGCCTGAAACAAGTTTTAAACCTAAGTCTTGAAGAGCTTGAGCCATTGCAGCAGCATTTTTGACAACCTGTTTTTGATACTCTTTGTATTCATCGCTTAATGCCTCTTTGAAAGCTACTGCTTTTGCAGCGATAATGTGCATAAGTGGTCCGCCTTGAATACCAGGGAATACCTTTGAGTCAACAGTTTGCCCGTATTCTTCTTTACAGAGAATAAGACCAGAGCGTGGTCCTCTCAATGTTTTGTGGGTTGTTGTGGTAACGATATCGGCATAAGGAACTGGATTTTGGTGTAATCCTGCAGCAACTAAGCCAGCGATATGTGCCATATCAACCATCAGTTTTGCACCAACAGCATCAGCAATTTCTCTAAACTTTGCAAAGTCAATTTTTCTTGGATATGCACTTGCACCTGTAAGTAGCATAGCAGGTTTATGTTTTTGAGCTAATTCCATGATTTTATCATAGTCGAATTGTTCTGTATCAGGCTCTACTCCGTAGTGTACTATATTATAAAACTGTCCTGAGAAGCTGAGTGGATGCCCGTGTGTAAGATGGCCACCATGTGCAAGCTCGAGGCTAAGCACAGTGTCGCCAGGGTTGATAAGTGAAAAATAAGCTGCCATATTTGCTTGCGAGCCTGAGTGGGCTTGAACGTTTGCATGTTCTGCGTTAAACAATTCTTTTACTCTTTCAATAGCGAGTTTTTCAGCTTCGTCAACATATTCACAACCACCATAGTATCTGCCATAGAGATTGTAATTGATTTTGCCTGTTTTTTTACTCCAGCGATATGGATATCCTTCTGCGTATTTGTTTGTTAATACAGAGCCTGCAGCTTCTAATACTGCTCTGGAAACGTAGTTTTCAGATGCAATAAGCTCGAGGTTTTCTTCTTGTCTTTTCAGTTCATTGTGCATTGCTGCATAAAGTTCAGGGTCAAATTGTTTGATGTGTTCCATATTTTCCTCTTATTTTTTAATATTCTATTTTTTCTATTCTTCTGATATGTCTTGGGTCATTGCTAAAAGGTGTATCAATCCACACTTTCACCATTTCTTTGGCATCTTGACGTGAGGTAAAACGCCCAGCTAATACGAGTATATTTGAGTCATTGTGTTCGCGAGATAATTTTGCAATTTCTGAGCTATAGCATAATGCAGCTCTGATACCTTTTACTTTGTTGGCAACAATGCTCATACCTATACCGCTGCCACAGATTAAAATACCTCTATCTTCTTTGCCTTCGGCAACAGCATTGGCAACAGCTTTGCCAGTATCTGGATAGTCCATAGAATCAGTATTGTATGTGCCATAGTCATTATACTCGATTTTTAGTCTTTCTAAATGAGCTTTGATTGCTTCTTTCATTTCAAAGCCTGCATGGTCAGAACCTATTGCTATTCTCATTTTTATTCTCCTAATCTTCGCTCATCAAACATGATAAAGCGATACAGTATAGTTTTGATTTTGCACTTTCACTGCGTGACATGACGACGACTGGTTTGATTGTTCCTTGAATCAGTCCTGCTAATTCGCCTTCTGCAAAGAGCATCAAGCCTTTGTAAAAGATATTTGCTGCTTCGATAGATGGGCAAATCAAGACGTCGGCTTCACCATTGACAGGAGTAGGCACGCCTTTGATCTTCACGCTTTCAGGATCGCAAGCTAAAAACAAATCAAGCGGTCCATCAATTATGCATTCGGGCAATTGCTTTCTGTCAGCCATTTTGCAAATAGTAGCATAGTCAATTGTGTTTTCAAAGTGAGATGACACTTTTTCTGCTGAACTTAATAGAGCAACTTTTGGTTTTTCAATACCAAACTTCTTTGCCATATTAACTGAGTATTTGATCATTGCTATTTTTTGGTCAAGATTTGGGAACGGAAGCACAGCAGTGTCGCTTACAAATAAGAGCTTCTTATACTTTGGTATCTCAATAGCACAAACATAAGACATAACAGTCTTTGGAGGTAATAAACCCTTCTCTTTGTCGAGCACAGCCTTCAAAAACTTATCTGTACCGATAAGACCCTTCATCAATACATCAGCCTCACCTGATCTGACAAGACGGACAGCTTCTTGGGTTGCCTCAACATCATTTTCGAAGTTTATAATCTCAAAATGACTGTGATTAATCTTTTCTTCTTTACATAAGCTGATAATCTTGTCTTTATTGCCCAGCATGATGGGATGAATAATTCCCATTTTGGTAGCTTCATCGATGGCTGAAAGTGTGTTTTGATCTTCTGCCACAGCGATGGCGATACGTTTTTTGGGCAGGTTTTTAACTCTTTCGACCAATTGATCTAATCGTGTGATAGTTGACATAGTTTTTCCTTTAATTTGAGCTTGTGAGAGCAGCTAAAGCGATTGAGTAAAGCTTTGTCAGTGATGAATCTCCTCTTGATGATAGGATAGCTGGTACTTTTGCACCAACAACATTTGCTGCTAATTCTGAGTTTAAAAGTTTTGAACATGTTTTATAGAAAGTATTACCTGATTCGATATTGGGGAATAATATACAGTCAGCATCGCCTGCAACAGGACTCTTGATACCTTTGATGTCGCACGATTCTTTGTCGATCAAACCGTCAAGTGCGAGTGGTCCATCAACTAAAGCACTTTTAAATTCGCCTCTGTCAGCCATTTTTGCGATTAATGCAGCATCAGAGCAAGATGGTATTTTAAAGCTTACTTTTTCAGTTGCAGCAAGTAAACCTACTTTTGGCAATTCGTTGCCAAGACAGTGAGCAGTGTTGATCAGATGCTTAACGATAGCGACCTTTTGTGGTATATCTGGCTGAGGTATGACAGCTACGTCGCCGACGATCAAGAGCTTGCCATAGCCATTTGCTTCGATCACGGAAACGTGAGTTAAAACGCCTTTGCCAGACATAATCCCACGCTCTTTATTTAATATACAACGCATGTAATTATCTGTGCTAATTGTGCCTTTCATGATAATGTTACCATGTCCTTTGTTGATCATGTCACAGCATTTCAAGCCAGCTTCTATATCGTTAGTCTCATGAATAATCTCAAAACGAGTATGGTCGATATTTGCTTGTTTACATATGTCCTTAATCTTGGTTTCATCACCTGTCAAAGTAGCTTCCACAATATCCATTGAGATCGCTTCATTTACTGCCTCAATCGTATGCAAATCATTTGCATATACGACTACTAATCTTTTCTTAGGTCTTTTCTTTGCCTCTTCCAGCATTTGTTGCAGCTTTGTAATCTGCATAAATAGCCTCCAAATATGATATTAATAATGATTATAACATTTTAAAAATAGACTTTTATGTCAAGCAAAAATTTTATGAACTTGTGTATATTTGGACAGACAGTCAGTTTTCATTCTTACAAATTCAAATCTCCACTCTTAGAATAAGTTGCTTCATAGTCTTGTTCAGAAATAAAAAGACATTGATCATTAAAATTCACAAAATTAACTGCATGAATTTGAACAATGTAAGAGCCTGATATTGCATATTTTGGTATCTCATTTATACTGTTTGAGGGGATAATTAGCTTTCTTTTGGATGGATAGATAATTTGCTTATAGCTATCAGAGAAAACATTATAATCAACATCTGCCCAGCCCTGATATAGACCAATTGACTGTGCATTGACAGCTTTGCTCACTGACCACTTAAGTTCTATGTCTTTTGTAGGGTCTAAAATACTTGGAAATTTTGGGACTATTTCTCCTAAAGCTGTGATATTGGCAGAATAAGTGCCAACTGAACTAATTAAACTAATATGATAAGACTTGTTTGGTATAAATGCATATCGTCCTTCATATTGATAATATGGATATTCAAATTCATAAGGCTCACCATCAATTAAAAATGCTTCAACTATCACTTCGTCGATGCTTGATGACCAGCTGATTGTAAATTCGCCAAGTTGTCCGTTCTTTGCATATTCAGCTACCGACATAGGAATGATAGTTACCTTCAATGGAATATCTGCAAAGTTAGCAGGATCTACTAATTCTTCTAAATCATTCTTGTCTGTGGTGCAGGCTTGAGTGCAAATTAAGAGCACTAAAGAAAGCAGTGTTAAATATAATATATTTTTCATAAACAACCTCCACTGTCTATAATTGACGATATTATTTATGTTTGTCAAGCGAAGATTTATTTATTTAGCAGATTGTTTCCACATCTTTATTGTACGCAATAATTTATAACGATTATAATTCAGCTTTAGACTTCGTAAACCATTATTAAAAGTGTATTTATGGAGCATCTCTGAATACTTATTATAATAGTACAAAATCTCATCTTTATCGTGATTTCTATTTATCGCTGTGATTAGTTTTAATATAATTGAAGTGTGCAGACCATAATTTACAATTTTATTCTCAATACGCTTATTTATGTTTATTCTATCATCTTTGAGAAATCTTTTTAAAACAAGGTAATTATTTTCTATCTTATCTAATGAAAAGCTTGAAAGCTGCGATTTTGAATGACCTCTATAAGAGTAAACCAAGTATTCATTTACGTAATTTACTTTGTTTGTTAAGGCAAAAGAGAAATAGCCAAACTCGGTGTCTTCTCCAACAGAAAGCCCTTTTGTAAACAAGATATTGTTTTTTTCTAAAAATTCTTTCTTAAATAGCATAGTGATAATTGTCCACTTAATCTTTCCTGAAACGACCTTCAACATTACGTTTCTATTAGAAAAGATTGTCTTTCTCTTCTGTGTAACGCCTTTAATGATATCATTTAAGCCGCAATAGCAAAGATCGTACCCCCCCTTTATTTATTGCGAGATACATTTTCTCTAAATAAGTGGGGCTATAATAATCATCAGCATCTAAAAAACAGATGTACTTTCCGCTACTCATCTCCATACCTTTGTTACGTGCCATCGAAACACCAGCATTATCCTGATAAGTATATTTAATTCGTGTGTCCTTGCTTGCAAAACTATCACATATATCTGCTGTTTTGTCGACACTACCATCGTTGACTATTATGACTTCAAAGTTTTTATATGTTTGATTTACGACTGAATTTAGAGAGTCTGCCAACAGTTTTTCTGCATTGTAAGCTGGTATGATAACTGATATTAAGTCTGCCATGCTTGCCTCCTATTTTGTGATTTGATTATTTTTTCAACTACTTATAAGCTTGTTTATTTATTGTAAATTAGGTCTGTTCTGCTTTTTTGGCTCATGCAGTAAAAGAATCACATCATTTTAAATCAACTCATATGGATAGGTATAATCCAAGCGACTCAAGACTTCATCGGTGCAGCCACGTGTTAACGCCATAAAGGACACGGCAGCATCTTCGATAAATTCCTCTGTTAGATAGCCTAATTTTACAACGATAATATCCTTGTTTTGATAGTCAATTTGCAAAGCTTTGAACATATCGGCATTAGTGAAGCCAATGTGTTTTGAGCAGAGAATAAGTTCAAATTCTTTCGTTTTAAAGAGGATGAGCGTGGTGTTGAGCATACCAAAGCCTTCGACTTTTTTGATAGCTATGCCTTTGAGCTTTACAGGCTTACAATACTTGGTATCATAAACTCCACCGACAAAAAGCTCTATTTCTTGATCTAAGTTTTGTTGACAGGTTTCGACAGCTATTGGGTCGAAGATGCCTGCGATTAAGATGGTTTTATTATTAATCTTGTCTTTTAACTCGTTAGTCAAGATTCTAATTATCTCGGTATTATCGGCGGTTGAGCCAGCAGTTGGATTATCTCCAGAATCGGAGACAAAGACAGGTTTTTTGTCTTGTTTTAAGGCTTCCAAAAGAGCCTGTTCTGGTGGTAATGAGGGCATAGAAAAGTCAAAGAGATGTTTATTTTCAATGAATTTATCAGCAAGATACTTTGCATAATAGTCTGCCTTTTCTTGATTATTATTGCTGACAACGACAGCTGTAACGCCGTTTTCCTCTGCATCTGCCCAAGGAAAGCCTAAGCAATATGAGGCAGAGAGAATATCGTCATCTCGCTCAATTTTGTGTAATTCCTGGATCAAAGACTTCATTGGTTGGCATTCTGTTTCAGACTTTTCGCCAGCAATAAGGCAATTAACCTTTGTATAGCCTGTTTTTGTTTTAACCTTATTTTGTAGAGAATAATCGGCAATCTCAGCGATTTTATAACCAGTCTCCCACACATCAATATGAGGAGCTGTTTTGAATGCTACAAAAGCTTCTGTCTTGTTCATCATTGTTTTGGTCATACTTGCATGCATATCGAGAGCACTAAAAATAGGTGTGTTTGGATATCTTTTTTTGATATCGACTAATAAATCACTCTCTGCAGAGCCAATTCCATGCACTCGCATTGAGCCGTGCAGGGCAAGCACAAAGGCATCGATTTGTGTTTCATTTTCTAAATAAGCAAAAAACTTCTCTTTCAAATGCAAATAATATTCTTTATCTATCTCACCGTTTGGCACTGCTTTGGCAAACACAAGAGGGATAAGCTGATAGTCTGTATTGCTCTGAAAATAATCAATAATACCCTTTGCCATAACGTAAGAAGATTTATTTGCATAGATCTCATCTTGATGAAAAACAACTATGTCTTCTATACCCGTGATGATAGGATTAAACGTGTTTGATTCGTGAAAAAAGCCACCAATTGCAATCTTCATTTTTACTCCTTTGATTGATAAACAAGATGTTTATTTGTCGATTTTTGCTTTTATACTTCTAAAAAGAACTTCTTTGCATTTTGATAGGTTTGCTCAGCCACTATCTTTGGCGGTACTCTCATTATATCACTGATTTTCTGGACAATATAAGGCAAGTATTCTGGGGTATTTCTCTTTCCTCGATGCGGCACTGGTGTGAGATATGGGCAATCAGTTTCAACGAAGAGCTTTTCTTTTGGAATAATCCGTACAACATCAGCGAGATCAGTGTTTTTATAGGTTATCACGCCAGTGATACTAATAAACCAGCCTTCATTTAGCACACGTTCAGCAAAAGGCACATCGCCTGAAAAGCAATGGAAAACAACTTTTTGAGCCTTGTTTTGTTTGAGCACATCAAAACAATCTTCATGAGCCTCTCTATCGTGTATGATGATAGGTTTATCGATTTCACATGCTATTTCTACTTGTCTTTGATAAGCCTTTTTTTGCATATCTTTGGGATTATAATTACGATAATAATCCAGCCCTATTTCGCCGATTGCAACTACTTTTTTATGCTTGGCAAGCTGATAAACAACTTTTTCGTCAAAAGATTCGACAGTTGAGGGATGATAGCCTATGCTTGCATATATTTCAGGGTATTTTTCGGCTAAATTAATTGAGTTTTTGGAGCTCTTTTCATCAATACCAATATTTATTATGTTTTTGACACCAACTTTGAATGCATTTTGAATTACCGGATCTCTATCTTTTTTATAATCGTCAAAATCAAGATGTGCGTGTGTTTCAAATATATTCATTTTTACCCTATTTCTTTTTCAATATTCTTATCTAAAATCTCATGTGTTTTGTATTTTTTGTATTGACTTTTGATTAGTTGCCAAGATAATGGGAAGCTATAAAGCATGCAAAACACGGCTATTATGGCTACAACTACTGTGGCGATCCACGAGCCTATGTCGTTATACTTTGTTAAATATTTTGCATATAAAGTCAGAAGATAAGCAGGTAAGTTTATCAAGACAATGGTCACTGAGAGGAAAAAGTTTTGCCAACGTATTGTGTGTTTACCAAAAACATAAGACTTTCGTAAAGCGGCAAAAGCGTTAATTTGTTGATCAAACATAATGGATGGGGCATGAATGATAACAGCCAATCCGTATAAGATAAGTATAAAATGCACTAAATTTAGGATAGGATCGCCTTGACAGATAAGCTTTAATAAGAGTAAATATAGCATTGCTATGATGCTCAAAAACAGTTGTGAAGGGTAAAAACGTATTAGTTTAAAATAATCTTTAATTCTTGATGGAGATTTTAGATAGTCTGTTTCTTTGGCTATGGCAATCGTCCAAAATGGTGCAAATAAGGCAATTGCCAATAAGTTTAATGCATAAAAGAAAAATGGATGAATATTTTTTAGATAAGCTGTGATAAGTTGTAACAGAATAAAAGCTGGTAAAATACTCAATAAAAAGACAATAAATGAATAGCCTATATGCTTATTCATACTGGCTTCAGGATCTGTAAATACTTCTTTTATGGTTTTGAAAGAAGAGAGATTAGTCTTAACGAAATCTGTTGGTACCCCGCATTTATCGCAATATATACTATTGTTTTGTAGTTTTGCTTTACACTTTTTACAGTTCACTTTGCCTCCTTTTGATATTCTAAACTGATCTTTTTAATAAGACGTCTAACAAGTCATTTCTGATATCTGATTCGCCATTAATAGTGTCAACTACGAAAGAAATCAAAGGTAAAGAGATATTAAGCTTGGTCAGTTTCATTACAGTTTTTGCCATTGAAACACCCTCAACCTCCATACCAACTTCATTCAATGCAGATTCTACATCCATGCCTTGTGCTAATAATTTGCCAAAACGTCTGTTTCTACTGTTTTCAGACAGACATGTGGTTATCAAGTCTCCCATACCAGCAATGCCATAAACAGTCTTTGGGTTTACATTAAAGAATTTCATCAATTTATAAAACTCTGATAAGCCCTTTGTCATTAAAAGTCCGTATATATTTGTCTTGTAACCCAGTCCATCTGCGATGCCTATCGCTATAGCAATAAGTCCTTTAAGCGATGCTGCAAGCTCGATACCTTTGACGTCTGTGCTAAATTCAAAGAAGAGTCTGGAGTTTGTCAAAGCAGTTTGCAAATAGAATAAAAGTTCAATATCATCAGAAGCCAAAACAGCCTTTGCAGGCAAGCCATCGGCTATTTCGCGGGCAATTGTCGGACCTGAAAGATTGGCAAATTTTACATTTGGAATAATATTCTTTACAATTTCATGCACGGTTTTTAGGCTTTTATGCTCAACACCTTTTGCTACATTCACGTAAATCGGCTGTGTATAGCCCTGTTCTTTTAGCTCTGTACAGATCTCGCTTACCTTTCTTGATGGTACGCTGACAATAAGCACGTCATCGCAATTCAACCTGCTTGTGTACTTTCTTTCTGCACAAATGTTTTCTGGTAATTGAAAGCCAGGTAAGAATTGTTTATTTTCACGATCTTTATTTATTTGCTCAGCTTCATCAGCGGTATTTGTCCAGAGAGTTACTTGGTTTTTCTCAGCAAACACCATCGCCAGTGTTGTGCCCCAATTGCCTGCACCTAAGACATATACTTTCATTTTCACTCCTTCTTATTTACGATTGATAACGTAGTTCAGAGGTATTTGTTTCAAATTTCTCATTTATTACAATAAAAGAATCTCCCGCAAGGGAGACTCTTTGCAAATTTATTCTTGTTTGTCTGTATTTTGTTTTTTTGCTTGTACAGGTCCGCTTTTAAAGTTTTTCTTATTCCAATTTGGTCTATTACCGTGTCTACTTTTTGAAAGAGAAATGATAACTTGTCTTTTTCTCCCATCACCGATGGTAGAGGTTCTGAACCTTTTGTCTTGATGCACTTGATTGTGAATCATTCGTCTCTCTGCAGATATAAGAGGTTTCATCTTGATGCTTGTTCTTGATTTTAAGACTCTTGACATTGCGATTTTTGCTTCTCGTGCAAGTGCTTCAGCTCGTCTTTGTCGATAAGTATCAACATCTAAAACAACTTTTCCATTTACATCTTGATTTTTAAAGATTGCTAAATTGAGCAAATATTCAAGGTCATTTAAAAAGTTTCCATCTTTGCCAATAATGAATCCTGGCTCTGAGGGATTGTTTATACGTACCATATAATTATTGTCATCGTTTTCAATTTCAATCATTGAAAAGTCCATATTAATTAGGTTCATAAAGTCGTAAAGATAATTGCGAATTTCTTCTTTTAGATCAAGAATAGTAAAGCGAACAATAGCGTCTGCTCCTCCAATAAAGCCAAGAAATGCGTTTTTTGGTTCTTGAACCACTTCATATTTAAATTGTTTGTCTTCTAAATTATATTCAGATTTAAACTCGTCGATTGCGAGTTCAACAGTCTTTGCTGTTTTTTCAATAGTTTTCATTTTATTGCCTTCTTTTTGTAATCTTTGTATAGTTGTTGGGCTATTTGGAATACGTTAAATACCATCCAATAAAGTACCAAGCCAGAGGGTAAAGATTTGAAAATAAAAAACATAAAAATAGGCATTATGTACATCATCATCTTTTGGCTTTGAATTTGTGCTTGTTGCTTTTCGTCCATTTTCTTTAAATCTTCGGGGCTTGGCGTAACTTGTGTCATCTTTTGTTGTAAAAACATTGAGATACCCATTAATATAGGTAAAACCCAGAATTTATCTGGTTCTGACAAGTCAGTGATCCAGCCAAAAAACTCAGCTTGCCTGAGATCAATAGAACTACGTAAAACAGGATAGAGAGCAAAGAAAATTGGCATTTGCAAGAGCAGTGGCAAACAACCGCCGAGTGGATTTATCTTGTGTTCTTTATAAAGCTTTTGTAGTTCTTGGTTCATTTTTTGAGGGTCATGTTTGTATTGTTGTTGAATTTCACGCATAAGTGGGTTAATTTCTTGCATTTTCTTTGCTGAGCTCATCGATTTTTCTGTCAGCGGTGACAATAATAATTTCAAAACCAATGCAAATATAATAATCACTATACCCCAATTGCTGATAAACCTATTTAAGAAATTTAAAAAGTGTAAAAAGATTTTGCTCAGCCATCTCAACCATGCAGCACCAAGCTCAGCTATATCTTCCATACCGTTGTTAAATGCAGTAAGTCTATTGTATTCAACTGGACCTAAATACAATTGATACTTGTCGTCAAACTCGCTACTTCTTTTTGCAAAATCAACATTGAATATAAAAGCAGGGCTTTCTTTTTCTGCAAATATTTCGATGCCTTTAGATTCGATTCTCTTTTCTGGAATAAGAGCATAAATAAAATATTTCGAGCGTACTGCAGCCCAATTAATATTGCCATATTGTTTGATTTTTGGGTCTTTTTGACCTAATGAAGCTAATTTGCCTATATCCTTGTTGATGCGACGCAAATCTTGTTGTACATATTTATAATCAACTTGGTTAATCAGCTTGAATGTATTGGTTTTGTTTTTTACAGAAGCAGAGCTTTCTTCTGTGAGTAATATGCCTGAATCAAAATAGATGTCATATCCATCAATCGATGCGTAGCTATCGTTGATAATCCGAAAATCAAGAGTGTAATCATCATGTAATGTAAATGTTTTACTGAACAATTTATCGCCATTTTCTGATTCATAGAAAAAGCTCAAAACCTGATCGTTATCCTGTTGTGTTAATTCATATTTTAAATTTAAGTCATCGAGGTCAAGATATCCTTCGGACGTCTTTAAAACTATATTTGTCAGATAGTTGTTTTCAGGGATAAGTTGAACTTGTTCTTCTTGGTCTGCTAAATAATATTCTTTAACAATTATTGATTTTAAATTGCCACCTTTATTTGTAAAGGTTAGAGCCAATAAGTTATTTTCAATAGTAATATTATCATTAAGTTCAACTGCCTGGATAGCTTGTGGGCTTTTGATAAGCATTGGCTTTTCTGTTTCTTCTGTTTTTTTAGTGTCATCTTGTGTTTGGGCAGATTGATTAGCTGGGCTTTGCACTTGAGCTCCAGGCTTAGGCTTCCAGAAATATTCTGAAGCTACCCAATAAATAATCATAATTAAAACAATAGCGATGATAGTTCTTTTTTCCAAATTTCCTCCAAAAAATTGTAGCGCTTAGGGTAAGGGATCGTCACCTCCAGGATGAAATGGGTGACATTTTAATATGCGCTTTATAGATAAGAAAAGGGCTTTATGAAGAGGGTATTTTTTAAATGCCTGAAGCGAATACTCGCTGCAAGTAGGTGTAAATCGACAAGATGGCGGTATGATAGATGAGATATACTTTTGATAAAAGCGAATAAGATAATAAAATGGGTAATTAATTCGCTGCATAGAGATTAAGTCTTTGGAACTGTGAATATATATCATCTTTTATTTGTATAAAACTTGCATCTACTATATCAGGCTTTGCAATTATATTCACCAGAAAACGGGATAAGGCTGCAGGCTCTTGAAAGTCTCTTAGAATTGCTCTGAATCGCCTCTTGATCAAGTTGCGAACTACTGCATTTCCGACTTTTTTGCTCACTGTGATGCCGACAGCCAACTCTTTGTTTTCCTCGTTTTCAAGATATATCAGCAATGTGTATTTACCATAAAGCTTGTTTTGACTTCTTCTTAGTTGGTCATATATCTTTTTTTGCTTAATAATTAGCATTTATGCACAGAGTACTTTTCTTCCTTTTGCTCTTCTGCGTGCCAAAACTTTGCGACCATTTTTTGTAGCCATTCTTTCTCTAAAACCATGCACTGATTTTCTTCTTCTATTGTGCGGTTGAAATGTTCTTTTCATTAAGATCCTCCATTATTAGTTGTAATTTTTTATAAGCCTTTTCCTTACATTGCCAAATTATTAATAAGAATGTAAGTGTCAAGCATAAAATTGATTTTTTCAGTAAATTCAGATTCTGTGTTTTTAAATATTAATAATTCTAATAAAAATAAGCTATGGTGCACAAGAAAATCATGCAAGCTGCATATGTATAGCTTAGTGATATTGTGAAAAAGTATGAGTCAGAAGACCAAAATTTGCATGAAATGGTTAAAAGCACTTTTCTCGCTTTTATTATGTTCATTAGCAAACCATTTAAATCTCTTTATTATGCCGCTTATTTAGCAAGAAAATAACGGGTTTGTAACGGGATGGTAACGGGATGGTAACGGGATGGTAGCTATAATTGAGAAGATATAATCCTCTTAATTAAAAAGATTATTCTGGAAGCAATGACAGAGTTTTTGCTTATTTACTGATTGTTTGTATATCAAATATTTGTTATTAAATATACTTCAAAAGCTCTTCTTCCATTACCTGCCCATAAAGCTCAATATATGGTTTTATCGGGCTTGAAGCAATCTTGGGATACAATACCTCTTCTATCTGAAATAAACCTGCAGATTGGCTCATTTGCACAAGAATACGTATAGGTTTTTCATCTCCCTGAGTAATACTTACTTTTTTGATAGCTGTTGATGAATACTTGTGAATATCTCCGATACGAGGTTTTTCGCTCAACAGAGATGTGATTCGTGCTCTGCCATGTTCCATATCACAGCCATCACCAACAAGCACCAAGCCTGCCTCGATAGAGTGTATTTTCTGCGTTGCCATATGCCCAAATATTGATTCTTGGATTATTGAACGAACAGCAACTTTTTTGCTAATCTCAGAAGGCAAATAAATAGTATTTATAACTTTGTCAATAAAGGGTTTGGCAAGCTCAATGCCCACTATTTCGTGTTTATCGCGTGTAATTGCCATGCCCAAATCATGCAATAAAGCTGCAATGAATACAGCCAGCAGAGAGTCATCATTTTCAGCAATTCCTTCAGATTCTAAGCTCATTTTTACATTATTTTGTTCTAATAATTTGAACATTGTAACTGTATTTAATGCTGCTTTTCTCATATGCACAGGACCATGATCATTGTAGCCAAGCCTCTTGATAGAGACATTATTTGCATAATCTTGCATAGCTTGTAGTTCTTCATCTGCGAACAATATTTCAGCTGCCTTCAACGATTTACCGTCAAGCATATTCAGCAGCTTATTTTCTAATGAGATTTGTTTTGGTGATTTATTCATATTATGCGACCTTTCTTTATTATATTATAATAAGGTTTTGGCAAAATGCAAGTTATAATAAATCAGTCAGCAGCGAATACTCTTTTAAAAAACTGTTGATATTCCCACAATAGATGCAAATGGGTTTCTTTGGCGTAATATGTGTGATCTTCAAGAGGTAATTGTACATATCTACAGTCTTTACCATTGCCTTCGAGTGCTTCGTATAGCCTCTGACTCTGAATAGGGAAAGTGCCTGAATTTGAGTCTTCTAAACTGTGAATCAAAAGTAGAGGTTTTTGGATTTGATCGACATATAAAAAAGGAGATAGATTGAGATATGTATCTTTTGCTTCCCATAATGTGCGTCTTTCTTTTTGAAAACCAAATGGCGTTAATGTGCGGTTATATGCACCGTTACGAGCAATTCCCCCTGCAAATAAATCACAATGAGCAAGTAAATTTACAACCATAAATGCACCATAGCTATGACCCTGTATAATAACTTTCTCAGGGTCAACTATGCCCTCATTAGCTAAATAATCTATCGCTGCTTTTGCATTTTCAACAGCTTGCTCTTTCCATGTATTATTCACTGTTTCAGGGTCGCCAATTATTGGAAAAGATGCATCCTGCAAGACTGCAAATCCATCCAAACAAAAATATAGTGGCGAAGAACTCCAGGGTCTAATATACTGCTTATCACTATGACTACTTTGGCTTGCTGTCTCAGTGTCGGTAAATTCACGTGGATATGCAGACATTATTAGAGGCAGAGGCTTTTCACCATCATAGTCAGCTGGCAAATATAAAACCCCTGAAAGTAAGACGCTATCTGCGCGAGAATAATGGATTACGCTCTTTTTTAGATTAGTCAACTCTTCTACATTGTCTGTAAAGTTTGTAATTGCCTTTTCATCTTTCGTTTTTAAGTCGTGCACAAAGAGATTTGCGGGAGTCATTTGGTTTTGACGGTATAAGAAAAACTTGTCTTGATTGTGATTTAGAAAACGGGAAATTGTAATATAATCTTCTTCATCAAACTCAATTAATCGTTCTTTTTTAAAAGTCTGCAAATTCAGCCTATCAATAAAAGGTTTTCTGCTATCTTTGCTCAAGCCTGTTCCTATATAAAATACACAATTATCGGCAATAAATGGCTTTGATCTGCCATCATTTGTGGTTTCATAATACAAAGTGCCAGGTAAGTCATATATCTCTTCTGTTAAGCCCTCATAAACGAGATATTCCTGTTTACTTATTGTATTTCTATAAAAGGTCTTTTGTCTTTTTTCTTTCCATTGATACTCTCGGATTAGCACAATCTCATCAGTAATGTTTTCATAGCCAGATACTCTGAATTTTGACTGATAAAGCCTCTGTGCCTTTTTATAATTTGGCAAATTAATCGCTGCCACCTCATCTTTATATTTATTATTATTCTCTGGATTGCCATCGTCCAATGTTTTCAAGCGAAAAAGGCTGTGATCTTTAGCATTATCCCACCAATATGATCTTATTCCTTTGTTTACCCAGCCTGTTTTTAGGTCATCACGCAATGGTGATTCACTCAATATCATTTTTTGATTATTTATCAAATCAATAACTACCCATTGGGATGAAAAAGAATAATAAGGTGCTTTTCTCGAAAAAGGCTTTACTTTCTCATTGCACAATAGATATTTACCATCGGGTGAGCTCTGTGTATAGCTAAGCATCATTGGTTCAAGCACTTTTCTTGTAGTTTTACTCTCTATATCGTATATGATTAGTTGTGAATGCGCATAATATTCAAATAAATCTTCATCATTTTGATCTTTTAATAGATGTGGATAAGTACGATTTTGTGATACTTTACCAGAAGCTTGGCTAATAATTGGACCTTTTGGCAAGCCATTTGCTGCATTAGGTTTTTCTAAGTCTTCTGCAACTATTTTGATCAGCAAGCTCTTATTATCAGGCAGCCACTCAATCGAATTGTCAAATACTTGATTAATTCGACCGATAGAAAGCTTTTCTACAGCATTATAGGCAGTTTTTAAAGAATCAAGATGAATAAGCCAAATATCAATCCTATCTTTTTTATACTCTAAACAAGCTACCTTTTTGTTATCAAAAGATGCTATCTCTGCACCAAATATCGAGTTTTTGGGTAAGTCAATAGTATTGAGTTTATCAGAATAAAGCTCAGCCCATTTAAAACTTGTAAAAAAAGACGAGCGTGTTTTTGCACGACTTTTTTCATAAATTTTAATACCTGCCAGCTGCGTAATAGGCTCTGCAAGGATATCTAAAGGTATGTATAAAGATCTGTCTTTATAGAGCTTTATCCCCAAATCTTCATATATTGTTACACTTGGATTATAGGGGCGATTGAATATCTCTTCTATAATGCCACCAGGGCTTTGATATTCCAAATCACCAGCATACAATATGCTAAAAAACAAGCATAAAAAGATCAGAGATTTAAGTCTTTTAATCATTCATACTCCTATATTTTATTATTTATGATTTATTTAATCATATTTTTGTTTAAAGCTCTTTACGCCTTCTACAATCGAGTCTGCCAATTTATTTTGATAATCTTTATTGAGTAATTTCTTTTCCTCATCCACATTTGTTATAAAACCCAGCTCAACAAGCACTGACGGCATAAAAGCACCTCTCAATACATAAAAACCAGCTTGCTTTACACCGCGATCAATAGTACTGCTTTTTTCCATAAGAGAAGATTGTATTCTTAAAGCGAGATTGCTGCTTTCTTCAAGCTGTTCGCTCTGGTGCATATCTGCCAAAATCATTTGCAAGTCATCATAATTCTTCACAGCTTCTTGTCCGCCTTCATAATCCATTACAACAGAGTTCTCAAGTGCCTCAACAGCCCTTGACTCTGTAGTGTTTGCAGTTGATAAGAAGAAAGTTTCGATACCCTTTATACTTTTAGATAGTGCAGCATTACAATGAATTGAAATAAAAAGATGTGCTTGTTGGTTATTAGCAAACTTTGTTCGATTTTGTAATGACACGAACTCATCTTTGCTTCTGGTCAAAAGTACTTGCACGCCATCCAGCTCTTTTTCAAGCTTATTTTTTAAGATAAATGCCATATCCAAAGTGATATCTTTTTCTTTGCTTATCTTGCCAGTTGCACCTGGGTCCTTGCCACCATGACCAGGATCCAAAACTATCACTTTAATGCGATTATCAGTTACAGAATCAGCTGAAATAGTATTATTTGTATTAAATCTTATCTTTGAGGGAAACAAAGTAGGCAAGGTGTTTTTTAGAAAATGGATAGGTAAATACCATGTATTATTACGGTAAAAACAATCATACTGGAAATTATGAGACACGCCCTTAAAGCTTGCATAAGATGAGTTTAGCAAAATACTAATTGTCTCGTTATAAATGCTAACACTAAGCTTATTTTCTAATCTATCTTCGGCGATGTGTTTTGCTTTAAATACTTTTTGCAGCTCGCCAACAGCAAAATACTCGATATTATCAATCTTCACTGTCTTTATATAAGCTTTTTCTTTGCTATTTCTAAACTCAACTTGAATATCCGCAAAAAGTGTGATGTTTATGAAGCTTAGCAAAATGCTCAAAAACAATAACTTGGTAATTCTTCCCTTTTTCTCTGTAATCATATCATTATTCCAACATATATCATTATTAACAAAAAACAATAAACTGCTATATTAGTCAAGCTTTTTATCTATCTTTTCTGCAAGAGCTCTGCTAAAACTATCATATTTAAACCCTTTACGATATAGCTTTGTTGCACATCTTTCAAAAAGCTTCTTGGGATTTACTTCTTTTTCATGGTTTAACATTTGCTCAATATACTGTTCAAGTAGCTCAAGCTCTGCTTCGCGGTTGTATATATTAAGCAATAACTTTTCTATTATCACACTGTCCACTCGCTTTTGTTTCAACTTAAAGCGTATTTCATTTGCACTTTTATAGCTTAGCATAGCTTCCTGGATATACATTTCAGCATAGCGTTCATCAGACAAATATTTTTGTTCCTCAGCCCATTTCACCAAATCTCTTATCATAAATTCAGGAATTTGATAGCGCCTCAAAAATACAATACAGTCATACTTAGTCTTTTCGCTTTTTGCAAGGTAATCAAGCAGCTTATTGCGTGCAAATGAAATACATGATTGTCTGAGTACTTCCAAATAATTATCTTCAATCTCTTTTTCAAAAACAAGCTGGTCAGTAAAAGTTGATTTCAAATGCAAAGAAAAGGGCAGGCTTTTCATAGGCAAAACGCCAATACTGCCCTCTTCTGTTTTTATTTCTCGTAAATAATTTTTCTTATTCGGTATCGTCAGATATATCTTCGTCATATTCTTCTATAACTGATCCTGGATTAAGCAAAGCTTTTACTTTTGCCAACACTTCTTCATATATATCTTGATTCTCTTCCAAGTATTGTTTTGACTTTTCTGCACCTTGCCCTATTTTTGCATCCCCATAAGAATACCAAGAGCCAGCTTTTTGCACAATATTGTGTTCCACAGCCAAATCAAGAAGTATGTCCATTTTGGATATACCTTTACCAAAAATAATCGGAAATTCAACTGTTTTGAAAGGTGGAGCAAACTTATTTTTTACTACCTTAACTTTGGTTATTGTACCCACTATTTGTGCACTGCCAGCTACTTCTTTGATGCTTCCTGCACTACGCACTTCCATTCTTAGCGATGAATAAAACTTTAGAGCTACGCCACCAGTTGTAGTCTCTGGATTGACAAATGAAGGGACTCCAATTTTCATACGAGTCTGGTTGATAAATATTACTGCTGTATTTGATTTGCTGACTATTGCGGTAAGTTTTCTCAATGCTTGAGACATCAGTCTTGCTTGCAATCCAACATGACTGTCGCCCATCTGACCCTCGATTTCTTGACGAGGTACCAAAGCTGCAACAGAATCAACAATTATAAGATCAACAGCATTAGAACGAACTAAAGCTTCGACAATCTCCAAAGCTTGTTCGCCACCATCTGGTTGAGACAAGAGCAAATTATCAATATCTACGCCAAGATTCTTTGCATAAACAGGATCTAAAGCATGCTCAGCATCGACAAATGCAACTATACCATCCAATTTCTGGCATTCTGCTGCGATATGAAGAGTAAGTGTTGTTTTTCCAGATGCTTCTGCACCATATACCTCTGTTATTCTTCCTTTTGGAACACCCCCAATACCAAGAGCTAAATCGAGATTAAATGCCCCTGTTGGTATTGCATCAACTTCTATTTTGGGTCTATCTCCCAAATACATGATAGCACCAACACCATACTTCTTTTCAAGCTGCGACATTGCCGCTTTCAAAGCTAATTCTTTTCCTTTATCAGCTGCCATTTATTCCTCCTTAAGGTTTATTTCTTTTATTATTTGATACTCTGCACCTGTTCTATGCAAAATGCTTCTATAATAGATCAGTTTTCCGAGTTTTATTTCTCTTATTTGTTTTATCAAGATTTTATCTTTTGGGCTTATTTCAATGCCTTTCAAGCGAGCTAAAGTCAAATGAAAGTTCAAGCGTCTTCTATCTGTACGATAGCCAAGTTCTTGCAAATAATCGCCCAATAAGTGATATTGTTTGATCAGAAAAGAGTTTTTCATCTCATACATCATGCAAATTAATGGGCTATTATTAAAAGGATACCATTCTAAGTGCCCTTCATGCAAATAAATAGGCTTTAAAATATTGCCAAGATTGCTTACATATTCTGCGATTTTTTCAATATCTTCATTCTGAGTATCGCCAATAAACTTAAAAGTAAAATGCAAATTCTCTTTTTTTGTCCAGTTTCTTATTTGTGGATACTCTTTTGCCAGCTCATCAATCAAAAAAGATATATCACTTTTTACATCATCATTTGGCTCAAATGCGATAAATGTTCTTTGCAAATTACTATCACTCCTTTTATCAAGTTCCATGATAATTAAATATAATATGCTTTCTTTGTCAATAAATTATTATAATATCTTATTATTCTTGATATTTCGGCTATAGTAAAGGCAATCAAGCATGTTGCTTTTTTGCAAAACAAACGAACCTTTTGTGAAATATACCAAATTAATTGAAATATTGATTAAAAACACCTGCTTTATTAAAACAACTATCTATTATATTTGCACAGCCATTTGCAAAAAAGCCGCCCAACGCAATAAAAGCACCTCTATCATCAGCAAAAAATGCTGCTCAGTTAAACTAATTAAATCCAGCAAGTTTTCGAGTACGTGACTTCTTTTCGGGCACAAGATTCTCGTAATATTTACGTGTATGGATACTATAATCATTACAGATATCCTCCAACTTTGCATTAATTCTGCGCGAGTATATTCTTTTAATCACTTCATTTCGCGAGCTATTCAAATCAGGTAAAGCACCTGATTGTATATCCAGAATTTTTGTAACAATATAGTTACCATATAAATCTTCCCGCAAATGCATAATATCGCCCTTTTTATACTTTTCAAAGAAGCGATATTCTCTTCCCAAATCATTTGCATTGTAATATGGTGTTTTGCCTTTGCTATAATATTTATCTTCATCCTCTGAGTAGCTCATGACAAGACTGTCAAAATTATATCCTTTTTTTGCTTTTTCAAGCACTTCTTCTGCTATATTTTTTTTCTTGATATATATCTCTTGTAATTTAAACAACGATGATTTACGATATAAATCTTGATTATCATAGTATTCTCTTTGTATTTCACTAATTGTTGGCTCATCAATCTTTAAATAATTCTCAAGCATGTAAGCTATTGTCTGTTCGGCAATAATCACATCTAAATCTACCATTTTCTTGCTTAATTCTTTTTTAAATATTGGGTTATTAAAAAACTTTAATTGCTCAGCATACTTCAATATAACCTTTTGTAGCATAATTGTTTTTACCAGCTCTTGAACCTCTTTTTCTTTGTAAAAATGAATGTTCTCGATACCATAGTCATCTTTAGCTTTTTTTAAAAAGTCTGCTATAGTGAGTTTTTGCTTATACATGTTTGAAACAGCAAGGTTTTCGTTCCTATAAAAAGCATAAGAATCAGTTGTATCTGCCATCATTTTGCTTATCTCATAATAGTTAACTGTAATACTATTTGTAAGCTTATTGACCAGATCCGTTCTTATTTTTTCTTTCTTTGTATAATAGAGTTTCTTATAAATATAGTCTTTAGCTTGTGTGAAGCTTGGTGTGGCATCACGGTAATAAAGAGAATAGTAATTTTTGCTCTCTACAATGCCAGAATAGTCACCTTGTTTTTTTAGTTTTATAATCTCTTTTTTAAGCTCATCTGTTGCATCTTCAAGATCAGTAATGACAATCTGATCGATGTATTTGGAATCTCCATTTGAAAAAATCTCTGACTGTAATTCTTTAAACAACTCGCCCGTTTTAAGTCTTTGCAAAACAGATATTGCTTCTCTTTGTGCTGAGTCTGACTTTTTCTCAAAATTCATTGCTCTTATTGCATAAAAAATATGATTACGGTAATACTTTTTCAATTCTTTATTACTCACAACAACAAACTCAAGAGTTTGAACATCAAAAAAGCGTTCAGCTATCAGGTTAAGTTTGATCATTTCTTTTTGTTTATTAATATCTTTTTCAAGCTCACGTCTCATAATTCCAGATTTTTCTGCGTAAATTAATATCACTTTTTGAGCGACCATATCATCCAATATCAAGTTTCTTGTATTCTCATTAATTTCAATATCTTGTTTTTTTGCAAAGTCTTCAAAATCAGAATAATAAAGCTTTTGATCTTCTACTATTGCAACGATCTTATTCTCTTTTGGGTACTTATAGTTAAAATAATGATAAAAAAAGGCTACCAGCAAAATAGTAACAATCATTATAAATGAGTTTGTTCTCTGTTTCATAGCCTCTTTTATCCCATTTTATATATATTCAAAAGCTAATATTCTTCGGCGATTAATTGATTGTTTACTATCGAATAAGACACTCTTTCCAGGCTCTCAGTAATATTCAATGATTTTTTTAAGATCCTGATATAAACACCTGGAAAAATCTTCTTAAATGCAAGAATGTGCTTAGGTACCATATCGTCATTTCTCAAAGCTCTATTTATTTCATATTCCAATTTATCTTCAAGTTCCTGCAATTGTTCGGTCATCTTCAAAAACTCTGTTGTATCAGTCTTTTCATATTCTCTCATTTTCATTATTTGTTTTGTAAGCTGCAGCATTTTTTCTTTGGTAAATGGAGAAATAGATATCTCTGCTTCAGTATTCATCATGCTTGCATTGCCGATAATGGCTGCCTCGATATGTTCTCCACTTTGGATTACGCCTCCAACTATAGAGCTGTTTTCCTCATCACCATAAACTCCTTTTTCTGCCATCAACTTGCAAAAATGGACATTCTTCTCAAAGCTTATTTTGCCACCACAAGCAAGACGCGAGTTTTCAGCATTATTAAAAATGATATCTCCCTCTGCTGTAATACCTTCTTGCTTACAATTTAAGATATTGCCAAACACTTTTATATTACCTGTGCAATTTATTGTTGAGTCTTCCACATCTTTTTCAATATATAGGTCTCCATCAATTTTTAAGTTTGCCCCATCCGACACGCTGCCCTTTATTGTTAGGCTACCAAATAAATAAAAGTTTTCATAATCAATATTTATTTCTTCATCTATGACAAAATGGCTTTTGATATTTATTCGACCAAGATCATCAATCCATGGGTAACCCGATTCTGTTGCAATTATTTGCCCACGATCATGCTCATATTCAACATTTTCTCCAATATATTGACTGATCAATATCTTTTCGGAGCTTTGTGTTTCAACCTCATCGCCAAAAATATTAATTCCTGGCTTAGCAGGTTTAGTCACAAATAAATGTGCCAAAGGCTCGCCTTTAGTTATCTTGTTCAAGCCTTCCAATAAATAAAACTGATTTCCGATAGTATTATTATAACTTTTTTCTTGGTCAAATAATGGTGAAAACTCTACTTCTGGCTCTTTTGCAATAGTACCTATAGCAATCGGAAAAGGTACGCCGTATTCTTTTACAAAACCTTTTTCTTCTAAAAACTGCTTAGCTGCATCTATCCCATATTTGATGCCTGACTGCTCAATAAGTTTGATAATGTCTGATTCATTAATAAATTCTTCTGGCTTATCAATCGTAAGATAGGCATTATAGCCATCATCAGAGATTTCTAAAACTATGTTTTTCTCTTCATTATTATATACTTGATTCATTTTACTATTCCTATTACTGATATTTGTCGATTTTTTGTTTTATCGCGACGATATGAAAAATATCTATCGTTCTCGTAAGTACATTCATTTTCTATCTTGATTTGAGCATTCGAAATACTACAATCATGCAACTGTAATTTAATCGCCTCAAGCAAGTCAATATGATAATCGTGACAATTAAGTTTCATTGCCAAATCCTCTTTGTTAAATAAAGCGGAAAGCGAATTATAAAAATCCATATAGCATTCTTGGTCAACAACATAGTGTCTTTTGCAAACACCTGCACCAATATATACATAAAGATTTTCGACATTAATATTGTATTCTTTTTTCATCTTATCGATTGTCTTGCCTACGATATTTAATCGCGTACCTTCACGACCTGAATGCACTGCCGCAACAACTTTTTTTAATTTATCACAGATTAAAATGGGGAAACAATCTGCTGTGCGAACTGTTAAAAAAACATTTTCGACAGAGCAAATCATGGCATCAGCTTGCCCAATTTTTGGCAAGCCCTCAATATATCCTGCACCAGCATCTGTGAAATCCACGACAGAAATTATATCTTGTGCTGTTTGCTCCATGCCTATTAGGCGATCCTTTGACAATGCTATATCCTTCAAAACAAGACCTTTATTACTGCTCAATAAAGAGAGATAATCATTTTGCTTATCGCCATGATAGATTAATATATTATCCAAATACCGTTCCATATCCCCTTTCCAACTTTTTCCTCTTTATGTAAATAAAAAGATTTAAACAAATTAGTCAATACTTTTCTTTATTATTTTAAGATTTATTTAAAAATAACATGCAAATTGAACAACCTGACTCAAGATAAGCAAAACAACAGATGAGAAATGAGATACAGCATCTAATAAATAACGCACGATAGTTGAAAATGAATTTGATAAGATCAAGCAGACAAGGTATATTACGATAAATATTTAAATGGCGAGTACAAGACTAATATAACAATGTTTGATGATGATATATATGACTTTTTTAACTGGCTTGAAACGATTATTGACGAGGAAGCTGAGACAAAGCCATCTTGATAGCAAGTTCAAAATAAGGGACAGGTTTTTTCACTTTTTTTATAAAGTAAAATACTATCATTTTGCAAAGAGGCTCTGGAAGCTGGTTTGGAGGCTGCTTTTTTTGGAGATCAGAATCTCAATTCTATGTATATAGAATATCAAGCGAATAACGCTCAATAAGCTATCACAATTCTATCTCTTTTTTTAAGCAAAGATTTATTATTCTTACCTGCTTCTAAATAAATTGGATAAATGCCTGGTAAAACATTCTTTCCGTGCCTATTTTTCCCATCCCAAATAATTGTATAATACCCACCACTATATAGTTCGCAACGCATCTCTTTAACTTTTCTGCCATTAAGATCAAAGATAATAGCTCTAAATTCAACCCCATCTTCTGGATAGTAAAAGGCTATATTTGTTTGCTCATAGCGATAAGGTGAAAATGTCTTCTGGCTGTATGATATCCTGCCTTGAGTGCCAGGATTAGTGATTTGCAACGAATTTGGCTTGCCAATAGTTGACGTTGATCTGCATGCCCCCCAATTCTGATCACTTGCCACAGCATTTGAAAACATTCGCTCAATCGACACTCCTTTTACCTTACTCCAGCTTGGTTTATACACAAAATGCTCTATTACATTATTAAAATTATCTTTTAAAATTAGATCTTCTCCGTTATTTGATAAGTTTGGCAATCCATAAAATATCGGAATATTCTCAAGGTCATGATTATTCTTTAACCAAATTGTGTCCGTTCGAGTTGAGGTTATTATTATATACTCAGAATCCACCATTGGAAAGCCAACAAAACTCTGAGAATCATACAGATACAAGCTATCTATTTGGGGAAAATAATCATTAGTCTTAATTTCAATCCATTCTGGCTCTGCATTATTAGGATTATACATAATCTCATTAATTACAAAAGGCAGTTTATTATCAAGCCATACATTTTTACATATAATCGTTTGTTCTTCGCCATCTATTTCTTGGCTAAACACATACTGATAAAAGGTATAAGCGTTGGTATTTAGTGCTGTCTCAAAGGTTATTTGTAAGCTATCACTGATAATATAATAATTTTCATAGACCAATTGCATTTCATCATGATTAATTTGTTGATAAACAAGCAAATCCAGTTCATCAATACTCCCCAAATTCATCAATCTTATTTTATGCTCAACATAAGATCCATTGCAGTTTAAATCCTTACTTAGCACTTGCAATCCACCCAAATTAGGTTGACCTGTATTTGCCATTCCAGGCGTGGCACCATATGGTGCCTGGCTTGTTTGCCACACTATTTCATCACCGAGCAATTGTCTTTCCAAAGATACGCCTTTTGGTGTTGAATTAGTGCCATATGCCATTGAATCGGCAGGCACATCTCCTTCCAAATAAAGAACTATTGCATCGCCATTATTATTCAAAGCTGCCCAAGAATAGGTTTGTATCACTTGATTCTCTGTCAAAAAAGGATAGTTTTGCAAAAGTTGCACTTTATCAGGGCATAAAACTTTATACTCACGTGAGTTTATCTCCCCAAAGCATCTTGTTTTACTGCCAGACAAATCAACGATTAACATATCATCCAAAACTATTGTGGAATCTGATTGATTATAAAGCTCAATCCATTCTGGCTTACCTGTAAGAGGTGAATGCATCACTTCATTCAAATAGACTGGTGATTCCCCAATAAGAAAATTGCACTCAAAAGCATTATTACTCATATCAATATCGTTCATACAATGAGCTTTTATTTTTAAATTATGGATGCCTGTGGATAAGTTGCTTATTCTCGTGGATAAGTTTATAAAGTTTTCAGAACCAAATTCTCCAATAGGCTGTAAGTCATAGATATTGTTATCGATTATGAGCTCCAGATACATAGTTGATGCTGGCACATAGGTTGTGGATAAGTTGTGGATAAAAATGCTAATATTCACATAATTATCTGTAATATCAATAGAAACAGCCCCTATTTTTATATCAATATAATCTGTATTAGAAGCACCAGGAGTTGCAACATTAGCTATCTGCCAATCATTTATACAATTGCTGTCAAATCCGTCGGTTTTCCTTGCTACTGTCTTGCCTGTCTCAATTGCAGAAAACATCTCTATAGCAGGGTCATTAACATCATCTGCCAAATTATTGATATTTGGTCTATCATAGATAAATGTATCGCTATAGGATAAATCATGGCTTATTATCCTAATGCCATCACTTGCTGAGCCTCCATTTTGAAAACTTAGATTTGCATATAAGTCTGCATTAGGCACATACTCCTCAGCTATCAGTAAAAAGTCATATGGAGATATGATATAGTCGCTTATTGTATAATTTGTTATAAAACTCGTGCCTGCAGACTGAATTTTCCACCCCGATAGATCGACTGCTTCATCTGAATTATTATACAGTTCTATCCATTCATAACCCTCATCAGCTCCAACAGGGTCTATCATTATCTCATTTATAACTATATCAGCGTACAAAAGTCCAAAGCAAAAACTAAGTAATACTAATAGTTGCCTCATTTTTATTTTTGTGTCAAAAAAGCATACTAATTATTCTTGTAAACCTTCAAACTTTAATCGATACTGCTGGTCCACATCTAAAACTGTGCTGCTATTTCCAAAAAAGTATACTCTACCTGTCTCATCTCTTAATTCAAAGGTATAATAAAAGTAGCCAGGGTTATCTGGGTTCATTTGAGATGCAGGCAGCCTGAACCATGTTGAGTCGCCAGGTACAATAGGATCTTCAATCAGCTCAGATGAAAAATTTTGATGGGCTTCAAAGTTTTGTTTATAATATAGGCTACTAATCATCATGTCAGAATCATTAACAAGTCTCAGACTGGCACGATTTGGATGCAAATACGCCTTTAGTGTTTTATCTGGCTTAATAGTGATTGTGGTTTCCGTTACCTCATCTTCACCATCAACCAAAACAAATGTCTCTCCTTCAATTTTAACCTTATAGTGTTTGTTTCCTTCGCTAAACATAGTTTTCTTATCAGTAGAAAGATCGTGAGAGCGTTCCTCATTTCCTTCCAAAATATAGTCATTCTTATCGATGGAATAATAGACATTATGATTTGTTAAATTGATCAATCTAAATTCTCCATCTTTTGCACATGCTGCAAAAAAAGAAATAGCTATAACCAGGCACATCAGTTTAAATCTTGTCATTTGATCCTCCAAAAATATTCTCTACAATTGTTAAAAGTGCTTTACCATCAATTGGTTTATCAAGCATTGCACGTACATTTACACTGTTAATATCCGATGCTTTAATATCACTATGCGGCGATTTTGTAATAATAATACAACAGGGATAATTATTAAAAAAGTCATTATATTTGCTAATGCTTTCTTCATTTACTTTTTCACTAAGAATTAAAAGAGTTGGGCAAAACCGTTTGACCACAGCACTCATTTCAGTAAAATCATTTACTTGTATTACCTTAAGATGAACTCTTTTACTCAAATACTCTGCAACATACGCAGTTACAGCCTTAATCTCATCATAAACAACTATATTATTATTTTTCTTAGCACTTTGCTTTGCAAAATTTGCCAATTCTTTTGTATAACTCTCATCCATAATTCTCATATTTGGATTGTTTCTTAAAAAATCATATTGAAAATACTTTTCTAACGCTTTTTTTGATTTCTCTGAATACAAGTAATTTTCAAATCCAAAAACACCTGTTTTCACTTTTTTAAACACACCTGAAACAATAATCTTTTCAAAGGGAAGTTTTAATTCTATATTATAAATTATCTTACCCTTATGCTCTTTGAGATAGTGCTCAAGATCTCCATTGAAATGTATTTCTTTTGCATCTATATAATTTGCCTTTCTAAATTCTGGCAATCCTTTCAATTGAAAAGAAATACTTATATTATCCTCTGGTTTGGGATATACAAAATATGGCTTTTGAACATATTTTAACCGATCTGGCAACGTAAACAAATGGACACTTGCTGTAGCACAACACTCAGAATGAACAAAGCTTGTTTCAAATTCTATGTCATATTTACCTGCCAAATGGACTGCTTCAATTATAAATTTATACTTAAAATCTGATTGTAAAACAGTATTTTTATTGCTGGGTGTTATCTGTTTAAGGCGAATATATTCAGAGCATTCCAAAATCTTTGAATAGCCTGTAGTACTATCAATAATTGAAGATAAAACATGGCTTGATTTTGATATTTCAGCAAGAAAGCTTTGGATTTCGCTTTTTTTTCTAAGGACTTTATTTTTACTGTTTAAAAATAACATAATAATAAAATAAAGCAGGGCATAAAGCCCTGCTATTTTTTATCAATTATAATTGTTTAAATGCGGACTTGCCAGCATATCGTGCATTAATGCCCAATTCTTCTTCAATGCGAAGTAATTGATTGTATTTTTCAACTCTCTCACTACGGCATACAGAACCTGTTTTAATCTGTCCTGCATTTACAGCAACAGCAAGATCTGCAATAAATGTATCGCCTGTTTCGCCACTACGATGTGAAATTACACAAGTCATATTGTTGGACTTAGCCATCTCAATAGTCTTCAGTGTTTCTGAAACTGTACCGATTTGATTCAATTTAATTAGAATTGAATTAGCTGACTTTTCTTTGATACCGCGTGCAAGCTTTTCTGAGTTTGTAACAAATAAGTCATCACCAACTATTTGCACTTTATGTCCAAGTCTTTCTGTCATCAACCTAAAGCCTTTCCAATCATTTTCATCAAGACCATCTTCGATTGATATAATTGGATATTTTTTGCAAAGCTCTTCAAAATATGCTACCATTTCTTCTGAGCTGAGCTCTTTATTTTCGGCTGCAAGAACATATTTGCCATTTTTATAGAATGATGATGATGCAGTATCAAGACAAATTCCTACTTGTTCGCCAGGAACATAACCTGCTTCGATAATTGCTTCAACTATCTTTTGCAAAGGCTCTTCATTATTTTGAAGATTAGGTGCAAAGCCGCCTTCATCGCCAACACCTGTGTGATGTCCTTCTTTATTGAGAATTTTCTTTAAAGTATGGAATATTTCTGTATTCATTCTCAAAGCTTCTTTAAAGCTATCTGCACCGATTGGAGCAATCATATATTCTTGAAAATCTACATTATTATCTGCGTGAGCACCGCCATTGATGATGTTTGACATTGGAACGGGCAATACATGTGCAAATGTACCGCCTAAATAGCGATATAGAGGAATGCCAAGATAATCTGCGGCTGCTCTTGCTGCTGCCATTGATACACCTAAAATTGCATTTGCACCAAGCTTACCCTTATTATGTGTACCATCAAGCTCGATCATTACCTGGTCAATGCTCATTTGTTCGATTGTATCGATGCCAACAACTTCTGGTGCTATATCATCAATCACGTGTTTTACTGCTTTTTCTACACCTTTACCCATATAACGATTTTTTACGCCGTCTCTCAACTCTACTGCCTCGAATTCTCCAGTAGATGCACCACTTGGAACTGCTGCACGACCCATTACACCGCTATCAAGATACACCTCAACTTCGATAGTTGGATTTCCTCGTGAATCAAGAATTTCTCTTGCATGAACATCAACTATTTCTGACATTTTTCCTCCAGTATTTATTATTATTGTTTAAATATCTCGTTTATACTCTTTATAGACCCCAATAATGCACTTGATTCATATGGCAAGACAACTGTCTTATCACCTTTTTGGATCAAGTCTCCAAACGCATTAATATATTTTACGGCAAGCATATAATGAGCGGGATCGGTCTTGGTCGATTCAACCGCAACTGCAACTCTCTTAATTGCTTCAGCTTCGCCTTCTGCAACTATCAATTTTGACTGAGCTTGCCCCTCTGCACGTGTTATTGCAGCTATTTTATCACCTTCTGCAACTGTTACTTGTGCTTGCTTTTCTCCTTCTGCTTCCAGAATCTTGGCTCTCTTATCACGTTCGGCTCGCATTTGTTTTTCCATAGCTGCTCGAATTTCTCGTGGTGGGTTAATATCCTGCAATTCAACACGATTAACCTTAACACCCCACTTATCAGAAGCAATATCAAGTATATCGCGCAATTTGGAGTTTATTGTATCTCTTGAGGTGAGGGTCTTATCCAAATCAAGTTCGCCAATCACATTTCGAAGAGTTGTTTGTGTAAGTTTCTCAATTGCATCTGGCAAATTATTAATCTCGTAAATTGCTTTAAAAGGATCTGTTACTTGAAAGTAAACCAATGCATTAATCTCTATGGAAACGTTATCTGATGTAATCACATTTTGCTTGGGAAAGTCATAAACTGTCTCACGCAAATCCATACGATAAGCAACTATTTGTTGAACATATTTATTGCCCTTATAGTCTTCTTTTACATAGCGCCAATTAAAATGACGCGGTTTATCAACTATGGGCCAAATAATATGCAAACCGCTTGTTAGTGTTTTATTATAACGACCAAGCCTTTCAACAATTATAACCTCTGCCTGTTGTACAACTTTCAAGCCTTTTGATGCCAATATTAATACAAAAATTATCAGCACTATTATCAAATAAAAACTTGATGCAATCATTTTTCCTCCTTTGGCACGACGATTGCCTTATTACCTTCAATTTCCTGTACTACAACAAGTGTGCCTTCTTCAATTTTATCTATATCAAGATCAAAGACTGCAGACCATTCTTCACTTTCAATCTTCACATACCCACGCCCACTACGCGGTATTGTTTTTGTTACTATTCCTTGTTTGCCAATTAATGCAAAAACATTACTCTGTTCTGTATCAGGCTTGATAATTGTCTTTGCAAACTTTTTCATCAATAGAAAAGAAATAAATGTAGCTATTGCATATATAACCAGCTGAAGTAATAAATTATTTGTAAAGTATGCAATTAGCCCTGTTAAAATCGCAGCTGTACCAAAGCTAAAAAAGAAAAATCCAGGTGTAAATATTTCGATGATAAAGCACACTATACCTAATGCCAGCCATACTACCCAAGCTTCCATGATTCCTCCTATTATTTATTATTATCGGTTGAAGTAACCTCTGTTTTCTCTCCTGTTTCGGGATCTTTATAAATCCTTTTTACTTTCCGTTTCCTATTACTGCCATATCTACCATAACTATACCCGCCATATCTACCTGTTGATCCATACTTATAACTACCATATGATTTGCCTCCACCTGAGCCCTTAGAGGTACGAATTCCAAGCAAAGACATCAAGCTCAAAATACCGTTGATTACAAATAGTATTACAAAAGTTGCTATTGTCAAAACAACTAAGGCGATTACAAATTTCAAAGCCATATTTGATGTTGAGGTCAAAACTCCTTTGATCATAGAAGGCTTTGCTCCAACATTTAAAAATAATAAATTATTCTCTTTATTATGAGATAGAGTTTTTAATTGAACTTCCAAGCTATCAATCGTTTTTTGCACAAGGTTCAAGCTCTCTCTCAATCTATCTGATGTATATGCCTGCTTAGTCGCTTCCAAATCTTTTAAATATTTGTTCTTTAACTTGATATTGATATCCAATCTTTGTTGAATATCTGCATCAAAATCAGTATTCTTTTTGGTATCTTCTTTCTTGCTACCTGCTCCTCGATATTCTCGTATTTCTGACAATATCTGACTGTAATCCTCTTCTTGAATTTCTGCAAGAAAAACTACTGACGAACCGCTCTGCTCTTTTTTCAAGACACTCACAGACTCCTTACTACTAATCCTATCAAGCAAGCCAATAAAGTCGGACATACTATCTACATTAAAAATCATCTTTGTACGAATATAATTATTTGCTTTTTTGAATTCTCGTTCTGTTTCAAAAGCTGTTCCGCTTGCACTACTACCACTTTTAAACACATTAAGTCTTGCAAATGCAACAGCACCTAATATTATTACTACCGCTATAAGTAGTTTAAATTGTCTTGATAATTTTAGTCTCATGTTCATACTAATTTATCTCCTCTTAAATAATAATTCTTTTGCGTGTTTTAACGAACTATCTGAAATATTGCCCGAAAGCATTCGTGCTATTTCTTTTTCTTGCTCATCAAAACTTAGCTCTGCTACTTTTATCTCAGTCTTATCGCTTTCATTATCTTTTTCGATTTTATAGTGATTATTTGCATAAGACGCCACTTGTGCCAGGTGAGTTATACAAATTACCTGATGATAATCGCTTATTCTCTGAATATATTCACCAAGCATATTTGCTGTATTACCTCCTATTCCTGAGTCAATTTCATCAAAAATTACTGTCTGAGGCGGCAGGTTCTCTGCCAAAATCTTCTTGATTACCAAGAGCAGTCGTGATAATTCACCTCCTGATGCTGAATGCTTTAACAACTGTAAATGTCCGCCTTTATTTGCATTAAAAAGATACGATACCTGATCATAGCCAGTTTCTTTTAAGCCCACAACTATGTCATGATTATCTTTACAAAAACCATCTATTTTGTCAACTATTATTTTTATATTTGCTTCAGGGATTGCCAAGTCGTGCAAATTAGCCTCTATTTCACGTGAAAATCTCTCTGAAGCTGCCTTTCTTTTTGCACTTAATTCATCAGCTCTAATCAGTAGTTCTGAGCTTGTTTTAATTATCTCTTCTGCAAAAAATGCTATTGTATCTTGTAAAGAACTATGCTCTTTCAAATAAGTCTGCATTTCCTCTTTATACTCAATAATCTCTATCAAACTACGCTTGTATTTTGTCTTGATTTGATACAAAACTTGCAGTCGCTGCTCAACCTCCTCCAAACGTTCTTGATCAAGATAAATCTCGCCTGGAATCTGGCGTGATATCTGAATCAAATCTTCAAAATTTGCTAAAATTGACTGCAAATTCTCACTCTGCTCGCCTATCAATTTATTCATTTTTGCATACTGTTGCAAACTATGTGCAATACTCGAAATCTGATCAAAAATTGAGTTTTCCTTCTCATAAAACTCCTCATTTAACTCTCGATTTATATTCAAGATCTCATTTGCATTTGCCAAAACCTGATACTCTGTATCAAGCTCTTCTTCTTCATCTTTTCTCAGCCTAAGTTCTTCTATCTCATTGATTTGATACTCATATAGTTTTATTTTATCATTATTCTTTTTCTCTTCTTCTACAAGTTTTCTATGCTCTCGGATTAGTCTCTGATACTCAAAATAAAGCTTAGAAAATGCTTCGCGCTCGTCATCGAGCTGTGCATAATGATCCAAACACAATAACTGAAAATCTTCATTTAATAATAATTGCTGATCTCTTTGACCATGAAAATCAAATAATGAATCTCGAAATTCCCTAATTATCGCATTCGTCACTCTTCGCCCATTAATAAACACAGTTGACCTATTATCAGGGCTGATTTCTCGAGAAAAGAATATCTCACCATCGCTGATATCAACATCATATTTATCTAACAAATCAAGCAAAGATTTATTGTCTTGACTAACTGAAAATGTAGCGGACAAAACCACTTTCTCATCAGGGTTTCGAAACACACTGCCACGTAATTGCTCACCCATGATCAATTGTATAGCACCAACTATGATAGACTTGCCTGCACCAGTCTCACCTGTCAAAACTTGCAAGCCTCTGGAAAAATCTAACTTTAAGGATTTCACCAAAATAAAATTATTAAGTTCAAGATATTTTAACATTTTTTCCTCTATATTTTACCCATATTGAGTTTACTTCTCAATATCTGATAAAAGGTTTTATGTGATAATTTTATAAATCTTATTTTTTTTGCTGACCGTTTTATCACTACTTTGTCTTTTGGCATTAACTGCATCACATTGATACCGTCAACTTGTAAAACTGTCGATGAATGGGGCTCTTCCAGCCTAAACTGCAAAGTATTAGCAGCATTAAATACCATTGGTCTTATCGACAATACATGTGGGCTTAACGAATTTACAACTATAGCCTCCATATCAGGCGAAATTATTGGACCGCCAGCTGACATAGAATATGCTGTTGAACCTGTTGGCGTTGAGATTATGATACCATCACAGCGTGCCTTATAAACATTACGATTATTGGCAAAAAGTCTGATAGTTATTAATTTAGACAGCTCGCCTTTATAAATCACTGCATCATTTAAAGCAGGCATATCAACAATTTTCTCTTTATTACGATATACAGTTACATCAATAAGCATCCGCTTTTCTATCTGATACTTTCCTTTCAAAAGATTTTGCAAAGAGCTAAGTAAATCACTGATCTTACCATCAGTTAAAAAGCCCAATATACCCATATTAAAACCGAGTATCGGAGTATCCATTTCAAGTGTAAAGTGCATAGCTCGCAAAATTGTTCCATCGCCACCAAAAACCAAAATATAGTCTGTTTTCACATCTTCTACATAAGCTTGTGTCTGCAAGTCAAATACCTTCACCAAACTCGTGCAATTAGCTTTATTCTGCAAAGCACATGGCTCGATATGCTCTGCTATATCAAATAAATAAAAACAACATGTTTTTGAAAAATGCTCTTTTAGCTGCTCAATAATTCCATTATATTCAATATTCTTTCTAAAGATCAAGGCAATATGTTTCATAAAGACTCCATTATTCTCAAATAAGACTCATATCTTTCTTCGGGGATTTCCCTGCCCAAACGTGCAAGTATAGCACAATTATCCTCATGTGTATGGCTACAATCCTGAAAGAAACAAAAATCTGCAAATAGGTGAAAACCTGGAAAATATCTCGGTAATTTATCCTTATGTTGAGTACTCAAAGCCAATGTCTTAATACCTGGTGTATCAATCAAATGACCGCCAAAAGACCAGTCAATCATCCGTGAATGACTTGTCGTATGCTGACCCTTGTGATGTGCAGTACTTATTTCTCCAACTTTCAAATCTAAATCAGCCTCTATAGCATTGATTAGCGAGCTTTTACCCGTACCAGAATGCCCTGTAAACACACTATCTTTATTCTTCAACAAATTCTTTAATTCCTCTATACCAATATTATCTGACTGTGGATTTGCTGTGGTAAAAACTACATGATAACCAATACTCTCATAATACATGCATTCATTGCGTATTGCCTCCAAATCATCAGCAATATCAACCTTATTCACGCAAATCACAGCATTGATATTACTAATCTCTGCAAGCGTCAAATATCTGTCTATTAAGCCAGAATGAAAGATAGGATTATTGGTCGATGAAACTATTATTATCTGATCAATATTTGCCACGATTGCGATCTCCCGCTCGGTATTGGCTGTCTGTATATAACGAGTTAAACTATTCTTACGCTGAACTAATTCCTCAATCCGATAATTATCTTTTTCCTGCATATCAACCATCACATAATCACCTACGCAAACAGGATTGTGGCTTTCGAACTCCAAATATCTCAAGCGTCCACTCAATGTGCAACTACTTAATTCACCGTCGATATTAACAATATATGAATAATTTGTCTGCATTTCAACAATTCTACCCTCACGTAAATCAAGCCCGCTTTTTTGTGTATATCTGCCTTTTTCATAGGTTCGTCGATGAGTCTTCGTATAAGTTTCCTCGCGTGCTTGTAGATCATAAACATCCAACAAATCGTCAATCTGAGTATTTCTCAGCTTAAACTCTCTGCCTTTTGTTACAAATTTATCTCTCTTTTTATTCATATATTAGTCTCCAATAGATCAATTATTATAATGCCTTTAAGATGTCAACTTTTTTTATTAATACACAAATTTTAATTGATAACACAGTTTACACAAATCACTTTTTATATAAAAAACCATGGGGCTTACCTTCTCAAGATCAGAGATACTTCGTGTAGAGTCGCTTTGCAAAGCGAGCAGTGAGCGTCAACCGCAATTTAATATGTATCACACAAAACCACAAACCCCCACCGCGACAGAGGAGCGGAAAAGTTCGTTGTAGTTCGCTGTAAAAAAGTTCGTGTAAG
>Ga0265293_10001407_pt1 | contig 52493 bp, 50 predicted proteins | sample Munlanlewell138R_FD_192505 | JGI IMG/M metagenome (GOLD analysis project Ga0265293, IMG submission 192505) | Leachate microbial communities from a municipal landfill in Southern Ontario, Canada - Leachate well 138R | ecosystem: Engineered > Solid waste > Landfill > Unclassified | place: Canada... | reverse complement strand
GCAAAAAAATAAGCAAAAAAAAAAGAAAAAAAAGCTAAGGAAGTAAAAACTAAAGTTGTAAAAAAGTCTAAGGAAGTAAAAACTAAAGAGACAAAAAAACCTAAAGAAACAAAAATCAAAGTAGTAAAAAGTCCAAAAGAAAAAAAACAAGTTGTTTCTAAAACTAAAAAATCTTCAACAAAAAAAGAACTTATTAAGAAAAAGACAAGTCCAAAAAAAAGTACTATTGTCAAGGAAAAAAAATCAACTGCAAAAAAATAAAATGAATTATTTTAAAAAAGCTTTATCAAGTCTTACAAATAAAATTATACTAACCAACATAATTGTATTTTTACTTGTTTGGATTTCAGTTTTAATTTTTGGACAACAAAATGTTATTGAGTTGTTAGCATTAAGTCCTTCGAATATATTACAAGGAAAAAAATTATGGACTTTATTTACTAGCTTTTTTGTTCATTTTGCATTTTGGCATTTATTTGCTAATATGTTTAGTTTTTATTTTGTTGGTAATTTTGTAGAAAAATTAATTGGTAAAAAAAGAATTTTAGTATTTTATTTAGCTTCAGGTTTTTTTGCTAGTTTGTTTTGGAGTTTTTTATCTGGGTTTTTTGGAACATCTGCTTTTGGTTCAAAGTTATTTGGAAATCCCTTAATTTATGGAATAGGAGCTTCTGGTGCAGTGTTTGGTTTTATTGGAATTTTAGCACTTCTTACACCTCAAAATAAAGTTTATTTAATAGCTGGGCCTCTTCTTGCAATAATATTACAAACTTTATTTTATGCAATTTTCCCCTCTTCTCAAATCATAGGACTTTTAGATATTATAATTAGCGTATATATTTTACTCTCAATTTTTTCAATGATTTCTTTTGATTCTCCGATGAGGAAGTTGTCTTTACCTTTAGAATTACCAATGTGGCTTTTACCAATTATAGCAATTGTTCCACTAACAATTATTGGATTATTTATTGACTTACCAATTGGAAATATGGCTCATTTAGGTGGACTAATTATTGGTTTATCTTATGCAATTTACTTAAAGAAAAAATATCCTAAAAAAACAAGAATAATATCACGGAGCTTTTCTTAAAATGAAAAAAGTTTCAAAAAAATTTAATATAAAAAAAGAATTTAATGACGCTTTGAATTTAATTAAGAAGACTAAATGGTATACTGTTTTTATAATAAGTATTTTTTGTTTATTCTTTTTAATTGGTTTTATTTTCCCAGTATTTTTCTCAGAAAAAATTCTAGAGATTATTAAGGAATTAATGTTAAGATTTGAAGGATTATCTTCGTTCCAAACAATTTACACAATTTTTTTTAATAATTTACAAGCAAGTTTTGTGGTTTTAATTATTGGATTATTCTTTGGTTATTATACTTTATATGCCGCAATTCAAAATGCTTATTTAATTGGTTTTGTCGGAAGAAATGTTGCTAACTTAGATGGTTTATCGTCTTTATTGCAATTAGTCCCTCATGGTATTTTTGAATTGCCTGCTATTTTTATTTCAATGGGTTTAGGATTATATTTGGCTAACTCTTTTTTAGAATTAAACTTCAATATTAAAAGTAAAAAAAATAGAGTTATCATTCTTTCTGTTATTTCATTAATTATTTTACCTTTGTTAATTTATCAATTTTCTATTCTTCCATTAAATAATTCAGAATTATTGTTGAGCCAGATTTCAGATACTACTTTTCTATTTTTGGGTTTTTTTAATTTTATTCAAATAGCTCTTTTATTTTTTGTACTAATATCTTCTTTAAAAAATACTGAAATGAAGAAAAGAATTATTCAATCACTAAAAGTTTTTGTCTTAATTGTAATTCCTTTGTTAATTTTAGCAGCAATTATAGAAGGAATATTAATGACTTTATGAATTTAAATGTTTCATAAAATTGATTTACTAAATTAAATAAATATTTAAGCTAAAGAAAATTATTCGTTATATGAAAGTTAATGAATTATTAGAAGAATTAAAAACAAGAGATTCATATAAAGAATATTTTAAAGAAAATCCTTCTTCTTTTTTTTGTGCAGGATTTTTTATATTAGGAGAAGAGCAAGATAAAATTCAATTAGATTATTATTCTCCTTCTACAAAAAGAATAACAAGTTTTGAATATCCTTTTGCATCATATCAAACTTATCACGAGGAAATACTAAATGCAAATTTAATTAGTGAAGAACAATTTAATCCTGATTTAGATAAGTTAAAAGATTTTATTAAAGAAAAAACAAATAAATTTTTTACAAGATTAATTGCAATATTAAAAGATGGTTATTGGAATATTACTCTATTAAATGGTTTGAGTATGTCAAGAATGAAAATAGATTATAAAACAGGTGAATTAATAGAGAATGAAAATGGAAATTTATCTGATTTTATTAAATTTGATAAAAAAAATTAAACTTTTTGAACAATTGCATTTATGTTTCGCTCTTCCCAGATATTTATAATCTTGAAATTAGCTTCTTCAATTTCTTTTTTTAGTTCATCTAAGTTATAAACATAAGTGTACCTCTTTGTTTTATCGTTTTCTCTAACTGTCCAAGGAATAAAACATTCTTTTTCTTTATTTTTTAATCTTGGAGATTTTTTACTCCACACAGAAATAAAAGCATGACCTCCTGTTTTGAGTGTTCTATAAATTTCTTTTATTGTTTTAATTCTATTTTCTTTTTCACTAATACAGTGTAATAATGCATAACAAATACAATTATCAAAGAAATCATTTTCAAAAGGAATGTTATTTGTTTCAGATAAAATAAATTCTACATCTTGATTTTTTAGATTTTTTTTTGCTTCTTTTAGCATTTCGCTTGAAAAATCAACACAATAATATTTTTCATTTTTGTTTAATTTAATACAATTTCTACCTGAGCCACAACCTAAATCTAATATTTTACCTGATTTATCTTCTAAGAATTTTTCAACACTTATTGGGATTTTGGTTCTATATTTAGACCAATTTTTAGCAATTTTATTCCATACATCTTTTTGATTTTCCACATAAATAAATAGATTTTGAGCTTTAAAAGATTTACAAAAATTTAAAACACTAATTTTCTTAATTAATTTATGAAAAAACCCACAAGAACAATTTCAGGTGTTGCTCCTATTGCTGTTATGCTTCCACCAAAGCCTTGTCCTCACGGAGCTTGCTTATATTGTCCTACACTAAATGCGCCTCAAAGTTATACTCCTGAAAGCCCTGCCGTTTTAAGAGCAATAGCAAATAATTATGATTCTTACAAGCAAACAAAAGCTCGTCTTAAAATGTATAAAGATATGAAACATCCAACAGACAAAATTGAAATTATAATTATGGGCGGAACTTTTTTAGCTTATGAAAAAAATTTCAAAGAACAATTTATCAAAGGCTGTTATGATGCGCTAAATAATAAGAAATCAAAAACACTAAAAGAATCTAAAAAACTTAATGAAAAAGCAAAGCATCGTTGTGTAGCCTTATGTATTGAGACAAGACCAGACATTTGTAATGACAATCATATTAAAGAAATGCTAAATTATGGTGCAACAAGAGTAGAATTAGGAGTTCAGGCAATTGACGACGAAATTTATAAAATTGTAAATAGAGGACACAAAGTTAAAGATGTAATAGACGCTACTTATAGACTAAAAAAAGCAGGATTTAAAGTTGGCTATCATTTAATGCCAGGAATTATTGGCTCTAATCCTAAAAAAGATATTGAGATGTTTAAAGAAATATTCAAAAACCAAAATTATAAACCTGATCAAATAAAATTATATCCTTGCCAAGTATTAGTAGGTTCAAAATTAGAGGAAATATATTGGAAAGGAGATTATGCTCCTTATACAAAAGAACAAACCATTGCAATATTACGAGAAATGATAAAACTAACTCCTCGTTATTGTAGAATTATGAGAATCATGAGAGAAATTCCTCCAGCATATTTAATTGCAGGAATAAAAAATATTGATTTAAGAAAAGATATTGAAGAAGTTATTAGAAAAGAAAAAATAAAAATAAATGAGATTAGATTTAGAGAAATTGGTTTTGCACTAAGAGATAAAAGAGAAGTCAATACTCAAATTAAAATAAAAAAAACAAAATACAAAGCAAGTAATGGAATAGAATATTTTATAGAAGCAATAAATAAAGACGATATATTATTTGGATTATTAAGATTAAGGTTAGATAAAAGTAAAGTTGCAACAATTCGTGAATTACATGTTTATGGACCTGCTCTAAAATTAGGAGAAAAACAACAAGAAAAATATCAACATACTGGAATTGGAAAAAGATTAATAGAAATAGCAGAAAAAATATCTAAATCAAAAAAATCCAAAAAATTAAGAATCATCTCAGGTGTAGGAGTAAGAGAATATTATAAAAAATTAGGTTATAAAATAGATAAAGAAAAAATATATATGGAAAAAGAGTTTTAAACAATCTAAAAATTTTACTAGTATTCTTTAATTCCTAAAATATCTCCTAAAGTTCCAAGAATTTTTGCTTTTGTCATTTTTGCATAATCTAAAATCTCTTTTGTAGAAGCATTATTTCCTGACATTGAATAAAACATCTTTTCACCTAAAAGAACATAGTGCCATTTGCAGTTCATTCTTTCTTCTTCTGGAAGTTCATTTATTTTATTACACCAATCAACAGTTGACTTTCTCTTTTGTTGGACATTATGATTATTCAAATCTCTTTCTGCTTTTGTTTCAACTAGATAAATATTGTCTTTAATTTTAACTATAAAATCTGGGAAATAATGTGCTAAAAGTCCATCTTCTCTAATATAAATTATATTTGCAAAAGGATAATCATATTCTCTAATTTTCAAGAAACTTTCTATTTGAGAATCTCCGTCAATAAATTCCATAAATGCCTTTTCAAATCCTCCTTTGTTGGAAGGATATGCAACCAAGGGATAAATTGATTTTGCGACTTCAATAGAATAAGTTTCTCTCATTCTTATAGACTTAATTTCTGAAAAATATTTTTTTATAACTTCAGCATCTTCTATATCTAGATTATTCTGAAAGTCGTAAATTGCTTTTGATATATTTTTTCTTATGTGCTCAATTATTCTTGAACCTGTAGATAATAAAATTCTCCAATTATTTCCTTCAAGAGGGTCAAATTCTTCATTGAATAATTTTTTTCTTATGTAGTTATCAATTAATTCTGCTATCTTAGCACTATTTATTTGCATTACTGGAAATTCTTGTTCACTTCTTTTTGTCTTGCCAGTTTTAACTCTAATTATTGAAACTGCATTAACCATCTTTTGTAAAAATTGCTGATAACTTTTTGCAGAAAAAATCTCTGCAGTAACTTCATACTCTCCAAATCTAGTCTCTTTTGTTATTTCCTTACTAACAAATCTATCTCCTTTTGTGTCAAATAGTTTTTTTAATTCTGATAAATGAATAGAGTAAACTTCTAAATTTTCTAAGCTTATTTCTAAAGGTTTTAATTCTTCCTCTTTATCTTGGATAATTATTGGCCAGAATAAATCGTAATCTTTGTAATTTTCTTTTAATTCTACATTGAGTAAGTCTCCCATGACTTTTTCTCTGTCTATTTCACTATCAATTACAGCTAAGTCTTCTGAGGAAAGTTCGGTTTCATAGAATTTTTCGTATTCAGGATGTTCTACAATATGTAGTAGATTCAAATAGTTATCTGGTTCTATTCTTTTCGTGAATAAATTAATTAAATTTTTTTCGTGAAGTTCAATATATTCTGGCTCTCGCCACATTTTTCTTAGTCCTCTTCCTATTACTTGTTCTAATAAAATAAATGAGGTGCTAGAACGAAGGGGAACAACAACACAAATATTGTTTACATCAAAACCCTCTCTAAGCATTAGGACAGAAACTATAACTCGAGGATTTTTTGCGCCATCCATATTGAATAATTTTTGTTTTATTTGTGCCCATTCTTTTTCATTAACTTCCCCTTTTTTGTTTGAGTGAATTTCCATTATTTCAGATTCAGAGAGACTTTCTTCTTTTCTTAAAAACTCCATAACAAATGGAATTACTTTTGTATCTTCACAAATTACAAGCATTTTTGGATGTTTTTTACCGTCTGTATTAAAATTTTCAAATGACTCTTCAAGAATTCTTAACTTAGAAAGTCCTGCTCTAAGCATAACTCTTTGTCCGCCAGAAAGTCCTACAACTTTCTCTCCTTCTCTTTCTGCTTTAAATTCTAGTGCGTCGGCTCCTTCACCTTTTCTTTTATCTATTGCAACAATTTTTACAAGTCCAGAATGAATTGCTTCTTTTAATTCAAAATTTGTAATTATATGTGGGAAAAATAGTCTTGAACGGCTTTGTCCACTTCCTCTAACAGTGTATGGAGTAGCCGAGAAGTCTACTTGTAAAAAGTTTTCTTTTTTGTTCTTTGAGATTTCTGTAACTGCATTTTGCCAGAGTTTTTCTTCGTTATCTATTTTTGTATCATCTCCTCCCAAATGGTGTGCTTCGTCGTTAAATATTACTAAATCTTTTAGGTTTGCTAAAAACTCTATTTGTCTTCCTCTAATGTAGTTTCTATCTAAAACATCTAAAGTGTGTCCGGCTGTTATTCCTGGAGTTCTTGGAAGAAGTCTTTTTACAATCACATCTGGAGATTCGAGTGGTTGCACCATTTCTGGCTCTTCATAATCGCTTGCAAGTAAATGCCAGTTTGTAATTGCAATCATTCCATTTGTTCTTGAACCAATATCTTCTTTTCTAATTGTGTTTGATTGAATAAAACCTAAAACTTCTTGTCTATAGTTCTGAGGTAGAAAAACTTCTTCAAATTTTTTAACATCTGAAGCTTCAAAGTTTCTCTTAATTGTTTGTTTCCCATCTTTATTTGTTTCAATAGTTTCTTTTCCCAAATATGCATCAAGTAATCTTTCATAAACAATTAAACCCGGAGCGACTAAAAGAAAATTTTTTGAAAATCTTCCTGACTTTGTTTCTTCGTATTTTGAATTGAGATATTGCCAAATTAAAAGTGCGTGCAAAACCCAAGTTTTCCCGGTGCCAGTTGCCATTTTTATACAATACTTGGGATGTTCGTGTTTCTCTTTCTTTAAGCTAAAAAAATCCATTTCAGAAAGAATCTCTGGAGCGATAGAAGAATACATGTCAGTTACATCTTTTGATTTTAAAACCTCGTGAATGTAAATCGTGTTTAAGATTGCTTGCCATTGTCCTTTATGAAAATTAATATTTCTAACTTCTGCAAAATTTCCATTCGGATTCCAATAGGTTAAGAGTTCTCTTGTAACTGGAGAAACCTTCTCAAGCATAGCACCACTTTCAAATTCTAGATTAGCTTGTTTTGTAACTTCCTTTGCAAAATCTATTGGAAGTTCTCCACCAATTATTTTTTTAGTTGTTTTTGCCATTTTTATTCATTGACCTCGTCTTCTTCTTTTGAAAAGTTGGCATGTTTGAAAACCTTACTTTCTTTTTGTTTTTCCTCTGCTTCCCGCCTTGCATCTTGTTCATAGTTTTCTTCTTCGCCCATTAAAAACTTACTCCGAATTTAATCAAAACTAAAATTAAAACCCCTATAAAAAAGGCAATAGAAGATACTTTAAAGAAAAATAGTTTCTTGTCTAACTGTGCATTCTGATTACTTATAGATAAATCGTACTGATTTTTTAAAACCAATAGTTCCTTCTTGTAATCATTATTTTTATTATGCTCAAAATTTATAATATCTAATCTTTTTGGCCATAATCCCAATAGGCAACAAACAAAAGATATTCCCAAAAATATCAAAGAGAGTATATAAGCTCCTCGTTGTGGACTCAGTAAATTTCCTATTTCTACATATTGAATAGTTATTCCTATTATTGCCAATATAATTATTAAAAGAGAATAAATTTTTGAATCTATCTGTGCCCACTCTCCTCTTCTTGATAAATATTCGTCTTTTCCTACTTCTTGCCATAACTTCAAACTTTTTTCATTGTATTTTATTTTTTTATTTGTAGTTTCTTCTCTGGCTAATTCATTTATGTCCATCTTTTCTTTTTTAAGAAACAACCATCTTAAGAATAAAATTAAAATTATGAAAAATGTAAAGGTCAATACATTTGGGACAATTAATTGCCATAAAAACCCTTTTTCTTTAACACTCCCGTAAAATAGTTGCCAAACAAGAACTACCAACCCTCCAAATATTCCCGCCACGATTGATTTAACAAAGTCTCTCCACTCTTGAAATTTCATAAATCCTTTAGCCATTACTCAACCTCCTCCACTGCAATACTTTCAAAACCAAAAACATCAACCGCCTTAACACAGATTTTTCTCTTTCCTTTTATTTTCGGAACAATCAATTTCACTTTTTCAGTTACTCTAAACTCTTCGGCATCTTTTTCTTTATTTTGTCTGTAGTCTTGCCACTTGCTTCTGAAAACTTCGCCGTCATAATCTGGGTCAATGCTCCAATATTCTATCAAAGCCAAAGGATCTTTTTCTATAACTTTTTCTAGCTTTTCCTTATTTGCTTCATCTAAAGGTAAAACATCTGGAGAGAGAAGAACGTAATCATCTAGTTCTATATCTATCTCGTCATTTTCCCCCACAGATTTTGACTTTATTGTTTTTATTTTTAGATATTGTAGAGAAGAAAATTTTATCTTTCCAGATTTTATCAAAGAATCGTAACTTGCTTTTGTTCTTAGTTTGTCTAATAGGTCGTGAGGAATTACTAAAACCTCTATTGCATCGTCGTTTAAACTTCTGATTGCTTTGGCAATATCTACAGAGAAATTCCAACCAAGTAAAATTACTTTGTTAAATCCGTATTGTCCTCTATATTCTTGTGCCTTCTTTAGGGAATTGTATCCAGTGATTTTGTTTGGAGAGTCCGCCATAACAAGAGTTTTTGATTGTTTAATATAACCTAGATTTGTTGGGACTCCTTCTTCTGAGAAAGGTATTGCTCCGAATAAATTAATTACTACCTGAGATAAATCTCCTATTGTTCTAAACGAAGATTTTTCAAACTGCTCTTTTTGATAGTCGCCGATTGATTGGTATAAGAAAGGTTTTGCCTCTTGGTCAATTAATCTCTTTCTCATAATCATACAGGCAGGTTTTCCTAAATCAGATATAATCCATTTTCTTCCTAATTTTTCTGCAACTGCTCCTGTTGTTCCCGAACCCGCAAAGAAATCTGCAACAATTGAATTTTCATTTGAAGAAGCTTCTATAATCCTTTTTAGTAATGCTTCGGGTTTTTGAGTCCCATAACCTAGACTTTGCCTATTTATAGATGAAGATTGTCCTAAACCGGGTAAATCATCCCATATATTTGTTATAGGCATAGTTTTACCTTCAATGTTTAATCCATTCCAAAAAGAATATCCATCTGAATTGACAGAGACTTTTGGAGTAATCCTTCTTTCCTTATTAAATATTATTTTAGGGGTTTTTTGATAATAGAGCAAACTATTTGATGAATATATCCAATTATTTCCACTACCCTGTATACCAATAGTCGTTAGCATAGTATTCCAAGTTATTTCTCTTCTAAAATTCTCCTTCCCAAAAATCTCATCTAAAATAATCTTCACATAGTGCCCTACATGCCAGTCTATATGAACATAAATCGAACCTTGTTCGCTTAAAAGTTCCCTCATTAAAATTAATCTTGGTACCATATATTCTAAATAGCATACAGTACCTGAGATTTTTCTTCCATCAGGGCCAATTTTTTCCCAAGTGTCAGAATATGCAAATTGTTCTATTGTAGTAGGTCTTTGCTCTATATCAGTTCCAGGAAGATGAATCTTTGTCCTATAATCTGCCTTAGAATCAAATGGAGGGTCAATATAAATCAAATCAATTTTTCCCCTCATAGAAGGCATACCGGTTGCCTCGTCGCCTGTCAAAAGTGCTTGCATAGTCAAAAGATTATCCCCGTAAATCATCCGATTAAGCATCTCTTTTTTATTCACTTCCTTAACTGTCTGCCCAAAAAAAACATCTAAACCGCCTCTTGCTTTTGTTGGAAGAACTAACTCATTAGTTTGCAAGACAATTTTATTTTTCTCACTTATCCCATCAAGAATTTTTTGAGCTTCCCTTTTACCTCTCTCAACAATTTTAGGAAGTTCTTCAATTAATGATTTAGGTCTTTCTATCATAAAAATTTTAAGACTTCATTTGTTTTAAATGTTACTCTAAAAGTTACCCTTTTAATTACACTTACTTAAATTTAGTTTGTTACTCTTTATTCTAATGAACGAAGACGAAAAAATTTTCTTTGAAAGAAATAAATTGGCCAAAAAAGTCCTATATATGCTAAAAGATAAAGAATTTAGAGCAGTCCCACTATCAAAAGAATTAAACAAACATAGACCTGAAATTAGCAGAACCCTAAAAAAATTAAAAGATAAAGGATATGTTGAATGCACAAAACCAGAATCTCCAAACTATAGACCTTACAAAATCACTAAAAAAGGCAAATCAAGACTAAAAGAATTATTCACCTTGTAAAATACCTATAAAACTTAAATTAAACAATCCAAATTTTTAAAAACGCACACTTGTTTTTTATATTAAATTAGGTGAATTTTATGACATGGTCTTTATATGAAAGAAATGATGAAGGGGGAATATTTGACTACTCTGGAGACTTATTAAAACCCTTAAAATTCTCAAACGGAAAAACCCAAGAAGACATTGTAAACGACACTTTAGATTTAATTAACAAAGGTAATAGAATTATTTTTATCCAAGGAGTCTGTGGAACAGGAAAAAGTGCAATCGCATTAAACCTCGCAAAAAATTTTAAAAAATCATCAATTGTAGTTCCAATAAAAACACTCCAAGAACAATATGAAAAAGATTACACCCAAAAAAAATTCATCTTAAAAGACGATAAAACTCCATTAACCATTTCCATAATAAAAGGACGAAGCAATTTTCACTGTCCTTATCTAGGAGGAAGAGCAAATGAGAAAAATCTTCCCTGCACAATTGAAATCAGAGAAAAAAACTTAGATCAATTATTAGAATACATAGGTAAAAACCCAGAAGTTCAAAAAGAAGATTTTTCTTCAATAAGCGACATAAAAAGAGCAAATGTAGCTTGTGCCTGCCCTTACTGGTCTCCTTTAATCCCTGCTGAATTAAACATTAAAGGATTAAAACAAGCAGACAAAATAAAATTCCAAACAGTTTCAGGAAGAGAATACGCATTATTCCAAAGAAAAAGAGGATGTGATTATTGTGACCAATACAAAAACTACGCAACAAGCGATGTCTTAATCTTCAATTCAGCAAAATATCTAATTGAACTAGACATGGGAAGAAAACCAAAAACAGACATAGATATAATTGACGAATGTGACGAATTTTTAGACAGTTTCTCAAATGAAAGAAAAATAAATTTACAAAGATTATTAGCTTCCCTAACAAACTTAAACCCAGAAAAAAAAGAAGACAAACAAACAATAAGAGATTTAATTTACCTCATAAACGATTTTGTTTTAGAACACAAAAGAGAAGTAGATTGTGAAAAAATAAAAGCAAACTCTTTTATTAAAATTATTGAGAAAATACTAGAAAATACTCATCTTGCTTCTGAAGAAGAATTAAATTATTATAACAGAGTTGTAGAAATCTTAATTAGTTTTGAAAAAGTTTTAGAAGAAACATACATATCAACAGAACTTGTAAAAAAAGACGAAAAACAATCAAGCTTATTTGATAGTCCTTATCTAAAAGAAGATAACATCTACGTAACTCTTGTTAGCATAAACCTAAAACAAAAAATGCAAGAATTAACTTCTCAAAATAATATCTTAATTTTAATGAGTGGAACAATTCATTCTGAAAAAGTCTTAAAGGATATTTTTGGTTTAGAAAACTTTAAAATAATTCAAGCAGAAACAAAAAATCCCGGTGAAGTAAAAATTTATAGAACAGGAGTAGAAAGAAATTGTAATTATGCAAACTTCAAAAGTGGAAATATCACTCGTGAAAGATATCTAAAAATGCTAGACTGTGTTTTAGCAAATACAAAAGAAAAAACACTAGTTCATGTAAATTCATTTTCTGATTTACCAAACGAACAAGAAAAAGAAAAATATAAATTTGATAATCTAATTACTCAAAAAGACTTAAGAGAAATTCAAGAAAATCCAAATAACGCAATCCATGATTTTTTACATGGAAAAAACAATATACTCTTCACAACAAAATGTAGCAGAGGAATAGATTTCCCCGGAGATAAATGTCGTAATATAATTTTAACAAGATATCCTTATCCAAACATACAAAGTAATTTCTGGAAAATTCTAAAAAAAGAACAACCAGACTATTTCACTGAATTTTATATGGATAAAGCCTACAGAGAATTAATTCAAAAAATTTCAAGAGGAATAAGATTTAAAGGTGACTGGATAAACCTATTAAGCCCTGACATTAGAGTCCTAAACACCAAATTTTTCTAAAACTAAAATATATAAATAATATAGATATTAAATTAATATGTCTAAATTTAGAGAATACTTGCTTTCAACAGGAAAAAAAGTTTTTGCTGGAAAAAATGCCTCTCAAAATGATGAACTTGTTTCTTTAGCAAAACCAAACAATGTCTTAATTCATACACTTGAACCAGGAAGCAGTTTTATTAATTTAGGAGAAAATCCCACAAAAGAAGAAATAAAACAAGCAAGTTTATTATGTGCTCAAAAAAGCCAATATTGGAGAGACAATAAAAAAGATGTTCTAATTCACTTATTCCTAAAGTCAGATACTTACAAAAATAAAAAAGACAAACCAGGATTATGGCATGTAAAAAAAACAATTAAAACAATCAAAGTAAAAAAAATAGACATTTTAAACTTAGAAAATGATGTTAAATGATTTATACCTTGTTAATGGATTAGATTTACTTAAAATCGTAAATGTGAATTTATCATCTTTCTCGTCCATAGAAGAATTAAGGTTAAAAGAACCAACAAAATTACTAGAATTAATCAAAGATAAAAATTATAAAATTCCAAGAGATATAAAAAAGTTAAAAAATAGCTTACCCTTTTCAACAGGAGATGTTTGGATGTCAAGACACTTTTTTAAAAATTTTGAATTTACTGCCCCCTATCTTTATATTGGAAAAATGAATAAGGATTATGATTTGTGGGTTAATTTATACACTGAAGATTCTTTTGGCTTAACATATCAATCCTATCTCTACTCATTTTTTCCAGAACTCAAAGTTTATTCTACATAGTTATTTAAATCACTAACAAATAATCTATACATGGTAAAACCAGTTAAAAAATTACAATTAGGTAAAAGAGGTATAACACCAGAGTTTGTTGACCAATTGAAAATTATTTTTCAAAAACAAAAAATTATAAGAATTAATTTATTAAAATCAGCTTGCAGAGATAAAGAACAAAAGACTGAACTCGCCGAAGAACTTGTAAAAAATTTAGGCTCAAATTATAAATATAAAATAATAGGTTATGTAATAGTCTTATTAAAATTCAGAAAATAATTACAATTTAAATTTATCAAACTCACTTCTTTTTTCTTCACTTACACCCTTACTAAATACCTTTTGTAATTCTTTTACTTTTTCAAAACCTTGTTCTTTGCTAAAATAAACTGTAGGAATACCTTTATCTCCTAAAATAATATTCTTTTCAAACTTCATTAAAATTTCTCCCTCATATGAGTTTCTTGCAACAACATAAAATATATCTTCAATTAAAAAAGCTCTACCAATTTTTGTAAGTATTAAGTTTTCTGAATTCAAAATATTTTTTTTAATTAAATATTCAAACCTTTTCTTGTATGCCCTCTCACATAATAAACAACCTCCGCTTGGATTTGGATATTTAATCTTCCATTTTTTTGCTAACTCTAATTGTTTAATTCTTCTTCTACCTTCAATATCAAACATCTCTTCTCTTTTTATCAAACCTTTTTTTTCATAAGTTGTTTCTGGTAATAGTTTTCCTGAAAGAGGCCGTAAAATATCAAAACCAATTTCACCATCAATTAAATTTCTTTTTTTATTTGTCTGGCTCATTGGCCTTTGTCCCAACACTTCACCACTAGCAACAATATCAAATTTTTCTTTTTCATAAATCTCTTTAGCAACTTTAAACATCCAAACTTTACAATCACTACATGGATTAAAACTAGTTCCATAACCAAATTTAGGTTTTTTTAAAACTTCCAAATAACTTTTTAGATATGGCTCTTCTCTAACATCAACAATCTTTAAACTAATATCTTCCTCTTTAACAAAAGAATCAATCTCACCTAAAGAAGAATTACATCCAAATGGCAAATTAAAATACAACGCTGTTACATCAAAATCCTTTTCTTTAAAAAATCTAATTACAAGTCTACTATCAAGACCTCCTGAAAATAAAACTAATACTTTTTTCTTCATAGATTATGACAATTAAAATATTATTATAAAATTAACCCTTACTTCTTACATAAAGCCAAAGCATAAGAACCATCTTGTGAAATTTTAATATCTACTTGATCAAAATACAACTTCAAAAAACTAATAAAATCATTCTTATTATATTTATAAGAAACTCCGACTATAATTTGATCTCCTTCATTAAATTTAATCTCTTTTTCTAAAAACTTAATTTTGCAATCTTTCAAGATAGTATAATACATTTCAACTCTAGAATTTTTAAACCTAGCTCCATATTTTAAACTCTCTTCTTTAAAACCTATTTGTAACAATGTCTTAATTAATAATTTATCTAAGAATGTATTATTATAAGCCTCTAAAATTTCATCTTCTTTTTTATTATCTAAACCATTCCCAATTAATAAGTAATCATCACCTTTCATAGCACTTCTCATTTCATACAACAATTCATTAATTTCAAAATTACCAAGTGTATTTCCTAATAACAAAAAGAAGTTCTCTTTAAACTTATCATATCTTAATAAATTAGAAACATTACTAATATTTTCAAAGTCAGAAATATTCCATTGAAATTTTATAACTTCTTCAACATCAGTTTTTTTTATTTTTTGTAAGGCCTTTTCAACCATATAAGAACTAATGTCAATTGGACAATATCTAACTTTAAAGTCACCTTTTAATTTGTCTAGGAAAATAACAGCCTTTTTACCATCTCCACAACCAATATCAACTATATTCCAATATTTTCCCTTTAAATCCTTGACCATATCATCAATATTTTCATTGATTAAATCTATTTCTTTTTGAATAATATCTTTTTTATAATCTTGAGAATTTTCTAAATCTAAAAATGCCTGAGCTTGTTCTGGTTTTAAGTACCATAATTTTGAGTCTGCAATATTCCAAATACGAGTATTACCATCAAGTGAATATCCTCTTTTAATTAATTCCTTAAAAATCATTCCATTAATTTCTGTTTTCTTAGTCATATTATTATACTGTTTTTTTAGTTTTTATTTGTTTTGTTTTCATTTTATGATTAAACAATAGCAATAATTCATAACTTTTTTCATTTAAATTAATTTATATTCAAAAAATGGTTAGTTAAGTTTTATAAACTAATTTAAATATTTTCTTTTATGAAAATCATAGGTATTGACGATGCAGGAAGAGGACCAGTTCTAGGACCTATGATTTTATCAGGAATTATAACAGACGAAGAAGAAGAAAAAAAGATTAAAGATTTAGGTGCAAAAGATAGTAAATTACTTACACCTAAACAAAGGAAAATTTTAGCTGATTATTTAAGACAAAATTATACTTATCATCTTGAAAAAGTTGAACCCAAAGAAATTGATGAATTCCCAAATTTAAATAACCTTGAAGCAATTAAAGCAGGAATAATTATCAACAAATTAATGTCTAATTTAAATGAAAAAGTCAAAGTTTTTGTTGATTGCCCTAGTGTTAATACAAAAGCATGGTCTGAATATCTTAAAAACACACTAATTAAAAAAGACCTAATTGAGTTACATTGTGAACATAAAGCAGATTTTAAGTATCCTATTGTTTCTGCTGCTTCAATAATCAGTAAAGAAACAAGAGAAGACGAATTAAAAAAATTAAAAGGAAAATTAAATATAAATTTTGGAAGTGGATATCCTGCAGATCCTGTAACTAAAGATTTTCTAGTAAAAACATTTGGTGAAGAAAAATACGATTCTTTAATTAGAAAATCCTGGAAAACATACAAGAATCTCCAAGATAAAATGGATCAAAGGAAATTATTCTATTTATAATTTAAATTCTAACAACCCTTAAAAAGCTTTATTACTTAAAAAAAACATGACTCATATTAAAAAGATTGTGATGCAAGGTTTTAAGAGTTTTGCAAGAAAAACCGAAATAGAACTTGAAAATTCAATGAATATTATTGTTGGACCAAATGGAAGCGGTAAGAGTAACATTACAGACGCTTTGTGTTTTGTATTAGGAAGATTGTCTATTAAATCAATAAGAGCTGCAAAAGCTGCAAATTTATTATTCAGTGGAAACAAAATCTATAAAGGGGCAAATGAAGCAAGTGTAGAACTAATATTTGATAATTCTGACAAAAGTTTTAGTTTACCTGAACAAGAAGTGATAATCAAAAGAACAGTAAGAACAAATGGACAATCAATCTATAAAATAAATAATCAAACAAAAACAAGACAAGAATTATTAGAATTACTCTCATATGCTGGAATAGATCCAAATGGTTTTAATATTGTATTACAAGGAGAAATTGCCTCAATGATTAAAATGTCTTCAGAAGACAGGCGAAAAATTATAGAAGAAGTAGCAGGAATTTCTATTTATGAAACAAGAAAAGAAAAATCACTAAGAGAATTAGAAAAATCAGAAGAAAAATTAAAAGAAGTAAGTGCAGTTTTAAGAGAAAGAAAAAGTTATCTCAAAAATTTAGAAAAAGAAAGACAAGATGCACTTAATTTCCAAAGATTAGAAGAAACAATAAAAAAATGTAAAGCCACAATTATTGATAGAACAGTTAAAGATAAACAAAAAGATATCTGGGGAATAGAAAAAATAATTGAAAGTCAGAATAAAGAAATAGATAAAATAAAAAAACAAATTCAAGATAAAAAATTAGAAATAGAACAATTAGAATATCACTTATCTGAAATAAATAAAAAAATTCAAGATTATACAAGTAATGAACAAGAAAATTTACACAAAGACATAGCTGACCTAAAAGCAGAATTAGCAGGATTAGAAGTAAGAAAAGAAAATTTTGAAAATAGAATTAAAGATAATAATGAAAAAATTATACATTTGAAAGAAAAACAAGAAAAATTAGAACATGAGATTAATAATATTCAAACAACAAGTCCTCAAATAAAACAAAGACAAGAAGAACAAAGAAAAATTCAAGAAGAATTAAACAAACTAGAACAAAAAAGAAGAAGGTTTTACGTTATAAAATCAGAATTATCAACACTAAATAGACAATATGAAGAAAAACAAAAAAATATAATTGAATCAAATAAGGAAATTGAAATTACTCGTAAATCTTTAGATTCATTAGCAAAAGAAATTAAATTTGCAAATTCAATAAGTCATGCAGAAAATTTAAGATTAGAATTAAAAAAAAGCCAGAGTGATTTATTAGAAGAAATAAAAAAATTAAAAGAACTAACAATTGTTCATCAAAATAAAAATGCTGTTTTAGAAGAAAATATTTATCAAGAAGAAAAATTAGAACAAGAAATACTAACACTTGAAAACTGCCCTTTATGTAAACAAGATGTAACTGAAGAATACAAGGATCAAATAAAAAAAACTTCACAGAAAAAATTTGTAGATTATAAAAATCAAAAACAAGATAATGATAATCACTTAGAAGAATTAAAAGAAAAAATTATAAATTCAGAAGAAAAACTTTCACAAAAAATTACAAAAATAAATGAAATTGATATTGACATAATAAAGTTAAAAACAATTGAAGATAAAAATAATGTAATTAATAAATTAGTCCAAAATCAAAAAACATTAAATGAAGAAATAGATATTTTGAATCAAGATATTATAAAATACAAAAAAGAATTTGAACAACTAAAAGATATAGAAGAAAAATATGATGAATTAAGATTAAGGTTACAAGAATTTAATTTTTTAGATATAGATGTGGATAGCCAGATTGTTATAAAGCAAAGAGAATTGTCCAGAATAGAAGTAGAAATAAAATCATCGTCTAGAGATATAGAAGAGTCTAGCGAAGAGTTTAATAGAATTTTTGTTTTAATAAAAGAAAAGCAAAAGGTGCTAGATAAAAAACAAAAAGAAGAGCAAATTTTATTTGAAAAGTGTGAAATATTATTCTCCCAAAAAAATCAAATCTCTGATAAACAAAAAGCTTTTGAAACAGATATTATTGGTTTCAGACATTTAATGCATAATGTAGACGAGAAAATTAATTCTAACAAAATTATTATTGCTCAATATGGTGCACAGTTGGACTCATTGATAAAAGAACAAGAAGAATATAAGGGATTAGAATTACTAAAAGGAAATCTTGATGAAATAAAAGAAAGATTGCAAAAATCTCAATTTAGAATTAGCCAAGTTGGAAATGTTAATCTAAAAGCTGTAGAAGTTTTTGATCAAGTAGTAGAGCAAGTAAATTCTATCGAGGAAAGAGTCAAAATAATAGAAACAGAAAAGCAAAAGATAGTAGAAATTATAGAAGAGATCGACAAGAAAAAGAGAAAATCTTTTCTTTCAACACTAGATGCAGTTAATGAATTATTCACTAGAAATTTTAATTTATTATCAAATAAAGGAGAAGTAAGTTTAGAATTAGAAGATAAAAAAAATCCTTTTAATTCTGGATTAAATATTTTAGTAAAAGTAGGGAAAGGGAAGTATTTTGACATTACAAGTTTATCTGGGGGAGAAAAAACTCTTGTTGCTTTAGCTTTAATTTTTGCAATACAAGAATACAAACCTTATTGTTTTTATATTTTTGATGAAATCGACGCTGCTTTAGACAAGCGTAATAGTGAATTACTGGCTGCCTTAATTAAAAAGCATAAAAACACAGGACAATATATTATTATTACTCATAATGACACCTTAATAAGTGAGGCGACAACTTTATATGGTGTTTCTATGCAGGAAAATATCTCAAAAGTAATTAGCTTAAGAATTTAGATTTATTCTAATAAAGATTTTTTTCTTAACAACCTATTATAATTTATTGCAAACCTATGAGCTTCATCTCTTATTTGTTGAAGTAATAATCTTGCTTTATTTTTGTCACCTAATAAAATTGAATTTTCTCTATTTGGTAAATAAATTTCCTCTAATCTTTTAGCGAGGCTAATAATAGGAATCTTTAAATTTAATTCATTCAATACTTCTAAAGCCACATTTAATTGACCCTTACCACCGTCTATCAAAATTAAATCTGGAAATTCCTTATGCTCTAAAATCAATTTTGAATATCTTCTTTTAATAACTTCTTTCATTGAAGCAAAGTCATCATTTTGAAGAACACTCTTTAGTTTAAATTTTCTATAATTTTCTTTAGAAGGCAAACCATTCCTAAATTGGACCATAGATGCCACAATATTTGTACCACTCAAATGAGAAATATCAAAACATTCAATGATATAGGGTATTTGAGGCAAATTTAATACTTTTGCTAGTTCTTTTAATATTTCTATTTTTCCAAAAAAACTAATCTCAATATTCTTATTAACCAATTCTAGCAAATTTTTTAATTCTCCTTTGATTGGGAATATAAACTTTACTTTTTTATTTGTTTTTGATTGAATATATAATTTCAAACCATCTTCAATATCATAAGGTAATATTATTTTAGAAGGAACTTCATTTTCTGAATAATACCTACTCAAAAATTCCTCAAAGAATTCCTCATTAAATTCAAAAATAAACTCTTGTTTATTCTCTAATAATCCTTTATTAATATTAAATACTAATAAATAAACTTTATTCTCGAGGATTTTAAAATTAATAATATCCTCATTATATGTTTTTTGTTTTTCAACATTTTGTTTTTCCTTTAATAATTTTAAAGATTCTATTTTCTGTCTACAAATCAAAGCCAATTCATAATTTTTTTTAGAAGAATAATCTTTCATTTCTTTTTCTAGATTTTTTATTAATTCATCAGTCTTACCCAATAAAACTTTTCTTGCAGAATCTACATCTTTAAAATAATTTTCTCTTGTTATTTTTCCTATGCAAGGTGCACTACAAATTCCTAATGAATATCTTAAACATTCTTTTTTAGGAAGCCTATTACAAGTTCTTAATTGAAATGTTTTATTAATAATATCTAAAAGATAATCTCTTAATTTAGCAGAAACATAAGGTCCATATAACTTATTCTTTGATTTATTAATTCTAGAAATTTTAAACATAGGATATGTATCATTTACTTCCTCGATAAAAGCATATCTTTTTGAATCTCTTAAATTAATATTATATTTTGGTTTATATTTTTTTATTAAATTATTCTCTAATAAAAATGCTTCAATCTCATTATTTGTAACAATAAAATCAACCTCTTCAATATTTTCAACTAGTGCCTTTGTTTTTGAATCTAAAATTTTTTTACTAAAATAAGAACTAACTCTTTTTTTAAGGTTCTTTGCTTTACCAATATAAATTATTGTTCCCTTTTTATTTTTATAAAGATAACAACCTGGTTCATTTGGTAATTTTGAAATATCAATTTTATTATTCATATAATAATATATTTTTTTAATTTAAATAATTCTCTTTTTTGCTTAATTCTCTTCTTAAGAATTTTCCTGTCCAGCTTTTTTCACAAGTTGCAACCTCTTCAGGTGTTCCAGAAATAACAATCTCTCCCCCTTTTTGCCCACCTTCAGGCCCTAAATCAATAATCCAATCTGCACATTTAATAACATCTAAATTATGTTCAATAATAACAACACTGTTTTTTTTATCTACGAGGTAATTAATAACATTTAATAATTTTTTAATATCATGAAAGTGAAGTCCTGTAGTAGGTTCATCTAATAAATATAATGTTTTACCAGTTGATCTTTTAGCTAATTCTTTAGTTAATTTAATTCTTTGACTTTCTCCTCCTGAAAGTGTTGTGGAACTCTGTCCTAATTTAATATAACCTAAGCCCACTTGATATAAAGTTTGAATTTTTCTTTTAATGTTAGAATGATTTTCAAAAAAAGTTAATGCTTCTTCAACAGTCATATCTAAAACATCAAAAATATTTTTTCCTTTATACTTTATCTCTAGTGTTTCTTTGTTATATCTTTTACCTTTACACTCTTCACATTCCACATAAACATCAGGTAAAAAATTCATTTCAATTTTAATAGTTCCATCTCCATTACATTTCTCACATCTTCCACCTGGCACATTAAAACTAAATCTACCTGGACTATATCCTCTTAATTTTGATTCTTTTGTTTCACTAAATAATTTTCTAATTTCATCAAATACACTAATATAAGTAGCTGGATTACTCCTCGGTGTTTTTCCAATTGGAGATTGATCAATTACAATTACTTTATCAATTTCAGAATTTAATTTTAATGACTTATGTTTTCCTGGAGTTATCCTAGAATTATGAATTTTTTTCATCATAGATTTATATAAAATTTCATTAATCAAGGTAGACTTACCACTTCCACTAACACCTGTAATAACAGTTAAACAGTTTGTAGGAATATCAACGTCTATATTCTTTAAATTATTCTCTAAACATCCTTTTAATTGAATAGAAGGCCCTTTTTCTCTTCTCTTAATAGGGACTAAAATAAATTCTTCTCCTCTCAAATATTTAGCTGTTAATGAATTTTTGTTGTTTTTAATCTCTTCTAAATTTCCTTTAGCAACAATTTCTCCACCATGAATTCCTGCACCAGGCCCTATGTCAACAATATAATCTGCTTTTTTTATAGTATCTTCGTCGTGTTCTACTACAATTAAAGTATTTCCTAAATCTCTTAATTTATGTAATGTCTCAATTAAACGGTTATTATCTCTTTGATGTAAACCAATACTTGGCTCGTCTAATACATATAAAACTCCAGTTAAATTAGAACCTATTTGAGTTGCAAGCCTAATTCTCTGAGCTTCACCACCTGATAAAGTTCCTGCATTTCTACTTAATGTTAAATAATCTAAACCAACATTATTCAAAAAACCAAGCCTTTCTTTAATTTCTTTTAAAATTTGTCTAGCAATTTCTTGTTTTTTATCATCTAATTTTAGATTTGTAAAAAAATCCAATGCATCTTTAATAGATAAATTTGTAATATCAATAATATTCTTTTTATTAATATAAACAGATAGCACTTTTTCTTTAAGTCTTTTCCCTTGACAAACAGGGCACTTATTTTCCTGCATGAATTTTATTAATTCTTTTTTTCTATAATCTGATTGAGTCTCTCTAAATAATCTTTCTTGTTGAGGTATTAATCCTTCCCAGCCATTTTCAAAATGCATTTTTGCACCACTACTCCACTTTCCACGAATTTGTTTTGAGCATCCATATAACAAAGAATTAAGTGATTCTTTACTAAACTTATTTATGGGACTAAAAATATCAAATCCACAATGTTTTCCAATAACTCCTAATTGCTGTATTCTCCAAGAATTTTCCATTCTACCATAAACCTTAATTGCGCCGTCAATTATTGATTTATTTTTATCAGGTATAATTAAATTAGGATCAAATTCAATTTTAACACCTAAGCCAGAACATTCTGGACAAGCCCCAAAAGGAGAATTAAAACTAAACATTCTTGGTTGTAATTCCTCAAACGAAAAATCACATTCAGGACAACTCATCTTAGTAGAAAACATTTCTTCATCTTTTTCAGAATTAATAATTACTAATCCATTGCTCATAAGAGTTGCATTTTCAATAGCTTCAATAAGTCTTGTAGATTCTTCTATATCAATTCTGTCAACAATAACTGCAATATCTTGTTTTTTGTATCTATCTAACTCAATTTTTTCATCAGTCCTATATATCTTTCCATTAACCCTAACACGAATATATCCACCCTTATTCAAATCCTTAAATAATTGTTCATATGTTCCTTTTTTTTGTCTAATTATTGGAGAAAGAATATTTATTTGTCCTTTAAATTTTTCTTTAATTCTATTAAAAATTTCATTAGGAGTTTGTGAGGTAATAGGAATATTATGATTAGGACAATATGGAGTGCCAATCCTAGCAAATAATAATCTTAAATAATCATAAATCTCAGTAATAGTTCCAACAGTAGAACGAGGATTTTTATTTGTTGTTTTTTGCTCAATTGAAATAGCTGGACTTAAACCCTCAATAGAATCTACATCTGGTTTATTCATAACACCAATAAATTGCCTAGCATAAGAACTTAAACTTTCAGCATATCTTCTATGACCTTCAGCATACAATGTATCAAAAGCCAAAGTTGATTTTCCTGAACCAGATAAACCAGTAAGCACAATAAACTTATTTTTAGGAAAATCAATTGAAATATTCTTTAAATTATGTTCCCTTGCTCCACGAACTTCTATTTTATCAATCATCTTAAAAAACCTCTAATAAAAAAATTGCAAAACTAATTTTAAAATGTTTCTACTAAAATTAAATAAAAAAACTAGCTATTTTTACTCCAAAATTAATAAAGCCTAATTTTATACCTCGTACAAAACCATTAGCTTTTATTTTTATATTCCCGTCTTTTTTATTATTCAAATAATAATCAACAGGACTTTCTTTTAATAATTCCATTTGTTCTTCAGTAAAAATAGAACTAGATAAGTGTACTTCAAAATTTGATTTAATTTCACTTGAACAATCAAAAGAAGTTACTTCTTTATTTTCTAGTTTCACATTTCCAATAAAATTAGAGTCAATAAAAATAACAAAAACCTCATTAGTAAAAGGAATTTGTTTAGGTAAAGTAAAACCAACTAATTCTGATTCCATTTCATCTTTTATTAATTCACATGCATTTGATTCACTAAGTAAAGAAATTAAATTATTTAGCTCAAAATTTACTGCCTCAATTTCTTCTAAACCTAACACTAAATTTAAACTAATCAAAAATATTAAAAAAATACTCATTATATATTTCATGATTAAATAAGTTTTTTTCATTTTATAAATTTAATCTTTAATAAAAAAAGCGTAGCAAAGAATAATACCATGAAGGTACTAAAAATTAACCAAAACCTCAAAATACAAGACCTCAAGATTCTAATTAATAATTTAACTAAAACCAAAAAACCGAAGTTTTAAGATCTTAATTAATCCTTTGCTACAAATATTTTAATTAAAACTACTATATAAATGTTTTGTTTAGCCTTTTTTTCAAAAAATTAATAAAGTTTGTTTAACACTTTTTATTTATGAGAAATGTTCGTGTGATGATTAATTCTATTCTTGCAATTGTTTGCATTGTCTTGACATTTTTAGTTCATTGGTCTTTTATTATAATATCAATTCTTTTAATGATTTTAAATCAAAAATTATTATTTAAAAAAACTAAAATTTAAATTTTCCATCTTGCCATTCTTTAATGACTTGTAATGCAGTTCTTGTAATATCAACTTCGCCACCTTTTGTTAGATAGTTCTTTTTTTTGCCTACTTGTTCTAAAAAAAATTCAGAATCTCCTTTTGATTTAACCTCATAAGATTTTTCTAATTTTTCTTTATGTTCATTTAATAGATTTTGTATTACAACTTCAGGTTCTCTTATTTTACCAATACTTCTTGAACCAATTTTCGCATGTTTTGAAATTTTAATATTATCATACATAGAATAATCTTCATTAGAAATAACACCAGGTGTATCTAAAATTAAAATATTTTGAGTTAAACGGACTTTTTGCATTCCTTTAGTAAAACCAGGTTCATTTCCTTTTTTGGCAACATTTCTTCCTGTTAAAAAATTAATCAAAGAACTCTTTCCTGTGTTTGGATAGCCAATAATACCAACTTGTGCTCTTTTCTTGCCATCTAAATCTATTTCATTTATTACTCTTTTAATTAAATTTCTAAGATTAAAACCTCCTTTTCTTTGAGTACACGATATAAAAACATAAGGTTTAATTTTTATTTTTTTCTTTATATCTTCCTTATTAATTAAGTCAGCTTTGTTTAAAACATAAATAATTTTCTTACCTTTTTCTCTAATTAATTTCTCTAATTCTAAATTTCTTGTTTCCTCAATAAATCTAGCGTCAAGAACTTCTAATATAATATCACTAATTTCAATAACATCTAAAACAATTTTAGGATATTTCTGTCTTTGTTTTCTTATATTTTTTAAGTTGCCTGTATGTCTTGATCCAAATGAATACCTAACTCTAACCATAAACAAAAAAAGAGAATCTATGTTTTAAGGCTTAGCATTTAAAAAATACAACTTTTAAGTGATTACACAACATAAACTTTTATAAACCTATAAAATGATTTTGTACTATGACAAAAAATATTGATTTTATTATTAGAGAAATTGAAAACGAAGAAAAAATATTACATTTATTGCTTGATGATTTTCAAAAAAGAGATTTTTATTCTGCTTCTCAAAAACAAATACAACTAGGCTTTTATTATGATGCGATTAAAACATTAAAATCAATAAATAAATATAATGAAGCAATAAGTTTAGCCAGGGAAAAAGGGCTAGAAGGAGATGCTTTAAAATTAGAATTAGAATATTTAGTGAAATTAGAACAAACAAACCAATATAACGAGGCAGGATATATTTCTAATAAATTAGGACTTGAAACAAGAGCAATAAAAAATTTTAATCTAGGGTTTAATAGTTAGAAGGAGGATTTTCTAACTTTAAGATAGTATTATTATGAGTAGGTAATTAAAATAAATATTCCATATGTCTATAAATTTATAAATTAGTATAATTGTTAATTTAAATGGGAACTCATCCTAGGGATATTAAAGGTTATGAGGGGAAATTAGAAGAATTAGCTAAATCTGTAGCAAGAATGACCTATGATCAAACCGCATTATTTATTAAAACACTTGCAGATGACCTAATTCAACAAGCCAATTTAGACTCTAGTTCAGGTAAAGAGCAATTAGCAACAAAATTATATGAAACAGCTAACCATCTTTATCATGCAAAAAATTCTATGTATTTTGCATGGAAAATTTGTGAGCCTTATATGAAAGAATAAAAGCACCTCTAAAATTTCTCTTTGTAATATTTTAGTTTTTTATTTTTTCATTCAAAAATTTAAAATATTCTATATCCTCAAATGTCTTGCTCATCTTTTCTACAATTAACTCTGGTGTTGAATGAGCAAGCCGTCCAATGATTGGATTATGATCAACTATTAAATTAAATTCATTATCTAATCCTTTTGCTTCAATACCGTCGATTCTTGCTTTGTTAGGTAAAAAAGTTTGAATTTCATGACCTAAATGAGTTGCAATAACTAAGTAACTATCTAAATTAATAAAGTATTCACAAGTAGCCGCAATAATCTTTCCTGCAACACCAGGTTCTGTAACTGCTTCAATTTCATCTGCTAAAATCAAAGTTTTTTTACCAGCTTTTATCTTCGACATCTGAGTTAATAAATTTTCAAAAGCTCCTTTATTTGCACTCCCTTTATTCTTAGCAAAATAATAAACATCACTAAACAAAGGCATATGAATCTCGCCAGAAATTGGTAGACCTAAATAAAATAAAGAAATATTTTGAATAATGTGTTCTAATAAAGTTGTTTTCCCGCCGCTATTTGCTCCAGTTAAAATAGAACACTTACTAAAATTATCTAATTGAAAGTCAATTGGTTGAGGATTATTCAAAAATAAATTTTCAGAAGAACTCATATGAAAATTCTCAGAATAAACTGGATATATTTTTTTATTATCTAAATAATTATATAGACCTAAACAAAAATCTTCTAATATCAAATGTGCTTTTAATTGATCAATTAATTCTGGGATGTTTTTTAATTCTTCTGCATTTCTCTTAATCTCCTCGGCTAAATTAGTAAATTGCATAGAATCTCTTTTTTTAATCTCTGATTCTAATTCATTATAATCTATCTCAATAGGAATTTTAAAAACAAAAATCTCTCTATTTAATCCACTCTCATCTAGAGCCTCATTAATTATCCTCTCAAAACTTTCAGGCATTTTACCCTCACCTAAAATTTTAATTAAAGATTCTCCACTAATAGTCATATCTTTTATTTTAGAATTTATTTTTTCATTAATATCCTCAACAATTTCTTCAACACTTTCAATAGTTAAATTTTTATTAATTTTAATGTCAATTAAATCAAACAATGGTTTTAGTTTATCCAAGATTTCCTTAACACCACTTGAAACATCACCTTTCAATAAGATTTCATAATTTTCACTAAAGCAAGATAATTCCTCAAGATACCTTTCTAAATAAATATTAGTGATATCATCAATAAAAACACATTGAGGAAGTCTTTCTAAAACAGAACCATACATTTCACAATCAATCACTTGAATTAAATCATATTTTTCTAAACCACTTAAATCATTATCATTTATAATTAATTGAACAGGACAATTTAATTTTTGTAATTCTACAAATGTATTCTCATCCTCTGTAATAACAACTACATCATATTTTGGATCCCATGTTTGTCTTGGTTTTTTTAATCTTCTTAAGTAAGAATTATCTCTTTTTTCTAAACTCCTAAAAAACTCTTGCCTTTCTCTTATTGCCTCAAATGAATCTAAAAAATCAAAAAAATTCCATAAATTATCTGTCTCTTTAAATATAAAATCTCTTGACAATTTTTCAATAACTCTATTATGTATTTTTTTTGCGTCACTTGTTCTATAAATTAAATCTTTTTCTCTTTTAATCAATGTCTTAGAAAAACTAAAAGGGTCAAGTTCAAACTTTAAAATAAAATTCAATAAATCACTTCTCATCAAATTAAATATGAAAGATTGTCTTTTAAGGATTTATATAAAAAACTTCTATCTTTTTATTTCATTCATTATTAAGTCTAAATTTTCATTTATTTTTTTTGAAATATAATAAAAGAAAGGGCCTATTTTATTCATTTCAAGGGGATTTTCAGTAGCATATGCATCATTATATCCTGCTAGTGCTGATTCAAGATAATTTAAATATAATTTTCTTTCCTTTAACTGAATAGTCGCCGGAGGTAAACAGTTTTCATAAAGAATCTTATTTTGAATAAGCCTTGCTGTTCTCTTGTTTCCGTCTCTAAATGGTTGAATACCTGCAATTCTTAAATGACTAAATGCTGCCTTTTCTATTGGATGTAAATCATCACCTTTAACTTCCTCAAAAAACTTATCCAGCCAATAATCAATTCTCATAGGAGATGGAGGGGTATAATTTTGAAAACCTAAAGTTATCCTATCTTTCCTAAAAGAATAATTTTGTGGATCAATAATTCTGCCAATTTCAATTAAACCAGAAGAATCCAAATTTGAGATTATATCTTTTGGATAAGTTTCATTAATATATTCCCAAGCTTCACATAATCTCTTTATTCCTTTTCTAGCTTCCTTATTCCAATAATAGGTATCAATGTTGCGTGGATGTTCTAATAAATAAGAATTAATAAACTCTTTAGAATTAATCCCATTTTCAAGTTTTCTTCTTAATTTAACATAATAATCACAACTATTTTTCATTATTTTCTTTTTTGTTTCAATTTTTTTAATAATTGGATTATCAAATCTCATTGTGATAAAAATAATTTAAGGTATATAAATCTTTTTAAGTTTGTTACTAAATAATAATAACATTAAATAACTTTGAATAAAGAAAAATCCTGAAAATCTTTTTTTACTAAATCTTCTAATTTATTATCTTTTTCTGGATTATATCTTAGACCTTTTGTCTGACCATCTTGACTATCTGAAATAATTACACTTCTTTTATCTAAATTTCTAGTGGGATGACTATGAAACCCATTTGCTAAATCATAACTAGTAACTAATTCTAAATCAGGAGATTCTAAATCATATCTTCCCTGATCTGCACAAATATAAACTCTAACATTTTTTCCATTAAACCTAAACATCTTGTCTAATTCGCTCATGTTAGCTGTATGCAATTCTTTCCCACTAACTGAATTAGCAATTTTTGAATCTCCAATATCTGATTTTTTAAAAACATAATCAATTAGTTTTCCCTTATAAAAAATAGGTGCAACCATAGAAACACTATCTTTATCATATTCTTTTAAAAAAGTTCCAGGAACAATTAATGTATTTGGATATTTGCTTGATAAAGAAGTAAAATACTCTTCAATAAAATCTTCCTTTAAACTTATTAGTGAATATTCTGGACCTAAAACAATATTTGAATAAGGCATTGCACTAGAAATCTTGCTTAAATAATTATCAATGTTTCCATCATCTAACTTATGTCTTATTGATGCAACTTTCATAAACAAATAAACCCTTTAAGATATATAAATCTTTTGATTTGTAACTACTAATAAGAAACAAATGTTAGTAATAGATATTTATTTTAGGTAATATGTTTTGTATTTTTTTTATAGACTCTTCTAAAATTTTTTCTTCTAAATCTTCTAAATTTAAAATAACATTTGATTTGTTTTTCACTTTTCTTTTTAGTACAGAATAAACTTCTTCAATACTATTAATATATTCAAGATTATGCCTGTTTTTACCTTCATAATAATGATATGTCTGAGTATACCGATTATATACCAGATATACTTCTTTCATGAAATACTAAAGAAAAACATATATTTATTTTTAATTGTATTTTGTTATTAAGTCCTTTTAAAAAATTTCTAATTCCTTTTTGGGTTTTTTGTCAAACCAATTCTTTTCCAAAATTTGTAATCTTAACTGCAGTATAAGGCCTACCTGTAAATTTGTTTTTATTATATTTTATTATCTCCACAGTCTTAAAAAATTTTAATTCTTCAATTTGATTTAAGATAGTTTGAGAGCCACTTTTAATTTTTATCTCTAATGCCTTCAAAGATAATTCATTATTTTTCTTTAACTCCTTAAGAATGTTTTTTTTAATATCCAACACTTTCCTTTTCATGGGATAATATTACAACAAGATTTATTAAGTCCTTATCACAATATTGGGATATGATAAGAGGAGGTAGACTGTCGACAGTTCAAGGTAAACAGACATTGGAAGCCAAACAGTCAACAGTAAACCGTAAACAGTTAACAGCTCTAATTCTTTCTTCTGTCTTATTAATCTCTTTTGTCGCTATAACCATAGCAACTGGATTTTTTGGGATAAATACAACAAAAATATCATCATTAGAAAAAGGATTAGTAGCACACTACCCACTAGATGGCATCCATCAAACCAAAGATATAACACCATATGGAAATCACGGAACAAACCACGGAGCAACCCTAACAACAGGAGTAAAAGACGAACCTGAAGGAGCATATAGTTTTGATGGAGTGAATGGTCATATAGAAATGAATAGTTATAGCCACACTTCTGGTAATGGTACAATATCATTATGGGTAAAAACATCATCTAATTCAAATCAAATAATCATAGGTTCTTATAACGGATTAGCAATAGGAATATATGACAAAGATAAATTAATCGGAACATCACAACAATTAGGACGTAAACCTTTAGGAGTTATGGGAGAGTCATTTGAATTAAATAAATGGCAACACTTAGTTGTAACATTAAATGAGGGAAACATAAAATATTATTTAGATGGAAATTTATTGCCTACAACTAGCGATAACTTATGGTCATGGGAAACTAATGTAGCTATAATAGGAAGAAGAAGCTCTGGTGGAACAAGTTTATATCATTTTAACGGTTCACTTTCCGACGTTCGTATTTACAATCGAGCTCTTTCAGAAGACGAAATCCAACTCCTTTTTGATTCTTACAAACCAACAGCTTCAACATCTGATTTAAACAAAGGGCTAGTCGGACACTGGATGCTAGATGCAGAAAACGGCGCAAAAGATTTAACTCCTTACGGAAATCACGGAACCGCACAAGGCGGAGTTATAATCGGTGGAGTTGAGGATAGAAAAGGCAAAAGCAACGGAGCGACAAGTTTTGATGGAAGTAATGATTATATAAATTATGGCAATGTAAATGGGCTTACTGGTAGTTTTACTATTTCTGTATGGGTTAACCCATCATCTTTCCCAACTAATAGTGTAATTGTTTCAAAAGGAGCAAGCAGTACATTTTTCAATAATAATTATGTATTAGCGTTAAGAAATAATCATGTTCGTTTTAAAGGCACATTTTCAAATAGTATAGAATTAGATAGCCAAACAATATTATCTACAAACACTTGGTATCATATTGTTGGTGTTTATAATCAAGAATTACAAAAAGCAAATATTTATATTGATGGTTTAAAAGATACAAAAGAAAACACCAATTGTAAAACTCCAAATACAGTAGTAGATAATTTCTTTATGGGTGGATTTAGCTCATACTGTCTTGATGGCTCAATTTCCGACGTCCGTATCTATAACCGAGCTCTTAGTGAAGACGAAATTCAACTTTTATATGATTCTTACAAACCTAAAGAAGCAAGTGTAGGAAATTTAAACAAAGGATTAATTTTAGATATGCCATTAACAACAAAGTATATGAAATCAGATACAATTGTTGCCGATAGAACACCTTATGGAAATGATGGGACTTTAATGAACGGGGTAAATATAACAAATGAAGGGGCAGTGTTTGACGGTGTGGATGATTATGTTGAGATTCCACATGATGATATGCAATTATTAAAAAATGGTGGAACAATATCTGTATGGATTAATCCAAAAGCTATTTCCAAAAGCCATAGAGTATTAGACAAATCAACTAGTGGTACAGATGGTCAAGGTGGATATGCATTTTATCTTTATTCTTCCACAAAAACAGCAACCTTGGTCTTTAATAATGGTGGCTCTATACGAAGTTCATCGCCTGCACTGGTATTAAACGAATGGACTCATTTAGTATTTACTTTTGACAATACAGGGTTTATAAAAGGATATACCAATGGGGATTTGGTTATTAGTGGTTCTAGCGGTTCTCCAGCTTCCTCTACAACTACAAGCCCTTTGACTATTGGCAATCGTGCAGGATATACTGATAGAACATTTAGTGGTTCAATCTCAAATTTAAAAATGTATAATCATGCATTGTCCGACGAAGAAGCCAAATTACTTTATGAAAAAGGAAGATGGTGAGAAAGTCAGATGACTGTGAACTACCTACTATTAATTGTCAATAGATATCCGAAGTCTAACGTCAGTAGCGAAACCTTCTTTCGTATTCTTTATGATTCATCCATTCTAATATAATTGAAATAATTATTGTTTTCCCCCCTTCAATAGAATAGATAATTCTCCAAGCATTTGGTAAATTATATTTCCAAACATTATGAATATTGAACTTTTTTATATACTCTTTTGGAATCAATCGCTTTGAAATTTGAATACCGCAAAATGGATTTCTTCTTATTTCTTCAAAAGCTTTATTAATATTTCTCTTTAATTTAATATCATCTAATTTATTATATGCATCTTGTACTTTTTGATTTACAAATTGAATTAAATTCTCTTTCACTTTTTACAAAAAAGATATGTTTCTTTAAGTCTCTTATTCGCACTTTCTGGATAAACACCGTTAACTGCTTACTGTTTACCGTTTACCATTAACTGCTCTCCAAAATAAATGTGCTTCTTTAAGTCTTTTATTTGCATCTTCTGGATAAAAAATCCATCCAATTTTCCCTTCAGAATCAACAGATATTTTTCCTGACGACAACAAATAATCAATTATAATACTAAATGTTTGATACATAATTTTTTTAGGCAATTTTTCCCATAATTGCTTTTTTCTATACTCCCCATCATTATCTTTTATGAAATTTTCTATATTTAGAATTGTATCTAATCTGGGGTATCTAATATTTTGTTTTTTTTCCATGGGATTATGTTCGTTTAATGTTGACCGTTAACTGTTTACCTTTCAAGATGGGTTAATCAGTTGATATATCTTTAAATAGTTTACGGCTAAAGGTCAGAAATCTAATGTATGACATCTGTTAACTGTTTACCGTTAACTGTTTACTGTTTATTGTCGACTGTCCACCGTTAATTCCCCTAACTATCTTGTCATTATCTCAATCCCATCTCTGTGTTTTAAAATATGATCTTTACCAATAGGCATTTTAGTTCTAACATCAATTGCTTTAATGAAATTATCTCCAATATCTGAATGCAAATAATATGCAAAATCAAGAGCACTAGAATTTTTAGGCAACAAAAAACAATCTGGTAATATATTTCCTTTAGAATCACTCAATTTTGACCCAGCAGGATAAACTGCAATATAACCTAATAAATCAAAAACGCTCTTATCCAGAATATTTTGAACGCCTGTTGAACCAAATACATCTAAAACATTTTTTTTAATTAACTCAAGAGCTTGTTTTTGTTTTTCATTAACTTTATCTTCGAAAATTTTAAAATGATTCTCGCCTGGAATATATTCAATTAGTCCTGCTTTAGACGCTTGTCTAAGAGATAATTCACTATCTGCCGAACAAGGCATTATAATTAATTCAGGAAATTCTAGCTTTAACTTTTCTAAATTTTCTTTTGAATTTTCCTTGTCACATTTATTTGCTGCAATAATCATTGGCTTTGTCAAGTGCCTAAGTTCTTTAGCAAAACTAAATAAATCATCTTCTGTCCAATTAATTAACTTGTCTTCATTTGGTTTTAATTTCCTTAAAACTTCTTTCACATCATCCTCATTAACTTTTAACCCAGAAAATTGTTTAGCAATAGCTTTTGCAACATCTTGTTTTGTAGTTTGTAAACCCTTAACTAATTTTTCCCAAACTTTCTTAAAAATACCTATATACCATTTATTTAATTCATTCTCAAGCATTTTAACATCTTCAATAGGATTACCGATTCCTTCCTTACCTTCAGAATCAGTTGTCCCAGAAATATCTACAATATGAATAAAAGCATCTGCCTGCCTTAAATCATCTAAAAATTGATTTCCTAAACCCTTTCCCTCACTTGCTCCCTCAACTAAACCTGCAACATCCATTAATTCAACCGGAACAAACCTTGTCTTTCCCGTACAAAAACCAGTCCTAGGATTACACTTAACACCTAATTCACCACACAAAGCTTCAACTCTAACATAACCAATGCCATGATTTGGCTTTATCGTCGCAAAAGGATAAGATGCAATTAAAACATCGGCTAAAGTAGCAGATTTAAAAAAAGTACTCTTACCACATGAAGGTTTTCCAACAAGTCCTAATAACATAAGAATAAAATTCAAAATAAGTTTTTATAAGTTTTGTCTTATCTTGTAACTTGATAACTCTCTACTTTTTTCAATAATTGTAAAGCATGTTTGTTTTTAGAAAAATACTCTCTAACTGGTTCCATTAATTTATTAATTTCCTTTGCAGCACAAGACTTTAAGTCCATAGGATGAATTTTCTTTTCTACAAAATCCTTTTCCAAATCTAAATAATTATCATATTCTTTATTAGCACCGAATTTTTCTGGTCTCTCTAATTTTATTTTTTTATTTTTCTCAAAAATAATATACTTAAAATATTCTAAGATTGGATTATTCTCAACTTCCCCCTCAGGACAATATGCTTTTTTAAATTTTTTATTTACTTCTTCCTCGCTATCTGTCATAAAAATTGCTGAATCTGGATTTGATTTACTCATTTTCTTTTCTATTGTAGACTCAATACCTTTACTTTCTTTTAGTTTTGGTTCTGTTAAGCCCATAAGCATATGATGATGAACTGCAACTGGTTTTTCAAATCCTAATTTTGGAAAAATCTCTCTTGCAAGCATATTTACTTTTCTCTGATCCATACCTAGTTGAGCAATATCTGCCTTTAAATGATAAATATCAGCTGCTTGCATTAAAGGATATAAAATTTGAGAAGAAGGATTATTTGCTGATTCCTCTCTACCCATAATCTGTCCACACCTTAAAACTCGCTTAACACTTGCATTCATACTTAATTTTAAAACAGTTTCCCAATACTCTGGGTGTTCTTTAATATATTCACTTGTCCAAATAAATTCTACATTATCTAAATCCATCCCACAAGCCTTCCAAACTTCAATAAAATACTCGCCAACAACTTTTATCTTATCTAAATCCCCCCCCATCTTATTATTTAATAAGGCAAAAAAATCAGCAACCAACATTTTAAATTTAATACCTGCTTTTGTAAGTTTATTTACATTAATCGCCCTCAAAAGACCCTGAGCAATATGAATTCTTCCAGAAGGTTCAAAACCATCATAAGCAATTGGATTAGCTTTCCTCTCAAATAACAACCTTAATTCATCCTCCTGAATTATTTCCTCTCCAACTTCCTTAACCAACCTAATCTTATCTTCAATATTTAGTGATTTCATAATTAAATTAAAAAGAGATTATTTATTAAATTAACTATAAGCCAAATATAGATATTTTAAGGTTAAAATGAGCCTACGGAGATTTGAACTCCGGACCTCCGGCTTTCTTAGAGTCTAAGAAAAATCCTATATCAAATTTGATATGAACTCATATAAGACCGGCGCTCTAACCTGGCTGAGCTATAGGCTCTTATTTAACTCAAATAATAAACCTAAACACCTTTTAAAAGATTTTGCAAATTAACTAAATCCTTATAAACAAAAAACCTAAACAATTAATATGGCACTAAAAAGTTATATAGAAAATATTCAAGAGTACATAAAATGGACAAAAGATTATTCTACACTAAATAAAGAAATAAAAGAGAATTCTTCTTTAGATCCATCAAAGGCAGATTATTATAGAATGCAAATCAGAGATTTAAAAAATACCTATTCAAAAAATCATCAATTAAAAAAATTAAATCTCTTAGAGTTAAAAGTTTGCTCAAAGGAGTTTTAAATAATTTAATTCATCTTTAGAAATCGTCATCATCATCTTTCTTAAGCTCTGCTTTTTCTTTTGCTTTCTTCTTTTGCATCTCTTCAATTCTCTTCAATGCTTTTCTAACATTAGTATTCAATTGAACCATCGAGTCATCCAATTGAGCTTTATTTTTTGTTCCAGTACAAACAAGCTTCCCATTACTAAACAATAAAAAAGTAGCATTTGGTTCTTCTAATTTATATACCAAACCAGGAAATTGCTCTGGCTCATATTCTGTATTCTCAAGTTCTAAAGATAAAGTATTCAAATTCAAATCTAAATCAATAGCACCACTAGCAACAATATTTTGAACAGTAATTTTAGGAGTAATAGTAACATTTACACCAATTTTCTTTAATTGTTTAATCACTTGTTGAACAACTTCTTTTACTTGAGCAACAGATTTAGTCCCAGTACAAACTAAATTACCACTACTAAACACCAAAACAGCACTCTTAGGCTCTTTAATTCTTAAAACAAGCCCTGGAAAAGTCTCAGGATTATATTCAGTATTAGGTTGAGTCCTCGCAAGCTTAGTTAAACTAACTTCCTTCTCCAAAGAAGTAGTAGCAACAATATTTTGAACACGAAGAGTTGTATCTTTTTTCTCACTCTTTTTTGACACAGCCATATATAATAACATAAATTTTACTTTATAAAGGTTTTGGGGAGAAATAGGCAAAGTTTATCTAACTTCTCTTTTTATTATTTTTTAATCCATTTATTCCAACTTGTTCCAAAATAATACAAACTAAAAAAAATATTAAAATAGAAATTATTAAATTAAATTTATATATTCTTCAAAATTAATCTTTTCTAAACTTAATTTTATTCCCATAGCCTAACCAAATTAATCAAGTATAAGAACTTTTCTCTCCTCATTCACTCCCTATTAACCTCTCCCCTTTCTTTAGAATCTTTTCACTCTTCACTAATTTCTTTTTCTATTTCTATAATTGTAGCAACGTCCTTTATACTCCTATCAGGTCTCAAATTTAAGATTCTAGGAAATCGTAATGCATAACCCGAAGAATAACTAGGAGATTTTTGAATATTTTGATATTGGATAGTAACTATAACTTCTGGTTTTACTTGAACACGTTTTCCTTGTTCTTTTATTATCAAAGGTTTTAATAATTCTGTTAGTTCCTCAAAACTCAAATCCCCATCTAATTTTTCTTTTATACCACTTCCAACTTTTCCAATCTCTAACAAATTATCACTTTCATCTTTACAAGAAACATCAAAACTAGTAAGCCATCCAGCTCTCTTACCATTACCCCATTCTGCACCAGTTATTACTAAATCAAAATCTTTATCAACAGGTTTCCATTTAACTCCATAACCAATTCTTGCACCAGGTTTATACACTTTATCAAGACCCTTAACCATTAAACCCTCTTGGCCATCATTAATTGCTTTTATAAAAAATTCTTCAGCTTTCTCTACCCTATCAGTTACAATTCTCTTTGCAAGTAAAACTTCCCAATCCTTTTCCTTAACAATTTTCTCTAATAATTCACGTCTCTTTTCATAACTCTTATCTAAATAGCTCTCTCCATTATAATATATAACATCAAAAATTCTCAAAGCAACAGGAATTTCTTTAATTAACTTTTCAATTTCATATTTTCGCTTAATTCTCTGGCTAATATTTTGAAAAGGTTTATATTTTTTATTTACAATATCATAACCAACAGCTTCACAATCAATAATAAAACTTTTAGCATTAACATATTTTTTTACAAATTCAATAATATCAGGAAATTGTTCACTAACTTCTTCAAGCCTACGAGTAAAAATTTTAACTTTATTATTTTCAAGTTTGTTTATCATCATTCTAAAACCATCATACTTATATTCAAAAGCAGCAGGACTACCAACAATTCTAAAAGCATCTTCGGCATCTTTTGCCTTAGGATAAAGCATAACTTTTACAGGTTTTCCAACAGACAATTCAATCTCATCTAATTTATCCAAACAAGATTTTTGAAAAACTAAAGAAAAATCATTTGTCTTATCATAAGCTTCTTGAACTTTAGTAATATATTCCTTTTTCTCAGAAATATCATTAGGTTTAAAACAAAATTCAATAATTGCATCTCTTAAAATACCCTCACCAACACCAATTCTCATTTCGCCTAAAACAAGTCTAACCAAATATTTTGCTTCAACAGGCTCTGCATTTTGCAACAAATCAACAATTAAATCAATCTTTTGAGAAACAGCACCCTTACCAACAAATAAAGGAATTTTAGATAAATTAAGAAAAATCTTCTCAACTGTCAATTCAGAAAAAAATAATGAATTTTGTTTTTTATTTTTATACAATTCCTCAACTGCTAAACCCAAATCACCTAATTTTTTATATTTTTTAACAACATCTTCTTCACTATAACCTGACGCCTTACTAATTGCTTTAATAATCAACTGAAAAGAAACACCTAATTCTCTAGTATCATAATCAGGAAAAATTTTACCCTGTAATAAATAAATTTCATCAGGTCTATCTTTTATCAAAGGCAAAAAATCAGCAATTATTTTAGTTTTCTCCAATCCTTTACTAGTAGCTTCTAATTTTTCATAAACCTCACACAACTCTTTATATTTCATAATATTAAAAATCTAAAAGCATATTTATATCTTTTCAAAAACAAATTACATTTTTCCCTTTTGCCAATCACTAATTATCTGAGTAACTGTTCTATTCTCGTCAATTTCTCCACCTTTCAACACATAATTTTTCTTTTTTCCAATTTTTAATAAAATATTATAATCAGAATCCTTTTTTTCAAAATCAATTTTATAAAATTTTTTAAAAATTTCAAGATTTTGTTTTCTTAAAACACGAATAATTTCATATGCAACCTTATCAGGATTTTTTAGTTTATGAGCATCTTTTGAAGCAGTTATACCAACCCTAATTTTAGAATCACTTCTAGGAATTACTCCAGGTGTATCCATAAATCTTAAATCACCCTCACGAATCCACTGGATTTTTTTAGTTGTACCACTCTTACTACTAACTTTTGCCCTTGTTTTCGGAGCTAAAATATTAAGTATACTTGATTTACCAACATTAGGATAACCAATTAAGGAAATTCTTAAAGAAGGCTTAATATCTTTTCCCAAGTTAATTAAATAACTCTTTAATCTTCTCAAACTATCTTTCTTCGTTGCACTAATAAAAAAAGAATCAGTATATTTTTCTTTTAACACATTTAAATTTTCTTTACTAATTAAATCACATTTATTAAAAACAAAAACAACTTTTTTTTGCATTTCATTTGCTTTTCTTAAAACTTCCTTATTACGACTCTCCTCAGGAATTCTTGCATCTAAAATTAGTAAAATAACATCAGAATTTTTCAAACTATTATTTACAACTCCCCAATATCCCATGATAAACAAAAAAACAAAAGACTTAATAAATATTTAGAAAAACTCACTTAACCCTTTTTGTTTTTTATTCTCAAAAAACTCTTTTAACCTGTCAATTGCAGAATCTATTCTCGTCTCATTAAATTCATATTTTAACAAAATACTTTTTATCTTTGAATAATTTATTTCTGGAAAATCAATCTCTTTTATATTCTCTAATTCATATTCATGAAAAACTCTAAAAATCTCTTGCCAATTAAAGTTAATCTCATCTGTATATTTGTTTTGAACATATTTGAAAATCTCAAAAGGATATTTATATCTTTGAACAATTTCAAGAGCTCTTTTTTGTCCTAAACCTTTTACACCACCAGGATTATAATCTGTTCCAACTAAAATCGCTAAACAAATTAATTGATCTAAATCAATATCAAGCCTATTCAAAACCTGTTTTAAATCAACTAATTCAATACTAACATCAACATATTCTCCACTACTAATTCTTCGCCTTCTTGCAAGAGTTAAATTTCTAACAAGGTAAGGAGTTCCATAAAGCAAAGAATCATAATCTTGAGAAGCACTTGCCCAAACAAAATTATTTTTAGCTAAACTAGCAGCTTCAGCCTCTCCCTCACTTGGAGACTCAATACAATAAATACCCATTGCTTCAAGTAATTCCTTACTCTGTTCAATAATCTCATCATTCAAACTAACAATCCTAGAAGAATATTTTTTCATATCCTCAATATTTCTAGTTCTTCTCGCTTCTTCATATTTTAATTCTGAAGCATATTTTACTTGCTTTCTTTTTTCAATTTCACATTGTTTTAATTCAGGAGGCTTTCCATCAAAAACATAAACAAGTTTAATTCCATTTAAAATTAAATTTAAATTTCGATATAATAATCCAGACAAATGAGATGTAATATTTCCCTGACTATCTTGCAAAGGAGTTCCATCTGGTTGTCTTATTGTAGTTAAGAATTGGTACAAAGTATTGTAAGCATCAATAGCAATAATTCTATCTTTAAGAAAAGACAATTCAATTTCTTTTTTAGGAATAATTTCTCCAATATTGATGCCCATGAAAAATAGAGGTTAACAAACTTTAATAGTTTTTTTATTCATTATATGTCTTTAATTTATTACTAATCTCTCTTACATAATAATTTGCCCACTTTTTAGCCCTATCACTTTGAGAATCATTTCTTCTATAAGCCGGAGCCCCATATAAAATAATATCTCCACTATTCTTATGAGGTTGTGGATTTAAATAATAATTTTTTTCTGTTATATAAGAAGGCACTTCTTTTTTTAATAATTCCTTAAATCTTTCATGAGTCTCTTCTGGTATACTATATAACCTTTCCTTAAAACTATTAGGGGCATATGGATTCATTTCTTTGTAACGCTCCTTTTGAAAATCTGTTAAATCTACAAATCCATTATATAAAGGAAAACCATTCTCAAATAATTGATGAAAAATAGTATAAATATCTTGATTCCATAAATTTAATGATTTATTTACGCCTTTATTTTTATGTCTTAAATAGCCAATTTCTTTTGCAGAAACAAAAAACTCATTTAAATTAAAAAAAGGATAATATTCTTTTAAATTAAGTGTATCCAAACTAGTATAAACATTTTTTAGTGAAATATGATTATTATTAAATAAAGTAGAAATTACACTTTTAGAAGGCAAAACCATTTTTTTAGGAGTTAAATAAGGTTTTTCTATTAAACAATTTAAAACGTCATGCTCATAAAATTCAGGACCAATATCTTGCTCTTCATCAGATGTAGGATAATCAATCCCTGTAATCTCAGATAATTTTTTAAATTTCTTAAAATCATTAGATAAATAAGCCTCTCTTTGTTCTTCAATTAAATCATCTTCTAAACAAATCTTCTTTTCTAAATTCTCCATAATTTATACAATCAAATTTCTTTTATAAATCTTGTGTTTTGTAACTCTTATTCAGTTACAAAAATAAACCCTTAAACTAACCTTTAAATAATAAGTTCATTAATTATTTTAAATGGAGTTAGATTTTATCCCTATAGATTATTCTTATTTTGACTATGATAATAAGAACTATATTCAAATCATTGGCAAAAGCCCAAAAAACAAAAAAATTTGCCTAATAGATTCTTATGACCCTTTTTTTTGGGTAATTTTAAAATCAGATGCTAAAGAAAAACAAATAAAAGAGTTACAAAATAAAATTGAAAAATTAGAAGTAAATAAAAAAACCAGAATTTCAAAAGTAATTAAGACAGAAGTTCATAATAAAAGATTCTTAGAAAAAGATGTTGTAGCAATAAAAGTTTTTGTAACAAATCATAAAGATATGCATAATATTGCTTCTGAAATAGGAGATGACCCTCTAATAATCGCAAGAAGAGAGTATGATATTAATATTATCTCAAAATATATTATGGTAAAAAACTTCACACCTCTAAATTGGTATACAATAAAAGGAGAAATTTTAACACAAGAAGATTTTTCAGGATTAATTAATAATCTTAACGTCGATGTAGCCTTAAAATTAGATAATTATAAAATTTTAGAAAAAAAAGAATTTAATTTTTCTCCGAAAGTCTTAGCATATGATATTGAAACAAATAATGCCGAAATTGGAAAAGGAAAAATTTTGATGATATCTTTATATGGAGAAAACTACAAAAAAGTATTAACATTTAAGCCAAAAGTAAATTTAGATTATGTTCATTATTATAAAAATGAAGAAGAAATGCTTGAAGCTTTTGTTAACGAAGTAAGAGAATATAATCCAGATGTTTTATGCGGATATTTTTCAGATGTTTTTGATTTACCTTATATAAAATCAAGGGCAGATAAAAAAAAAGTGGAGTTAAATATTGGATTAAATAATACTCCACCTACTTTTTTAAGATCAAACCTCACAATAAGTAAAATAAATGGAATAGTCCATGTTGATATTTACAAATTTATCAGTGCAGTTTTTTCACAATATCTACAAACAGAATCTCTATCATTAAACGAAGTAGCTAATGAATTAATCGGAGAAAAAAAAGAAGACTTTGATTTTCCAAACTCAAGTTCTAATGAAAAAATAGATTGGAAGAAGTTTTATTCGTATAATTTAAAAGATTCTCAAATAACCTATAAGTTATTTTTTTCCATTTGGCCCGACTTATTAGAATTTTGTAAAATAATTAAAGAACCTCTTTTTGATATTAGTAGGGATAGAATGTCTTCTCATGTAGAAAATTATATCTTACACAATTTAAATAGATTTAATGAAATCGTTGAAAAAAGACCTACAGTTAATAATATTTCAGAAAGACAAGGTTTAGGTAAATACGAAGGAGCCTTTGTTTATGAACCAACTCCTGGTTTATATGAAAATATTGTTATCTTTGATTTTACAAGCATGTATGCTTCTGTTATTGTAACTTATAATTTAAGTAAATCAACACTAATTGAAACAGAACAAGGATATGTTTTTTCTAAAACAAAGGGAATTTTTTCCAAATTATTAGAAGAGATAATAATACTCAGAAAAAAATACAAAAAAGAATATAATAAAAACAAAAATAATTTAACTAAGGCAAGAAGTAATGCATATAAATTATTAGCAAATGCTAGTTATGGATATCAAGGTTTTTTTGGTGCAAGATATTATTCAAGAGAAGCAGCAGAATCAACTACAAAATTTGCAAGAGATAATATTCTAAAAACAATTAAAAAAATAGAGAAAAATAATTATAAAATAATCTACTCTGATACTGATTCAATTGCATTCTTACAAGGAGATTCTTCTAAAAAAGAAATCTTAAATTTATTAAAAGAATTAAATAAGGATTTACCTGGAATTATGCAATTAGATTTTGAAGATTTTTATAAAAGAGGATTATTTGTCGCAAAAAGAGATAGTAGCATCGGTGCTAAGAAAAAATATGCTCTTATCGACGAAAAAAATAAACTAAAAATAAGAGGGTTTGAAACAATTAGAAGAGATTGGTGTAAATTGGCAAGGATAATGCAAAAAAATATTTTATATTTAATACTATCTACTGGTGAAATTAAAAAATCAGAAAAATATTTTAATAAAATATTGACTAAATTAAATAGTCGTCAAATAGATATAAAAGATTTATTATTAAAGACACAATTAAAAAAAGAATTGTCTGAATATACTTCAAAGGGTCCTCATGTTATTGCAGCTGAAAAAATGAAGAAACAAAAAATTCCAGTATCATCAGGAACAATTATTGAATATTATATTGGAGAAACAAAACAAAAAACAAAAAAAATAAGTGATAAAGTATATTTACCAAATGAAAAACAAGATTATGATATTGAATACTATCTAAATAATCAAATCATACCTGCAATCGAAAATATATTTGAAGTTTTTAATGTAGATATAAGAAGGTTAATAAAAAGTAAAACCCAAACAAGTTTAGGTGATTTTTAAAATGAAACAAGAAAATAAAACTAAAGTAATTCTTTTAAGCTTATTTTTAATTACTCAAATAATAGCTATATTACTCCTAAATAATTATACACCGACGATAAATTACTCTGAAAATAATACTATTAATATCACTCAAGAAAAATTACCTCTTGGGATTAATTCTCACCAATCTCAGACAAACGAACTCAATATTTTTTCATTTATTCTTTCCTTAATATTTGTAGTCTTAATCTTCTTATTATTAATGAAATATAAAATTAAGCATGTAATAAAAATTTGGTTTAGTTTAGTTGTAGTTTTATCATTAACTATAACTATAAATGGATTTTTGTTTAAATTACCCGTAAAAAATATAATAATTTATTCTGTCTTAATTGCTTCGTTTTTATCTTTTTTTAAAATAATTAAGCCAAATTACTATGTACATAACCTTACTGAAACATTCATTTACCCTGGAATTTCACTAATTTTAATTTATACAATTTATAATCCTATAAAACCACTAACTAATGTATTTTTTATTCTGGGCCTACTAATTTTAATTTCCATTTATGATATGTGGGCTGTTTGGAAAAGTAAAATTATGCAAAAGATGGCTAATTATCAAATGAAAGAAGTTAAAATTTTCTCAGGATTTTTAATACCTATAATTGACGATAAAACAAAAAAAGAAATTAAAACAATTAGAGAAAAATATAAAGATAAAAAAATACCTAAAAAAGTTCAAAATAAAAAATATAAAGTGAAATTTGCAGCATTAGGTGGAGGAGATGTTGCTTTTCCAATACTAACTTCAGGAATTTTTATGTGGGCATTTCAAGATCAATCATTATTTAATATACCTGGATTAATTCCTGCATTATTCATAACAATAGGGGCCTTTTTAGGTTTAGGATTTTTACTAATCTTTAAAAAACAAAATAAAGCATATCCTGCAATGCCTTTCATCTCTTCAGGAATACTAATAAGTCTATTATTATGGTTCTTAATTTTTCTAATATAGAATTCCTATAGTTATATACTCAATTTCTTCAAATCTAACCTTGCCATCACTATAATTATTATTATCGCCTTTAGTAATAAAATAAACACCATCACTATCAACACCTTTATCAACAACTCTATGAACAATTAACATACCATTTTTTCTAAAGGAAATAATATCTCCCTTATTGATTTTCTGAACACTTTCAGGTTTTATTCTAATTCCATTTGCACTACTATCTAATAAAGGTCTCATACTTCCTGTTGGTTGATATGAAGATAAACTAGCATTTTGAATATAAATAACAATCCTATCATCATAAACCATTATATTTTCTTTATTTAACCAATTAGAAGGACTTAATGCAACATTTCCATTTAAACTAAAAGGTATTTCTCCATTAGAAAAGAATATAAAAGAAAAAAAAGTAGCACAACTAAAAAAACCAATAAAAAATATTAGTATACTCTCGATTTTTACTTTCATGTTACTGTATAGTAATTACATTATTTAAATCTTTGTAGTGTAACCCCTAAGAAAAGATAACATTACAGTAAGGTTTATAAAGAATTTTTATTTGGTATATAAACAGTAAGATGGCATTTAATCAAGAATTAATAAAGAAAATAAAGGTATACTTTGATTTAAATATTTATGAAACAAAAGTTTGGCTAGCATTATTAAGTAGGGGAATTTCTTCAGCAGGTGAAATTGCAGAAGTTAGCAGTGTTCCAAGAAGCAGAACTTATGATGTTTTAGAAGGTTTAGAAAAAAGAGGATTTGTAATTCAAAAAATAGGAAAACCAGTAAAATATATCGCAGTAAAACCAGAAACAGTTATTGAAAAATTAAAAAACAACACACAAACACTAGCTGAGGAAAGAATAAAAACACTTTCAAACTTAAAAAATACAGATGAGTATAAAGAGCTAGAAAGTTTACATAATTCTGATTTAGAAATTGTGAAAAATCAAAATATCTCTACTTCAATTAAAGGAAGAAATAATTTATACAATCAAATAAGAGAAATAATGGAATCAGCTAGACATTCCCTATATTTCGTTTCATCTGTTTACGAATTAACAAGTAAACAAAGAATGTTCAAAGATATTTTCATAAAATTAAATAAAAGAAATATTGATATTAAAATTATAATTCCAGAAGCAAAAAAAGAAGCAGAAAAATTATCAAAGAAATTCTCTGTAGAAATTAGAAGTAAACCAATAAATGCAAGGTTTTTAATCGCAGACAAAGAAGAATTAATTTTTACAATGAAACCTACAAATGTTCATGAGGACTTTGATTATGGTATTTGGGTTAACTCACCTTTTTTCTCAAATTCATTAAGTTACATGTTTGAATTAGTTTGGAATAAAAAAGATTAATAATAAATCACTTCTTCAATAAAGACATCCATATCTTTTTCAAAACTCTTACAAAAATTAATTATTTCGCCTAGCTTAATATTTTTTTTATAATAAATATAACCTTTTTTTTCAAAAGTGTTTTTATGTAATTTTTTAAATGCTTTAATTTTTTCACTAAGATTAATTGGCGGTCCTTTAATCTCTAAAACATTTTTTTCTCTAACAATAATATAACCTTTTGAAGAATTTTCTTGTTTATTATATTCAAATAAATCTTCTAAAATTTCTTGTTCATTTCTTTTCAGTTCTTCAATAATAAAATCAAAGAATTTTTTCATTTTAGTAGCACCAATATCTCCTCTTTGTTTTTCAGTAGAAAAATTAAATCTTATTAATCTTGCTTTTTTATTAATAGCAAATATTTTTAGTTGTGATAAATCAATGTCTTTTTTTTCAAAATAATTAATACTTGGTTTTTTCAAAAAGTTATTAGCAGTTGAAATAAATTTTTCATAAGTTTTAAAACTTAAACCTGCACAAATATTCCTATATTTAAATGTTGGATCAATCACAATTAAAGGACTTTTAATTTTTGATTCATTTAATTCGTATAATATCATTTTTTTATTCTTAAAATAGTTTTCAATATCAATAATTTTTTCCTTTTTAGTTCCTTTTAAAAAATTAATAAATCCTTTAAAATAAATTACCAATACTTCAATAGAATAACCTGAAAACCCACTGATATAACTTTCAGCTCCATAGCAGTCACAGGCTTGCATAAAACTCTTCGCTAACTTAATTTCATCTATTAAATGTTTGTTTTCTTTTAATTTTTTAGAAATATAATTAACATGAGACAAAGAAATATCTGTAACATTATTCACCTTTCCACTTTCTTTTTCAACAATAGGAATTATCTCTAAAACAATATTGTCATAATTAATTTGATAATAATCTCTTGAGCCATGAATTTTATTTAATTCTCCGGGAAAATTTATCTTCTCTAAAATTAAACCTAATTGATTTATTTTTTTTTCATTTTTAAAAACAACGAAAATATCTATATCTTGTTTTCCTTTTTTCTTAATAATTGTCTCTTTAGCAAAACTACCGCCGATAAAAGCATTTAAATTATTTTTTTTTAATTCTAAAATTAATTTATCTGAAATAGATTTTAAAGAATTTAGTTCCTGTTTAGATAGACTGATTTTTTTTAATTGCTTTTCTAAAATAAGATTATATTTATTCATATTAAGAATTGTATTTTTTATTTATTAAACTTAACTAAAAGTCAATTAAATATTTTCCTTCATCAATTTTAAAAACAATAGGCTTACGATTTATCAAAGAAACTAAGTCTATTTCATACTTTCCTGGCTTAATCACTCTAATAGATTCTAAATCCAAAATAACTGGCTGAGTTTCATCTTCAACCTTTAATATGCTTCTCACATCACTTTCTATTTTCTTTTTCTCAGAAATATTTAATTCTGTTATTGGAGTTGAAGAATTTTCTTGTTCAATTTTTTTTACTTGCTCATCTTTTATATAAAAGAAAAATTTACTACCACAATTAGAACACCCTTCTAATAATTCTTTACTTCCAACAGGTATAATCTTTGAACAATGGATACATTGATGAGGCATAAATAAATATAGAAGAAGTATTATAAAAAACTTTGCTAAATTAATTCTGCAATAATAACTCTATTTGAGATGGGTCTCTTTTCATTTCCTTAACAATACTTGCAGGTCCAATAATTGTAATTGAATCTTTTTCACCAACTAAAATCTTAGCTAAATTATATCTTATCTTTTCAAATAGATTCTCTCCAGTGCTCTCCCCTGAGATTGTAGCAACTTCAATACCCTGAAAACCTTTAATATTCCCTATTAAAGTCATAGAATTTTCTATTAATCTTGTTTCTTGATCTGGTTTTAATTTTCCTTGCAAAATAACAATTTTATTCTCTAAAATATGTTTCATTAATAATTTAATTCTCTCTATTGAATCCTTATTTACTATTTCTGAATGAGGCATAAAATGAATAGTCAAACCCTTAGGTAACTTCCTTAAATTCTTTTTTATTTTTTTTACGCCTCTTTTTTTATTTACCATTTATTTTTTCTTTTTAATTAATTTAAATAATTCTTCATAAAATTCTTCCATATTTTCTCCAGTTTTTGCAGAAACTCCAATAACTTCATAATCTGGAAAAGCACCTTTAATTTTTTTAATATCTGCTCTCCTTAAGTCTATTTTATTTGCTACAACTAAGACAGGAATCTTCCTGGCAATTAAATTTCCTAAAATTGTAATATTAACCTGTGAATAAGGATTTGATGTAGCATCAATTAAAACAATAACAGCATCAACATCGTCCAACCATTTAATAGACTCAATAATTCCTTTAGTAGCTTCTTTTGCTCTCAACTGAGCTTCCTGCTTTTTCAAGCCAAATTTTAAAAAATCTTCAAAGTCAATTTTAGTTGCAATACCCGGTGTATCAATTAATTTAAATTCAACTTTTTTACCATCTTTCTCCATAATAACTTTTTCTTTAACCTGTATTTCTCTAGTTTCATGAGGAATTCTACTCACTTTCCCTAAATCCTCTCCTAACCAATCTTGACATATTCTATTTGCAAGAGATGTCTTACCTGCATTAGGAGAACCATAAAAACCAAGTTTTACCTCACCATTTTTTTTCCCTAGAATACCATAAAATAATCTTTTAGCAAAATCTCTTATTATTTTCATCATAATTATTAAGCAGATTTTATAATTTATTAATGTTTCGACTAATATCTATTTTCCATATTATCCTTTTGGGCAATTTGACTTTCTTTGGTTTGTTTTTTCTTAAATTTATTCAATTTTGTCTTTTGAACTATTTTTCCTATTGGAATTATCTCTGGTAATGGCTGTTTTCCTTTACTCCTTTTTATTGCAAAATTAATTCTCTCAGAAGACCAACCTTGTTCAAGGAGCCTTTGTTTTATCTCCTTCTCCTTTAAACCTGATTTTTTTGCAGATTCAATAAACATAATTAAATTATATAATTGCGTTTTATCTTGAAAAAGAAATTTTTCATAATTTGTTGAATACCATAGTTGAATTAATGTATAAATAAATAAAATAAAGATAAGGACACCAACAATAAACCAAATAACTTCATTAAATGGTTTAGTTTCATTCAAATCAATTATTTCTATCTGAGCATCTTTAGGAACTAAACTCCTCAGTTCTGGAGAGAAAAAGAAAGATAAATTTGTGAAAGAATTAACATAAAAATTAATTTCTCTTTCTGAAGCATTATTAAACTTAATAATAGTATAACCATCAATTTCCTTTTGATTTAAATTCTCAAAAAAATAAAGATTATTTATTTCTTCATCAATAACAAAAAAATATTCACCAGCATAATTATTGTCATACTTTATCTTATAAATTCTCATTACATCTTCTGTTTTTTTATTATGAGTAAATACACTTATATCAAAATAATCTATTAAACCCTCAATATTTAATGTTTGCCAGTTTTTAATTGGATTAATATAACTAGTCAAATTATATTTCATTACTTCGTTATTGTATTTTTGAATAATTTCTGGATTAATCTTATTTTCTTCAGAGATAATTGGATAACTAAAATTACCTGAAATAAATATCTCCCTAGGAACATCCATCTCATAAATATCATTAAAGATTAGATTTCTTTCTTCTTGAGTTTGAGAAAGGTTAATCCTTCTCTGAAAAATTGTCAAATCATCATTTAATTCCTCAAAATTTAATTTTTTTAAAATCTCAGCTCTTGCCCAAGATATATAATTACTCAAACTTTTATTAGCATTATTTAAAGAATCTAATAAAGAATTATAATGTTCCTCTAAAAATAATTGACTAGGTAAAATAGCCTGAATTTGAGTAGAGTATAAAGGAGAATATTTATTAGAAATTGTTTTTATTGTAAGATTTAAATTATAGGTTCTAATTTCATCAAAGGATCTTGTTAAGTTAGGAACACTAGTATTTTTATAAAACCCGTCGTCAAACTGCCAAATATAGGTTAAATTTGAAAAACTATTGAAATTACCTAAAGCATGAATAGTAATGTTACTTGACAAAGGAATCTTTAATGGAGTAATATAATTAATAATAGGAACTTCTGAAACATTTAAGACTTCATCAAAAACCTTATAATTATCTAAATATAGACGATATTTCCCTCCTTTTAACATTACAAAACTCGCTGGAGATAATTCGACAATTCCACTAAATGAATATGTTGGAGGAATTTCAATTAACTCAGAAACCTCATTAACCATAGATGCTCCTTTATTATGAGTATAACTTAAAAGAACATCACTCAAAGCAAAATTCATATTTACTTTTGGATTAAGTTGAATTGGCAATATACACCCGTTAACACAATTAGCATTATATTTTTCATTAATATATTCATTTGCAAGATTCCTAAAATTTGAATTAAAATTTAATTTTTTATCAAAAGTGGTATAATTAAAAAAGGCCTCTTTAGCGAAGATACCATAATTTTTATTAACCAAATTTTTCTCTTTATTTCTAATTGTATAACTTGTCCTTTTAGATGACTTATTTTCATAATATAAAAAATAATTTGTAGCTAAATTAGTAGTATCAACACATAAAGAATAAATATCTTTTTCTATCAAAACATTCATCTCACAAAAATCTCTTTCACCCGGGTTATATTGACAAGTTTTTATTAAACCTCCAGAATCAAAATTATTTTCCTTGAATAAATTCATTCTAATTAATTTATCATCTTCTCCTTCGATTAATGCTCCAACTCGTAATAATCCAGTATTATTTATTTGAATTGAAGAACAATATAAAATATCTTTTACAATATTAGAATCTGAAAAAAATTGTTCTTTAGAAATATTATAATTTCCATATTTTTCATCTTGAAATCTAACAGAAGAAGGGATATTATAATTTCCATATTTTTCATCTTGAAATCTAACAGAAGAAGGGATATTGTAATCCCAGTCATCTTTTTCAAAAAAAAGAATATTTAAAGGCATTATTTCTGAATCATCAAAATTAGTAAAAACATTAAAACCAATATCAGTTATATAAACATCTTCTCCTTTAATAACAAAACCAGCATATCTTTTATCATTTGCAATTAAATCTAAACTTAAAATACTTTTATCGCTTGAATAAGTTAAAGGATGATAATCATTAGAACAATCAGTAGGTAAACAGGTATAATCTAAATAATTTCTATTCAATAATTCAATAAAATTAATAGAATCATCTCCATCAGAAGTTAATTTAGAATCTAAATTCAAACCATCAAAACTTAAATTTATTTCTCCACTAAGTATCTCGCCAGGAATATAATTTTGTTTAACATTTAAAGTATTATGAACTTTTATTCCTGCAATAGCAAAACAAATAAAAAAAATAACAAATAAAGAACTTAAAATCACCTTTTTCATTATAAAATAAAATGCTAATTATTTATAAATGATTCTTTTTTAAATTCTAAAATTAATAAATCTTCAAAAAAAATTCTTTTCTTAGAAACAATTTTGAAATTATATTTCTCTATTTTATCTATCGGTGTTAAGCTTGAAATTAAAATAAAAATAACACCTTTATCACATAAAAAATTATTTGCTTGTTCTAAAAATCTCAAAATAATTTCATCTCCTCTTTTTCCACCTGAAGTTGCAACACTTGATTCTTCATCTTCAAGTTCATCATAAGGCAAATAAGGCGCATTAAAACAAATGAAATCAAATCTTTCTTTATCTTTTTCAAGATTACTAAATAAATCACTTTTTATTGCTCTAAATCCTTTTTCTTTAGCTAATTTAACACTATCTGGATTTATATCAATACATAAAATATCTTTAAAACCTAAATCTCTAATAGTTTCTGAAAGAATACAACTGCCACAACCCATATCTAATACTTTTTTATTTTTATCACAATCTTCAAAGAAGTCTTCAACAAAATCTCTAAATAAAAAAGAATCTTCTGCAGGTTCATATATAAGAGTCATAAAAAACAATTAAAAGAAAACTTTATTAAATTAACTATAAATCAGATTCATACTTTTTAATAAAATCTTCTTCTAATAAATCATCAAGTGTAGAAGAACCAACATTAACATGCATCTTTCTCTCCTCAAAATCATAGCTTAACTCTTTAACGCCATATGCTTGAACTAATTCTCTATATGCATTATCATGTTTTTTTAATCCCTGAAAAAATAAATAACCAGATAAAACTTCTTCTGTTTCAGATTTTAAAAAAACTAAACCATATGGAATTTGAGTAT
>Ga0265293_10001406_pt1 | contig 52499 bp, 61 predicted proteins | sample Munlanlewell138R_FD_192505 | JGI IMG/M metagenome (GOLD analysis project Ga0265293, IMG submission 192505) | Leachate microbial communities from a municipal landfill in Southern Ontario, Canada - Leachate well 138R | ecosystem: Engineered > Solid waste > Landfill > Unclassified | place: Canada... | reverse complement strand
ATTGCCCGGTTACATCCTGGTTGAACTCGACCTTCCCGATCATAGCTGGAAGACCTGGGCTTCGCACATCAAGCGGATCCAGGGAGTCACCGGATTCGTTACCCCCGATGATCGGGTCAAACCCAAACCCCTCAGTGCTGCTGAGGTGAAGAACATCTTCCAGAAGACCGGCGACCTGCCGGCAGAGAAGGTCTTCAAACCCAAGCAGACCTTTGCAGTTGGCGAGCAGGTTCGGATCATCGAAGGTCCCTTTGACTCCTTTACTGGAGTTATCGAGGAAGTCAACCTCGAGAAGGCCCGCATGCGTGTTAGCGTCGGGATCTTCGGGCGCTCCACCCCGGTTGAGGTGGATTTCTTGCAAGTAGAAAAGATTCTATAGCAGCTTTTGGACTCAGCCGCTATATGAGAGTTTTCTGATTTTTTACAACCGCAGTCCATTTGTATGTGATTACTCCCTCACTGTGTGAGGTGGGAGCCTGTTCGTATGGCAGGCGTTATGACCAGCGCGGCATCAGATTAGGAGATGGCCGCGTAAGGAGAGAAACATGGCAAAGAAAAAGGTGTCTGCAATCATAAAATTGCAGTGCCCTGCCCAGAAGGCCACGCCGGCCCCCCCGATTGGACCGGCGCTCGGACCCCACGGTGTCAGTGCCCCCAAATTTGTCCAGGAGTTCAACGATAAGACGAAGAACTACGAGCCTGGACTCATCCTCCCCGTCATCATTACTGTGTATGCCGACAAGAGCTTCACCTTTGTGTTGAAGACTCCGCCGGCCGCCGTTCTGATCAAGAAAGCCCTTGGTATCACCAGCGGCAGTGGGACGCCCAACAAGACCAAGGTTGGCACGCTCACCCAAGAGCAGCTGACTGAGATCGCACAGACCAAGCTTGAGGACCTCAATGCAAACGACATCGAGGCCGCCAAGAAGATCGTTGCAGGAACAGCCCGCAGCATGGGTGTGAAGGTGGAGCAGTAAGATGAAACACGGAAAAAAGTATCGAGAAGCAGCAAAGAGTGTCGACCGCACAAAGCTATATACCCTCGATGAGGCAACTGCCCTCATCAAGGAGCTTGCGTTCGCAAAGTTTGATGAGACCGTCGAGATCCACGTGAAGCTGACCCTCAAGCGCAGCCAGAGTGTCCGTGACACCGTGGTCCTGCCCCACCAGTTCTCCGCCCAGAAGAAGATTTTGGTCTTCGCCAAGGGTGAGAAGGCTGATGAGGCTCGCGAGGCTGGAGCCGCCTACGTTGGCGACAACGAGCTGATTGAGCAGATTCGCGGCGGTTGGATGGACTTTGATGTGGCCGTGGCTACCCCAGACATGATGAAAGACGTCGGAAGACTCGGACCGATCCTCGGTCGTCGTGGCCTGATGCCCAACCCCAAGACCCAGACAGTGACCATGGATATCAAGGGCGCTCTGGAGGAGTTGAGCAAGGGACGCGTAGAGTTCCGATCTGACAAGACAAGCGTCGTGCACCTGGCCATCGGCAAGGTCTCCATGGATCCTGCCCATGTCGTTGAGAACGCAACCGCCGTACTCAAGGAGATCATGCGCAAGAAGCCCAGCGATGCAAAGGCTGACTACCTGGTCAGCGTCGCCCTTTCCTCCACCATGGGCCCTGGTGTTCGCGTCAATGCCCGTGATCTGGTGGCATCGGTATAAGGAGATACATTATGGAGTACAAGACTCGTATTACCCCTGCAAAGGAAGAGGCCGTCAAGGCTCTCAAGGATGAGTTTGCCCAGTACGACGGATACATCTTCACCGACTACCGGGGGATGACCGTTGAGCAGATCACCACCCTGCGCCGCACGTTGATGAAGAAGGATGCTGCCTTCAGAGTGGTGAAGAACCGCTTTGCACGCATCGCCTTCTCCCAACTCGACCACACCGTCGAGGAGCATTTGGTTGGTCCGACCGCAGTCGCCCTGGTCAAGGGTGATGAGGCCAACGCTGTTGCCAAGGATCTGTATGCCATTACCCGTGAGGGAGCCCCCCTCGTGGTCAAAGGTGGCATCATCGGTGGTGAGTTCTTCACCGCTGAAGAGGTTGAGACCCTCTCCAAGCTGCCTGGTAGACTGGAACTGATCGCAACCCTGATGGCAACGATGAAGGCCCCGGTACAGAAGCTTGCAGCAACCCTGCTCGCCTATGTAGAGAAGATGGAAGGCGCAGAAGGCGCCCCGCAAGAGAACTGAACACAGTCTTAGTCTTCAGTGGTAACCTGCTACGACTGTGAAAAAATAATTCTGTAAGGAGAAGATAATATGGCTACTAAAGAAGAGATTTTGGAATCGATTGCAAACATGACCGTCATGGAGGTCGCTGACCTCATCAAGATGATGGAGGAGAAGTTCGGCGTTGAGGCTACTGCTGCAACCGTTGTCGCCGGCCCGGCCGCTGAGGCCGCTGCTGTTGAGGAGCCGACGGAGTTCAACGTCATCCTCAAGGCTGCTGACCCCTCCAAGAAGATCGCGGCGATCAAGGAAGTGCGTGTCATCACCGGTCTTGGTCTTAAAGAGGCCAAGGATCTCGTTGAGGCTGGCGATGCTGTCCTCAAGGAGAGCGTAAGCAAGGCAGACGCCGATGCTCTGAAGGCAAAGCTTGAGGAGATCGGTTGTACCGTTGAGGTCAAGCCTGTTGACTGACGATCATAACGGAAGGGCCTTGTGCCCTTCCGGATCTCGATTTTTGTCAAAGGGCTTTGGCCCTGTCTCGATAGCCACCGGCTCTATACCGGTGGCACGTTGTGTCTTTCGTTTTCTTCCTGTGAGGGGAGAAACCGTTTTGTCTTTCAATTGACTTTGGAGGGTACATGATGGTTGCCAACGGCAAATCCATAACACGGACGTACATTGGTTCCGAGCAACACGAAGTTTGCGAACTCCCTGACCTGATCGGCGTCCAGCTAGACTCGTATGAGAGGTTCTTGCAGCTGGATCGTTTCAAGAAAGGTTTGGCCCCCGATCCCTCGTACGGCCTAGAGGAGGTCTTTCTCACGACCTTCCCCATAGATAGCCCCAATGGCGAGATGCGCCTGACCTATAAGGGCTATACCATTGACTATGAAAACATCAAATTCTCTGAGACCGAGTGCAAGAAAAAAGGTCGTACATATAGTGTGCCCATCAAAGTCACCATAAGCCTCGAGTTCTCCACCGGAGAGATCCGTGAGAAGGAGATTTTCTTTGGCGATATCCCCATGATGACTGACCGGGGCACCTTCATTATCAACGGTGCAGAGCGGGTAGTCGTCAGCCAGATCCACCGATCCCCTGGTGTGATCTTCAGCGATGACAAGGATGTCTACTCCTCGAGGATCATCCCCTACCGGGGTAGTTGGCTCGAGTTTGAGATTGATGATAAGAAGCACCTCATCTACACCAAGATCGACCGCAAGAAGAAGATCCTCGGTACGCTGTTCTTGCGTGCCATTGGCTTTGATACCCGCGAGAAGATCCTTGAGCAGTTCTATACCGGCGAGCGCGTCGAACTGGTGGATGAGCAGGAGCTGAAGGCTGGCCTTGAGAACCGCTACCTGTACAAGGATGTATGGGCTGAGGTCGAAGGTGAGAAGCGCAAGGTCCTGCGAGCTGGCGACATGCTGCATGCCCACGAGATCGACGAGCTGATCGGCCTCTCTGTCGGTGAGGTACACCTGCTCAACCTCAAGGGTGAGAACACCCTGCACAGCGACATGATCCTCAACTGCTTTGAGCTTGAGGATGCCAAGTTCACCAGCGAAGGCTACGATGAGCCGACTAAGGAAGACGTGCTTTCGCCGATCTTCTCAGTGCTTATGCCCGGCGAAATGATCGCCATCGAGCGTGCTGAGAAGGATCTGCCTGACATGTTCTTCTCCAGCCGCCGCTACGACCTGGGTTCGGTTGGCCGCTACAAGTTCAACAAGAAATTCTCCACTGACTTAGATGATGAGCAGGATGAGGAGACTTCCACCGACCTGACGGTCCTCACCCCTGAGGATATCGTCAACACGATGGCATTCCTGATCAAGGTCTTCATCCGTGAGGAGAACGTCGACGATATCGACCACCTGGGTAACCGACGTATCCGTTCGGTTGGTGAGCTCTTGCAGAACGCACTGAAGAGTGCTTTTGCCCGTATGGAGCGCATCGCCAAGGAGCGAATGAACCTAGAAAGCGGTTCAGTGAAGCCCCAGGATTTGATCTCCATCAAGCCGATCGTCGCCGCCATCAAGGAGTTCTTTGGCTCCAGCCAGCTCTCCCAGTTCATGGACCAGGTCAACCCGCTTGCCGAGCTGACCCACAAGAGACGACTCAACGCGTTGGGACCTGGAGGTCTGTCGCGTGACCGCGCCGGCTTTGAGGTGCGTGACGTTCACTACACCCACTATGGACGAATCTGTCCGATTGAGACCCCAGAAGGTCCGAACATCGGTCTGATCGTCAGCTTGGCAAACTACACGAGGATCAACCGCCACGGCTTCCTCGAGACCCCATATCGACGTGTCGTCAATGGCGTGGTGAGTAAGCAGTACCGCTACCTCGACGCAAACGACGAGGAGAAGTACTTCATCGCCCAAGCTTCGGCTGAGATCGATGAAGAGGGTAACTTCAAGGATAAGGAGGTGCCGGTACGCCGTAGCGGTGATTACACGACCAAACCTCCTGCCGAGATCCGCTACATGGACGTTGACCCCAAGCAGGTACTCAGCGTCGCAGCCAGCTTGATCCCGTTCCTTGAGCATGACGATGCCAACCGTGCCCTGATGGGTTCGAACATGCAGCGTCAGGCAGTTCCTCTGGTCTTCCCCGAGACCCCACGCGTCGGAACCGGTATGGAGAGCAAGACCGCCTACGACAGTGGCGTGCTCATCAAGGCACTGCGCACCGGTACGGTCAGCTACGTGAGCGCTGAGAAGATCGTCATCCAGCCCGATGAGAGCGAAATTGAGGGCGAGGTCGATGTCTACGAGATCCAGAAGTTCCAGCGAACCAACCAGGATACGTGTTTCAACCAGAAACCGCTTGTCGTCGTCGGCCAGAAGGTCAGCGAAGGCGAGGTCATCGGTGATGGCCCGGCAACCCAAGAAGGGGAGCTGGCCCTCGGGCGCAACATCCTCGTCGGTTTTGTTCCCTGGCATGGGTACAACTATGAGGACGCCGTTCTCGTCAGTGAGCGTGTGGTAAAGGATGATATCTTTACCAGTGTCCACATCAAGGAGTTCACCACCGATATCCGTGAGACGAAGCTGGGCCCTGAAAAGCTGACCCGCGACATCCCCAACACCAGTGAAAAGATGTTGGAGATGCTCGATGAGGATGGCATTGCCCGCATCGGGACCGTCGTACGCCCCGGCTCTATTTTGGTCGGTAAGGTTACCCCCAAGAGCGAAAGCGACACGACCCCCGAGTTCAAGCTGCTCAACTCAATCTTCGGTGAGAAAGCCAAAGAGGTGCGTGACACCTCCCTGAAGGTTCCCCACGGGACCGAGGGCACGATCATCGACGTGCAGCGTCTCAAGCGCTCCAACAACGATGAGCTTCCCCCAGGTGTCGAGGAGACCGTCAAGGTCCTCATCGCCACCAAGCGCAAGCTCCGCCAGGGAGACAAGATGGCTGGAAGGCACGGTAACAAGGGTGTCGTCAGCCGTGTTCTGCCTGAGGAGGATATGCCCTACATGGAGGATGGCACTCCGTTGGATGTCTGTCTGAACCCACTGGGAGTTCCCTCCCGAATGAACATCGGTCAGCTGATGGAGACCCAGCTCGGCTGGGCAGCCGTGAAGCTTGATCAGTGGTACTCCACGCCGGTCTTCGCCAGTGCGACGATCGAGCAGATCCAAGAGAAGATGCAGGAAGCAAGTTTGCCGGAGGACTCCAAGACAGTCCTCTACGATGGCCAAACTGGTGTTCCGTTCGTCAATCCGGTCTTCTGTGGATATATCTACTACCTGAAGCTGCACCACCTTGTCGACGACAAGATGCACGCCCGCTCCACCGGTCCGTACTCGCTGGTCACCCAGCAGCCGCTCGGTGGTAAGGCCCAGTTCGGTGGACAGCGGCTTGGGGAGATGGAGGTCTGGGCCCTCGAGGCGTATGGCGCTGCCAATACGCTGCAGGAGCTGCTCACTATCAAGAGTGATGATATGAACGGTAGGGTGAAGATCTATGAGAGCATCGTCAAGGGCGAGCCTGCAACTACTGCAGGGATGCCGGAGGCATTCAACGTGCTGGTCCAGGAGATCCGTGGATTGGCCCTTGATATGTCGGTCTACGACTCCGATGGTCGTCAGTTGCCTTTGACTGAGCGAGATGAAGAGCTGATCTCCAAGATCGGTAAGGGCTCGCTCAACTAAGCAGGAGATATATTGATGAAGGAAATTCAAGATTTCGATAGCATCATGATTAAGCTGGCTTCGCCGGAGCAGATCAAGGGTTGGTCGTACGGGGAGGTTAAGAAACCTGAGACGATCAACTACCGCACCCTGCGTCCCGAGCGCGACGGACTCTTCTGCGAGAGAATCTTCGGCACGACCAAAGAGTGGGAGTGCTACTGCGGAAAGTTCAAGTCAATCCGATACAAGGGTGTAATCTGTGACCGTTGTGGCGTCGAGGTGACCAACACCAAGGTACGCCGTGAGCGGATGGGTCACATCCAGCTTGCCGCCCCGGTAAGCCATATTTGGTACTACCGTTCGGTACCCAGCCGCATGAGCATGCTGCTGGATATCACGCGTAATGCACTACAATCGATTCTTTATTATGAGAAGTACGTGGTCATCAACACCGGCGATACCTCCCTCAAGCCCAAGCAACTGCTTACTGAGGAGGAGTATTGGCAGGCCCGTGACCAATACGGTGACTCTTTTGAGGCCGGAATGGGAGCTGAAGCAGTCCATAAGCTTTTGCTGAACCTCGACCTGGAGGAGCTGAGCCGCGATCTTCGCGACCAGATGCGCCTCAAAGGTGAGAAGAGCGACAAGCGCCTGCTCAAACGCATCGAGGTCTGTGAGAACTTCCGCGACAGTGGCAACCGCCCTGAGTGGATGATCCTTACGGTAATCCCGGTAATTCCCCCCGACCTCAGGCCGATGGTCCAGCTCGATGGTGGACGATTTGCCACCAGCGACCTCAACGACCTCTATAGGCGGGTCATCAACCGAAACAACCGTCTTGACCGCCTGGTCAAGCTGCACGCCCCCGACATCATCATCCGCAACGAGAAGCGGATGCTGCAGGAGGCCGTTGACGCCCTCTTTGATAACTCCAAGCGCAAGCGCGTAGTAAAGGGTGCGAGCAACCGCCCGCTGAAGAGCCTCTCTGACATGCTCAAGGGTAAGCAGGGACGCTTTAGGCAGAACCTCTTGGGTAAGCGTGTTGACTACTCCGGTCGTTCGGTAATCGTAGTTGGTCCGGAGCTGAGGATGCACCAGTGTGGTCTTCCCTCGAAGATGGCCCTGGAACTCTACAAGCCCTTCATTATGAAGAAACTGGTCCAGGACGGGGTGGTCTACAACATCAAGAAAGCAAAGAGCCTGGTTGAAGAAGAGACCGATGCCGTCTGGGCAATCCTCGATGAGGTGGTCAAGGAGCACCCGGTGCTGCTCAACCGAGCCCCGACGCTTCACCGCCTGGGCATCCAGGCCTTTGACCCGGTACTCGTCGACGGTAAGGCTATCAAGCTGCACCCGCTGGTCTGTCACGCCTATAACGCAGACTTTGACGGTGACCAGATGGCCGTGCACGTACCGCTGACCCACGCAGCCCAGCTTGAGTGCTGGACGCTGATGCTCAGTGTGACCAACCTGCTCGACCCGGCAAACGGTAAGCCGATTGTCTATCCGAGCCAGGACATGGTATTGGGAATCAACTACCTGACCCGCGACCTTCCAGGGGCTGCAGGGGAGGGCAAGTACTACGACAACATCGGCGAACTTGAGTCAGCCATCGACAGTGGCCTGCTCAGCTACAACGCCGTGATCCGCTATCGCCTCAGCGATGGTACGAAGGTGCAGACGACCCCCGGTCGAGTGCTCTTCAACGCAGCGCTGCCTGAGGACGTCCCGTTCCAGAACGCAACGCTCGGTGATAAGGAGCTCAAAGCCCTCATCGGTGATACGCTGAAGGCCAACAAGAACTCGATCGCCGTCGATATGCTCGACTCGATTAAGGACATCGGCTACAAGTACGCTACCCTCTTTGGGGCGACCATTGGCCTCTCCGATATGATCGTGCCCGCCGCCAAGACCCAACTGGTTGAAAAGGCCAATATGGAGCAGCAGCGGATCCTCGAGCAGTACCGTCAGGGTCATATCACCCAGGAGGAGCGCTACAACCGCGTCATCGAGGTCTGGACCCAGACCAACGACAAGCTCACCGATGAGCTGATGGGCGAGCTGAAAGAGAGCCAGAATGGCTTCAACCCGCTCTTCATGATGGCCGATAGTGGTGCTCGTGGATCGAAGACCCAGATCAGACAGCTCGGTGGTATGCGCGGTCTGATGGCCAAGCCCTCCGGCGACGTCATCGAGTTCCCCATTAAGTCGAACTTTAAGGAAGGTCTTTCGATCATCGAGTTCTTCATCTCGACCAACGGAGCCCGTAAGGGTCTCTCCGATACCGCCCTGAAGACCGCCGAGGCCGGTTACCTTACCCGCCGCTTGGTCGACATCAGTCAGGACGTGGTCGTCAATGAGGATGACTGTCACACGATCAACGGCATCGTGCGCGGTCCGCTGCGTGACGGTGATGAGATCGTCGAGCCGCTCAGCGAGCGCATTGTTGGGCGCGCCCCGGTCGAGGATGTGTTGCATCCCTTCAGCCGCGAGGTCCTCGCAGAGGCCAACGTGGAGATCGATGAGGCAACTGCTCTGAAGATCGAGGAGGCAGGCATCGAGGAGCTCTTGCTGCGCACCGTCCTCACCTGTGAGGCAAAGCATGGCGTCTGCCGCAAGTGCTATGGACGCAACCTTGCTACCAACCGCCCAGTCGTTATCGGTGAGGCAGTGGGTATCATCGCAGCACAGTCCATTGGTCAGCCGGGTACCCAGCTGACGATGCGTACCTTTCACGTCGGAGGAACTGCATCGACCAGCGCTGAGGAGAACCGCCTCAGTTACCACTATCCCACCCTCATTGGCTCCATTACCGGTAGCCGTGTTGAGCGTGAGGATGATGGAGTGAGTGTCTTCACCCGTAAAGGCCATATCGAATACTTCCGCGTCAACGCTGCCATCGACAAGAAGAGCTGGGATAAACTGCTCGTCGAAGATGGGGCGATTGTTGCCAAGGGAGCTCCCCTCTACCAGAAGGGTAAGAAGGAAGTTGCCAGCAGCGAGAACGGCGTGGTGCGGATTGTCAATGACAGACTCTACTTGGTCGGCCATGGGGCAACCCAGGTGGTCAAGACCGGTAGTGAACTGCACGTACAGACCGGCCAGTATGTTGAGGCAAAGGAAGCCATTGTAACCTTTGACCCCTTCAGTGAGCCGATCGTCGCCGAGGAAGATGGCTGGGCCGCCTTCGTTGATATCAAGCTGGGGACAACCCTCATCGAAGAGGTCAACGAGGAGACCGGCAACATCGAGAAGAAGATCACCGAGCACAGCCTTGAGGCGCTTCAGCCGCGCATTGAGGTCACCAGTGAGAAGGGTGGCAAGGGCGATACCCTCGCTGTCTACCTCCTGCCCGGTGGCTCATACCTGCAGGTAGTCGACAACGCAGAGGTCAAGAAGGGCATGGTCCTGGCCAAGCTGCTCAAGGAGTCGATCAAGACCAAGGATATCACCGGAGGTCTGCCACGTGTTGGCGAGCTCTTCGAAGCCCGTCGCCCCCGCAACGCCGCAGTGCTCGCCCAGGTCAGTGGCCTGGTCAGCTTCGCCGGCATCGTCAAGGGCAAGCGGACTATCGTGGTCACCGACCCCTATGGCAAGCAGTACAAGCACATGGTCTCCATGGGTAAGAACCTCTTGGTCCGCGACGGAGACGCCGTTGAGGCTGCCGAGCCGCTGTGTGATGGTTCGATCGACCCGCACGATATCCTCGACATCCTAGGAGAGAATGCACTGCAGTCCTTCCTCGTCGATGAGGTGCAGGAGGTCTACCGCATGCAGGGTGTGCAGATCAACGACAAGCACCTGGGTGTCATTGTCCGTCAGATGCTGCGCAAGGTTGAGATCGTCCACGTCGGCGATACGAACCTCATCCATGGTCAGCAGGTCGATAAGTACCGATTCTTCGAGGAGAATGATCGGGTAATCACCGAGGGTGGTGAGCCGGCAGTAGCCAGGCCACTGCTTCTGGGTATCACCCGCGCATCGCTCTCCATCGACAGTTTCATCAGTGCGGCAAGCTTCCAGGAGACCACCAAGGTCTTGACAAATGCAGCCATTGCTGGTAGTAAAGATGAGTTGCGCGGTCTGAAAGAGAACGTCATCATTGGCCATCTCATCCCCGCAGGGACTGGGATGCGCAAGTATCGTGACATCAAGCTCAAGGACGAGGAGCTCTTGGCATTGCAGCAGAAAGTTGATGCAGTCAAGGAGCGCCGACGCCAGGAGATGGATGAGGATGACTTGGACTACGACGACGATATTGAGATAAGATCCGTAGGTGATGCGGACGCTGACGACGATGAAGATTGATGTCAGCTCGTGTCCATGCTGGGTACGGATTGAGAAATAGACGTGCCGCGGTAAGGCGGCACAGATCCCTGTCATGTGAGAGGCGGAGGATCAACGAAATAAAAGGGAGTGTATCGAATAGATGCCTACTATTAATCAGCTGATCAGAAAGGGTCGCAAGCAGATTGTCCACAAGACCAAGAGCCCGGCCCTTGATGGATGCCCGCAGAAGCGTGGTGTCTGCACCAGGGTGATGACCGTCACCCCTAAGAAGCCTAACTCCGCCCTGCGGAAGGTCGCCCGTGTGCGCCTTTCCAATGGTATTGAGGTCACCGCCTACATCCCCGGTATCGGGCACAACCTGCAGGAGCACTCAGTTGTCTTGCTTCGTGGTGGTAGGGTGAAAGACCTTCCCGGCGTACGCTACCACATTGTTCGTGGCGCCAAGGATACCCTCGGTGTTGCCGATCGTAAGAGAAGCCGTTCCAAGTACGGTGCCAAGCGGCCCAAGGCTTGATGGTACAGGAGTAGCATATGTCAAGAAGAGCCAGTGCCCCCGTCAGGGAAGTGTTGCCCGATCCCCGCTATGGAAGTACCGTCGTCGAGAAGTTCATCTGCCGCATGATGGTCGATGGAAAGAAGTCTATCTCCACCCGCATCATGTATGAGGCGATGGAGGAGGCCAGCAAGAAGGCCGGAGAGACTCCCATCGATGTCTTCACCAAGGCTTTGGAGAACGTCAAGCCGGTTGTTGAGGTTAAGAGCCGCCGCGTCGGTGGAGCTACCTATCAGGTGCCCGTCGAAGTGCGCGACAGCCGCCGCGAAGCGCTTGCCATGCGATGGATCATCGCTGCCGCTCGTGCCCGCAACGGTCGTTCAATGGCTGAGAAGCTCGGTGCAGAGCTCCTCGATGCCTTCCAGAACACCGGTGCTGCCTTCAAGAAGAAGGAAGACACCCACCGCATGGCCGAGGCCAACAAGGCCTTCAGCCACTTCCGCTGGTAGGAACATAGAGAGCCGGCTTTTATAAGCCGGCAATTTAATGCACGACTATAAAGCATTTTGCTTGACATAAAAAATGCTTTCTAATATAGTGCATAAGGTGCGCCCTAGGCATGTCCTTTGGTGTGCATAAGAGCCAAACCGATTATTGCATGGCAATGATAAGGTGGTTTCAGTGAACGAGAAGTTTTTTTGAACTTTTACTATGTCGTCAGGATGGGTCCTCCATGCTTGCCGACCTCTGGAATCCTCTTAGAAATTGTTTCCTGTAATTAGTTTGTCTCAACTGTGAAAGGTAAAGGCTTTGGGCCTTTATGAGCACATATTAATTTTTTTTGTGACTGCATAGGGAATGTCACAAGGAGGAAATGATGGCAAAAGAGAAGTTTCAGAGGACGAAGCCACACGTAAACGTAGGCACCATCGGTCACGTTGACCATGGCAAGACTACCCTCACCGCTGCTATTACTATGCACAGTGCCAAGCTGTTCGGTGACAAGGCCCTTGCCTATGATTCGATTGACAACGCCCCTGAGGAAAAAGAGCGCGGAATCACGATCAATACCCGCCACGTCGAGTATCAGACCGAAAACCGCCACTACGCTCACGTTGACTGCCCGGGCCACGCTGACTACATCAAGAACATGATTACCGGTGCTGCCCAGATGGACGGTGCCATCATCGTTGTTGCTGCAACTGACGGCGCCATGGCACAGACCAAGGAGCACATCCTGCTCGCTCGCCAGGTTGGCGTCCCCACCCTGATCGTCTTCATCAACAAGTGCGACCAGGTTGACGACCCCGAGCTCATCGACCTCGTTGAGGAAGAGATGCGCGACCTGCTTCGTGAGAACGGATTCGACGGCGACAACGTTCCTGTTATCCGCGGTAGTGCCTACGAGGCAATGACCGAGCCTGACAACCCCGAGAAGACCAAGGCCATTGACGAGCTGCTCGCTGCAATGGACAGCTACATTCCGCTTCCGGAGCGTCTGGTTGACCTGCCGTTCCTCATGCCGATTGAAGACGTCTTCTCCATCAGCGGACGTGGTACTGTTGTTACCGGTCGTATCGAGCGTGGTATTGTCAAGGTGAACGATCCTGCATCGATCATTGGTATCCGTGAGACCCGTGACACCGTCGTCACCGGCGTTGAGATGTTCAACAAGCTGCTTGACGAAGGTCAGGCTGGTGATAACATTGGCGCACTCTTGCGCGGTGTTGATAAGAACGAGGTTGTTCGTGGTCAGGTCCTGGCAAAGCCCAAGTCCATCAACCCGCACTCCAAGTTCAAGGGTACCGTCTACGTGCTGAGCAAGGACGAGGGTGGCCGACACAGCCCCTTCTTCAGCGGCTACCGCCCCCAGTTCTACTTCCGCACAACCGACATCACCGGCACCGTCAATCTGCCTGAAGACAAGCAGATGGTCCTGCCTGGGGATCACACCGACATCGACGTTGAGCTGATCAACCCGATCGCCATGGACAAGGGTCTTCGCTTCGCCATCCGTGAGGGTGGACGCACCGTAGCCTCTGGCCAGGTCACCGAGATCGTCGGCTAACCCATACGGAATGTCTTGCCACTGCAATAGTGCGGTGGCAAGGCCTGTTTTTTGGAGGAATAATGGCTAAGGATAGAATTCGAGTACGGCTGAGAGGATTTGATATTGACCTAGTTGAGCAAAGCTCAAAGGCCATCGTAGAGACTGTTGTCAGGGCCGGCGCTACGGTCAGTGGACCTGTTCCCCTGCCGACTCGCATCAATAAATACACTGTCTTAAGATCGCCCTTTGTCAATAAGACGTCTCGCGAGCAGTTCGAGATGAGAACCCACAAACGGTTAATTGACATTTTGGATCCCGCATCAAAGGTTATGGATGCCCTCATGAAGCTTGAGCTCCCTGCTGGTGTGGATGTAGAGATTGAACAGTAAGTAGAGTTGAGGTAAGAGATGTTAGGGCTTATCGGCAAAAAAATAGGTATGACGCAGGTGTTTGACGCCGAAGGCAGGCTTACACCCGTAACCGTCATCAAAATAGAGGGCAATGTTGTTGTCGCCGATCGGACTGAGGAGAAGAATGGATATAACGCCGTTGTCCTCGGATCGATTGACAAGAAGAAGAGTACGACCACCAAGCCATATGCAGGCCAGTTCAAGGATGTATGTGAGCCAAAGCAGTACCTGACCGAAATCAGGGACTTCAGCTATGACGCCAAGGTCGGCGATGTGCTGGGTGTGGATATATTCAAGGATATCACCTTTGTTGATGTCACCGGGACCTCGAAAGGAAAGGGATTCCAGGGCGTTGTGAAGCGATACGGCTTCGGTGGCGGTCGCGCCAGCCATGGATCGAAGTTCCATAGGGGCATTGGTGGCACCGGACAGAGCGCTTCCCCCTCGAAGACGTTCAAGGGCCGCCGCATGGCCGGTCACATGGGAAATGAGAGGACGACGATCCAGAACTTGAAGGTCGTCCGCGTCGATGAAGAATTGCAGGTCCTTATGGTCAAGGGCGCCATCCCTGGCCCCTCACACAGCGTCGTCATCGTCAAGAAAGCGATCAAGAAGTAGGGGCAGTGGTATGAAAACGAAAGTATTTTCCATCGACGGCAGCCAGAGCAAGAAGACCATTGAGTTGAATGACGAAGTCTTCAACCGCGAGGTCAGCGAAGGCACCATCTACTATGCCGTGAATAATGAGCTTGCAAACCGACGTGTCGGCACTGCAAGCACCAAGACCCGCTCAGAGGTCAAGTTCTCCAACGCCAAGCCATATCGGCAGAAGGGAACCGGTAACGCACGTGCCGGTGACCGCAAGAGCCCGATTTGGGTTGGTGGAGGGACGATCTTCGGACCCAAGCCGCGGGATTACAGCTATGTGCTTCCCAAGAAGATGAAGCGCCTTGCCATGAAGAGCCTGCTCAGCAAGGGTGTGCAGGATGAGCGACTGGTAGTCGTTGAGGACTTCACCATCGAAAGTGGCAAGACTAAGGAACTGAACCAGATTCTGAAGAACTTCGTCAGCGATGAGAGCAGGACCGTCCTGATTCTCGGCGATGATGATACAATGACCCGGCGTGCAGCACGGAACATTCCGTACTTGCGCGTGCTCTCCTACAACCGACTCTCCGCAAAGGAGCTTTTGTACGGACGTAAGCTGTTGGTCCTTGAGAGTGCTGCCAAAGGTCTGAATGAGTTCTATGGCGACAAGCAAGGGGATCAGAAATGAGAGCAGACCAGATTATTATTGAACCCATTTTGAGTGAAAAAACTAACCTCGCCCGTGAGGGAGAGGTGAAGAAGTACACGTTCAAGGTCCGCATGGACAGCAACAAATTCCAGATCAAGAATGCTCTGAAAGAGCTCTTCAATGTTGAAGTTGTTGCCTGCAACGTGATGATCGTAAAGGGCAAGCCTAAGTACTCCCGTTCACGCGGGGGCTCGATCCTCGGTACCACCGGCGATTGGAAAAAGGCTGTCGTGACTCTGGCCAAGGGTGACTCAATCCAGGCCATTGAAGGTGTATAAGGAGAGATTGGAACATGGCTTTAAAAACGTATAAACCCAATACTCCCGGTCTAAGACAGCGCACAACCCTTGACTTTAGCGTGCTGACCACCTCCAAGCCTGAGAAGTCCTTGACCAAGGGCCTCTCCAAAAAGGCTGGTCGTTCCCATGGCCGCATTAGTGTCAGGCGTCGTGGTGGTGGGCATAAGCGTGCCTACCGTATCATTGACTTCCGCCGGGACAAGTATGGCGTCCCCGCTACCGTCAAGACGATTGAGTATGACCCCAACCGCACGGTGAACATCGCGCTGCTCTTCTACGCCGACGGCGAGAAGCGCTACATGATTGCCCCCAGGGGTTTGACCGTTGGTACCAAGGTAGTCAGCGGACCCGATGCTCCGATTGAAGTTGGTAACGCCCTTCCGTTGAAGAACATCCCCCTTGGTGTGATGGTGCACAACATTGAGCTTACCCTCGGCCGTGGTGGACAGCTCGTCCGCGCTGCAGGCCTCGGTGCGACGTTGGTCGCCAAGGAAGGCTCCTATGTTACCCTTCGCCTGCCAAGCGGTGAGATGCGCATGATCTTCGGTGAGTGCTATGCCACCATCGGACAGCTCGGTAACGAGGATCACATGAACGTCAACCGCGGTAAGGCCGGTACCACCCGCCACCTGGGCAGAAGGCCCAAGGTCAGGGGTGTCGCCATGAACCCGATCGATCACCCGCACGGTGGTGGTGAAGGTAAGACCGCAGGTGGTCGTCACCCGGTAACCCCGTGGGGCAAGCCGACCAAGGGTGCCAAGACCCGTTCGAAGAAGAAGCCCTCGAATGCGTTCATCGTGAAGAAGCGGAAGTAGGAGTAGAAAGTGGCTAGATCAATTAAGAAAGGACCTTTTATCGAGCGCAAACTCTATAAGAGGGTACAGGAAGCACTGAAGACAAATCAGAAGCAGATGATCAAGACGTATTCAAGAGCTTCTACGATCATCCCTGAAATGGTTGGATTCACCATTTCCGTCTATAACGGAAAGACCTGGATCCCGGTATTTGTGACGGAGAACCTGGTAGGGCACAAGCTCGGCGAGTTTGCCCCCACCCGGATGTTCCGCGGGCATGCGTCCGATAAGAAGGCTGGTAGATAATGGAAGAGAAAAAAGGTTACCGGGCAACAGCCAAGTATCTGATGATCTCCCCCACCAAGGTTCGCCCTGTCGCCAACCTGGTGCGGAACAAATCCTATGAAGATGCAGTGGCCATCCTTGAGGCAATGCCTCAGAAGGGCTCCCGTCTGATTCTTAAGGTACTGGAGTCGGCAGCTGCCAATGCGATGAATTTGAACAAGCGAATCGATGAAGAGAACCTTGTCATCACCGAACTGCAGGTCAATGAGGGTCCCAGGCTCAAGCGAGTCTGGCCAAGATCCCACGGCCGACGCGATATCCTGCTCAAGCGGATGTCACACATTACCGTCGTTGTTGACGAGAAAGCGAGCGTGAGGAAGTAAATGGGACAGAAAGTAAATCCGATTGGACTCCGTCTTGGAGTCAACAAAACCTGGAAGTCCAAGTGGTATGTGAACCCCCGGGAGTACGCAGATACCCTACATGAGGACCTGAAGCTTCGCAAAGCACTCGTCGAGAGTCCGGAGGTCCAGGGTGCTGAGATCTCTGACGTTGAGATTATTCGCAAGCCTAAGAGGGTGACGATTGTCATCACCACCAGCAGGCCTGGCATCATCATCGGAAGCAAGGGTGCCAACGTCGAGAAACTCGGTGTTAGGCTGCAGAAGCTCTCCAATGAGAAGATCCAGATCAAGATCAAGGAGATCAAGAAGCCTGAGGCTGACGCCCAGCTGATCGCCATGAACGTCGCCCGCCAGCTCTCTGGCCGCGGTTCGTTCCGCAGAGCGATGAAGATGGCTGTCTCCAAGGCAATGCAAAGTGGTGCCCAGGGCGTGAAGATTCGCCTCAGTGGCCGCATCGGCGGTGCAGAGATTGCCCGTTCGGAGTGGATGAAAGAGGGAAGGATTCCCTTGCATACCCTGCGCAGTGATATCGACTACGGTTTCACCACCGCCCACACCACCTTCGGTGCTATCGGAGTAAAGGTTTGGGTCTTCAACGGTGAGATCTATGATCGCCAAGTGAAGGATGATGCCGGCGGACTTGTCCGTAGGCCTGCCCATCGCGATGGCGCCGAGGCAAGGAGTTAACAGGCCATGCTTAGTCCTAAGAGAATTAAATATCGTAAGCAGCAGCGCAATGTCCCCAAAGGGACCGCGCAGCGTGGTAACACCATCGCCTTTGGTGAATACGCTCTTCTGGCCCTCCAGCCGAAGTGGATCACCAACCGCCAGATCGAGGCAGCTCGTGTCGCGATGACCCGCCACATTAAGCGTGGTGGTAAGGTATGGATTCGGATCTTCCCTGATAAGCCGTACACCAAGAAGCCAGCCGAAACCCGTCAGGGTGGTGGTAAGGGCTCTCCTGAGGGATGGGTGGCCGTCGTGAAGGAAGGAACCGTCATGTTCGAGATGGGCGGAGTCAGCGAAGAGTTGGCGCGTGAAGCATTGGCTCTTGCCGGCAGCAAGCTGCCGATCAAGACGAAATTCGTCGCCAGAAGGGAAGTGGAGTAAGATTATGAAAAACTCATATAAAGATATGACCCTTGACGAGCTGATGGCACTGAAAGAGAAGTTGCACAGGGAGTACTTTGACCTGCGGATGGGCAGAGTCCTCGGACACGTGGAGAACCCTCTTGCCGTTCGGACCATCAGGCGCAACATTGCCCGTGTGAACACCCGTATCCGCGAGTTTGAGCTGGGTATCCACCAGGCTGCAAAGTAAGGGAGAGCGAATCAGATGGAATCCAAGAGCAAAAGCAATAAGAAAGTTTTTGTCGGCCAGGTGGTCAGTGACAAGATGGACAAGACGATTGTCGTGGCCATCAACAGCAGACGACTGCATCCCCTGTATAAGAAGTATGTGACCCACACCAAGAAGGTGAAGGCACACGATGAGAGAAATGAGGCTGCCATCGGCGATACCGTCCGGGTGGTTGAGTGCCGTCCGCTCAGCAAGGACAAGTGCTGGCGTCTCACCCAGATTATTGAGCGCGCACGCTGATTTAGGAGACAGACGTTATGGTACAGATGCAGTCATATTTGAATGTTGCGGACAACAGTGGGGCCAAGCGGGTGCAGTGCATCAAGGTGCTCGGTGGTACCCATCGCTACAGCGCCGGCGTCGGAGATGTTATCGTCGTCGCCGTGAAGAACGTCCTGCCGCATGGCACCATCAAGAAGGGTGATATCATGCGTGCGGTGATTGTCCGGACGAAGAAGGAATACCGACGACCTGACGGTACCTATATCAGGTTCGATGATAACGCGTGCGTCATCATCGATGCCAACAATAACCCACGCGGGAAGCGAATCTTTGGTCCAGTAGCCCGAGAGCTCCGAGACAAGTACATGAAGATCGTCTCACTCGCACCGGAAGTGTTGTAGGAGTTGCAGTAATGAAACTGAAGAAGAACGACACAGTCGTAATCATTGCAGGCAAGGACAAAGGCAAGAGCGGGAAGATCGTCAAGATCGACCACAAGAAAGAGCGTGCCATTGTCCAAGGTGCAAACATGGTCAAAAAGTCCATGAAGAAGACCAGTCAGCAGGACAGGGGTGGAATCGTTGAGATTGAGGCTCCGATCCATGTGAGCAATCTCATGTATCTCACCAGCAAGGGTGAGGCAAGCAGACTCGGCTACAAGTTCGATGAGAACGGTAAGAAGGTCCGCTACGCCAAGAAGACCGGGGAAGTTATCTAATGGAAAAATTCGTACCTAACCTTAAGCAGAAATACCAGGATGATGTAGCCCCTGCTCTCATGAAGGAGATGGGGTTCAAGAGTGCGATGGAGATCCCCGCCCTCGAGAAGATCGTTGTCAGCGTCGGTGTCGGTGACGCCATCGCAAACAAGAAGTTGCTCGACTCAGCCGTCAAGGAGCTTGAGCAGATCACCGGTCAGCATGTAGTGAAGACCAAGGCCCGCAAGTCCATTGCAAACTTCAAGGTCCGTGAGGGCTACGAGATTGGCGCCATGGTCACCCTTCGGGGCGACAACATGTGGTACTTCCTCGAGCGGTTGATCAGCATTGCCCTTCCCCGGGTCAAGGACTTCAGGGGGGTCAAGCCCAACGCATTTGACGGAAGGGGCAACTATTCACTCGGTATCACCGAGCAGATCATTTTCCCCGAGATCGACTTTGACAAGATCGAGCGTGTCAGCGGCCTGAACGTCGCCATTGTGACAACCGCTCGCAGCGATGAAGAAGGCTTTGCCCTGCTCGAGAAGCTTGGCATGCCCTTCGCCAAATAAGGGTGGTTGTATGGCAAAGAAATCAATGATAGTTAAAGCCAATAGGGAACCCAAGTTCAGTACCAGGCGTGTGAACCGCTGCCGGGTCTGTGGACGCCCAAGAGGCTATATGCGCAAGTTCGATATGTGCAGGATCTGCTTCCGCAAGTTGGCAAGTGAAGGCCAGATTCCTGGTGTTACCAAATCAAGTTGGTAGGAGAGAAACATGGCTGTAAGTGATCCAGTTGCTGATATGCTGACTAAAATCAGGAATGCCAGTAGAGCTAGGCATGAGAAAGTAGATGTTTCCACCTCGAAGATGAAACTTCAGATTGTCAAAATCCTGAAGAACGAGGGATTCATCAAGAATTTCAAGAAAGTCACCAAGGATGGTATTCCCCATATCCGTATTTTCTTGAAGTACGACGAGAACCAGAGCCCGGTGTTGCATGACCTGCAGCGCATCTCTACCCCTGGGCGGAGAGTGTACACCGGCTATCGTGATATGCCCCGCATCTTCAACGGGCATGGCGTTGTGGTGGTCAGTACCTCCGCCGGTGTCATCACCGGTAAGAAAGCCACCGAGAGCAAGGTTGGCGGCGAGCTGATCTGCTCAATTTGGTAAGGTGGTGTAGAATGTCCAGAATTGGAAAAATGCCAATCACAGTACCTGCGGGGGTGAAGGTCGCCGTAAAGGATGGCCTGATCCATGTCGAGGGCCCCAAGGGCAAGCTTAACTGCAAGACCCTTGAGGAGATTGCCCTCAAGGTTGGAAAAGAAGAGATCAACGTCGAAGTAACGACTGAGAGCAAGCAAGCGTACGCCTACCAGGGCCTTTACCGCCAGCTGGTGAACAACATGGTGGTGGGAGTCTCCAAGGGATACTCCAAGACCCTGATCATCAATGGCGTTGGCTTCCGTGCAGACCTCAAAGGTGATGTACTGAGCCTCAACCTTGGCTTCGCTCAGCCGATCGATGTGATGGTTCCCCAGGGAATCACCATTACCGTCGAGACACCGACCAAGATCACCCTCAGTGGCATCGACAAGCAACTTGTCGGTCAGACCGCTGCAGAGATCAGGTCGCTGCGTAAGCCTGAGCCGTACAAGGGCAAGGGCATCCGCTATGAGGATGAAGTCATTCGTCGCAAGGCCGGAAAGACCGCTGCGGGAAGGGGCTAAGGGTAGGTAAGAGATGAGTAGAGTAATTGCTAAGAACAAACGACTTGCCCGACGCAAGTTCCATATCCGCAAATCCATCTTCGGCACTGCAGAGCGCCCGAGGATGACCGTCTATCGCAGCAACTCCCACATGTACGTGCAGGTTGTCGACGACAACGCAGGTCATACCCTGGTGAGTGCCAGCACGATGGAAGGGGAACTGAAGGGCTTGAAGAACACGGTCGCCGATGCACAGAAGCTCGGAGAGGCTGTAGGCAAGAAAATGCTTGAGAAGAAGATTGACACCTGTGTCTTTGACCGCAATGGCCGCTTGTTCCACGGAGTCGTCAAAGGCATCGCCGACGGGGCCCGCAAGGCCGGTGTCAAGTTCTAGGGGGAGAGTGTGGATAAACCGAGAGAAAGAGATAGAAACCGCGACCGTGACCGAGACAGAAACGACGGCTACGTCGAGAAGCTGATCAAGCTCAACCGTGTTGCCAAGGTCGTCAAGGGTGGACGAAGGTTCTCATTCAGCGCACTGGTTGTCGTAGGCGATCAGAACGGCAAAGTTGGATACGGCTTTGGTAAGGCCAATGACGTCTCCGAGGCAATCCGCAAGGCCGTTGAGCGTGCCAAGGCAGACATGATCGTCGTGCCGATGAAGCGGAGCACCATCCCCCATGAGATCATCGGCAAATACAAGAGCGCCAGCGTGTTGCTCAAACCTGCAGTCCCTGGTACCGGAGTTATCGCCGGTGGGGCAGTGCGGGCCATCTGTGACGCTTGTGGAATCACCGATATTCTGACAAAAAACCTTGGCTCGAAGAATGCGATCAACATCGTAAAGGCTGCCTTCAATGGCTTTGAGACCCTCTTCGATGCAAAGGTTGTTGCAAAGAACCGGGGCAAGTCCCTGAATGAAATGTGGGGGTAAGATGATGGCAAAAGCAAAAGCTAAAAAGATCAAGATTACCCTGGTGCGCAGCGTAGCACGGACCCTTCCGGCACAGAGGCGAACCGTAAAGGCCCTCGGGCTGGGCAGGATTTCCAGCTCCGTTGTACATGAGGCATCCGATCCGATCCTCGGAATGGTCCGGGTAGTCTCTCACCTTGTGAAAGTCGAGGAGTTGTAAGATGGGTATGATTCAAGCACCCAAGGGTGCCAATAAAAAGAAAACGATCGTCGGTCGTGGAGTGGCCAAGAAGGGCCGTTCCTGCGGCAGGGGTCACGGTGGACAGGGTTCGCGCACAAGCGGCGGGGTCAGACCCGGCTTCGAGGGCGGACAGATGCCTCTCTACCGCAGACTTGCTCGCAGGGGCTTTAACAACGGTATGTTCAAGGAAGAGTACGTCGTAGTCTCCCTTGATGAGATCTCCCTGACTTTTGATGATGGGGACGTCATTACCAACGACATTCTCAAAGAGGCCGGCCTGGTCAAGGGAGTCAAAGCTCAGGGCAAGATCCTGAACAATGGCGAGCTTACCAAGAAAGTGGTTATCGACGGAGTGAAGGTGTCCGCAAGCGCAATCGAGAAGATTAAGGCTGCGGGTGGCGAAATCAGATAAGAAAGAAGGGCGGCATGGCAAACTCTTTAGTTGAGATGTATCGAATCAAGAGTCTTCGCAAGAAGATATTCATCACCCTGGGTCTGTTGATCATCACCAGAGTCGGGGCGGTGATTCCTATTCCCGGCATTGATCCTGTAGTTCTGAAGCGGTTCTTCCTCTCGCAGAGCTCGAACTCGAACATCGGCTTGACCGAATACCTGAACTTCTTCAGTGGGGGAGCGTTCTCCAACTTCTCCCTCTTTATGCTCGGAGTTATGCCCTACATCAGCACCCAGATTATCCTGCAGTTGCTGATGCTGGTCATTCCCAGCTTGAAGAAGCTTGCCCAGGACCCTTCGGGACATAAGAAGATCCAGCAGTACACTCGCTACGGAACGATTGTGGTCTGTTTGATCCAGTCGTACGTGGTGACCATCTACGCGAACTCGATCCCTGGCGTCATGACAATGAGCAAGGTTGCATTTACCTTGGTCGCAATGATGACAGTGACCACCGGTTCGATGCTGTTGGTTTGGATCGGTAACAAGATCACCGAGTGGGGTGTCGGAAACGGCATCAGCCTCTTGATCTTTGCCGGTATCGTAGCAAGATTCCCACAGGCGATGAGCGTGCTCTTCCAGTCCATCGGGGCTGGGGTGCTCAACCCCATCGTTGTGTTGGTAGTCTTCGTGATGTTCCTTGTTGTCGTTGCCCTGGTGGTATACGAAGAGCAAGGGGTACGTAAGATTCCTGTGAACTACGCCAAGCGGGTAGTTGGCCGCAAGATGTACGGGGCTCAGTCTACCTACATCCCCATCAAGGTCAACCCTTCAGGTGTTATCCCGGTAATCTTCTCCAGTGCCCTGCTCTCCTTCCCACTGCAGATCGCTACGACCTTGGGACCTGAGGTAAGGTGGCTTGCCGCCTTTGCCAACTGGTTGAATCCACAGGGTGCCCCCTATCTGATTATCTACGCCCTGTTGATCATAGCTTTTTCGTTCTTCTACACCCAAGTGTCGATGAACCCGGTCGAGATGGCCAAGCAGATCCGTGAGAACGGTGGCTCGGTCCCCGGCGTGCGCAGCGAGAAACTGGAAGAGTACCTTTCACGGGTGCTTAACCGTATCGTGCTCCCCGGCTCCCTCTTCCTGGCGTTCATTGCCTTGATCCCGACGTTGGTGCAGCGGTTCTTCCACTTCCCCTCCGCGGTGGCGATGCTCTTTGGTGGAACGTCGCTACTCATCCTGGTTGGTGTCGACCTTGATACCATGCGCCAGATTGAGGGCATCATGAAGATGCACCACTACGATGGGTTCAACATTGGCAAGAAGAAGTCCAAGCATATATAAGAATGGAGACAGGACATGAAAGTGAGAGCAAGTGTCAAACCTATTTGTGACAAATGCAAGGTAGTCAGGCGAAATGGGGTGGTCCGCATCATTTGCGAGAACCCCAAACATAAGCAGAGACAACGATGACCGGGTTCGGCGAAAGCCCTCGACTCGATAAGGGAAATTCAGGAGGCCATTGATGGCGAGAATTGCAGGTGTAGATTTGCCGAACAAGGCAGTGAAGATCGCCTTGACCTATATCTACGGAATCGGACGATACTCGGCGGTCGAAATTTGTGAGAAGACGAATATCGATCCCGATGTCAGGATCAATACCCTCTCCATCGAAGACTTGGCGGTTTTGCGCCGGGTCATTGAAGAGGAGTACAAGACCGAGGGTCGCCTCCGCACGGAGGTTGCCCTGAATATCAAGCGCCTTATGGACATTGGTTGCTACCGCGGCCTTCGTCATCGTAGGGGTCTTCCCGTCAGGGGCCAGCGGACCAAAACAAACGCTCGTACCCGCAAGGGCAGGAAGAAGACCGTTGCCGGTAAGAAGAAATAAGGAGCGCTGACTATATGGCTAAGGCAAAAGCAAAGACAAGACGACGAGTCAAGAAGACCGTATACGAAGGAAACGTCTATATCCAGGCGACCTTTAACAATACCATCGTCACCGTCACTGACCTCAATGGTAACGCGGTGTCATGGGCGAGCGCTGGCGGACTCGGGTTCCGCGGTGCGAAGAAGTCCACCCCCTATGCAGCACAGACAACGGCTGAGAAGGCCGCCAAGGCTGCCATGGATAGTGGGCTGCAGGAAGTCAACGTATTTGTCAAAGGACCGGGTGTCGGGCGTGAGAGCGCCATCAGGACACTGGGAGTGTTGGGCCTGAAGGTCCGCTCCATCCGAGACATCACCCCGATTCCGCACAACGGATGCAGACCCCGCAAGAGCCGCCGGGTTTGATGAGGAGATAGTAAATAATGGCAAGATATACTGGACCAAAGTGCAGATACTGCAGGGCAGAGAGAACCAAGTTGTACCTTAAGGGCGATCGCTGTCACTCCAGCAAGTGCCCGATGAACGACATCAAGTCCACCGGAACTCCGGGTAAGGACCCCAGGGCACGGACACGCAAGCCGACCAACTACGGCCTGCAGCTGCGTGAGAAGCAGAAGCTCAAGAGGACCTATTGCATGCTGGAGAAGCAGTTCAAGCTCTTCTTCAATGAGGCAGCAAGAATCCCCGGTAAGACCGGTGAGAACCTGATCATGCTCTTGGAGCAGCGACTGGACAACGTTGTCTACCGCCTCCACTTCGCAGCAAGCCGCAGCCAGGCTGCACAGTTGGTCAACCACGGTCACATCTTCGTCAACGGTAAGCGAGTGGATATCCCCTCATACCGTCTCAGACCAGGAGACGTTGTCTCTGTCGGTCCGAGGGGTCAGAAGATGCTGATCATCAAGGAAAATCTCAAGGAGTACACCAAGAGTGGAGTCAATCCTTGGCTCACACTCGACGTCGATGCCATGAAGGGCACCTTCGTCGCAGTACCGAGGAGAAGTGAGGTCACCGAGCTCGAGAAGATCAACGAGCAGCTGATCGTCGAGTTGTATTCCAGATAAGGAGTAACCATGGCACGTAAAAACCTTTTGAAGGGTTTCAAGATACCCAAGGGGATAACCTTTGAACACAGCGCAGTTGAGCCGAACTATGGAAGATTCATCGCCTATCCGTTTGAGAGAGGGTTTGGAACAACCATCGGCAACACGCTGAGACGGGTGTTGCTCTCTTCAATCCAAGGCTATGCGGTCACAGCAGTAAAGTTCACCTCCTTTAACGAGGATGGGGTACCCCACATGATCAGCAGCGAGTATGAACAGCTGCCGGGTGTCCGTGAGGATATCAGCGATATCATCGCTAACCTCAAGAAACTGCAGATCGAGATGCCCGAGGATACCGAAGGGACTAACCTCCTGATTGAGTGCAAGGGCCCCGGTGTCCTCACTGGTGCGAGCTTTGAGCGCGACCAAGTTGAGGTCATCAACAAAGATCTGGTCATCTTCACGATGATGGATGACGCCAACATCGAGATGGAAGTCCAGATCGACCTTGGTCGTGGCTATGTGCCCAGCGAGATCAACGAGAAGTACATCGAGGAGATCGGTACGATCCCCCTTGATGCCAACTTCAGTCCGATCGATCGTGTGCGCTACTCCATCGAGCCCACCAGGGTTGGATATCGTAGTGACTACGATAAACTGACTTTGGAGATCTACACCAACGGCACCGTCGCACCACAAAATGCACTGGCCGAGGCTGCAAAGATTGCCAAGGAGTACTTCCAGATCTTCATTAACTTCGACGAAACGTTGATCAACAACAACGACGAGGTCGATGAGGAAGAGGAGCGGGTTCGCAAGATTCTCAACACCTCTGTTGAGGAGCTGGAGCTGACCGTACGGTCCAGCAACTGCTTGAAGAATGCTAACATCCGCACCATCGGGGACCTGACCAAGAAGACCGAGGAGGAGATCGCCAAGACACGGAACTTCGGTAAGAAGAGCCTGCAGGAGATCAAGGAGAAGCTCAAGGAGTGGAACCTCAGCCTTGGTATGACTGACTACAGTGTCCTAAAGACCGCAATAGCAGTATCCGAGCACAAGGAAGAAGACAATGAAGCATAAGATTGGGTTCAATGCACTGAGCAGGACCAGCGCCCACCGCAAAGCGATGAAGCGCAACATGGTGACCTCGCTCTTCCGCTACGAGCGGATCGAGACCACCAAGGCTAAGGCTCTGGAAGTTCGCAGGATGGCAGAGAAGATGATTACCCGGGCAAAGACCGATACCGTCCATAACCGACGGCTCATTGCCCGTGATATCAACGACAAGGCTATTGCTGCAAAGCTCTTCACGGAGATCGCACCGATGTTTGCTGAGCGCAAGGGCGGGTATACCCGGATCTTGAAGACCGGCAACCGACTTGGCGACGCTGCTGAGATGGTCATCTTGGAGCTGGTTGAGAAGACCGCAGACAAGAAGGACAAGAAGGCTGCCAAGGCCAAAAAGGCTGCAAAAGCCGAATAAGGCGGGAACGGAGGAGATAAAAGCCCTCGTTAGTACCCCTTGAAACCACTGCCCGATTGGGCGAAGCCGCTGTCTTAGGACAGCGGTTTTCGTGTAATTAGGGTAGTGTCAGAGGAAAAAATGTCAGCGATAAATTTTGGACTATTTCCTATAAATCTGTACTGTGAGCCAAGTTAGCATTACTTACAAGCCTTGACAATTCTGACAGGCGTACGTATCATTGTACCAATATAATTGGGGGTGGTATATGAACAGTATACTATTTATCCTCCTTGGTTGTCTTTTTGGTATTGTCTTAGGTTGGTTAGGCCGTTGGCTGTATGCGAAATTTAAGCTTACCTCGGTTGAGCAGAAAGCAATTCGACTGAATGAGGAAGCGATAAAGGAAGCGGAAGCAAAGAGCAAAGAGCTTTTGCTTGAGACTCGAGACCTCCTGTTGAAGGAACAACAGCAGCAGGAACGAGAAGCTAGAGAGAGACGGAGTGAACTGCAAAGGGTAGAGAGAAGACTCCTTCAAAAAGAAGAGAATCTCGAAAGCAAGCAGGCCGAACTGGATGCTATCAAGAAGCAATTGGGAGATCGGGCAGATGCTCTGACCGATAAAGAAAACGAGGTTGCCGTCATTGAGGGTAGCCTGATTACAGAACTTGAGCGCATCAGCGGACTCTCCACTGAGGAGGCAAAAGGCCTCATCATGGAGAATTTGTACAATGATGCGAGGAGAGATGCCCAGCTGATGATCAATAAGATCGAGCAAGAGGCACACCTTTCCGCTGACAAAAAAGCACGTGAAATTGTGGTGACATCGATTCAGAGAATTGCCACCGAAGTCGTCAACGATATGACGATCGCTTCGGTGAGCCTTCCTGGCGATGAGATGAAAGGCAGAATCATCGGTCGCGAGGGACGAAACATCCGTACCCTTGAGACGCTCACTGGTGTCGATGTGATCATCGACGACACCCCGGAGGCAGTGGTTATCTCCTGCTTCGATCCGGTGCGCAAGGAAATTGCCCGTGTGGCTCTTGAGCGCCTCGTCCAGGATGGTCGAATCCACCCTGCACGCATCGAAGAGGTGGTGAACAAGGTCTCCAAGGAGGTCGGACGGATCATCACCGATGAAGGGGAGCGAATCATCTTCGATTTGGGAATCCACAATGTCGGACCCGAGACGATCAGGGCCCTTGGCCGGTTGCACTTTCGCACCAGCTATGGGCAGAACGTATTGGCCCACTCCAAAGAGGTGGCTATCCTCAGTGGCATGATTGCCAGTGAGATCGGGGCAAACAGTGAGCTGGCGATGCGCGCCGGTCTTTTGCACGATATCGGAAAGGGTATCGAGACAGAGAGCGATGCGAACCACGCCGAACTCGGAGCCGATTTGGCAAAGCGCCTCGGTGAAGATCCTCGAGTCGTAAACGCCATTCTCAGCCACCACAACGATGCTGATCCACAGACTATTGAGGCGGTGATCGTCCAAATCGCTGACGCGATCAGTGCAGCCCGACCGGGTGCACGGCGTGAGACGCTGGACAACTACATCAAGCGCCTTGAGTCGCTGGAACAGATTGCCGAAAGCTTTGACGGTGTGGATAAGGCCTATGCCATCCAAGCCGGACGGGAGCTGAGGATTTTGGTGAACAACGACCAGGTCAGTGACGATGGAGCGAAGGAAATTGCCAAAGGCATCGCCAAGCGTATCGAAGCTGAGCTGCGGTATCCGGGTCGGATCAAGGTGACCATCATCCGAGAGATGCGGGTCGTCGAGTACGCGAGGTAGCCGGTGGCTTATCAGAAAAACATGGTTGCCCTGCTCTTTGGTGATGTCGTGGGACAGCCGGGAAGCAGGGCACTCTTTCTTGGTCTCCACTCCTTGGTTAAGGAGTGGAAGGCCGATGTGGTTGTCGTAAATGCCGAGAATGCCGCCGCAGGCTTTGGCCTTGGGCGCGATCAAGCCCAACAGCTCTTCACCCTAGGTGTCGATGTCATCACCAGCGGAAACCATATCTGGCAACAGGATGACCTGCGGCCGATGCTCGATGGGGAGAAGCGCCTACTGAGGCCAGCCAACTACCCACCGCAGGTGGCCGGTCATGGGTCGGTAGTCATTGAGAAGCGAGGAACCAAGATAGGGGTGCTTAACCTCCAGGGCCGTCAATCGATGCCCAATATCGACTGCCCCTTCCGTATTGGAGCAGCTGAGGTGCGTAAACTTCGCAAGGAGACGCCCATTATCTTGGTCGACTTCCACGCCGAGAGCACCGAAGAGAAAGAGGCGATGGGTGTTCACCTCGACGGACAGGTCAGTGTTGTGGTGGGAACACATACCCACGTACAGACCGCCGATGAGAAGATCCTCAAAGGCGGCACTGCCTATATTACCGACCTCGGCCTGTGTGGGCCATCGGCAAGTGTCATTGGCAGTAATATTGAACTTTCCATCAAACGTCAGCTTACCCAAATGCCGATCAGAAGCCAGATCGCCGACACCCCTCCAGTTCTGCAGGGCGTTGCGGTTACCATCGATACAGCAAGCGGGAAGGCGGTGAGTATCGAGCGCTTTAGTCGAGAGTATGCCATTTGATGAGACGTGATGAGATTGGGCTCTTACAGGCCCTAAGAGAGCAATTTCCCTCCCTCAGCACCGATGAGCTGACCGCTCAGGTGGTCTGTAGGAGGGTGTGGGTCGATGACCAGGTTGTCACCGACCCCAAACAAGTAATTGCACGCTCTGCAAAGCTCGTCATCGATCAAAGCCGCCCCTATGTGTCACGGGGTGGGTATAAGCTTGAAGGTGCGCTACAGGCCTTTGGCTTGGATGTTAAGGGCTTAGTCCTCCTCGATGCTGGCTCATCGACCGGAGGCTTTACTGATTGTCTTTTAGCCCATGGTGCTCGCCTCGTCCATGCGGTGGACGTGGGATACAACCAGTTGGATTGGAAGTTACGCTCCGATGAACGGGTAGTGGTCCATGAGCGAACCAATATAATGGGTGTAGAAGAGCTGTCACCAACACCTGATGCTGCTACCTGCGATCTCTCATTTCGGTCAATCTCCGGAGCTGCCTCCCACATCCTCTCTTTGTGTAAAGAAGGGGCCTTTTTGATTGCCCTGATCAAGCCACAATTTGAGGTTCCCAAGTATACCGAAGGCTTTGATGGAGTGGTCCGCGACCCTCAATTGCTCAAAGAGGTGCTCTTGGCAGTACTCAAGGCCCTTATCGATGAGGGGGTAGGGATCAAAGATTTGATGCAAAGTCCCATCACCGGTACCAAGGGTAATACTGAGTTCTTTGCCCTACTGCATACCGGAGACGGCTTAAGTGCCCAGCAAGCCCTCAGCCGCATTACTCTCTGACGTTTCCGTCGATAAGAATCCTTACACCCTTAATCCCAGAGATTGCCAAAGCGGTCTGGGTGACCTGCAGGTCCGCTAATCTGAGGTCTATGGAATCCAAGTACTCTTTTGAGAAGTCGACAAAAAGAATTGAGGATGAGAGGGTGAGTCCTCTCAAGCGGGTTGAGGGGTGGATATAACTGATGGCTCCTTCCTCTAATGCTTCTAACGGCAATGGGGCTAAGAGTGCTTCAAAGGTGTCGTGGTTGGCACTGCCGCCGAGGCGAGCGGTGCGGTGTGAGAAGAGCTTGGGCGTACCATCGGGGAGGATAAAGGCACTTTTTATCAGTCTAGTCTGTGATGGGGCCTGTCCTGCCTCTGTTCTGTTTGCCAGCAATGTGAGCACACCGCTCTCAGTCACCGCGGCTTTGACCTTCGAAAAACCTATCAAAAGGACAGCGATGGTGAAGAGTATCCAGATCAAAAAGATCAAGAGGGACTTGGAATAATTAGGTTTTTCTGCCTTCATCACCCTCGATGGTACCAAATCAGCATGGCAGTTTCCAGCTTTACACCGTAGGCTAAACTCCGTATAGTACATTACATATGAGGATCTTCAAGGGGATAGTTGCCTCCGAGGGAATGGCGAAGGGAAAGGCGCTGGTCTTTCGGCGCGCCCAAGTGACAACTGAGAGACGACACATCCTGGCGCACCAGGTTGTAGGAGAGCTGAGGACGCTGTCGCGTGCCTTCGATGCAGCACGTGCTGCAGTTGAAGGCCATGGTGACACAGACCTTCCCTCTGAATCAAAATCAATCCTTGAAACTCACCTCTTGATGCTCGATGACCCCGAATATCGCAGCCAGATAGAAGAGTACATCAAGCAGAACCTTGTCTCAGTACAGTGGGCAATCGAAGAGATCACCGAACAGATGGCCCAATTGCTCGGCTCTTCGGCCGATGAGCTGATCAGAGAGCGAGCAGAGGATATTAGGGATGTAGCCATCCATCTCATTGAAGCGACCCACGGCAGAAGACGGACACTAGACCTCACCTTTGAAGAGGAGGTAATCCTTGTTGCCGATTCTCTGATGCCCAGCGAACTCTTTGCCCTGGATAAGAGCAAGGTGCTTGCGATCAGCCTTGACGGAGGGGGGAGGGCCAGTCACCTGGCTATCCTGGTCAGGGCGTTCAATATTCCTACAGTAATCGCTACTGACAAGGCATCGATGAGCGTCAATGATGGTGATGAGGTCATCGTCGATGGCACCAAGGGTGAGGTCTATGTGCGCCCCGACCTCAATGCTGCCCAACTGCTCGATGAACGATATGCCCGATGGCTGGAGCATGAGGCACTGCTTCGCCAGATGGTCGACCTGCCCACCGATCTGACTGACGGTAAGCACATCGATCTTCGGGCCAATATCCAAGGGGTATCGGAACTTCCCTCATTGAAGGAGAGCGGCGCCAATGGCATCGGCCTCTTTCGCAGTGAGTTCCTCTTCATGGAGAGTGCTGCCCTTCCTTCCGAAGAGGAGCAGTATCAGGCATACAAAAAGGCCCTTGAGGCAATGGCACCCAAGCCAGTGACAATCCGAACTCTCGACATCGGGGGAGACAAGGTTGTTGATGAGCTGGGCATTGATGAGAAGAACCCAATCCTTGGGTGGCGGGCAGTACGTTTTTGCCTCTCGCGCAAGGATATCTTTATCACCCAGCTACGGGCGCTGCTGCGAGCTAGCGTACATGGAAAGCTGAAGATCATGTTCCCGATGATCAGCGGGGTGGAGGAGCTCAATGGAGTTCTGCACCTTCTCGATCATGTTAAAGAGGAGTGTCGGTTGGAGGGCATTCCCTTTGATGAGGAGATTGAGATCGGTACGATGATCGAGGTCCCCTCAGCAGCCCTTACTGCTGATATCCTGGCAAAACGGGTAGATTTCTTCTCGATTGGAACCAATGACCTGATTCAGTACACTATTGCTGTTGACCGGGGAAATGAAAAGATTGCCTATCTCTACCAACCCTTCCACCCCGGAGTCCTTCGCCTCATCAAGATGGTGGTGGACATGGCCCACAAGGAAGGGATTGCTGTCTCACTCTGCGGTGAGATGGCCAGTGACCCACTCTGTTCCGTGCTGTTAGCCGGAATGGGACTGGATGAACTGAGCATGGGGGTACAAAGCCTCCTACAGATTCGAAAGATTCTACGCTCAGTGAGCTTTGAGGAAGCCCAAAGCCTCGCCCAAACGGTGTTGGCTATGGACTCATACCTCTCGATTACTACGTATATACGGGAGTGGATGTATGACCGATTCGATCATCTCACCACCTTTTGAAGAAGATGTAGCACGTCTGCCGGTAATTAGTATCATCGGCCGACCGAATGTAGGGAAATCTACCCTCTTCAACCGCCTCATTGGAAAACGGCGGGCCATCACTGACCCAACACCTGGGGTTACTCGCGATACGATAGCCGAGCGCTGGTATTTGGAGGGCCATCCGGTCACCTTAGTGGACAGTGGGGGTATCAAATATGAGCGTGAAGGCCTCGATGACCTGGTCACCGAGCGCAGTATGGGTCTTTTGGAGAAGAGTGATGCCATCATATTTTTGATGGAAGCTAATGAGATCAGCAGTGAGGACGAGGAGCTCTTGGAGGTCCTGCGACCCTACGAAGATCGCTTGGTGTTGGTGGTCAACAAGATTGATGACCCCAAGCACCATGACCTGGTCTGGGAGTTTTATGCCTTCGGCTTTCAACGCGTCTTGGGAATCTCTGCCGCCCACGGCCACGGTATCGGGGAGTTGGAGGAGATTCTGTTGGCGATGCTGGACCTCAGCCCAACTGAACACCCTGAGGAGAGGGAGCCGACGATTCGCCTTGCCATCATGGGCAAGCCCAATACTGGAAAGTCCACGTTGACCAACCTCTTGGTTGGCGATGATGTTTCGATCGTCAGTGACATCGCCGGTACTACCCGCGATGTGATTGCAGCAAGCTTTGTCTTCAAAGGTAGTGAGTACCAAGTCCTGGACACCGCTGGCATCAGACGACGTAGCAAGGTCGATGAGAACGTGGAGTACTACTCGGTGAACCGGGCGATCAAGACTATCGATGAGTGTGATGTAGTCTTGCTGGTTGTCGATGCGGTAGAAGGACTCAGCGACCAGGACAAGAAGATTGCAAGCCTCATCGTCCGGCGAGGTAAGGGTATTATCCTCGTTCTCAACAAGAGTGACCTGCTCACCGGTATTGAGAACGAGCAGGTGGCTATCAGAGATCGGGTACGCTTTCTCTTCCCCATCCTCTCCTTCGCCCCCATTGTCTTTATCAGTGCCTTAAAGGGTGTGGATATCGGTAAGATGCTCGATACGGTATGGTCGGTATGGCGACAGCTGAACAAGCGCGTCGAGACCGCCCGCCTCAACGATGCGTTGGGTGAGTGGGGAGCGGCGTATCAGCCACCGCGTGATAGCAGTGGCCACTTCAAGGTCTACTATGGCACGCAGACAAGCACAAACCCGGTGCGCTTCCTCTTCTTCGTAAACCGCCTCAAAGGGTTTCCTCAAGGGTATGTGCAGTTCTTGAAGAATAGCATCCGCCGAGACTTGGGCTTTGATTCGATTCCCATTGAGATTGACCTGCGTGAACGTAAGCGCAGCCCCTCACTCAATACACGGGGTCCCAAGCGTGCCACCGAGCCTGCAGAAAGACAGGCCCCGCCTCCCAGACCTACCGGTGGTAAGGCGACCGCTCGTCCCAAGGCGCGTAAGCCGGGTAACGTTGCTGCCCGTCAGAAAGCGCGTAAGCGGCAGGAGAAACAGCAACGCAATAGGCGCCAAAGCACTAAAAAGTGAGGATGTGATGGGATTTTTGGAACAACAGTCAATTCGTTGGCTCGCTTTGGACATTGATGGGACCCTCTACCCACCGAGGATGCTCAATGCCCGAATGGTCCGAAGCACTTTCCCATCCCCTCGGCTCGCCTTTGCTTTCAACTGGGCAAGACGCGAGTATCGGCGTGTCCAAGAGCATGTTCCAACTGACCCCCCATCCCGGGAAGGACTATTGGAAAGACAGGCAACCATGGTTGCCCAGCGCTTGGGCCAAAGCGATGTTCCTAAGATTCGAGAACGCATTGAGCGGCAGTTTTATCAAAGCTGGGCGCGCTCTTTTCTGAGCATCAAGGCGTTCTCTGATCTACGCACCACCTTGGAGACTGTCAAAGAGGCAGGTTTGAAGATTGCACTCTTCAGTGATTTTCCTATCGAGCAGAAACCTGCTACCTTGGAAATTGCTGACTTGGTTGATTTTGCGATTACCAGTGAGGAGAGCGGGTATCTGAAGCCCAGTAAGCATGCCTTTGAGCTCTTGTTACAGCACATTGATGCAGCCCCGTCGGAGATTCTCTACGTGGGCGACTCATATACGAAGGATTGCCAAGGGGCAAAGCAAGCAGGAATGCATGCGGCGCTCCTTGGGAAGCGGCCTCACAGTCAGGCCCCTGATGCCGATCTGGTTGCCGCCACATGGAAGGAGCTTGCTGCTCTGATTCTCTAATTAAAGGGGGTGGGCCATGGCCCTAGAGTTGTTACTTCCCATCGTGCTTTTTTTCATCACGTTGATGATTATCTACCTGCTTCGTGTGGAGGACCGTCGTGATCGACGCCTCGATTTGATCAAGAAGCGGATGGCTGACTTCTCAGCTGAAGTGGACCGTATCATCATGAACTTCCGCGACACAGCACAGATAACCGAGGAGCGGGTCAATACCCGAGTTGAATCCTCCAAGAATTTGGTCGTCCAGCTGGACGGTCAGCTCTCCGACCTTCAAGCCCACAGTGAGGACCTCTCAAAGCTCCAGCAAGTGCTCAACACCTACCGCGACTCCATCTCGCGCCTTGGAGCGACGACTGCCACCGTTGAGTCCCGTATCGCACAGGTCAAACGTGAGCTTGAGCGTCTGGACCGCGTTGATGAGCAAATCGTCATCTTTGAGGATAAGCTGACCCGCACCAGTGAGCAGGTGGACAATGTCCTTGCCTCCCAGCAGGACCGAATGAATGAGTTTATCCAGAATCTGGGGTCCCGATACCAAGAGTTTGCCAGCAAAACGGATGCACTGGGTCTTGAGAATAATCGAATTGTTGAGGCTACCCGCCAGTCTTTGAGAGATATCGAAGAGCGTGCCGATCTCATGGTTATCTCCCAGCAGGACAACCTGCAAAGGTTTGGTGAAGAGGCAAAGGCCATGATGCAGGCCGAAGCTGAGGCATTGACCCAGCTCTGCCAGCAGACCGATCAGACATGCTCTGATCATCTCAGATTCTTTGCCGAGCGTGCCAACACAGAGCTTGAAGTGATGGTCGATAAAGCTGTTGAGCGTACCGATGCTGCCTTTAAAAAGATGATTGAGGTAATCAACTCCTTCATGCAGGAGTTGGAAGAGGATGCTGAGCGCATTGAGGCTTTGCATGAAGTCTTGGAGCGACAGACGGATGCCAAGCTCTCTCAGTATGCTGACGAGGTGGTACAACTGAAGAATCTCAGTGCTCAAAGCGAAGAGAGCATCCGCCGTGATGACTTGAGGCGCAAAGAGCTCATTGAGGTACGCAAGCACCTCACCGAAGAGACAGTTGCCCTACGGCAGGACCTGGACCGGATGCTCGCTGACAAGCAAGAGCTACTGAAACACAACACCGCTGCAAAACACGAACGCGAAGGCCTAGAGTCCACGCTCGCTGCCCTCTCGCTGCAGCTCATCGCCCGCCAAGGGGAGTTGATTGGCTCCGATGGCATTGACCTGTCCTTCGAGCCTCCTCTCTTAGACGATGAAGCTCTCACCGAAGAGGCAGCTGCCGACCAGGAGGAGGTCTTCGCTGACGTTGAGGATCAGGCGAAGGCGGACCCTGAGAGCCCAGAGCCTTCACGAGAAGAGATCGTCTCAGCGATTGAAGAAGACATGGGCGAGCCAGAAAGCGAAGAGGAAATCCTCACTGAAGAAGCGTCTTTGGCCGATGAGCCAGACAGTGATGACGCAGAGGAGCCTGAGGTAGCTGAAGAAGATCCTGTTGAAGACTTGGACCTTGATGATGTTGAAGATGAGCTTGAGGAACCAGAGGCTGAGGAGCTTGAAGACATCGGCGAAGATCCTGAATTAGCAGGGCAAGACACCGATGATGAAGAGACAGATGCAGATGAATCTCCTGCCGAAGATCTAGAAGAGATTCTTTCTGATAGCGAAGAGGATGAGCTTGAAGGCCTGGAGACCGAAGCGTTGTTCAGCGATGATGAAGAGCCCTCATCTGATGAAGAGAAGAGATTGAAAACCGAAGTGATCGAAAAGCCTGAGCCCAGAGTCGACCAAGAGCTTGAACTTGAGCAGTTGGAAGAGGTCGAGGATGAACTCGAAGAGCTTGATAGCGAGGATCACTCTTGGGTTGAATATATCGCACAAGGGGAAGAGGAGGAAATCTCCCTCGACGACGATGAAGAATAAGAACAATACTTGACGCTCTCTTTGGGTGTGAGTATGTTATGCCTAGCCCGCAATCGGGCGCATTATTGTGAAGAAATACAAAAGATAGAAATGCTTTGCAGTGTGGAACTTACCCACTGCTTGGCTGTAAATATCCATGAATGGACAATGCTCCGATCATGGTGAGTTGAGGAAGGGAATGAGTAAAAAAGAGAAGAAGCAAGAGGTCACTGAAGCCGCTGACTTACAAGGTGAACTCTCTGAGGTGGAGAGCCTGACAGCCCAGATTGCAGAGTTGACAGAACAACTGGCCTCCTCAGAAGAGGCGTGCACTGCGATCAAGGACCAGATGTTGCGCGATCGTGCAGACCTAGAGAACTATCGCAAGCGCTTGATCAGGGACAAAGAGGATTCCATCCGCTTTGCCAATGAGAACCTGATTAAAGATCTCTTGCAGCCACTGGATGACTTTGCCCGTGCACTGGAAGCAAGCGAGTCAACCAAGGACTACACAAAGGTCCATGATGGAGTGGTGATGGTCAATGCTCAGATTTACTCCACCTTGGAGAAGAACTGGGGCCTTGAGCGAATCGAGGCAGTGGGCAAGGAGTTTGACCCCCAGGAGCATGAGGCCTACCAGGTTGTCGTAGATGAAAGTTTAGAACATGAGACGGTGCTGGAGGAGTATGTCGTTGGCTACAAGCTCCATGGCCGAGTGTTACGTCCTTCGAAGGTAAAAGTTGGTAAGCCAAACGTTTGACGATTGGCCTACGTATGAGTACCTTTGGGACGTGGGAAATATCCCACCTGAATTTGAAAGAGAGATACTTTGAAAGAGGAGAATGAATACAATGGGTAGAATCATAGGAATTGACTTGGGGACCACCAATAGCTGTGTTGCAGTAATGGAAGGAAATGACCCCGTGGTCATCACCAACAGTGAAGGGCAACGCACAACCCCCAGCATCGTTGCTTTTACCTCTAAGGGAGAGCGTCTGGTAGGCCAGCCGGCCAAAAACCAGATGGTGACCAACGCTGAGAATACGGTCTATTCGATCAAGCGTTTCATGGGTCGCAAGAAGGGCGACCTGCCCAGCGAGCTGGAGAAGATGCCATATCATGTTGTCACCGGCAACAGTGGCGAAATTCTTGTTGAAATCCGTGGTGAGAAGAACGCACCCCCTGAGATTTCAGCAGCAGTTCTGCAGAAGATGAAGAAGACAGCCGAGGACTACCTCGGTGAGACAGTCACCGAAGCGGTTATCACCGTTCCGGCATACTTTAACGACGCCCAGCGCCAAGCAACCAAGGACGCCGGACGTATTGCAGGCCTTGATGTAAAACGCATCGTCAACGAGCCGACTGCCGCAGCCTTGGCATATGGCTTGGGCAAGGATGCCACTCGAGAGGAGAAGATTGCTGTCTACGACCTCGGCGGTGGTACTTTCGATATCTCGATTCTTGAGCTCGGCGACGGAGTCTTCGAAGTAAAGTCGACCAACGGGGACACCCACCTCGGTGGTGACGACTTTGACCAGCGAGTCATCAACTGGATGGTTGATGAGTTCAAGAAGTCCAACTCCATTGACCTGTCAGCTGACAAGATGGCCCTTCAGCGTTTGCGTGAAGCCGCTGAGAAGGCAAAGATTGAGCTCTCAACTTCTAGCTCCACTGATATCAACCTGCCGTTCATCACCGCTGATGCCAGCGGACCGAAGCACCTGCAGATGAGCCTTACCCGGGCAAAGTTTGAGCAGTTGGTCGGTGATTTGATTGAGCGCTCCAAGGCACCGGTGCAGAATGCACTGCGTGATGCCGGCCTGAAGGCCAGTGAAATCGATGAGGTCATCCTCGTCGGTGGATCGACCAGGATCCCGGCTGTCCAGGCAATGGTAAAAGAGCTCTTTGGCAAGGAGCCCCACAAGGGCGTCAACCCCGATGAGGTCGTTGCCATGGGTGCTGCCATCCAGGGTGGAATCCTCGGCGGTAACGTCAAGGACGTGTTGCTGCTGGATGTGACCCCGCTCTCCCTGGGCATTGAGACCCTCGGCGGCGTTTGCACCCGCTTGATTGAGCGCAATACGACCATCCCGACTCGTAAGAGCCAGATCTTCTCCACCGCAGCTGACGGACAGACTGCCGTGAGCATCCACGTCCTGCAGGGTGAGCGAGAGATGGCCAGCCAGAACCGTACCTTGGGCAACTTCGACTTGATCGGAATCCCCGCTGCCCCCCGTGGAGTGCCACAGATCGAGGTCACCTTTGACATCGACGCCAACGGTATTGTCCACGTCTCGGCAAAGGATCTGGGAACTGGTAAGGAGCAGAAGATTCGGATCGAGAGCTCCAGTGGCCTCAGCGAAGCTGAGATCGATAAGATGGTCAAGGAAGCTGAGCTGCATGCCGAAGAGGATAAGCGAGAGCGTGCCCGTATCGATGCCCGAAACGAGGCTGATAGCTTGATCTACTCCACCGAAAAATCCTTGGGTGAGTACGGTGATAAGATCACAGCCGACGATAAGGCAAAGATTGAGAGCGCTGTGGCAGACCTCAAGAGCCTTCTGGAGAACCAGGACGCTTCTGCAGACGAGCTCAAAGCCAAGAGCGAAGTACTGCAACAGGCTGCCTACAAGCTTGCGGAGGAGGTCTATAAGGCATCCTCAGCAGAGGCTGGCGGCGCCGATGCAGCCGCTGATGCTGGCGCTGGCCCTGGGCCTTCCGCTGACCATGAAGATGGGGTGGAGGATGCTGACTTTGAGGTTGTAGACTAAGGAGTCAGTAACAGGCTACTATTTATACAGTTTTCTAGGCATGTCGGCTTCGGCCGACATGCTGTTTGAAGACCCAATTTGACCGAAGGAAGTCGCACCGTGGCGAAACGTGATTATTATGAAGTACTCGGGGTCTCAAAGACCGCGACGCTAGATGAGATAAAGAAAGCATACCGCAAGCTGGCTATTGCCAACCACCCTGACCGAAACCAAGGCGATAGTGCGGCCGAAGAGCGCTTCAAGGAAGCGACAGAGGCCTACGATGTCCTCAGTGACGAGAAGAAGCGCGGTATGTATGATCAGTTTGGCTTTGCTGGCGTCGATGGAGCCGCCGGTGGACATGACTACTCCAACGTCTATCGTGACTTCAGTGATATCTTTGGCGGTGGCGGCTTTGAGGATATCTTCTCCTCCTTCTTCGGTGGCGGTGGCCGGGGTACCTCCCGCGGCGGACAACGTGGCCCGGAGATGGGGGCATCGCTACGCTACGAGGTAGAAATCTCCTTCAAAGACGCAGTTTTTGGCACAAAGGTCGAAGTGACCTACGCCCATCAGGTGGCCTGTGATGTGTGTAGCGGATCGGGCTCTGAAGGTAGCAGTGGCACCAAGGTCTGTCCGACCTGTAACGGAAGCGGCCAAGTGCGCCGCTCAAGTGGCTTCTTTGCCATCGCCTCCACCTGTCCGACCTGTAACGGAAGCGGTCACGTCATTGAAAACCCCTGCTCCTCCTGTCACGGCAGTGGCCTCAAGCGCAAGCAGCAGAAGGTCAAGGTGACCATCCCCGCCGGTGTCGATACCGGTAGCCGCGTGGTACTCAGAGGCATGGGTGACGCAGGACCCAACGGAGGTCCCAGTGGCGACCTCTATGTGTACATCAATGTCAGGCCTCACAAGTTCTTCGTTCGTCAGGAGTATGACCTGTACTGTCAGATTCCGATCTCGATGACGCAAGCAGCCTTGGGTGGCGAAGTGCAAGTGCCGACGATCGACGGTCAATCCATTAAATTGACGGTTCCCAGTGGAGTGCAACACGGTAAGATGCTCAGGGTGCGTGGACGCGGGGTGACCAAGCTCAACTCCACTGACCGAGGTGATATGTACATCAAGCTGATGATCCAAGTCCCCAAGCGGATGAACTCCAAAACCAAGAAGTTGATGCAGGAGCTCAGTGACCTGATGGGTGAGGATACCAATCCAACCCCAATTCCCTTTACGTAAGGATTAAGATGCCATGGGTGAGAAGATAGTTGGCTTTCATGCCATAGAGGAAGGTCTAAAGAAGGCAGGGCGCTCCAGTGTACTCTACTTGGAGCGAGGAGCCGGCTCACGTGTCCAACGTATCGAACACCTCGGTCAAGCCAATGGCAAAGTTGTTATCAAGAAGGTCCCCAAAGCAGAGTTGGACCGAATTGCCCAAAGAAGTGATCACCGTGGGGCAGTCCTGGACCTCGCCTTTAGTGCAAGTGCTGCAGTCGTTGAGAAGGGCAATCGCCGAAGCGTCAAAGAGTTTATTGAAAGCCTAGATGAAGATGAGAGTGCATTGGTCTTGGTCCTCGATGAGGTCACCGATGTGCAGAACCTTGGAGCCATCCTCAGGTCAGCTGATCAATTCGCTGTCTCCTTGGTAATTCTGCCCGAGCGTCGCAGTGCTCAAATCAATCCAACCGTTGTAAAAATTTCCAGTGGGGCAGCCCACTGGGTACCTGTCTCTCGGGTAGTGAACCTCAATCGGGAGCTTGAAATCCTCAAACAGGCAGGCTTCTGGGTCTATGGAGCGGCCTTAGGAGGCGATAGCCTTCACCAAACGACCTTCTCAAAGCGAACTGTCCTGGTGATGGGCAGTGAAGGCAAAGGCATATCGCCGATGACCGAGAAGCTTTGCGATCACCTGGTCACCATTCCAACCGGCGGGCACATCGATTCGCTTAACGTCTCTGTGGCCACCGGCATCATGCTCTACGAGTACAGGCGGCAGCAGTTTTAGTGCTGCCAGCTGTCGTAGGAGAAGGGGTCGACCGCAGCACTTGTGGTAATCTCCTTCTCCGCCTCACAGTATGCGAGATACTCCTCATAAATTTGTTTGATATCCTCTCCCTCCAATTGAGGGATGACGATGCTCGCCTCGGTGAGAAAGTGTTTTTCATCCCTACCCATCTCTCTGCCTTTGACAGTATGTACATCCAAAGCGTATTCGGGAATCGTTGGAATTGTTCCGTAGGAGAACTCCTTGACGATAGTGTTCTTGATATTGTCGGAGGTTCGCTCTTTTTTTTGGCGACAGAGATAGCGAATCGCGTGGACAAAGAAGATGGGGCGATCGGGGTCGGTGTACGGAAACTCCTTACGGATTTGATTGAGGGTTTGAATGAGTTGAGGAGCCTGGGGGTCGCCAAAGCCGATATCTTCAACACTGATGGCCAATAGCCGTCGCCAAAGCTTGTCCTCGAACTGTGGGCTGGTGATGTACATCTCATAGGCAGCGTGTAGGGCGTTCTTCTCTAGGCCCCTACGAATTGATTTCTGAAGCATGGAGATGATCTCATCTCCTCTCAGTCCATTGCGTGTGGTGATGTTCGACCAGGGGTCGTACGACATGAATTCACTCATATGATTATCCTTGTATAGTATTTGGTTGCTATCCTTTGATGCCGCTGGAGGTCACTCCCTCGACAAAGAACTTTTGGGTAAAGATGAAGAGCAGAATTACCGGAATGATTGCCAGCGATGCTCCTGCCAGCTGTCCGGGGATGTTGGCCCCTCCGGTCTCTTGGAAATACTTCATCGCCGGCGTGATCAACTGGCGGCTGATGGTGTTGATGAAGAGGTAAGGGTCGAGAAAATTATTCCAGATATTGATGAACGAGAAGAGAATCGTCGTGGTGATGATCGGCCCGGAGAGCGGCAAAAATATTGAGAGGAGAATTCTCAAGGACGAACAGCCATCGATGAGGGCAGCTTCACAGAAATCGTTGGGAATCGAACGAAAGAATTCGATAATTAAGACCAAATAGAAGACCTGGGCTACTTCGGGCAGGATGATTACCCAGCTGGTATCCAGAAGACCGATACTCTTGAAGTACAAATAACGAGGGACCATGGTGGTCTCACCGGGGACCATCAAGGTGAGAAGGAGAAGCCCGATCAACAGATGCTTGAAACGAAACTCCATTCGGGCAAAGGCATAGGCCGCACTGAGAGTAACCGCCAGGCGCAAGATGATAGTAGTACTGACGGTAAAGAGGGTATTGCGATACCAGTCAAAGAAGTTTTTGTGGCCCAGTACCATAGCATAGTTCTTCAATGTTGGCCTCAGAAGGGTAAAGAAGGGCTTGTAGGCATCGCCAGGAATACGAAAGGAGATCAAGACCATCATGATGAATGGGATGATCATGAGGATTGAGAGAGCCCACATGATGATTGTAAAGAGGCGAGTTTTTGAGTTCAGTGTTGCGTTAGCCATCGCTTCCTCGCTTGATTGACCAGACTGTTCACTAAGAAGATGAAGAGAGTGAAGAGTACTCCCTCTGCAGCAGCGATGCCGAACTTCAGGTGAATGAATGCGTCGTTGTAGATTTGCAGGGACATGACTTGCGTCGCTGTTCCTGGCCCTCCTCCAGTGAGTCCTATGATGGTGGTGAAGTTCTTAAAGGAGTTGATCAAAGTAATTGTCAGAAGCGTGAAAAGGTGGGGGGCGATCAAGGGCAGGGTGACGTAACGTATCCGTTGAATTGGATTGACTCCCTCAATCTGGGCAACTTCATAAAGGTCACGAGGGACCTCCTGTAAAGCGGCCAGGATAGTAATCACATTGAAGGCTAGGGCAGCCCATGCTCCGATGACCGCCACCATAATCAACGCCAAGGATGGATCGAGGAGCCACTCAGGTCCACTTTTCCCGACCAAGCGCCAAAGGGCGTTGACCGGTCCTTTGGAGGGATTGAAAAGGTATTTGAAGACAATACCTACTGCGATGAGGTTGGTCACATAGGGCATGTAGAACATTGATCGGGCAACCTTACGTCCAACGAATTCTTTGTTGAAGAGCACTGCAAAGAGAAATCCCAGTCCCATCACCAAGGCGGTGAAGATGGTGGTGAAAACCACTGTTCGCCACAGAGAGGCAAAGGTGGTGGAGAGTGTCAGTGCCTTGTGGTAGTTTTCAAACCAGACAAAAGTATTGGAGAGGAGTTTTCTTGCGTTGTTGCGATCGAGGAAACTGATGATAAAGCCGTAAAGTAGGGGGTAGAGATTGAAGAGGGCAAAGAAGCCCATGAAAGGGAGGATGTAGAGGTAGGGAGTCAGGTTTAGACGGCGTTGGGCCAATTGTTTCATGCAAGGTCCTGTCAAAAAAACCGATTGAGGCTGCCCTTCGCACGAGGTGAAAGGCAAGCCTCCGACGGTGGTCACTGGGCGTTTTTAATCGCCTCGTTTGCTCGATTGACGATGTTGGTCACGGCGCTGTCCAGGCTCTGTAAATCCATATTGAATGCCTGCAACTCCTGCATGACGATGGTCGTGTACTCACCTGCCGCCACTCCCACGATGTCCGAATCGTGAGGAGTCAAGCCGGTTTCCAGGATGCCATAGTAGAGCTCATCGACAGTAACCTGACCATTCGAACTCTCAGCAAGAGCTCCGAAGACCTGGTTTCGCTCCTCTTCGGTGAGCGTTGCCATCGCTGGCAAGCCTCCCTCGTACTTCCATTGGTTGTTAGCCAGCCAGATGACATACTCCAGCGCCTCTTCCTTGTTTACAGCATTCTTGTTGATTGAGACGTAGGCAGGAGCCGTCAGGACAGTTTCACCGGGCATCGGAGCTACACCATAACGCCAGGTGCGCGGATAGTCGACAGGACTGTTGAGCAGGCGGGTAAACCAGTTTCCTTGAAGGAACATGGCAATATTATCGCCGGCAATTGCCCAATAATTCCACGAAGCGTTGTCAGCGGCCAACTCTTTGACAGTAGGGCTGAGCTGCTCGGCCACTGAGTAGTCGTAGTAGAACTGTGCGCCTGCCCGATGTTCAGGGGCATCAAAGTTACTCGATCCATCTACCTTGTAGAGCGGGGTGCGAGAGGTCATGCCTGGCAAGAAGAGCCAAGGCACCTCATAGTGGAGAAGGAAGCCGTAGATACCATTTTTACGGTCAGCGACCTTACGGGCGGTCTGGACAAACTCATCCCAGGTCCACTGGCCACTGGGGTAGGGTACGCCAGCTCGGTCGAAGAGATCTTTGTTGAAGAAGGTACACCAAACCTCCAGCTTGAATGGCAAGCCGACAAAGGTTCCATCCTCATCGATCGGCAGGTTGGCTCCAAAGACACTGTGTGCATCAAAGCCCACCTCTTTGACTAGGTCATTGAGGGGCATAAAGTACCCCGCATCGACTCGAGTGGAGTAATGGGCACTACCAAGGGAGGGGATGACGTCGATCTTGCTGCCAGCAAGCAGATCAATGTTGACCTTCGCATCATGGTCAGCATCATTGCCCGGGGTAGGCTGTACGTCGACGTGGATGCCCGTCTCCGCCTCGAAGGCCTCGTTCATCCGGTTGTACCACTCTTCAGTTGCATACGAAGCGCGGCATACTGTTGTCACTGTCCGTTGAGTTTTCTTGGTCTCCTTCCCTCCCTGTGCAAACACTACTGCACAGGACAGAAGCAACACGACCATCACTGATACTCTCTTCATAGCACTCACTCCTCACTTTGTTGTTCGTTCTCTATGATGTGTAGGATCCGATCACGATAAGTTGTATCCCGATCTTCCCACTCAGGCTCAACATATGCTCCTTCGTTATAGAAGGCGTGCTCATCAAGGCCCATCTGTTGGCCTTGCAGTGTGTGTTTGTCGATAGCATAGGCAGGGATTATTGGCTTGAGGTTTCCCTGTGCATACTCCTTCATAATCCAGTTATACAGCTCATCCGAAGAGCGGTCCTTCTTGCATTGGCATAGGTATCTGACCGCATGGATTGCCAAAAGACCACGATCGCCGTCGTGGGTGGTGCCCAGGCGCATCTGGTCGAGCATTCCGATAAGAATTGGTGCTTGGGGTTCGGCGAAGCCGATATCTTCAACGCTGATAGTTCGAAGCCGGAACCAAAGATAGTCTTCCATGCTCTGGCTAGTGATGAGCATTTCATATGCTAATGTGCAAGCATTTTCGACCTGGTTCCTTCTAATTTCTTTCTGTAGGGCAGAGATAACCAAATCAGCAGCAAGACCTGATCGGGTCTTGCACTGTTGCCAATGGTCGTAAGGATAAGCCATTACACGACTCCTTTGTCACTGGTTTGTCTTTTCAGACCCGTTCATCTGGCTACACCTTAAAAAGAATGACAAGTTTGTTCTATGCGGTTCTGTTTGATAAATTTATGAATTTGTCTCATTTTACAGTGCAATTATTTTCAAGATTCAGTATGATGGGCCATGAACATCGCCAAAAGAGAGATTGTCTTTGAACCAACGCCTTTGGATTGTAAGCATCTGTCGGCTTATCAGATGGACCGCCCCACCTTTTTGGAAGCACGGATGAAAGAGGGAGGGTACGGTCGGTACGAGCCGGGCTTCTTCATCCACCGGATTCCAGACAAAGGCTTCCACGCCTACGTTCTCAGCCTTTCTGGCAGAGGGATAATAACCATGGATGATGGAACTGAGCTTCACTTAGGTGAGGGCGAGCTCTTTATCTCAGCTGCCAGTGGCCAAGGGCATTTGGAGCGAACTTACGGCACCTCGCACTGGGAACACATTTGGTTCACCGCCTACGGTGACAGCCCCCACTTTCAGCCCGAGTGCACCGATTACCAAGTCATCCCTGTTGGTGATCCTGCCCCGGTCAAAGAGTTCTTGCTCAGGCTCTTCGACGAAGAGGCGTATAACGATACCAATACCGATGAGGCAGTAGATTGCCTGCAACAACTCTTTATGATTGCTTTTCGCCGTTGTACCGGTGTTGTTGAGAGCTCCCTTCACCTCAAGTACCGGGAATTGTTTACCAGCCTCTGGTCCAAGGTCAGCAGTGACCCCGCCCATCCATGGACTGTAGAGCGACTCGCCGAAGAGGTCTCCTTCTCGCGCTCGCAGTTCAGCCGTCTGTGCCAGCAGCTCTATAACAAGAGCCCAGGGCTCATCCTCACAGAACTGCGGATGCGTCGAGCATTGGTATTGATCCGCTCCTCCTCCTATACCATGACTGAAATCGCTGAGCGAGTTGGCTATAACCAAGGATCGAACTTCAGTGCTGGATTTAGGTCCTTTTATGGATATTCGCCTCGCACAGCGCGGTCGATGATGCACCGGCGAAGAAGGTCTCATGCCCAAAATTCATGAATATGCATAAACTTTGTATTAAAATGCATAAAATGATGGTCGAATTCTTGTCTTATGTTGTTGGATTACGTATCATGGGGGAATGGGGAATACCCCACTAAGGAGAGAAGACAATGAAAAAGACATTTGCACTTGTTCTTGGTGTTCTTCTGGTCTCAGGAATCCTCTTTGCTGCCGGCGGTAAAGAAGCCCCCAAGGCTTCGACCACTGACTTCCACGTAGGAATCGTAACCGGTACTGTATCCCAGTCCGAGGACGACCTGAGAGGGGCAGAGCGCCTGATCGCCGAGTATGGCGATGTAAAGGACGGTGGGATCATCAAACACGTGACCTACCCAGACAACTTCATGGAAGAGCAGGAGACCACCATTAGCGTTATCGCAGGTCTCGCTGACGATCCGAAGATGAAGGCGATCATCGTCAACCAGGCTGTTCCTGGAACCAGCGCAGCGTTTGCTCTCATCAAGGAGAGAAGGCCGGACATCATCACCATGGCCGGTGAAGCTCACGAGGATCCGGGTGTGATCCAGGTCTCCGCAGACCTTGCCGTGAACAACGACTTCGTTGCTCGTGGCTACACGATCATCCACACCGCTCACGAGCTTGGCGTGGACACCTTTGTCCACATCTCCTTCCCGAGGCATATGAGCTATGAGACACTGAGCCGTCGTGCTGCCATCATGAAGGCTACCGCCGAAGATCTTGGCATGCGCTTCGTCCTCGAGACTGCTCCAGACCCGACCAGTGACGTCGGTGTTGCTGGTGCCCAGCAGTACATCCTTGAGAAGGTACCTGCTTGGCTTGAGCAGTACGGCAAGAACGCAGCCTTCTTCGTAACCAACGACGCTCACACTGAGCCGCTGCTCAAGCAGCTGTTGGCCTACGGTGGTTACTTCATTGAAGCTGACCTTCCCAGCCCACTGATGGGGTATCCCGGTGCCTTGGGCATCGACCTTACCGCAGAAGCTGGTGACTTCCCCGCCATCCTGAAGAAGGTTGAGGCCGAAGTTGTTGCTAAGGGCGGAGCAGGACGCTTCGGAACCTGGGCTTACTCCTACGGTTACACCGTCTCTGCAGGCCTTGGAACCCACGCTATCAACGTCATTCGTGGTGAGAGTGAGCTGCTCAAGCTGTCGGATATCATGAGAGCGTACGGTAAGTACACCGGAGATGCAAAGTGGAACGGATCCTTCTATACCGATGTAAACACCGGTGTCAGGGCTCGTAACCACGTATTGATCTACCAGGATACCTACATGATGGGCAAGGGCTATATGGGCGCTGCTGATCTGGTTGTCCCCGAGAAGTACTTCGCAATTAAATAAATTACACGCCGTGAAAAATAAGGGGGGAGAGTAGAACTCTCCCCTCTATTCGCGCTATAGTGTTTGGATAGCCATGGTATTGGCTGTTGCCGTGCGGAAGGCAAGAGCCACTATGATGGCACATAAGGATGGAATAGATGAGTGTAAACGATGTTCCATTGCTTGAGATGAAGCACATCAGCAAGGATTTCTTTGGAAACCAAGTACTGAATGACATCAACTTCTCCCTCCGACAGGGAGAAATCCTTGGCCTCGTCGGGGAAAATGGTGCTGGAAAATCAACGCTGATGAAGATCCTCTTTGGCATGGATGAAATCCACCAAACCGGTGGATATGGGGGAGATGTCCTCATTGAAGGTGAGGTAGTGAACTTTGCCTCACCCAGTGATGCACTAGAGCGAGGCATTGGAATGGTGCACCAAGAATTTTCCCTCTTACCCGACTTTACCGCTACCGAAAATATCATGCTTAACCGTGAGCCGCTTAAGTATACCTGGCTCAGTGAGCTCTTCGGTGAGCGAATGAATACCCTTGATCGAGAACAGATGCAGAGCATCGCATCCGATGCAATCGGGCGGCTCAGTGTTCCCCTTGATCAAGAGATGCTGGTTGCCGAGATGCCAGTTGGACACAAGCAGTTCACCGAGATCGCCCGTGAGCTCAGTAAGGAAGCCAGCGAGACCAGCGAGGGAATCAAACTGTTGGTTCTCGACGAGCCAACCGCTGTCCTCAGTGAACAGGAGGCAGAGAGCCTGCTTAACTCGATCAAGCGCCTCAGCGCCGCTGGCATTGCGATTATTTTTATCACCCACCGCCTGCAGGAGATCATTGATGTGTGTGACACGATCATGGTCATGCGTGATGGGATGATCATCAAGACAGTACCCGCTGAAGGGGTTCCCATTACTGATATAGCCCACTGGATGGTAGGCCGGGAGGTCGACTCCGCTAGCCGCCGCCAGCGAACCTTTGACTATGAGACCGCCCCAACAATCCTCTCGATCGAGAATTTGTGGGTCAACATGCCCGGTGAGACGGTGCGCAATGTCAGCCTTAATGTCCACAAGGGCGAAATCCTTGGAATCGGCGGGATGGCAGGGCAGGGCAAGCTGGGTATTCCCAATGGGGCGATGGGACTCTTTCCTGCTGGGGGTAAGATTGTCTTTGAGGGCCAGGAGATCGGGCTCAATGATCCGCGTAACTTCCTCGATGCCGGTATGGCATTCGTCAGTGAAGATCGACGCGGCGTAGGCCTCCTCCTGGATGAGAGCCTTGAGTGGAACATCTCATTCACCGCCATGCAGATCCAGCAAAAATTCCTCAAACCATACCTCGGCGGCCTGATCAAATGGCGCGACCAAAAGGCTATTGAAGAGGAGACTGAGTCCTACGTCAAACAGCTGGAGATTCGCTGTGTGTCGACTAAACAGAAAGCCCGGGAGCTCTCTGGAGGAAACCAACAGAAGGTGTGTTTGGCAAAGGCCTTTGCCGTGCACCCCAAACTACTCTTTGTCTCCGAACCTACCCGCGGCATTGACGTAGGGGCAAAGTCCTTGGTGCTCCAGGCACTGAGGCGTTACAACGAAGAGATAGGGACTACGATTGTCATGATATCCAGTGAACTTGAGGAGCTACGCTCCATTTGTGACCGTATTGCCATTGTAAGCGATGGAAAGGTCTTTGGAATCCTGCCGGCAACTGCCAAGAGCGCCGAATTCGGCCTCTTGATGGTAGGCCAAAAGAGCCAGAGTGCTCAGGGAGGGGCGGTATGAATATTGCTGTACCGATAACATTGGGAAAGCGATTTGTCAAATCATTCGGGCTACCTCGAATCATAATCGCGCTCTTCCTCCTCTCTCTCTTTATCCTCGCTCCCATAGCCGGGGTGAATGTTGGCACGAGCTTCAGTGACACGCTCAATCGCTTTGGGATGAACGCAATCATGGTCTTGGCCATGGTACCGATGATCCACAGCGGGTGTGGACTGAACTTCGGTCTCCCGCTTGGTATCATCGCAGGACTCTTAGGAGCGACGATCAGCCTGCAGATCAACATACCTGGACCCACTTCGTTCTTGTTGGCAATGCTCTTTGCCACCCCCTTTGCCTTGATCCTTGGATGGGGCTATGGGGAGCTGCTCAACCGCGTTAAGGGAGGCGAGATGATGATCGCCACCTACGTCGGTTTCTCCAGCGTTGCCTTCATGTGTATCATGTGGCTGCTCCTTCCCTTCAATAACCCGACGATGGTCTGGGGCTTCAGCGGCCGAGGCCTGCGTACCACCATCAGTGTGGAGGGCTACTACCTGCATGCTCTCAACGACTTCTTGGCGATCAGGCTCTCTCGGCACTTGGTCATTCCTACCGGGATGCTCCTCTTCTTTGCCCTCTTCGCTTTCTTCATCTGGGCGTTCTTGCACACCAAGGTCGGCACTGCAATGACCGCCGTTGGTTCAAACCCAACCTTTGCCCGAGCAAGTGGCATCAATGTTGACCGAGTGAGGACCTTGAGTGTGGTGATGTCCACTTGGCTAGGAGCAATTGGAATCTTGGTCTACCAACAGTCCTTTGGCTTTATCCAGCTGTACATGGGCCCCTTCTATATGGCATTGCCGGCGGTCTCGGCAATCCTGATAGGCGGCGCTAGTGTCAACAAGGCAAGTATTCTCAACGTGATTCTCGGCACCTTCCTCTTCCAAGGGATCGTGACGATGACCCCTTCGGTAATGAATTCACTCATTCATACCGACATGAGTGAGGTTATCCGCATCGTTGTCTCCAACGGTATGATTCTCTATGCACTGACCAGACGAACGGAGGGAGCACGATGATCAAAATGACCAACTCCCAAAAAGTGATTCGTTTCTTGGCCAACAACACCGTGCCGATCCTCTTTCTGGTTATCAGTGCTATCGGCATTCCTCTCAGCGGGTATTCGGCTAACTATCTTGTCAGTGAAGTTATCGTACGCCTTGTGCGAAACTCTTTCTTGATTGTAAGCCTCTTGATTCCAATCCTCGCCGGTATGGGGTTGAACTTCGGTATGACCCTTGGGGCCATGGCGGGCCAAATTGCCCTGATTTTCATCACCGACTGGGGCATTGTCGGCATTCCGGGGATGTTCCTGGCAATGATTATCTCAACGCCGATCTCCATCCTTCTGGGGTGGTGGTGTGGAAAGATCCTCAACATGGCCAAAGGCCGAGAGATGGTAACCAGCTACATCATCGGCTTCTTCATGAATGGAATCTACCAGTTGGTCGTTCTCTATGGTATGGGGCCGGTCATCCCGATTCGGAACAAGGCCTTGGTATTGCCCCGTGGCTATGGAATTCGCAATACCGTCAACCTTGCCGGGATTCGCAAGACTTTGGATAACCTGGTGGTTATTCGGATCGCTCGCGTTCCGATTCCCGTTGCTACGTTTGCCCTCATACTCCTGCTCTGTCTCTTCGTCCTCTGGTTCAAGAAGACCAAACTGGGCCAGGATATGCGGGCAGTGGGGCAGGATATGGAAGTCGCTAGAGCTGCTGGTATCCGGGTTGAACACACCCGCGTTATCTCAATCATCATCTCCACCGTCTTTGCAGGCTATGGGATGATCCTCTACCTACAGAACATTGGGACATTGAACACCTACAACAGCCATATGCAGATCGGTATGTTCAGTGTTGCAGCACTATTGGTCGGCGGTGCGACTGTTGCCAAGGCAAATATCCGTAACGTCTTCTTGGGTGTGACGCTCTTCCACCTGATGTTCATCGTCAGTCCGATGGCAGGAAAGAACCTTATCGGCCAGGCACAGCTGGGAGAGTACTTCCGTGTCTTCGTCTCCTACGGAGTCATCACGATCAGTCTGGTCTTGTATGAGATCCGTAAGAAACGTGAGCTCGCACTGGCCGGGCAGAGCCTTGCCCAGGCTCAGGAGGCCCAACCATGAACAAGAGAACCCTTTTAATCAGAGGTGGTGCGATCCTTGCTCTCTTGGTAGTGTCGGTATTCCTCTTTTTAGTGGGAAAGAGTCACTCCGTTTTGGTGGACAATAAGGCAGTCGATGATCTGCCCGCCCTCTCCTTGGTGGAGGTTGAGGTCAATAAACTCGGATCGCTTGAGCTGACGCCCCGTGACCGCGACAAGTTTGACGTCACCGGCCAACGCCATAGCTTGACGGTGACCTATACTGACCAAATGTGGGAAGAGCATGTCATTCGCCGCACCATCAAAATCCCATTGATGCAGGATATGGTGATGGTGTTGCTACCGGTCTTGGTCGCCAATCCTGATGCCGATCAGTCACTTTGGTTGGAGCTCTACGAGCCACCCACCTACGCGGTAACAATGGCTGAAGAGGAAGAAGTGGTTACCGACGACTTGGCTGGGTTAGTTACTGACCTGGATATGTAATCATAAAAATGATTGATGAGAGGGAGGCTGCCGTAAGGTGGCCTTCTTTTTTATGAGGTGAGCGGGTGCAGTGGAACAATGCACATACTGCCACCCATCCACTCAACGAGCTGCTCTTCGTCAACGGGTTTTGAGAAGTAATAGCCTTGGATGTATGTCACTCCGTGGTCGGTTGCAATTTTCAGTTGCTCAGCGGTCTCCACTCCCTCGGCAACCATTTGCTTGCCAAGCTGTTTGA
>Ga0265293_10001405_pt1 | contig 52546 bp, 52 predicted proteins | sample Munlanlewell138R_FD_192505 | JGI IMG/M metagenome (GOLD analysis project Ga0265293, IMG submission 192505) | Leachate microbial communities from a municipal landfill in Southern Ontario, Canada - Leachate well 138R | ecosystem: Engineered > Solid waste > Landfill > Unclassified | place: Canada... | reverse complement strand
CACCATTCACACATCTTTATGCTGGGAGGTGAGAGCTATCGACTGAAGCAGAAAACTGGCGGTTAGCGGTACCCAAGTGGGTCAATTTTATTGGCCAAAAGTGGGTCAAAATTAATGGCCATTGACAGCCGGTGCGGCGCTCGCTGCGGGTTGCACCATGGTTGTCAAACCGGCCAGCGCCACTCCATTTTCAGCGCTCGCACTGGCGGAGCTGGCCCATCAGACTGATATCCCCCATGGTGTATTCAATGTCGTCACCGGCAAGGCCGATATGGTCAGTGACACCTTCACCGCTGACGCACGGATACGCAAACTCAGCTTCACTGGCTCCACTGATGTGGGACGCAAGCTGATGGCGCAGTGCGCTGAGCATGTGCAGAAGATCTCGCCGGAGCTGGGCGGTAATGCACCCTTTATCATCTTTGATGATGCGGATATCGAGCGGGCCGTGGAAGGCGCCATGATATGCAAGTTCCGCAACACCGGACAAACCTGCGTCTGCGCCAATCGTTTTCTGGTGCAATCCGGTATCCATGATGACTTCGTGGCAGCCCTGGCCGAAGCCATGGGCAAATTGAAAGTAGGGGACGGCTTTGAAGAGGGCGTCACTCAGTCTGCGTTGATCAATAGTGAGGCAGTAGACAAGGTAATCGAGCATTTTGACGATGCCATGGCCAAAGGCGCCAAACGCGTCTGCGGGCCCGCACCGGGAACTGATCGGGGCAACTATGTGCAACCGGTGCTGCTGACCCACATCAATACCAGTATGACCTTGTGCCATGAGGAAACCTTTGGGCCACTGGCCGCTATCATGCGCTTTGATACCGAAGAGGAGGCCATCGAGCTGGCCAACGCTACCCCCTTTGGTCTGGCAGCCTACTTTTACACACGCAACCTGCATCGCATGTGGCGTGTAGCGGATGCGCTGGAAGCGGGCATCATCGGTATCAATGAAGGGCTGATTTCAAATCCCATGGCGCCCTTCGGCGGCATCAAGGAATCCGGACTGGGGCGTGAGGGTTCTCGCCACGGGCTGGATGAATACACTGAACTCAAATACCTGTGCATGGGAGCGGAGTAGTTGGTGCATTCACAAATGATCCCCGAAGAGGTTCGCCTGACGGTCAATGAGCACGGCCGCGAGTTTCTTGATATCGAGCATGCTGCGGTCCGGGCACGCATCGCGCTGCAGGGCGGGCACATCATCCATTGCGTTTCAGCAGGTGAACGACCCTTGTTGTGGATGAGTCCGGCCGATCCGTGCAGACCGGATACGGCGCTGCGCGGCGGCATTCCCGTCTGCTGGCCCTGGTTCGGTAACGAGCGGGACGGTCCGGCGCACGGTATTGCACGTACGGCACACTGGCGCCTGCGCCTGGCCGAAGCGGACAGAACTTCTGTGCGCTTGGTGCTGGAACTGCCGGCGGAGCAGATCTCCCGTCAATTACCGGATGAACATTGGGCAGTCGAGCTTGAGTTCGTACTGGGAACCAGCCTCAAAGTAACGCTGACCACCACCAATACCGGCTCCAGAGAGCAGATATTGAGCCAGGCATTGCATAGCTATCTGCCAGTGGATGATATCGGTAATGCCCGTATTCACGGGCTGGATGGAGTCCGTTACCTGGACAAGCTGAGGAAGGGTGCAACTTCTACCCAGTCGGGAGTGATACAGATTGACGAGGAGGTAGACCGTGTCTATTTCGACACCCAGGCGGACGTGCTGCTGAGTGACGGGGCAGGGTGCCCACTGAGCGTTCAGCGCGGTGGCGCTGAGCACCACCATCAGCCGGCCGGGCGCTGCACACTGACGATACGTTCGGCCGGTACCCGCAACTGACGCAGCAGATATTCCTTGAACTCGGGCGTATAGGGCTGCAGCTCGATGGCCTGTGCCATGCAGCCAAGCCAGGCATCCCGTTCAGCTTCACCGATTGGCCAGCTGGCATGGAACCTGGGAATGCTGATCGAGCCGTAGCGTTCCTGGAACAACTTGGGCCCGCCCAGCCAGCCGCTGAGGAAACAGGCCAGCTTGTCGATGGACATGCTCAGGTCTTGCGCATGCATGGCTCGAATGGACTGCGCGGGCGGCCAGCTATCCATGATCCGGTAGAAATCATCAGCCAGTTGCCGGAGCCCCTCGATCCCACCAGCTGCCTGATAGGAGGCGTCCTTGGTGCCGTACAAAGGAGAGTGTTCAGACATATCTACAATTTTCCTTGAGCACTGAATTTAACATAATATACATTATGCGAACCGCCAGAGGCAGCAGAGGTAAAGCGTTGCCACGGGTTTTCGATACGGCGCGGGAGTTATCCGAATGTCAATTAGGGGTTTCGGTAACAGGCACAGCGGCACTGCCGGCGTGGGTCGCGCCGCTCGCCACGCTGGCAGTCCGCTGGACCAGTCCACCAGTTGACGCCCATTGGGTTGATGCGGCCATACCAGTCCACGGCGTTACTGTTTGACCGTCTACAACACACGACCAGCTGTAGCCGTCTGGCAGGCGCTCGCACTCAGACACCGGCAGGTTTCGCATTCCAGCAATTGAACGAAGAACAACGAAGTCACGGCCTAAACGACTGTCATCAGTTGCGCTATCACCTCGCCCGATATATCCCACGACCTGCCACTGGGACGACAGCGTAGGCGGCGGTGGATTTACCGCTGCCGCCTGGATCAACTGAGGCTGATTGACTGGTAAATCAGGAGCCGGGTTTGCCCATGCTGGAGCCGCTTCGGATACCTCAATATCTTCCAATTCATCCTCAACAATACCAAAACCTGACGAAAAGATGCCGGATATGTACCAGATCAGCAGCGGTATCAAGATAATCGGCGCTACAGCTGCAAATATGATGAATGGCGAGCGTAGCAAGTTACCCCTACGGTCTGCCTTGCTTTCATCCCCAACGCTGCCTGTAGCGCTCTGGGTGGCGCTCTGATAGTACTTATACACTGACGGCTTGTACTGTCCGAACACCTGCCGGATGATCCGCGATTTTGGCGGGTTCTGGCCAGTGGGCGCGCCCTGGTAGATATCAACCCTGAACTTCTTGGTTGAACCAACGGCGGTCAGCTTTGTCATCTTGTACGTTTGTTCAATCAGAATCCGAACCCACGCCGCGACCTGGGACAAGTCCTGAGTGACCAGGACGATACGCATTGATCGCCCCTTGTCATCTACCCGGTGACGGTGCTCAGCGAGAAGCGATTTGTCAGCGAAATTAGCAGCATTCGCTTTAAGCCCAGCAGGCCACCGCCGCCATAGTTCATCGAGTACCAGGACGCAGCCATTGGGCACAAAGTCGGCCATATCCGGGCGCTCGAACCAATCTTCCGGAAGCTGGGTTATCTGTGATTCTGGCGTCCCGTGATCGGCCAGCAGTTCCTCACGCTCCAACGGAATATTGGTAACAACGTGCCGGCCATCCTGCACTGACGGGATGATGACGTGTTCTGTAACGCCGTACGACTTCCCGTGACCGGGCAGGCCCACGTAAGCATCAATAGCCATAGATCACCCCAAAAACGGTATGCGTCTGATGATAAAACGGAGCACAAGCGCGCCGAGATAGATGCTGATCCCTTCGGCAATAGCGAACTTTGACGCGAAAAAAACAACGTTACCGGAAATACCCGAAAACGCGTCTGCGGCCATGATGATGAAGTCTGGTACGGGCAGCGCTTCGAGCACAGACGCAAGCGCGTCCATGATCGCCTCAAATACTTTCTTTGGTATCCAGAGCAGCAGGTCTTTTAACCAGCTAGCAAATCTTGTCAGAGCATCAGAAAACATGATTACGCCTCCATGAATTTGCGAACAGCCGCAAGACACCACACGGCCAAAAAGATGGGATACAGCGGATCGAGCCAATGAGAGTTTTCACACATGCCATCGAGGCTAATGGTTCCGATCGCAGTAGATGCGGCACCAAAGCCACAAGTACCACCAGTGGGAAACGCAATCGCCCCTATGGACTGAATAATCGGCGCATCCCCTGCCCTCGTCATGAAATCATCAATTGATTCACCGAAACTTTTAACCTCCCCGAGTTCGCCACCTTGAAATGGTTTTTCATCTTCACCATCGCCACAATTTGACCCAACACAGCCGCCGAAGCCCTCGCCAAATCCGTCAGGATGGCCGTTTTTGTCTGGACAATTTGGGCCGGTACATTCGCCCGTAACGCTCTGAGTCTGTCCGTCCGGGCTGGTGGTGGTCGTTGTAGTGTTAGTGGTCGTTGTAGTGGTACAGGCATTGGCACCAACGCAGTTATTAACCGTCAAAGTGTCGGTTTTTGTGGTCTCAGTGGAGCCATCAGGTTTTGTCGTGGTTTGAATTGTGGTTTCGATCTTCTGATCAGTTTTTTCAGGCGCCGGATTACAGACCATTACGCCATTGAACGTACCGCAGGAACCATCATTGCTCTGATTGTTTTCAGAAACGCAGGTTTGAACACCTCCAGGGCCGGTGGTGTATGTGCACGGTTTGAATTCATTGGTTTGCTCAGGCGGTAGCGGTTCGGTTTCATCGGTTTCATCCGAGCTTGTATCAGGGTCAGCGCCGCCTGGGCCACCAGTACACTTCGTACCGGTAAACGTAGAACTGCCAACACATGTATAGGGGCCGTCGAGCTTTACCGTACATTTTGCATCTCCAACCGTCGCAGAACAGCCAGAAACGCAGATATTCTGATCGTACGCATACGAGCCACCGCCAATAAACATAAATGCGTCAGGCGCATTACCCGAGCGGCTGAAGTTGCGGCTAATGCCTTCTAAATCGGCACATTCGTCATCTGATTCACATTCACCGGTTTGGGCATTATAAGTTGCCCCAGGAGGACAGCTTGAACCGCGACGATATGCATAAAAAAAGGTATTACGAGGATATTCTTTGCCCTCATAAACCAACGTATATGTGCCATCACACCGAAAATAAGGTTGATTGTTCTGCGATCCGGCAAGTGCACAGCTAGTAACAGTGCCATCAACAAAATTATCAAAATAATCTTGTGCCGCCGCTGATGGAGAAGGCCCCGTTCCTGAATATTGACCAGAAGAACCTTGCCAATAATAATCATCGGCATATGCTTGAATTGATACTAAAACAAGTATAAAGAATATAAAACGCCGCATAATCACCACCCCCAAAAGGCCATAAGCGCCGACAGTGCGCCGAAGCAAAACATAACCAACAACCAGACCTGTTCCATTTGATAACCTCCGGGAATGAAAACGGGGGACGAATCCCCCGTGTTTGTTGCGGTATTACTGCTTAGCGGATCATGCCAAGCAACTTTCGGGCACCCATGCGAGCGACCAGAGCCAGCGCGATAACACCAGCGATACCACCAATGCCGGTTACTACATCGGCAACATCAACAGCAGAAACAATTGCGTCCATGTGGACCTCCTAACGGATCATCGAAAGTAAAGTCCGACAGCACCAGCCAGCAATGGCGATAGTGGCAATCAGACCGAAACCGACAAGAAAAGCCTGACCCAGCAAAACGGGATCAGCGCTCGTAATGTCGAAGGGTTCAGGCACCGGGACAAGCGTCCAGACGCCAGAACACAGGGGAGCGCCATCCAGCGATACAGTCACATCACCAACACACTGAATAACGCCGGAAGTCATGGTCAGCCAGCCTTCTGAACTGGAGGGGCCAGCGGAACGAGGAACGCGCGGAATTCTGTCCGCTCGTACTGGCCAACAGAGAAAGAACGCTCGTGAATTTGATACTTGCCGACCGGATACGGTGCCTGACCGTCTTCGAGCATAACTTTCGTTTTCTGAGGATACGGAGCGTCGCCAATCTGAATCCACGCCTCCTGTTCACGAATTACATAGTCGCGGCCTTTTGCGCTTTTACCTGAGCGCTCATGAACGAAAGTGCTGTGAATCTCATATATCAATTTCATAACATCACCTTTAATGGAATAAGAATATGTCGCCGACATAAGGGGTGCCCCGCTCTACTCTCTCAACTGTCCAAAGGCGCGGAGGCTTTATACCTTCGGACTTACGTTTCTCTGTTTCCTGCAATGCGGCATCAACAGCAACTGACAAGTCAGGCATAAAGAACTTCCGGCGCTGCAAATCCAGCTTGCGACGCTCAGCATCGGTTAACCTTGTGCCTTGAAAACTTACGGTTCTCATGAGCGAGCCCATCCACCAAGACGTTGAATGGCAATACATCCAACGAGGTGAATAAGCAGAAGATAGACAGAAGCGGTAATCATGCTGCAACCCTCAGAGGCACAACTGGCGAGCGGTACCAAGCAGGAATGGGCAAGTCGTAAGACTTGGTGACTTCACGGGCCTGACGAACAATCACAGGGGTGAACCGGCTGGTGTCGCAGACGTTAGCTATATCGATACCAATCTGGCGCAGCCGGGCGCGATGGGTTTTAACCGCCGATTTAGTCAGATCAAACTGCTGACCGCTAAACCAGTTCATCGCATACATGGCTGTCGTGTTGGCGGAGTGGGTGCTTTTGACGACCTCGTTTGATATGAGGGTTTCGGCAATTGTCTGTAAGTCCATGGCTGTCACCTGCAGCTTTTCGTCGGTTCGCAAAAATTCATCATGTAATGTCTGGAATCGGGATTCGTCGAACAGGCCCCAGAACCTAAGCCCTTCGCGTTGTAAAAATTCTGCTTTCAGTTCCTGCTCTTGACGTACAACGCCATGCTCTGAGCAGTAATCGCGCACCTGTAGCGCGTAGGCATATTCGGGAGAATCATCACTAAACGTCCGCTTGATTTTCGGGATGAGGTTCTGCTCAAGCTCAAACGCTTTGTCATACGCTTTGCGGTACTGGAGCCGGACGCCACCCTTGCGCTTGCCAGCAGCTGTCCAGTCAACAGTTCTGCCATTCGGGTACAGATAGCCGACAGAATGGCCAATACGCTGAGTCGAAAGACCGCGCAAATAGGCCAGCACGTTGCCCTGCCCTACCCCGACATTAGTGGTCAGATCGATGCGCTCAATGGTGCAGCCATCGGCCCACAAGCTGGTCGCTTTGCCGGTCTGACGGTGTTCGGTACGAGTGCAACGGGTGAAGGGTGGCAAGCCGTACTCAGCAAGAAGCGAGTTATAGACCGCGATGCACTCACCCACCGAACGAAAGCCGAACAAGTTGTCCAGGCGGTTGATGCGTGACGGGTTGCCATCAACGCGCACCTTTCGACCCTGAACGCTGATCGTGATCGAACTGGAGAAGCTGCCCTCATGCTTGAACCGAGGCTGGCGGGTAGTCAGGATTTCGTGGGAATGGGAATCGATGGTGAGCGTGTACACGTCACAAACGACCGGGAGGTCGTGGTCATGCTCTTGTGAAACGCTCAGCCAATCGATAAACATATCGTCCATTGTGATTTTATCACGTGTGATGCAGTGGTGATGTTTTACAAGAATCACACATAACAAGTCAACCCCTGTCAGAATCACATGGCGGCAAATCACAGGTGATATCAAATGGCCAAGACCTACAGATTGAGAAGCGACGCGACAGAAGCGCTGAAGGAAAAACGGATTAAGATGATCCTTGAGACAAAGGATGACGTCCGGGAAAGCGACGTATTAGGCGCTGTGATATGGAAATACCTTGCACAAATCACACACAAGGACGTCGAGAGGTACAGAGAGGAAGTGCTGGGCAAGGACTAAACCAAAAACCGTGTTTAGTATGGGATGTCATACCAAAGTGGGGGTGTAACAGCACCCCCGCCGCTTCGCGGCCATAAATCGGAGTCAGGGGAGACCATGGAAGAGATACGAGCCGAAAGGGAAAGCAGGCCCAACGCAAGCACTGCCAAAAACAAAAAAGAACAGCGCCTGGCTTACGAAATAGCCCTGGGAATCTGGCTAGGCGGTGTCGCCCTACTCATGACCAGCGCGGTCATAGGGTCTTTAATCATGCTGATCGCAGCTCAAAGCCTAAAAGTCCATTTCGGATAACCGCACGAAAACCCATTCCACTAGTTCATTATCGTGCCGAAGGTTCGCCGGGCTAGACCGCCTGAACCAGCCTCGGATCTCTGCCAGATCCTGATTACCCCACCGCCTGGGAACATACGACACCGAAGCCGCCGCATTGGGTGATCATGGCGCGGGGTGGGCTGGTGCCTGCTGGTGGTGCGCGGTTCGCGGTTCGGGCATCGCAGGTGGTGGCACACTCTAAACCCGACGAACGGTCATAATTTAGGTAACGTTACCATTGCCTAATATTGGTAACGTTACTATAATGGAGTCATACCAAACAGCAATGGGATGAACAACATGAGCAACAAATATAACGAATGGCTGGAAGCGCAAAAGATGACCGACGACGCCGAGGCCCGCAGGCTGTATGCAGAGCGGGATAGCGGTATTAGCTACCCTTATCACGCCTGGCGTGAGCGTTACGGGTACGCCGACACCACGACGGCCCGAGCAGATTATGCCGAGTATCAAAAGCAACTAGATATTCTGACACCGGAAAAGCGGAAACCAGGCAGACCGGCGACAGGCAACGCGATGACCCCAGCCGAGAAGCAACGCGCATACCGCGAGCGGCAGAAAAAGCGTAACGTTACCGGGATAGAGTTAACGGACGCCGAAGCAACAGCAATCATATCTTTGCTGGGCGATAAGGCCAGGGACATATCAATGAGGAGCGAAGAGCCAATCACCACGAGGCAACGCGAGAGCATTGATTGGCTAGTAGAGCTGTCGCGGAAGATCAGGACGTACATGACTACAAATCAAGAATAGCCCGGCAGGCTTCCTGCAACCTCTCCAGGCGCTCGTCGAGTAGAGCGCCCTCGTCCTCGATATGCCTGATACGGTTTCGGGCCTTGCGTAAATCCCCGCTGAGCCGCATGTAATCAAGAATCACCCGCTCGACAGCGTCCGCGTCATCGGTGGCACCGGTGAATAACCGGGCGTCCCTGACGAGATCTTGTTGCAACTGGAGAGTGACGCGGGGGGCGGATCGCATAAGGGGGATTATGCAAAATGGCGCGACGCCCTGGGGGATTTTCGTCACGCCATTCTACATAATCCCCGATTCCATTATGCGAACCATGCGGTCTGGGCCCAATCGAGGGTTTCTTGCTTCCCATGCCGTTTCCGATATTAGCCATTATCGGATATTGCATATGTGTTAATCTGCGTGTCCTCATATCTGTTTATGGCTTCCGGCTGCTATCCATGTCCCAACCTGTACCGCTGTTCGATACCTACAAGACTTTCGAGTCGCTGACCCGTCATAGCCTGGACGCTGAGCTGCCGGCGGTGATATCCGCCCTTGAGCGTTTCCCTGATCCTGCCGAGGCTGTGAATGGCTATTCGGTGGTCAAGTTGTTCCTGAAATCCTATGCGGCGAATCAGGCGACCTTCAACAGCTATCGCACCCATGTTGAACGCTTGCTGCTGTGGAGCCTGCTGGTTCGTAAAAAGCCCATTCTTCATCTGCGTCGCCAGGATGCCGAGGATTTTCTTACGTTCTGTCTGAATCCACCTGAAAACTGGGTTGGCCCTGGCACCAAGTCTCGGTTCCTGCGCGTGGGCGGCCGCAAGAAATCGGATTCAGATACCTATATACCCAATCCTGACTGGCGCCCGTTCAATTACACCATCGATAAGGCTACACGCAAACTCGCCGACGAGTCCCTGGCCGAGGTGCCCGAGATCCAGGGCTATCAGATGTCGCAGACGACCATTGCTCAGGTATTTACCGTGTGCGGCAGTTTCTATCAATTCTGTATTGATGAGGACTACACCGATGCCAACCCGTTCCGGGCGGTCAAGCAGAAGTCACGTTACAAACAGAGTGTGGTATCACAGGTTACCAGTCGCTCGCTCACCCAGCTGCAATGGGAATTTGTGATTGAAACGGCAGAACTGATGGCGGATCAGGAGCCCGAGTACCATGAGCGCACGCTGTTCATCCTGGCCACGCTGTTTTCCATGTACCTTCGGGTGTCGGATCTGACTGGCCGCGATAACTGGCGGCCGACCATGGGCAGTTTCAAGAAGACCGGCGATAACTGGTGGTTCCATGTTGTCGGCAAAGGCAACAAGGCGGCCAAGGTCAGTGTGCGGGACAGTTACCTGGCCTACCTCAGCCGTTACCGTACCAGTCTGGGGTTGACTGATCTGCCCTACCCTGGCGAACAGACGCCGTTGCTGTCGTCACTGGATGGCCGGGCCGGCTTGTCTGATCGTCGGATCCGCGAGCTGATTCAGCAGGTATTTGATGCGGCCTGTGCGCGCATGATCAAGGAGGGATTGCAGCAGGAGTGCGATGCGTTGCGTGCGGCGAGCCTGCACTGGTTGCGGCACACCTCGGCGACGCTCGACGCGCCGTTCAGGGACATGAAGGATCTACAGGCGGATCTGCGTCATGAAAGCCTGTCCACGACCCAGGACAGTTATTACGATTCTCTGGATGATCAGCGGGCCAGTTCGATCAAGAGCATTCCGATCAAGGGGCGCTGAGCACCCGGAGCCGCATTCAGGCGGCTCCGGGTAGGCAAAAGACGACTTTTAACCTCAGGACAGCGCTGCCAGCGCCTTGTCGTAATCGGGTTCCTGGCCGATTTCCGAGACCAGTTCGCTGTGCAGGATCTTGTCGTTCTCGTCCAGTACCACTACAGCACGGGCTGTCAGGCCGGCCATGGGACCGTCTTCGATGGCCACACCGTAGTTGCGGATGAACTCGGCGCCGCGCAGCGTGGACAGGTTAACCACATTCTCCAGGCCTTCCGCTGCGCAGAAACGCGCCTGGGCGAATGGCAAGTCTGCCGAGATGCACAGCACTACGGTATTGGGCAGGTTGCTGGCTTTGCTGTTGAAGGTACGGACCGAGGTGGCACAGGTGGGTGTGTCGACGCTGGGGAAGATATTCAGGATTTTGCGCTTGCCAGCGAAGGACGCCAGGCTTACATCGGACAGATCCTTGGCTACCAGGCTGAATGCCGGGGCCTGGGCACCGGGGGTCGGGAATGTGCCGCCGATGCTGATCGGATTACCGCGCAGTGTGACATTAGACATACATTAACTCCTTTGAGGCTCGCAAGTGCATCAGAAATCGATGCGGTAGAAAAAGTCCAGTGAGCTGGCCAGGCCGCCCACGGCTTCCAGATACAAACGTCTGGTCAGATCGTAGCGCAGTGCCAACCGGTTTGCCTGTTCAAATACGCCTACACCGTAGCGTAAACTCAACTTTTCGGTGATATATCCCGTTGCGACTACGCTGGTGGTCAGCCCGCTGCCTTCGGTATCCAGCTGGAAGTCTTCAATGCCCAGCGAGCTTGCTATGTTCGTTGCCAGTGGTGTGCTGCCGGCCATACCCAGCGCCAGTGCCGCCTGACCCAGAAGATTACTGTCCCCGGTATCAGCGCCCAGCGGGCGCCCAAGGATCAGATAGGCCAGCGCCTGCTCCTGGGCCATGGTCGGCTCGGAGAAGACTTCTGATACCGGTGCATCCGCCGAGCCAGTAAGACGCAAGCCGGCAACCACATCATCCACCCGGCGAATGGCTTCTATATCCAGATAAGGTTTGCTTAGCGGCCCGGCAAATAGAATCTGCGCTCGACGCAGCTCCAGCCGTTGTCCGTACCCGCGGAAGCGACCATCGAGGATGTTCAGGTTCCCACTGGCGGTCATGTTTTCCCGCGCCTGTAACAGTCCGCTGAGTCTGCCGGTTAGCCCGAAGCCGCTGAAATGCAGCTGATCACCCACCACCAGTCGAATATCGGCGGTAATCCCAATGGGTAAGCCCTTCTCCTCCTCCGGCTCAGCTCCGACGATTTCGGCGTCAGCGGAGACTCTCACTGCTGCCGGCGGTAATTCCCGTACGGTGATATCGCCCGAGGGAATAGCAATGGTACCGGTAAGGTTCAGATTATTATCTGCCACGCCGATATGCAGATCAGGGCTGGCCAGCAGATCCGCATACGGAGCAACACGGACAGGCAGGTCACTGCCCATCAATTGAAGATCGACACGTAACGTTGGAGCCCATGCTGCGAGCCCGACCAGACTGCCCTGCCCTGTGCCGCTATTCCAGCGCCCATCAATATTGGCCTGTTGGCCGGCAATCGCTATCAATAGCGTCATATCTTCAAAGCTGACCGGCAACTCAGGGCCGCTGGCATGACCGTTCGCCAGACGAATCTGTCCTTCCACCATGGGCGCTTTAAGCGTTCCGGACAACAATCCATCTCCCGTCATATCGCCGCTCAGCGTCTCTACCTGAGGCAGGAATGGACGCAGAATATCGAGCTGCACATCATCCAGTACAAAGCGCCCGTCGAGCTGTTGTGCCCCACCCGGGTCACTTACGTCTGCTCGGGCGTTCAGATTACCCAGTCCGCTACTGTGCAGTTGCAGGTGAGTCTGGGCTCGACGCGGATCCAGTTCTGCGGTGAGCTCCAGAATATCGTAGGGTAAGGCCAGTTCCTGATCAGGATTGCTGACGGCTATCTGGCCGTTACGGCTGCTGATCTGCAGATTGCCTGTTGGCGTTGAGCCGGCGCTTTGGCGCAGCTTCGCGGTGGCGTCGAGATTGCCGTCCCAGTTGAAATCCTCGGGCAACCAAGGGTGCAGGGAGGCAAGCGGAAAGTCAGAGAGCTGCACGTCCAATTGGCGCTGGGGCATGAGTTGCTGCTCACCATTGAAGCAGAGTCGGCTGTTCAAATGTTTCCAGCAATGGGCGCCCAGCCGCAGGTCACCACTGGCCTGACGGTAGATCAAGGCGGGGGGGGCCTGAAGCTGCCAGTGCATTTCCTCGGCGGTGATGTTTCCGTTGGTCAATTGGCCATGCCAGACCTCATTGGCAAGACGGCCGGACAATCGCATATCCAGCTCAACCAACCCATCCTCCAGGTCAGCAGCAAGATGGTGCAGCGCCTTGTTCCCTTCGACAGACAAACTCAGATCGCCCAAGCGCGTATCGCCGTTGCGCATCCGGCTGGCCGTCAAGTTGAGGCTGCCCGGCAGCTGTTCGTTCAAGGTTACATGGCCCGCCAGCCCCAGAGTGGCCATGGCAAAAGCCTCAAAAGCCAGGCGCTGCCCCTGTAGATCCAGCACAACCCGCGGCGCGTTGGATGCTCCCGACGCAGTTAGGGTGCCCGACAGCCGGCCGCCAAGTCCTGGCCACAGCGTGTCCATTTGCGGCAGTTGAATAGCCAGATCAGCGGCGACGCTATCGCCCCAGCGGCCGCCACCGGTAATGCTGTTCTCGCCCTGATGCAGCTGCAATTCATTGAGTTGCCATTGACTGTTCTCGCTCGCCAGATTGCCCGATAGCATCAGCGGTTGGCGGCGCAAGGTGCCGTTGATATCCCAGTCTGCTGTCACTGCCAGGGAGCCCTCACCCAGCCTCCCTGTGGTGTGGATGGGGCCGCTCAGCGACCCCGGAAGCTGACTGACGAACAGTTGAGGATTCAACGCCTCGAGCATAAGATCCGCGCTCCAGCTCACATCATCCGCGAGTCCAATCACGGCCTGCCCGCTCAAGCTGCCACTATCGGTAGCTAATCGCAGAGACGAGAGTGTTATCTGTTGTGCGGTGCCGTTGAGAGCTGCCGTCAAAGCAGCATCCGACCCGGGGCCGTTCAAGCCGGCCTGCAGCTCAGCGTCGAACGCATCCCCTCGCAACTGCCCCTTGGCCGCCAACTGAGCAACCTCAAGGTCACCCAGTGGCTGTGGATACAGCCATTGCCATGGAAACTGCTGCATATCCAGTTCTGCATCAGCCTGCAAGTGCTCGGCCCAGCGAGCATCAGCAGACAGACGCAGCATTCGCTCTGGTTGCTCCACTACACGCAGTTGCAGACGCAGATCGGATACATCGGTAGCGGTGAGTAGGCCGCGTAACTGCAGGTCGACCGCCCCGCCCTCGCCCGCCATCTGGCTATCAGCGGACAACTGAATGCCGGCATCAAGATCGCCCTCGAGCTCCATCACCAAGTCATGCAAGGTCAGCGTTTCAGGTAATGACTGCAAGGCCAGGAATGATTCGCCTTGCCAATGGGCACGCAGCGGTAGTTCGGCCTGTAATGGACGAGCTGAGGCAGTCAGCACGCCGGTCAGATAACCATTGCTACGCGCTTCCAGCTCCAATTGCTCAACGCTACCGCCGACGCGCGCCTGTAACTGCCAAGGCCGCTCATCAACTCTGGGCAGTTGCAGGTCGGCGAGAATACGGAGGGGCCAGCCACCGCTCATTCGCAGATCACCTTCGATATCCCAGCCCAGATCAGGCCCCTGCCCGGTGAACTCGACAATGTGCAGATGATCGCCACTGGCCTGGGCTTGTAGCTGAATATCGCGCAGCAAGGCGGGCTCGCCGTTGAGCAGAATACGGCCTATCCGCAATTGCTGTAACTGTATGCCTAGCGGCAATCGAACATCGGGTAGTTGAATGTCCTTTCGGGCCTCATCAGGACTGTCATCAGGGGTGGTATTGATACTGATCTGCTCGGTACTGAGCAGGTCAATGCACAGCCGTTTGCCGCGCAGACAATCGGGTGACCAATCAAGAATGACATTATCTACTGTGGCCTGGAGGTGCTCGTCCTGCCAGGTCATACGGGAGAATCGCCAGCCCTGCCATAACTGCCCCGCTTCCAGTTGGAGTTGCAGTCGGGGCTCAAACCCGCTGACTTTATCTATCAGCCAGCGATTAACCGATTCGCTCGAGAGTAAGGCAATTGTCAGCAGAACTGCCATGACGGGGATAGTCAGCAGGATCAACAGGCCGCGCAGCAATGCCTTCAGCAGGAAGCGGCTCACAGTTCCGCTCCCATGGAAAAGTGGATACGAAAGCCCTCATCCGTATCGCTGATTGACTGGGCCAGATCCAACCGAATCGGGCCGACTGGCGACACCCAACGGATGCCAATGCCGACACTGGTCTTCATCGGATCCTTCCAGCTATCCACTGCATTGCCGTGATCGATAAAAGTGGCTGCCCGCCATTTGGGCTTGAACTCGTATTGGTATTCAAGGCTGCTCGCCATCATGTAGCGGCCGCCGATGCGGTCACCGGATTCGTCCGTGGGTGACAAGGTGCGATAGTCATAACCGCGCACGCTCTGATCACCACCCGCAAAGAAACGCAGTGACGGCGGCACTCTGGCGAAACCGTTACTGGCGATCCCGCCCGCTTGTACGCGGGCGAGGAAGCGGTGTTTCTCCCGTAGGGTATACAACCCCTGGGCAGCGACATGCAGTCGAACAAAATCGATATCAGAAAGCACGCCGGCCTTGGCACCCTGCAGATCCATCAGCAGGCTGTGGCCGCGGCTGGGATCCATGGTGTTGTCACTGACCGTGCGCTGAAAGCCGAGACTGGGGATCAATAACGTACTCCTGCCGGAATCATTACCCAGCGAATAGCGCTCCTGTTCCAGACGCAACCCCAGGCTACGATCCCAGCCGTTATCCAACCGCCGTTGAAACAATCCACCCAACACCAGACTCTGGCTATCGGTGTCGTCGATATTCTCCCGTTGCCAGCCAGAGAAGAAACGTAAATGGCTCGATTGTGGTGGTGTCAGCGGTATCTGGTACCAACTGGACAGCTGCTGGCGTGGCCCGGACAACTCGACGTCTGCGCCGCGGCTGTGGCCGCGGGAATTCAGCCAGTGTTGTGTCCATTCAGCCCGCGCGCGCGGGCCCACATCGGTGGAGAATCCGCCCCCGAAACCAAGCGAGTGCTGCTTGCGGGCATTCAGCATGACTCGCACAGGTATCTTGTTATCTACAGCCTGGCTTGCCGCCGCCGACACCTGCACCGCATCAAAGTAACCGCTGGATAACAATTCGCGGTTGAACTCGGCGATCAAGGCCGCGTCATAAGGAACCCCCGGCTCGAAGGGAACCATGCGCTGCAACAGATCTTCATCAAAGGGCGTGTCAGAAAATTCGACCGCACCAAGGTGATAACGAGGCCCGGTGTCATAGCGCAGGATGATATCCGCCAGCCGCTGCTCCACATCGATCAGCATACGATTTTCCAGAAACTGGCCGGAAAAGTAGCCGTAGCGTAACGCCTGGTTTTCCAGCAATGACTTGCTGTCTTCGTAATGGCCGTGATGCAGTTGCGCGCCGTTCGTCAGGTAGAGACTGCGCGGTAGCTGGAAGAAGCTCTCGCGGCTGCCCTCTCCGGTAACAGCAATGGTGACTGCATCCAATCGTACCGGCTCCTGGAGTGTTACGCTCAGCCGTAACACTGGCTCACTTTCGGTGCCGACGACGCGAGGCCTGACTTGTGCGTGATAATAGCCCAGCGCTTGCAAGGCGCTAATGGCCTGCTCCCGGCTGGCCCGTGCCAGCCGCCACATGGCCTGGCGGCTATCAGCGGAGATGGGCCCAATGTAGGCTTCGATATTACGTTTGGCTGCGTCATTGCGAGGTTCCACTCGGACGTCCAGCGCAGCGTGGGCTGTCGTCATGAGTAAAAGCGAAGCCAGCAATACAAGAAAACGAGCCATCGATTATTTCCGATCAATAGAAGCAGGAACTGTTGGATGGCAGCCGCCCAGACCGTGCCAGGAACACATCAACCAGTCGCCGGAGAATGCTAACATGCCACAGGTTACGGGCCGAGCCTTCCAATGCCCCTCTTGTATCTTCAGAGCAGGAACAGCATGAAAATAGTTTCTTTTAATATCAACGGACTGCGAGCAAGACCTCATCAACTTCAAGCGATTATCGATCAGCATGCGCCTGCGGTAATCGGCCTTCAGGAAACCAAGGTGGATGACCCGCAGTTTCCGCTGGAGGCGCTTCAGGCGATGGGTTATTACGTTCACTACCATGGCCAGAAAGGCCACTATGGCGTTGCCTTGCTCACACTGGAAGAACCGCTGTGGGTGCGCAAGGGCTTTCCCGGAGACGCGGAAGATGCGCAATGCCGGATGATCAGTGCTGCCTTGCCCTGTGCCGACGATACGCCGCTGATCGTATTTAACGGCTACTTCCCCCAAGGGGAAAGTCGCGCGCACCCGATCAAGTTTCCGGCGAAGACCCGCTTCTATGCCGATCTTCAAGCTCACCTTGAGCACAGTTTCGATCCGAGTCAGCGCATCGTTGTAATGGGAGATTTGAATATCTCGCCGCAGGATTGTGACATTGGTATTGGCGAAGCGAATGCCAAGCGCTGGTTGCGCACTGGCAAGTGCAGCTTTCTGCCGGAAGAACGCGAATGGCTGCAGGAGCTCAAGGACTGGGGGCTGGTGGACACCTTCCGTCATATGAATCCTGCTGTGAATGATCGTTTCAGCTGGTTCGATTACCGTAGCCGTGGATTCGAGGACAACCCAAAGCGGGGTCTGCGCATTGATCTGGTCATGGCCAGCCAGGGGTTGATCGAGCACTGCGTTGATACCGGTATCGATTACACCATCCGCAGCATGGAAAAGCCTTCGGATCACGCCCCGGTCTGGGCCAGATTCGATCTGTAAAACCAGACTGGCCTGACGGAACAAGTCCGTCAGGCCAGTACCTCAGGCCATTTCCTCCTCTGGCACATCCAGTACCAATTCGCCGTCGCGCAGCGTGACATGAACTGTCCCGCCATGGTCGGCAAGATCGCCGAACAGGATCTTCTCGGCCAGCGGACGCTTGATCTTGTCCTGAATCAGGCGTGCCATGGGCCGCGCACCCATGAGCGGATCATAGCCGTGTTCCACCAGCCAGTTGCGCGCCTCATCATCCACGTCCAGCAGGACATGCTTGTCCTCCAGCTGGGCCTGCAGTTCGGTGAGGAACTTGTCGACCACGAACTTGACGCTGTCATGGCTGAGGCGGCCAAACTGAATGATGGCATCCAGTCGGTTACGGAACTCTGGCGTAAAGGTCTTCTTGATGACTTCCATGGCATCGGTAGAGTGATCCTGGGTGGTGAAGCCAATCGAAGAACGTGCCATGGACTCGGCACCGGCGTTGGTGGTCAATACGATGATCGCGTTGCGGAAGTCCGCCTTGCGGCCGTTGTTATCCGTCAAGGTACCGTGATCCATGACCTGCAATAGCAGATTGAAGACTTCCGGATGCGCCTTCTCGATCTCATCCAGCAACAGGACGCAGTGCGGGGTCTTGTTGATCGCTTCGGTCAACAAGCCGCCCTGATCAAAACCGACGTAACCCGGAGGCGCACCAATCAGGCGTGATACGGTGTGCCGCTCCATATACTCGGACATATCGAAGCGGATCAACTCCACGCCAAGGCTCTTGGCCAGTTGGCGGGTGACTTCAGTCTTGCCGACCCCGGTAGGCCCTGCAAAGAGGAAAGAGCCTACGGGCTTGTCCGGTGACTTGAGGCCTGCTCGAGACAGCTTGATCGCCGTACTCAACGCTTCGATGGCCTGATCCTGGCCAAAGACAACCAGCTTGAGATCACGCTCCAGATTCTTCAGTAATTGCTTGTCACTGGTGGATACATGTTTCGGTGGTATCCGCGCAATTTTCGCGACGATAGCTTCTACTTCCGCCACATCGATGCACTCGGGCCGCTCTGCCTGAGGGCGCAAGCGCTGATAGGCACCGGCTTCATCGATGACGTCGATAGCCTTGTCTGGCATATGCCGATCATTGATATAACGGTCGGCCAGCTCCGCAGCGGCAACCAGCGACTCATCGGTGTAACGGATCGAATGGTGCTCTTCGAAGCGTGTCCGTAGTCCCTTCAGGATCTGGATGGTGTCGGTCACCGAGGGCTCGATCACATCCACCTTCTGGAAACGACGGGCCAGCGCTCTATCCTTCTCGAAGATGCCGCGGAATTCCTGAAAAGTAGTAGACCCGATACAGCGGATCTCACCGGAGGACAGCAGCGGCTTGAGCAGGTTGGAGGCGTCCATCACGCCCCCGGACGCCGCACCGGCACCGATAATGGTGTGAATCTCGTCGATAAACAGAATCGCCTGCGGGCGTTTCTTCAGCGACTTGAGCAGGGCCTTGAAGCGCTTTTCAAAATCCCCACGGTATTTGGTTCCGGCCAGTAGCGCGCCCAGATCCAGCGAGTAAACCACCGCATCCGAAAGAATATCGGGCACCTCGCCATCGACAATCCGTTTAGCCAGGCCTTCCGCAATAGCTGTCTTGCCGACACCCGCCTCGCCTACCAGCAGCGGGTTGTTCTTGCGACGACGCACCAGAATCTGCGCTACTCGTTCTACTTCCGAGGCGCGGCCTACCAAGGGGTCAATACGTCCCAGGCGTGCCTGCTCATTCAGGTTGGTAGCAAAGGACTCCAGGGGATTGTTGGAGGCAACAGCTTCTCCACCCTCCTCCTCCATGCTCTCCTGATCCATCTGCATGCTTTCATTTTCGTCTGCCACCTTGGAAATGCCATGGGAGATGAAATTGACGATATCAATACGCGCAATGTGCTGTTGCTTGAGGAAGAAGACGGCCTGGCTTTCCTGCTCGCTGAAAATCGCAGCCAGCACGTTGGCGCCAGTGACTTCGCCCTTGCCCGAGCTTTGCACATGGAATACGGCCCGTTGCAGTACGCGTTGAAAGCCCAGAGTGGGTTGAGTTTCGCGTTCGCTGTCCTGTGTCGGAATCAGCGGCGTCGTTGAATCAATAAATTCGGATAATTCCCGGCGCAGGCGCTCAATGTCAGCACCACACGCACGCAGCACCGCCATGGCAGCCTGATTATCCAGCAGCGCGAGCAGCAGGTGCTCCACCGTCATGAACTCATGCCGTTTGTTGCGGGCCTCCTTGAACGCCAGGTTGAGGGTGATTTCAAGGTCTCTGTTAAGCATAGGTGCCCCCATCATCAAGCGACATTGATCGGTTAAGCTTCACGTTCAGTCTGACACATAAGAGGATGCTGACAGGCCCGGGCGTACTCATTGACCTGGGCAGCCTTGGTTTCTGCAACATCCCTTGAATACACTCCGCAAACGGCTTTTCCCTCAGTATGGACCCGAAGCATGATTCGTGTAGCCGATTCTCGATCCAGCATGAAAAAATCTTCAAGAACCTCCACCACAAAATCCATCGGGGTGTAATCGTCGTTCAGCATGATCACCTTGTAACGTGGCGGTGGCTTCAGCTCGGGCTTCCCGGTCTGTACCGCCAGATTACCATCGTCCTCATGCTCCGGCTGACCCGGTTCCTGCATAAAGGTTAGTTGAATTTCCATCATTGCGAATATCTTGTGAATCCGAGTGTGAAATATCCTGACCTTGCCCCGCCGCCTCTCTGTGCTGAACCGGGCAGCCTGTATAACGCTTAGGCTACAGGCAAAATGTGCGCTGGTACACAGCTTGTCGGTCGCCACCTTGACTTACCGTGATCCAGTGTTAAAAAGTGTAACAGGCACACCCTGAAAGGCGTATCTGTATCAGCCTTTCAACTATCTACCGATGTATGGGGCAGCAGAGGAATGCAGTATGGAGATTGGCAAGGTCAAGTGGTTCAATAATGCCAAAGGTTATGGTTTCGTAGTCGTAGACGGCCGCAGCGATGACCTTTTTGCTCATTACTCAGCCATCCAGATGGATGGTTATCGAACGCTCAAGGCGGGACAACCCGTACAGTTCGACATCATTCAAGGCCCCAAAGGCCTGCATGCGATCAATATTCAGGCTCTGGGCGAACCCGTTCGCAAGTCAGCCGAAGCCGCTACCGAGAATAACATGGCCAGTACGCTCTAACTGCATCTGGCCCTGACGCTGTTGATCTAGCGGTATTTCCATACAAACAAGCCGGCATTCGCCGGCTTGTTTGTTACTTCTGCAAGTAAAACCTGCTTACATTGCAGCGATCAGGTCGTCACCGAACTCGGAGCACTTACGCAGTACTGCGCCGTCCATCAGGCGCTCGAAGTCATACGTGACAGTCTTGTTCGCGATAGCGCCTTCTGTACCCTTGATGATCAGGTCTGCCGCTTCAACCCAACCCATGTGGCGCAGCATCATTTCTGCGGACAGGATCAGCGAACCGGGGTTGACCTTATCCTGACCGGCGTATTTGGGTGCAGTACCGTGAGTCGCTTCGAACATGGCAACGGTGTCGGACAGGTTCGCGCCAGGGGCGATACCAATACCACCTACTTCTGCAGCCAGTGCGTCGGACAGGTAGTCACCGTTCAGGTTCAGGGTCGCGATAACGTCGTACTCGGCCGGACGCAGCAGGATCTGTTGCAGCATGGCATCAGCAATGGCGTCCTTGACGACAATATTCTTGCCTGTGTTCGGGTTCTTGAATTGCATCCATGGGCCACCGTCCAGCAGCTCAGCGCCAAACTCATCGCGAGCCACTTCGTAGCCCCACTCCTTGAAGGCACCTTCGGTGAACTTCATGATGTTGCCCTTGTGCACGATGGTCACAGAGCTACGATCGTTGTCCACAGCATATTGCAGAGCCTGACGCATCAGACGCTTGGTGCCCTGCTCGGAAACCGGTTTGATACCGATACCGCAGCCTTCGGTGAAACGAATCTTGGTGACACCCATTTCCTCGGTGAGGAACTTGATGATTTTCTTCGCTTCAGGGGAATCAGCTTTCCACTCGACACCGGCATAGATGTCTTCGGAGTTTTCGCGGAAGATGACCATATCGACGTCGCCAGGATTTTTAACCGGGCTGGGGACACCGGTGAACCAGCGAACCGGACGCTGACAAACGTACAGGTCGAGCTGCTGACGCAGTGCTACGTTCAGCGAGCGAATGCCACCACCTACCGGAGTAGTCAGCGGGCCTTTGATGGAAACAACGTATTCCTTGACCGCGTCCAGTGTTTCTTCCGGCAGCCAGGTGTCCTGATCGTATACCTGAGTGGCCTTCTCACCCGCGTACACTTCCATCCAGGAAATCTTGCGCTTGCCCGCGTAGGCTTTTTCCACCGCAGCATCGACGACTTTCATCATCACTGGGGAAATATCAACTCCAATTCCATCACCTTCGATGTAAGGGATGATCGGATTTTCAGGAACATTCAGGGAAAGGTCGGCATTAACGGTAATTTTGTCGCCGCTGGCCGGCACCTGGATCTTTTGGTATCCCATTTGTGACTCCGTTGTCGTTGTCAATGAAGAACCCGGAGGGTTGATCCGGATCATTAAGAATACGGCACTGGTTAAGTTAAGCCGTATTGTTGTAGTTTTCCTACATAAAGTCACGCGCTTTGTAACATTGGATCAGATAATACGCCTGTTCTGGTCGTTAATCCAACCCGTAAGTGATGCTTGTGTAGTATGACTACATGCGTACTACAGGAATTGCCCTGCAAGCATACTGGCTGTTTTTTGACCCCAAATCCAGTGGCTGCATTGAAGACCCACAGGCATTTCACCACCGGGGCCGTTTACGGTAACCTATCGCCCTGAATCGGGAGTCTCTATGAGTTTTATACCTCACGTTACCGTCGCTACCATAGTGGAACAGCAAGGGCGGTATCTCATGGTTGAAGAAGTCAGCAATAACAGCGTGGTATTCAACCAGCCTGCGGGCCATTTGGAAGCCGACGAAAGTCTTATCCAAGCCGCTTGTCGCGAAACCCTGGAAGAAACCGCTTGGGCCGTTGAGATCACTGGCGTTACAGGTCTGTATCTATTTCGTGGCGCCAACGGTGTTACCTACCAGCGCACCTGCTTTTCGGCCACACCGGTTGAGCATCATGCCGAGCTGGCACTGGATGAAGGAATCCTTCGCGCCCATTGGCTGACATTGGATGAAATCCGCGAACGCGAGTCCCAATTGCGCAGCCCCATGGTATTGCAGTGCATTCTCGATTATCTGGACAAACCCCGCTATCCACTGGATCTGATTCGTTGATATGAACATGCAAGCCAAAACACCCGCTGAGACCCGGGTCATTGTCGGTATGTCCGGCGGTGTTGATTCATCCGTCTCTGCAGCCCTTCTGCTGGAACAGGGCTATCAGGTGGAAGGTCTGTTCATGAAGAACTGGGACGAGGATGACGGCACCGAATATTGCACTGCGAAGGAAGACCTGGCTGACGCCCAGGCAGTCTGCGACAAGCTGGGTATCAAGTTGCACACCGCCAACTTCGCTGCCGAGTATTGGGATAACGTATTCGAGCACTTCCTGGAGGAGTATCAGGCCGGTCGCACGCCCAATCCCGACATCCTGTGTAACCGGGAGATCAAGTTCAAGGCGTTTCTTGATTACGCATTGGTGTTAGGCGCCGACCTTATTGCTACCGGCCATTACACCCGCCGCGCCGACCGTGACGGTCAGTCATTGCTGCTGCGAGGGCTGGATAACAACAAGGATCAGAGTTACTTCCTGCATGCCGTAGGTGGTGAGCAACTGGCGCGTACCTTGTTTCCTGTCGGCGAACTGGAAAAGCCGGCAGTACGCCGTATAGCTGAGAAGTACGAGCTGGCAACGGCGCGCAAGAAAGACTCAACGGGCATCTGTTTCATCGGAGAGCGTCGTTTCAGCGATTTTCTCAAGCGCTATTTGCCCGCTCAGCCGGGGGATATCGAAACCACCGAGGGTCAGGTCATTGGTCGTCATCATGGTTTGATGTACCACACCATAGGTCAGCGCCAGGGCTTGGGTATTGGCGGCCTGCAGGGCGCCAGTGATGATCCCTGGTACGTGTTACGCAAGGATCTGGATCGTAACGTTCTGGTCGTCGGTCAGGGTAATGATCATCCCTGGCTTTTTTCCAGCGCGCTGGAATGTTCGACGATCTACTGGGTCAATCCTATGCAGATCAGCGAACCATTGCGCTTGACGGCCAAGGTGCGCTACCGCCAGCCCGACCAGGACTGCGTCATTGAGCCGACATCTGACGGTTGGTTGATCCGTTTCGATCAACCCCAGCGAGCGGTCACGCCAGGGCAATCCGTGGTGCTCTACCAAGGCGAGGTTTGTCTGGGCGGCGGCGTCATCGAACGTGCTATCCCGACCTCCGACGAGGCTGCAGTATGAGCTCTCATGAACTGCAGGCATTGGCTCTGGGCGGTATCTTTGAAGCCGCATTGCAGGTCGATAAATCAGCCCGTACCGGCCAATACTCCGAAGGCCCGGTAGCCTGCCTGATTCAGAGCATCATTGAGCGCTCACCGGATAATGCGCTTGCGGTGTATGGCGGCTCGCACCATCAGATACGCGGCGGTCTGCAAGCGCTGGAAGCGATGCTCGAACGGGACACGGCGGCTCTGCAACGTGACGCGCTACGTTACACCATGAACCTGATTGCGCTGGAACGGCAACTGGCCAAGCGTGAGGATATGCTCAACGTACTTGCGCAACGGTTGCAGCAAGCCGAAAGTCAGATCAACCACTTCGGCTTATTGCACGATAACGTCATGGCTTCGCTGGGCAGTGCCTATCAGGACACCCTCAGTACGTTACGTATGCGCATTCAAGTGCACGGCGATATGCGCCATCTACAGCAACCGGATATCGCCAACCGGATTCGAGCACTTCTGCTGGCCGGTATCCGCTCGGCACGTCTATGGCGGCAACTCGGCGGGCATCGTTGGCAGTTGTTGCTGTCACGCCGCAAACTGCTGGATGCCACCCGCACCATTCTGAAGAGCTGAAACCCGTCGAACCGGCCCAATAACGCCTGAATGATGTATAATTCGCGCCTTTCAGTCAGCCCTTATTGATGAGAATTCCTATGCAACTGTCCTCCCTGACCGCCGTTTCTCCCGTTGATGGCCGTTATGGCAGCAAGACCAGCGGCCTGCGCAGCATCTTCAGTGAATATGGCCTGATCCGTTTTCGTGTGCAGGTTGAGGTTCGCTGGCTGCAATGCCTTGCCGCACACCCGGGCATCCCTGAGATCAAACCATTCTCTGAACAGGCCAACGCACTGCTCAATAGCTTGGTCGACGACTTCCAGCTGAGCCACGCTGAGCGCATCAAGGAAATCGAAAGAACCACCAATCACGACGTAAAAGCCGTGGAGTACTTGCTCAAGGAGCAGGTCGCTGGGCTGCCGGAACTCCAGGAAGTGAATGAGTTCATCCACTTCGCCTGTACTTCCGAAGACATCAACAACCTGTCCCATGCGCTGATGCTGCGCGCTGGCCGGGATGAAGTGGTACTGCCGTTGATGCGCCGCATCGCCGATGACATCCGCAACCTGGCAGTGGAGTTCGCGGACGTATCCATGCTGTCGCGTACCCACGGTCAACCGGCCTCCCCGACCACCCTCGGCAAGGAAATGGCCAACGTGGTCTACCGCCTGGAACGCCAGATTGCTCAGGTGGAGAGCGTGCCGCTGCTGGGCAAAATCAACGGTGCCGTTGGTAACTACAATGCGCACCTGTCGGCCTACCCCCAGCTGGATTGGGAGGCCAATGCCCGCGGCTTTATCGAAGACACTCTGGGGCTGACCTTCAACCCCTACACAACGCAGATCGAGCCGCATGACTACATCGCCGAGCTGTTCGATGCGGTGGCCCGCTTCAATACCATTCTGATTGACTTTGATCGTGACGTTTGGGGCTACATCTCGCTGGGGTACTTCAAACAGAAAACTGTAGCGGGTGAAATCGGTTCATCAACCATGCCGCACAAGGTCAACCCGATCGACTTCGAGAACTCCGAAGGTAACCTCGGTATCGCCAATGCCATCCTGCAGCATCTGGCCAGCAAATTGCCCATCTCGCGCTGGCAGCGCGACCTGACGGACTCTACCGTGCTGCGAAACCTGGGCGTCGGCTTTGCTCACGGCGTTATCGCGTATGAATCAACCATCAAGGGAATCAGCAAGTTGGAAGTGAATGTTCAACGGATTGCTGAGGATCTGGATAACTGCTGGGAAGTACTTGCCGAGCCGATTCAGACGGTCATGCGCCGCTACGCTGTACCCAATGCTTACGAAAAACTGAAAGAGCTGACCCGTGGCAAGGGTATTACTGCAGAAGCCCTGCAAGCATTTGTCGAAAGTCTGGACATTCCTGACGAAGCCAAGCTGGAGCTCAAGGCCATGACGCCGGCCAGCTATATTGGCAATGCCGTCGCCCAGGCCCGTCGAATCTAAGCTGCTCCTTCTCTTGCCCGGTTATCTCCGGGCAAGACACCTTTCTGTCTCATCCGCTCTGCGTCACTCCAAGCGAGGCCAGCATGACCTTTTCCGTACCCATCCTGCCCGGCGGCATGTCTGCCGATGAGTTTCTCCGTGACTACTGGCAGAAGAAGCCGCTGCTGATCAAGCAGGCATTTCCCGGCTTTGAAAGCCCGTTGTCCGCCGACGAGCTGGCCGGCCTTTCACTGGAAGAGGAAGTGGAATCGCGCATTGTACTGGAGCACGGCGCTACGCCCTGGGAGCTGCGCCGTGGCCCTTTCAACGAACAGGACTACAGCTCACTACCCGAGCGGGACTGGACGTTACTGGTTCAGGCCGTAGATCAGTTTGTTCCTGAAGTGGCTGACCTGCTGAGTGCGTTCCGCTTCCTGCCCAGCTGGCGGGTGGATGATCTGATGATCAGCTTTGCCGCACCAGGCGGTAGTGTCGGTCCGCATTTTGATAACTACGATGTGTTCCTGCTGCAAGCCCAGGGGCATCGCCGGTGGAAAATCGGTCAGATGTGCGAAACCGACAGCCCGTTGCTCGAGCATCCGGATCTCCGCATTCTCAGCGAATTTGAGCAACAGGATGAGTGGGTGCTGGAGCCTGGCGATATGCTCTACCTGCCGCCACGCCTGGCCCATTATGGTATTGCCGAAGACGAATGCATGACCTGGTCGGTCGGATTCCGCGCACCCAGCCATGCTGAAGTGCTGACTCACTTTACTGATTTTCTGGCTCAGTATCTGGGCGATGAGCAACGCTACAGCGATGCAGGCATGTCCCGCCCCACCGATCCTGCGCAGATAGATGAGCAGACCATTGAGCGTCTGCAACAACTGATCCTGGGACTGGTTCAGGATCGAGAAGCATTGGGCACCTGGTTTGGTCGATTCATGACCGAGCCACGCTATCCCGAGCTGATCCAGCCGCAGGAAGCCGACGCGCAGGTACTCGGTGAAATATTGGATAACGGTTATGGGCTGGTACACAACCCCAGCGCCCGACTTGCCTGGCGACCGGAGCAGGATCAATATCTGATGTTGTTCGCCAGTGGCGAGCATTGCGTTTTACCGGTGCATTTGTTGCCGCTGGTGCAACAGATCTGCAACGAGAGCTACCTGCCTGCGGAAGCGCTGCAACCCTGGCGTAGCGATGCGGATGCGATGCAACTGCTCGAGCAATTGGTCAGCAAGGGCGACCTGATACTGGAGGATGACGAAGGCGAGAGCGACGAGGACGTCGATGCGTGATGCTCTGGTGAGGATCGCCGATTGGCAGGCGACCCCGGCATTGCGCAGCATCAGACAGCAGGTTTTCATTGAGGAGCAAGCCGTTCCAGCCGAGCTGGAATGGGATGACAATGATGATGTCGCTACGCACTTTCTGTTGACGCTGCAGGATCGAGCAGTGGGTACCGCTCGGCTGCTGAGTAATGGTCACATCGGCCGGGTGGCGCTATTACCCGAGGCTCGGAGTAAAGGACTGGGTAAGGTTCTGATGAAGGAGGTGATGCAGCACGCCTGGCAATCGGGATTCCAGACATTGGAGTTATCTGCTCAAACACATGCACTGGGCTTCTATCAGCGGCTGGGCTTTACTGTCTGTTCGGATATCTATCTTGATGCAGGTATACCGCACCAGACCATGCGCTGCCCTGCTCCGTCATCTTCCGCGCCCAACTGCTAAACTCGGTCAAGACCAACCGCCGAGATTGCAACATGCATCCGCTTACCCGTCTGTCCTTTCTTGTCACGCTACTCCTGTCGCTGGGAGTATTTCAAGCAGCGGCCGCGCCGCGCACCGAAGTCATACCACTCGATTACGGTATGGCGGAGGAGGTGCTACCCGCCATCCAACCTTTGCTGCAGCGTGATGAGCGAGCCTCGGCGTACGGTAATCAATTGATCATTCGTGCCGAGCCAGAACGCCTGCAGGAGATCCGAGCCCTGCTGACGGATCTGGATCGCAGGCCCGCGCAATTGCGTATCAGCATCGCCAATACCAGCACTGATACGGGCAGCCAGAGCGGCTATCGGGTGGATGGGCGTATTCAGACCGGCGCAGGCGATGTTGTTGTTGGTCAGCCCAGAGGTGGTAATCAGGCTCGCATCATACGCCGCGACACATCCGCAGCCAGCGACGGTGTGCGTGTCATTGTCGCCAACGAAGGCTATCCGGTGCTGATCCAGACCGGCCAGAGCATCCCGCTGACCAGCAGCACCACAAATGTCTACGGTCAGGTCATGCGGCAAACTCAATACCACGACGTTACCTCCGGCTTCTATGCCACGGTGCGCCTGCACGGCAACCAGGCCACCATCATCCTGAGCGCCAACAATGACCGCAGGAGTAACGCCGGTCATGATGTCATTGATGTGCAGCGTACGGATACGGTGGTTACTGCCCAATTGGGCGAATGGGTCACCATCGGCGGTATGGATGATCTGGCTGATGACGAGGTGCGTGACATTGGCAGACGAACCACCACCCGCAATGCGGCGCAGCAGAGCATTCGGGTCATGGTGGAGCGCGCCGATTGACCCTTGTAATCAATTTGTAGTGTTTTGTTTAATTCACTACAACTGCATTGACTTCTGCTTTATGAAGTCGCATCATTGCCCCGCTCCCGCTAGCCAGAGCCCCCAACGGGGTCTCCGGATGGGTTCCAGAACCTGAGGAACCATTCGTGTCACTACCGCCCACAAGGCAGTTCGACGAGGTTGCGACTGGAACGAAGTTGTCCTGAGGGACGGGGAAGCGAAATAAACGTAACAGCCTGCATGGCCAGGAAGTATTATGCCCATTAGAGCTACAGCTTGAACGGCCAAACCTTCCGCATTCAGGGAACTGTTCGTAACCCTCCTCTCTCTTGTCACTACTTCAATCTGGTCACTGTTTCGACGCACTGCGGAGTGCCGCACCCTTGCACTGGCTGCTGGGTTCGGGGTCGACTAACGTCAGAACCAAACGCACATTTTGAAGGATTGACCATGTCTGCTTACCAAAACGAAATCAAGGCTGTTGCTGCACTGAAAGAAACTGCAGGTAACGGTTGGAGCGCGATCAACCCGGAATACGCAGCTCGCATGCGTGTACAGAACCGCTTCCGCACCGGTCTGGATATTGCCAAGTACACCGCGGCCATCATGCGCAAAGACATGGCTGAATACGACGCAGACAGCGCGGTCTACACCCAGTCACTGGGTTGCTGGCACGGTTTCATTGGCCAGCAGAAGCTGATCTCCATCAAAAAGCACCTGAAAACCACCAACAAGCGTTACCTGTACCTGTCCGGCTGGATGGTTGCTGCCCTGCGCTCCGAGTTCGGCCCGCAGCCCGACCAGTCCATGCACGAAAAAACCGCTGTTTCCGGCCTGATCGAAGAGCTCTACACCTTCCTGCGTCAAGCTGACACCCGTGAACTGGATCTGCTGTTCACCGCACTGGACGATGCCCGCGCTGAAGGCAACAAGGCCAAGGAAGCTGAAATCCAGGCTCAGATCGACAACTTCGAAACTCACGTTGTGCCGATCATTGCTGACATCGACGCTGGTTTCGGTAACGCTGAAGCGACCTACCTGCTGGCCAAGAAAATGATCGAAGCTGGTGCTTGCTGCATCCAGATCGAAAACCAGGTTTCTGATGAGAAGCAGTGTGGTCACCAGGACGGTAAAGTAACCGTTCCTCACGCCGAGTTCCTCGCCAAGATCAACGCTGTTCGCTACGCGTTCCTCGAACTGGGTGTTGACGACGGTGTTATCGTTGCCCGTACTGACTCCCTGGGTGCTGGCCTGACCAAGCAGATCGCTGTCACCAACGAGCCGGGTGACCTGGGCGACCAGTACAACAGCTTCATCGATGGCGAGTACATCACCAGCGCTGACGACATCGAAAACGGCGACGTTGTTATCAAAGCCAACGGCAAACTGCTCAAGCCCAAGCGTCTGGCTTCTGGTCTGTTCCAGTTCCGTGAAGGCACTGGTGTTGATCGCGTGGTTCTGGACTGCATCACTTCCCTGCAGAACGGTGCCGACCTGCTGTGGATCGAAACCGAAAAGCCGCACGTTGGTCAGATCGCTGAAATGGTTAACCGCATCCGTGCAGTAGTTCCGAACGCCAAGCTGGTTTACAACAACAGCCCGTCCTTCAACTGGACTCTGAATTTCCGTCAGCAAGTATTTGATGCTTGGGCTGCTGAAGGCAAGGACGTTTCCGCCTACGACCGCGCTGCTCTGATGAGCGCCGAGTACGACGGTACTGATCTGTGTGCAGAGGCCGACGAGCGTATCCGTACCTTCCAGGCTGACGCTTCCCGTGAAGCAGGTATCTTCCACCACCTGATCACTCTGCCGACGTACCATACTGCCGCGCTGTCCACCGACAACCTGGCAAAAGGCTACTTCGCAGAAGAAGGTATGCTGGCATACGTAAAAGGTGTTCAGCGTCAGGAAATCCGTCAGGGTATCGCCTGCGTACGTCACCAGAACATGGCTGGCTCCGACATCGGTGACAACCATAAAGAGTACTTCGCCGGTGATGCAGCTCTGAAAGCTGGCGGTAAAGACAATACCATGAACCAGTTCTGATAGAGCTGATTCCAGGCTTCGGCCCGGTATTGAGGAAAGGCCACCTTCGGGTGGCCTTTTCCGTATGGGGAGTCGGCAGGCTGCTGTCCCCTCCTGATCAGGTCGCGTACAATACGCGCTTCCTTTGCCGGTCATGCCATCAGGCGTGACGCTTGGCGTATCATGCAGCAGCAGGTTCTAAAGAAATGGCACGTTTACATTTGGAATTCCCGGAAGATCAGTTTTATTTCACCACTCAACTGACCGTCCGTATTACCGATATCAACTCAGGTAAACACCTGGCGAATGACTCCATGGTGTCGATGATCTCGGAAGCCAGAGCACGCTTCCTGTATCAGTTTGGTATTGAAGAAGTCAGCGTCAATGATGTGGGTATCATCGTCACTGATCTGGCCACCACCTACCGCAGGGAAGCCTTCGCCAGAGAGACACTGGTGTTTGAGGTGGGCTTGATGGACCTGAACAGATACGGTGGTGATATCATCTTCCGTATTACCAAGATGGACGGTGGCGAACTGGTCGCCCTCGCAAAATCCGGCTTCGTTTTCTACAACTTCCTCGCCGCCAAGGTCACCCCTATGCCCGAGGATTTCAGGTTGCGCTTTCCGGGTGTCAATCAGGTCGATTAACCAATGCTACCCATCTGATACATTACTTTCCGACATGGAATTGCAGACAACAAAAAACCCGGTCATACGACCGGGTTTTTTGTTGCTGAAGATCGATTAACGAACTTCAACCTGTGTTTCTACTTCTGCTTCTACACGACGGTTCATGGCGCGGCCATCGTCAGTAGCGTTGTCAGCGATCGGGCGAGCTTCGCCGTGGCCAACAGCGTTCACGCGGGAGGATTCTACACCTTCGTCGATCAGAGCTTGGCGAACAGAGTTGGCGCGGCGCTCGGACAGATTCTGGTTGTAGGCATCGCTACCAACGGAGTCGGTGTGACCTTCAACGGTAGTGGTGACCGACGGATAGGTACGCATGAACTCGGCCAGGCTCTGGATATCCTGACGGAACTCGGGGCGAATGGTGTCGCGGTCGAAATCAAATTTGACGTCCAACTCAACGCGTACGGATTGCATTTCCGGAGCTGGCTCTGGAGCCGGAGCAGGTGCCGGTTCTGCCTGGGCTACAACCGGAGCTACCTTGCTACCACCAAAGTTCAGACCCAGACCAACGCCTGCTTGCCATTCAGTGTTGCCATGATCCAGACCGTGCATTGCATCAACACCAGCCTTCACGAAGAAGTTTTCGTTCAGGTAGTTTTTCACACCAACACCGGCGATAGCCATGGTGGTACGGTCACGCTGACTGGTAAACGGCTGATCCAGTTCCTGATGACCGAAACCGCCAGAAACGTAAGGACGAATTGCGCCTTGTCCGAAATGATAGATGGCTTCCAGAGTAGCCAGGCGGCCATCAATGTCGCTGCCATCCAGGTCGGATTCCAGGCTCTTGTAAGTACCCAGGCTAGTGCTCAACTGAACGTCGTCAGTGAGGAAGTAACCTACGCTACCACCCACCAGGGTGCCGTCATCCATATTGCGCATGCTGTCAGTGAAGTAGCGCTTGGCAAAAGCTTCAACTTCAACCGAACCAGCGCTCTGCGCCATTACTGGAAGCGCGGAGGCGGCAATAGCAGCGCTTACAACGATACCTACTGTGTTTTTCAATTTCATCTGTGAATCCCCGTTTAATCCATTCGGACGTTAGGTTTTGCGCAAAACTCGAAGCGTAGTATAGCAGACTTGCAGAGATATCAATAAAAATTCGACCTAAAAGGGATTGTTAATATGCTTTCTCAGTTTCTCCAAGGCGCGCTTATAGCGCATCTTGGTTGCACTGAGTCCCATGCTCATGATGTCGGATATCTCTTGAAACTCCAGTTCTGCCACGAAGCGTAATACCAGTATTTCCCGATCAACCTGATTGACATGTATCAGCCAGTGATCAAGCCCTTTGCTGTCCACCGCGGGCTGCTCGGGCTCTTGCGCTTCTTCCTGACCATCAAGGCTTAACGCATCGTATAAGCGTCTTTTCCGCTTCTCTTTCCGATACTGAGTAATGCATTCATTGTATGTAATGCTATATAGCCATGTCTTGAACTTGGCCTTGCCTTCAAAGTGCTTCAGGCCATGTAGTACTTTCAGCATTACTTCCTGACATACATCATCAGCATCCCGTTCGTTGCCGAGATACCGGGCACACACATTGAACAGTGTGCGTTGGTATCTCCGCATCAGCTCCTCATAGGCAACTGTAGTATGAAAAAGTTCACGGTTAGCACGAATTACCAGCTCTTCATCCGTCATATCGGATAGCTGGCTGCGGCTGCGCGAAGCGGATGAGTCGGTCAAAACAGCATCATCAATCAGTTGGGGGGCCGTATCGCGATCAACGCGACACGGGCTTCTCGATCAGAGTCCGGTTGGGTACCGAGATAAGGCTACCCTGATCATCCACCAGCGATGTTTTAACGGTGCCAATCTCTTCTATCACCCCTTCAATATCGTCTACGGCAATTCTGTCACCTACGTCATAGAGCTCGCGCAGATAGACGCCGGCAATAATCTGGCTGACGATTTCACGGCTACCCAATCCCATTGCCAACGCAGCGGCAGCACCGAAAGACACCAGTACAATAGCGATTACAGTATTGAGTAACTGCGTTTCGATCTGCAGTTGTCCGATCGCCAGCGATACAGTGATGATCACCAGCAAGCCCTGAACCAGCCGGCTAATGCCGCTGGCATAATCGGCACCGATGCTTTCTACCGTGCCCTTTACGACTCCGGCTACCAGATGCGACAACAGCAGGCCGGCCAGCAGAATCAACGCCGCACCAAAGACCTTGGGCAGATACAGGGCAAAGGCGTCCAGGGTGGCCGAGACACGAGCCAACCCAAGGGTTTCAGCAGCAGAAACCACAAAGGTGAGAACGATAAACCAATAAATGATTTTGCCGATGACCACCGATACTGGTGAAGCAATACCAATACGGCTGAGCATTCTGGTGACGCCGGCCCCGCGCATCAGGCGATCAAGCCCCAGCTTGGCCAAGCCTTTACTGAGAACCGCATCGACAATGCGGGCAACCACAAAGCCCAGCAGGACAATGATCAATGCGGTAAGCAGGTCGGGTATGAAGGAGGCGATCTTGATCCATAAAGCTGTCATCGCGTGGATGAAGCTCTGGCTCCAGGTTTCATGTTCCATGGCAGGCTCGCTATGAATTCAGGTCAGAGGAAGAAGGGCTTTTTTCATTGCGCCGAACCGGTCGTGCGTGACGCATGCCGCGAGCGCCACCTTCGCTGATGACCCATCCCCAGTTGGTAAACAACTTGAGTAGATCGAACAGACCACCGTGGATATGCGCGCGATGCAATACCCGCTCCAGCCGCTTATCGTCTGCGGGGGATGACTGCGATGAGGCTTCTTCCTGCAGCAGGCTACGCAAGTGACGCTCAAAGGGATCGTCCATGGCTATCTCCGAATAAGTGAGTACTGAGCCGTCATTGAATATCACCTGGCTCTGTACACAGACGCACGCGGTACGGATCATGTCACCCCGTACCGCGCGGATCTGCGTGTCAGCGTACTGTTATTCGGGCATCTGCAACGCGACAGGTGACACGATGATGCCGTTATTGTCGGCATACACGTATTCACCCGGGCGGAAGGTCACGCCACCGAAGGTGACTGGAACATCGAGATCACCGATGCCCCGCTTGTCGGTTTTCATTGGATGACTGGCCAGCGCCTGGATACCCAGAGCAGTCTGAATCAGGACATCCACATCGCGCACGCAACCGTACACAATGATACCTTCCCAGCCATTCTGTGCCGCTTTCTCGGCCAGCATGTCACCCAGCAATGCGCGACGCATGGAGCCGCCGCCATCAACTACCATGACCTTGCCGGTGCCATCCTGAGCAACCAGATCCTTGACCATAGAGTTGTCTTCAAAGCACTTGACGGTGACGATCTGACCGCCAAAGGAGTCGTGTCCACCAAAGTTGCTGAACATCGGCTCGACAACGGCGACATCAGGATAGGCATCGCACAGATCGGGCGTTATATATTGCATCGTCTTACTCCTGGGCTGATCAGCCCTTGTTTTCCGCGAGGAAGAACCAGGTATCCATGACCGAGTCAGGATTCAGGGAAACACTTTCGATGCCCTGCTCCATCAACCAGCGCGCCAGATCCGGGTGATCCGATGGGCCCTGACCGCAGATGCCGATGTACTTATCCGCTTTACGGCAGGCAGCGATGGCGTTGGCCAGCAGTTTCTTGACTGCGGCGTTACGCTCATCAAACAGGTGCGCGATGATACCCGAGTCGCGATCCAACCCCAGAGTCAACTGAGTCAGGTCGTTAGAGCCGATCGAGAAGCCATCGAAGTACTCGAGGAACTCGTCAGCCAGCAGAGCGTTGGCCGGCAGTTCGCACATCATGATCACGCGCAGGCCGTTTTCGCCACGCTTGAGACCGTTTTCCGCCAGCAGGTCAATCACTTGGCTGGCCTCCTCGACGGTGCGCACAAAAGGCACCATAAGCTCGACGTTGGTCAAGCCCATCTCGTTGCGAACGCGCTTCATTGCACGGCATTCCAACTCGAAACAGTCGCGGAAGGATTCGCTGATATAACGCGAAGCCCCACGGAAGCCCAGCATGGGGTTCTCTTCCTCGGGCTCGTACAGGCGACCGCCGATCAGGTTCGCATATTCGTTGGACTTGAAGTCGGACAGACGCACGATGACCTTCTTCGGCCAGAATGCCGCGGCCAGGGTGCTGACACCCTCTACCAGTTTGTCGACATAGAAGCCGACCGGATCGCTGTAACCCGCTATACGCTTCTCGACGCTGTCCTTGACCTCGGATGGCAGGTCATTGAAGTTCAGCAGTGCCTTGGGGTGCACACCGATCATGCGGTTGATGATGAACTCCAGGCGCGCCAGACCAACCCCTTCATTGGGCAGGTTAGCGAAATCGAAGGCCCGATCAGGGTTGCCCACGTTCATCATGATCTTGAACGGCAACGCCGGCATGGCGTCGACACTGTTGGTGCGAATATCGAAATCCAAGCGACCTTCATAGATCAAGCCAGTGTCCCCTTCCGCGCAGGAAACAGTAACAATCTGGCCGTCTTTCAACTCGCTGGTTGCGTTGCCGCAACCGACTACAGCAGGAATACCCAGCTCACGGGCAATGATGGCCGCGTGGCAGGTACGACCGCCACGGTTGGTAACGATAGCACTGGCGCGCTTCATCACCGGTTCCCAATCAGGATCGGTCATGTCGGAAACCAGCACATCGCCGGGCTGCACTCTGTCCATCTCTGACGCGTCGCGAATAATCTTCACCGGGCCGGCGCCAATGCGCTGCCCAATGGCACGACCTTCGACCAGAATGCTGCCCTTGTCCTTCAGCATGTAACGTTCCATGACGTTAACGTTGCTGCGGCTCTTGACCGTTTCCGGGCGGGCCTGAACGATATACAGCTGGTTGTCGTCACCATCCTTGGCCCACTCGATATCCATCGGGCAGCCATAGTGTTTTTCGATGATCAATGCCTGGCGGGCCAGGTTCACCACTTCTTCATCGGTCAGACAGAAGCGTGCACGCTCAGCGGCGTCAACATCGATGGTCTTGACCGAGCGACCAGCGCTGGCAACTTCGCCATACACCATCTTTATCGCCTTGCTACCCAGGTTGCGGCGCAGGATCGACGGACGACCAGCCGCAAGAGTAGGCTTGTGTACATAGAACTCGTCAGGGTTTACAGCGCCCTGCACTACCGTCTCGCCGAGACCGTAAGCACCGGTGATGAACACCACATCGCGGAAGCCGGATTCGGTATCCAGAGTGAACATGACGCCTGCGGTACCGGTTTCCGAGCGCACCATGCGCTGAACACCGGCAGACAGGGCAACCAGCTTGTGGTCAAAGCCTTGATGTACACGGTAGGAAATGGCGCGATCGTTGAACAGGGAAGCGAATACTTCCTTGGTGGCGCGGATGACGTTATCCACACCACGGATGTTCAGAAAGGTTTCCTGCTGACCAGCAAAGGAAGCATCGGGCAGATCTTCGGCGGTAGCGGAGGAGCGCACGGCTACTGCGAGATTGTCATTGCCAGCGGAGAGAGCGGCGAAGGCCTCACGGATAGCTTGATCCAGAGCGGCGGGGAACTCGGCATCCATGATCCACTCGCGGATCTGAGCGCCGGTGCGGGCCAGGGCATTAACGTCATCCACATCCAGCGCATCAAGTGCGGCATTGATTCGGTCATTGAGACCACTTTGCTCGAGAAATTCGCGATACGCATCAGCAGTAGTAGCAAAACCACCCGGCACGGATACGCCAGCGCCTGCAAGATTGCTGATCATTTCGCCAAGCGAGGCGTTCTTGCCGCCAACACGCTCAACATCTCCAACACCCAGTTGCTCAAAGGACACTACGTACTCTAGCAAGGTGATCTCTCCGTCAATCAATGAATAGGTTGGCAGCGCAGGCTTTGCCGTCTGGTCTGCACGTCACAAATGCGCCACAATGCCACTTTGACGCTTACCGTACTACAAGGGCCCGGCATATCAGCCCATAAATTTCGATATCTTAAGGTTTCACGCATGAAACGCACTGCTTTTTTCATTTCCGATGGTACAGGCATCACTGCTGAGACACTTGGGCAGAGCCTGCTCTCGCAATTCGAGAACATCCAGTTCCGCAAACTATTGCGGCCCTATGTCGATACCGTGGAAAAAGCGCGGGACATGGTACAACAAATCAATGCCGCTGCCGAGACAGATGGTCAGCGACCGATTATTTTTGAGACCGTGGTGAATCGTGAAATCCACGAGGAGTTGACGAAATCCACCGGTCACATAATAGATATCTTCTCCACCTTCCTCGCGCCGCTGGAGCAGGAGCTGGGTGCAGGCTCCTCCTATTCGGTAGGCAAGTCCCACTCCATCCAGCACAACAGCAACTACCAGGATCGTATCGATGCAGTGCACTTCGCCATGGATAACGACGATGGCGCGCGCACCCACCATTATAAAGAAGCCGACATCATCCTGGTGGGGGTCTCACGCTGCGGCAAAACGCCCTCCTGCCTGTATATGGCACTGCAATACGGCATTCGTGCAGCGAATTATCCGTTGACCGACGAAGACATGGAACGCCTGCAGCTCCCTGCCGCGCTCAAACCTCACAAGAACAAGTTGTTCGGCCTGACCATTGATGCCGAGCGCTTGGCCAGTATCCGTAACGAGCGCCGTCCGAACAGCCGCTATGCCAGCTTCGCCCAGTGCGAGTTCGAGATCCGCGAAGTGGAAAACCTGTTCCGCCGGGAAAACATTCCGCACATCAATTCCACTCACTTTTCTGTAGAAGAGATTTCGGCAAAGATTCTCGTCCATATGGGCATCGAGCGACGGCTCAAATAGTATCTACCGGCGTTCGGGTCTACCCAATCGAACGCCGCGCCCTCCAGTTAGAAACTCTCCAACGCACCTGGTTCGCCGCGCATTTCTGCGCCCACGGAGCCATCCATGGATTTCCACGCCCATAACCAAATCGTCCTCTCGATCAAGCGGTTATTTGTCGCATCCTGCTCTGAAATATTCTGTTGAACTTTGCTGAACGATATGTATTATTGCTCGCAGTTGATAACGCTTATCAATAGCTGCCGGTAACCAGTACTCATTACATCAGTCAGCCATTCTCAACAAAAAGGAGCTTTTGATGTCCCGGAACCCCACCGCTCTGCAAACCTCTCAGGTTGTAGTTGGCACCCTCGCCCTGTTGGCCACCAGCATTGCCTTGGCAAACCAGGACACCGTACGGCTGGCCGATACTGTCGTCACTGCTTCCGGATTTGAGCAGAAGATCACTGATGCGCCGGCGAGTATCAGCGTGATCAGCCAGGATGATTTGCGTAGCAAGCGCTACGGCAACCTGGCACAGGCGCTGGAAGACGTTGAGGGCATTGATGTCCGGCAGGGTAACGGCAAGACGGGTGGTATGAACATCAGCATCCGGGGTATGGAAAGCAAGTACACCCTGATCCTGATTGACGGTCGGCGCCAAAATGCCGCAGGTGATATCACGCCCAATGGTTTTGGTGAGACCTCCACCAGTTTTATACCGCCAATGTCTGCTATTGAACGTATCGAAGTCATTCGCGGGCCCATGTCGACACTGTACGGCTCTGATGCCATGGGCGGTGTGATCAACATCATCACCAGGAAGGTAGGCACCGAATGGGCGGGCTCCATGAGTCTGGATCATACCTTTCAGGAAAACCGCGACTATGGTGACGCAACCAAAACCAGTATTTTTGCCAGCGGTCCTCTGATTGACGGATTACTTGGCCTTCAGGTGCGTGGCAGTCTCTATGATCGCGGCGAAACCGACCTGAAATTTGACGATAACTCCGAGGTGAGCAAGCGTGGCGCGGCGCCGGTCGAAGGGCGCACTAACACCATCGGTGGGCGGCTTACTCTGACACCGCATGAGAACCACGACTTTTCGCTGGATTACGAGCGTAGTCGCCAGGTCTATAACAACGATGAAAGCCAGTTGGGCAACCTGGATGTGGTGCCCGATGGCAGGATCTCTGGTTATGACGACGAACTGCGATTTGAGCGGGATCAATTTGCCCTGACTCATACCGGACGACTCGGTTTCGGCATCTGGGACAGCAGTCTGATGCATAACAAGACAGAGACACTTGGCCGTACCATTCCAGGTAACAACGCCGGTGGTGATTATGGTAGCCCTGTCCCGGCTGTGCCTTCGGCAATTATCGGCTCCGATCGTGAACTGGAAACTACCAATCTGGTTTTCGACACCAAGCTGGTTGCCCCTGTCGGTGATTCACATATTGCCACGGTAGGCGGCCAATGGTGGAAAGCTGAAATGACTGACGGCTACGCCGGCGAAGACTTCGAGCAAAAAACCTGGGCCCTTTTTGCAGAGGATGAATGGCGCTTGCTGGACAGTCTGGGGCTTACCCTGGGGGCCCGCTACGATGATCATGAGGCCTTCGGTGGGCATGTCAGCCCACGCGCCTACCTGGTCTGGAATACCAATGACAACTGGACCCTCAAGGGCGGAGTGAGCAAGGGCTACAAAACCCCGTCATTGAACGAGTTACATGAGGGTATCAACGGTGCAACCGGGCAAGGTCGCGTCATCACAATAGGTAATCCCGAGCTGGATCCGGAAGAAAGTACCAACTACGAAATAGGCGCCTATTACGACAACCTCAATGGTTTTAATGCCAACGCCACGTTGTTCCACAACAAGTTCAAGGACAAAATTGAAGACGGACCGGAGATCAGCCACCCACTTTGTTCCGGGAACGATAATGGCCTGTGCTCGCAGAAAATCAATATAGGTAAAGCGAAAGCCCGTGGGCTGGAGTTCGCCGCCCGCTGGCAGTTTGCACCAACCTGGTCAGTTTCAGGTAACTACACTTATACCGACAGCGAGCAGCAAACCGGTGAGGATAAAGGGGCTCCGCTTACCAATACGCCGAAGCATATGGCACATGCCAGTCTGAACTGGCAGGCTACCGACCGCCTCGGCTTGTATTTAAAGGGCGAGTACCGTGGCGAACGCGCACGCTTTACCCAGCGCAGTGCCAGTCTCGCGGCTGGTGAACGTGCACTGAACGACTTGAAAGCCTATGAAGTATTCCATCTCGGTGGCTCGTTCAGGGCATCCGAAAATGTAACGCTGAATGCTGCGGTTTATAACGTCTTTGACAAGGACTTCCTTACCGGACAGGTCTATACCGACAGTACCGGAGCCCAGGCCTGGGCCTCGGATTACGCCCAGATCGGCCGCTCGGCCACAGGTACCATTGAAGAAGGCCGCCGCCTCTGGCTCTCCGCCACCGTCGATTTCTGATCGTATTATGCTTCAACAATGCGCCCGCTTCTGTGGGCGTTTTGCTTTCGGAAGCCACTCACATCGGAACCAGAGCCTGTCGTTGTAGTCAGAATGAAGCAGCCCAGCTTGATTGGGCTGCGGATTCTAATAGATCAGGAGTGTATACATGGATATTCTACGACTCATCGCCGCTGTCCTGCTGCCGCCACTGGGGGTTTTTCTGCAGGTCGGATTTGGCGGTGCCTTCTGGCTCAATATTCTGCTGACCCTGTTGGGCTATATCCCAGGCATTATCCACGCTGTCTGGATCATTGCTCGCCGCTGAGAGCGGCGCTACGGGCAGCGACCACCTTGTTTCTGCCCTGACGCTTAGCCTCATAAAGCGCCTTATCCGCGCTGCGCATCAGACTGTCGATAATCTGTTCCGTATCACCGCCCTGCTCTACGCTCCATCGCGCATAGCCGATACTGGCGGTGACTCTGCCCCAGCTTGACCCTTCATGCGGTATATTGAGGTCGTGGATGGCACGGCACAGCGTCTCCGCCGCCTCATGCGCCGCGTCCAGATCCACCCCGGGCAATAGAACTGCAAACTCCTCGCCCCCCATGCGTGCGGCCAGTTCGCCACTGCGCTTGAAGCGGCTCTTGATCAGCGTAGCCAGCGAGACCAGGCAGGCGTCTCCCTCGGCATGTCCATAGAGATCATTGAATGCCTTGAACGAATCCACATCCAGCATCAAGAGACTCACCGGATAACCCATCCGCTGTGCACGATGAAGCTCATCGAGATGATGTTGTTCAAAATGTCGGCGGTTGGCGAGCCCGGTCAACGGATCGGTACGGGACATTTCCAGCAATTCCACCTGGGCATGCTCCAGACCAATAACATGATCCCAGTGCTGTAGCAGACTGAATAGCCATTGCCCTACGCCCTGTAAAAGGCTTTCCCGCTCAGGATCAACATCGGCTGTGGTCACACCGCGCACCGCATAAGCGAATTTTCGCTGCGGGCTGGAAAAGGCAACGACAAGGCTGCGCTCACCTGACCTTGAGACCGACCAGCCTGGAGCGTACTCGGGCACGTGCGGCAGCTCGAATTGTGCTAACCAGCGCGGATCTTCTTCCTTCATCCAACTGACACGCATTTGCTCATTGTCCAACAATGCGCAGGCATCCAGATGCAGGTACTGACCGAGGGACTGTAAGGTCTGGGTCATGGCCTTCGGGTATTGGGATTTTCGCAGATGCATCAATTTCAGACTGGTACCAGAAATCAGCTTGAGATAGCCGTTCAGATAAGCCAGCTCCGAGGTGCGTTCCGCCACCCGGCCGTCCAGGTTGTCGCGCTCCCGAGCCAGCTGCTCAATGGCCGTTTCATGCTGTTCGGCGTAATGCTGCATGCCCTGGTGCAGGGTATCGAAGCCCTCGGAGATCAGATCCATCTCATCGTGCCAGTCCCGCTTGCGGCGCGGCAGGGTCAAGCGTGGCGCATTCTTCTGCGGTTTGAGTGTCGCCACATACTCAGCGATTAACTGCAGCGGCCGCCCGATATCTCGATACAGAGCGCGGAACAAAATAGCAAATAAAACAAGGGTATAGAGCGAGAACTCAAGAATCCGCTGAAATATTGAATTACGAATAAGCTGAGCCAGACGGGCCTTGTGGAAATGGATATGCAGCTCGCCCATCTGTTGGCTCTCGTCCATGGGCGAATAAATGACCAGCCGGGTATCTGCCGGGCTCCCATCGGTGGGGGCGCCGAAGCGCATGTCCAGCCCTGTTTCCGATTGCAACCGAACGGCGGCGACATCAGCCAATTCAACAAGCCGTTCAAGCTGCCGTTCCAGCGCTGCCAATTCGATATCCCACAGGGCACTTTGCAGAAGCGGAATCTGGGTCGCGGTCAGGTCACTCAGCAATGTGTTCTGTTGCTGCTTTACCGCGTGGCTGATCAAGAATACCTGAGCGATGGACGCCATCATCATGGCGATCAAGGCCAACAGCATCAGGCGGACAAGCAATCGACGGCTGAACGAGCGGAAACGAGTTCGCTTTGTCATTGAATATCCAGCCACCTGTTGAAGGAAAAGTCGTATTGGTCACGCGCTGGGTTGCATGCTCGACTGTAGGGGCAGAAATCCAGGCTGCGTCCCTGCCTGCGCCGCTCAAGTAAATATCTGGCGCTGGGCTGCTCGATCAGCGAAAACATGGAGTATTGCAACTCGCCGTTACCCGAGTTGTCGATAAAATCCAGCCCGTGATGATAATCATACAAGAGCACAATGGCCCAGGCACCGGCCATATGGTGGCCTCCGGTCAAGGCGGTCAGTTCTCCACTCAATACATGCTCAAGCGCGGCTTCTGTGGCGTTGACCGCCGAGACAAACACATCCTTACCCGGCACTCGACCGCTTGCATGTATGGCTTCGATTACTGCAAACGCCTGCAGATCGTTGGCGCTCCAGACCAGTTGTGCCTGCGGATAACGACGCAGCAGGTGAGTGGATTGCCCAAGCGCCTTGCCATATGACCAGTCGGCATACACTTGCTGATGTAATGTCACCTGGGGGAATTCTTCCAATGCCCGCAATAATCCCTGGTTGCGCTGGCGGGAGGTATGCGTGGAGCGGTCCCCCGCCAGCGCAATCATCCCCAAAGAGGAATCGTCGGGTAACGCCTTGATGGCATGCGAAATGAGCGCTCTGGCTGCCAGGTATCCGCCCTCTTCTGCATCCGGGGTCAGACTGCCAAGCCAGAGACTGAAGCGTTGCCGGGGATAGCCCACTTTCTCGCGGTCACCCAGAGCCGAATTGAATGCCAGAAAAACCGGAATGCCTGCAGCATCGGCGGCCTCCAACTGTCCCGGCAACATGGATTTTTCTGCGGCAATAATGAGATAGTCAGGACGGGATTCGGCTGAGCGCTGCCCCAATTCTTCGATCAAGCTGATTTGAGCCAGATAATCGCGCTCAGTGGTGAGGATTTCCAACTCGACATCCAGGCTGGCCGCCGCCTGCTGCATGACCTCGTTGGCCATCGTCCAATAAGGCTCCGCGGTCTTGCCGGGATTGATGAAGGCCACGCTCAAGCCGAACGCGATACCGGGCGCAGATGGCAGGGTAACAAGCAATAAGACTCGCAAAAGCCAGGAAAGCGTCAAGCCCGGTGACCGCAAAACAATCACTCCGCGATGTACGAAGGCAAAATGATACCATAGTGACATCGAAGATGTTATTTTGCCCTGTCTTCAGTCGGCGATTACTGCGCGTGAACCACATGCCCGCGCACCGCGCTGGTTGCGCGAAGCGCTGCCCCACCTGGCGGGAGAGTTCATTGATGCTGTGGCCAGGCTACCGCGAACCCTGCCCCATACAATGGGTGTATGCCATTGTTAATATAATGCTTGTGCGGTATCCCGTATCCGTTTGACCATGGCACGCAATCCATTGCCACGTGTCACGCTCAGATGCTTCAACAGGTTCAGCCGAGCGAAGTAGTCTTCAATGTCAAAAGCCAGAATGGCCGCAGGCGTCTGCCCGTTGTAGGCAGCCAAAACCACTGCCAGCAGTCCCTTGACGATAAAGGCATCGCTATCGGCGTCAAAATACAGCTTGCCGCCCTCTTCCCGGCTGGTCAGCCATACCTGGCTCTGGCAGCCACGAACAATATTCTGCTCGGTATGATGCTGTTCATCCAGCGGGGGTAATTCACGGCCCAGATCGATGATGTATTTGTAACGATCTTCCCAGCTGTCAAAGAATGCCAGGTTGTCGAGAATATCGTCGCTGGTAATGTCGGTGCCAAATTGACTCATGCTGCGCCCTTAGAAGAACATGCCGGTTGCGAGTTGAGCTTCTTCGCTCATCATTTCCCGGCTCCACGGTGGATCAAATACCAGTTCGACATGTACTTCACTGACGTTCGGCACAAGGCGCACGCGGTATTCCACATCACCCACCAGCACCGGGCCCATGCCGCAACCGGGCGCGGTCAGCGTCATGCTGATGTCCACCCGTTTAGCGCTCTGATCTATGTCGACCGAATAGATCAGGCCCAGGTTGACCAGATCCACGGGGATCTCCGGGTCATAGACGCTTTTCAGGGCGGCCCATACGTTCTCTTCCCGAATCAGCTCATCGGTTGCTGGTGGAAAGCTGAGCAATTCAGGCTCAAGCCCGAGCTTGTCCGCATCGGTGCCGTCTACCCGTACCATTTGGCCGTTATAGGTCACCGTATAGTTACCGCCCAGCGCCTGGGTGATGGTGACAAAGGTATCTTTCGGAATCGTCAGCGGAGTGCCATCGGGAACTCGCCGCGCAGGACATTCAGCCCGCGCCACTACCATGGGTCTTTCCATCTCAACTCACACTGAAGCTTTCGCCGCAACCACATTGGTCTTTGACGTTGGGGTTAGTAAAACGGATCTGGCGGTTAATACCTTCGGTGACCAGATCTATCTCGGTGCCGGACAAGACATTCAGACTGTCGGCATCTACCAGCAGCTCGACCTGCTCATCCAACTGGTAATGCAAGTCGCCTTCGGCACCCTGTTCGACCATATCAATGACGTACATGAAGCCGGTACAACCGCTCTTCTTCACGCTCAGACGGACTGATTTACCCGCCTCGCGGGTTACCTGTCGACGGAAATGTTCCAGGGCCGCCGGCGTGACCGAGACCACCTGGCTGGACGGATCAAATGCTTGAACAGTCATTTTCCTACTCCTCGACAAGAAACTGTTTTGCCTTGGCCAGAGCCTCGAACAGACGATCGATATCGGCTCTGGTGTTGTAGAAACAGAAGCTGGCACGCACCGTTCCGGGAATGCCCAACTGATCCATGATGGGTTGCGCGCAATGGTTACCCGTACGCACTGCCACACCCTGTTGATCCAGCAACATACCGACATCATGCGGGTGCGTACCGTCCATGAGAAAGCTCAGCACACCAGTCCGCTGTGCTGCGGTTCCCACCAGGGTGATACCGGGCATGGCCCGCGCCTTGGCTTCAGCATAGGCCAGCAGATCCCTCTCATGGGCCTCAGCGCCTTCGCGGTCGATGCTTTGCAGGTAATCGACCGCCGCACCCAGAGCAATTACGCCAGCGATATCCGGTGTGCCCGCCTCGAATTTATAAGGCAACTGGTTATAGGTCGTACCGGCGAAACTGACCGTTTCGATCATCTCACCACCACCCTGATACGGCGGCATGGCTTCCAACAACGCGGCTTTACCATAGAGCACGCCGACACCAGTGGGGCCGAACATCTTGTGCGCGGAAAATACATAAAAATCACAATCCAGCGCCTGCACGTCCACCTGGAGGTGGCTCATGGCCTGCGCGCCATCGACCAGGCACAGGGCGCCAACCGCATGCGCCATTTCGATGATATGTTCAACCGGATTGAGGCTGCCCAGTGCATTGGATACATGTCCGCAGGCGATCATCCGTACCCGCTCATCCAGCATGCCCTGAAGCGCGCTCAGATCCAGCGTGCCGGCGTTATCCACCGGTATGGCTTCTACCGTGGCGCCCATCTGCTCGGCGATCATCTGCCATGGCACGATGTTGGAGTGATGCTCCATGGCCGATACCAGAATACGATCACCGGCTTTCAGCTGGCTACGCCCCCAACTGGCCGCAACCAGGTTGATGCTCTCCGAGGTGCCACGCGTCCAGATAATTTCCCGTGCCTCAGCAGCATTGATCAATCCTGCGACCTTGACCCGTGCCTGCTCGAACTTCTCGGTGGCGCCCGCGGCCTGCGCATGAGCACCACGGTGCACGTTGCTGTTATCCTGGCGGTAGTAGTCAACAATCGCCTGAATGACCGCCTCGGGCTTCTGCGTCGTGGCGGCGTTGTCCAGATACACCAGCGGCTTGCCATGTACTTGCTGGTGCAGGATCGGAAAGTCCTGACGCACCCGTTCGGCGTCAAAAACGCTGCGGGTATCCCGGGCCAGCTCACTCATAGCTCATCTGCCCCAATTCGCCGCCCTGTTGACCGAACAGCGTCGTCAGTCTGGGGCGCAGGTAATCCTGGATGGCTTGCTCCGGTACCTGGTTGAGCAGCTCATTGATAAAACCAAAACTCAACATGCGCACGGCGTCAGCACGGGTGACACCACGGCTCTGTAGATAGAAGATCGAGGTCTCATCCAGCTGAGCAATGGTCGCACCGTGACCACAACGCACATCGTCGGCGTAAATTTCCAGCTCAGGCTTGGTGTTGATCTCCGCAGTAGGCGAGGTCAGCAGGTTGCGGTTACTCATCTCCGCCAAGGTCTTCTGTGCATCCTGGTGGATATGGATACGACCGTTGAACACCGCCTTGGCCGAGTCGCCAATGATGCCGCGGAACACCTCATCGGTGGTACAGCGCGGCACACGATGCTCAACGTTGGTGTGATAGTCGATCAGTTGCTTGTTGCGCGGTAGATAAACGCCATTCAAGCCCAGATGCGCACCCTCGCCACGGTGATTGACGTGGTAATCAATACGCTTGAGGCGACTGCCCTGAGCCAGGGTAAAACCGAGGAAGCGCGCGTCGCGATGCAGGTCTACATGCACTCCGCCCACATGCAACAGGTCTTCCTGCTCCAGATTGATGCGGTAGTGCTGGATCTGCGCATTGTTGCCTACCACCACCTCGGTGAAGCTGCTGACGAACAGGTTCTGCTGTTCGTTACCGGAGACGTAGTGTTCAATCAACTCGGCTTCGGTGCTGTCTTCCAATACCACCAGTATGCGCTGACTGCTCATGGCAGGCTGCGCCTCAGGGGTAGAGACGTTGACCACATATACCGGCTTGTCCAATTTCTGGTCACGGGATACGTGAATCAACACACCTTCACCAGCTACAGCATCACTTAATGCGCCGAACAGGTGCTGCGAGCTATCCATGACCTTACCCAGATGCCGGACAATCAATTGCTGCTGATGGGCATCAGCCTCGCTGAAGCGCACTACGCCAGCAGGCAGCTCATGGGAGTGCTCCGGGCGAAAATGCCCATTGATGAACACCAGACGGGTCGCATCCACATCGATGGGATCAATGGCTTCCTGCCAGGCGCAATTATCGACACTGGCCCAGCGGGCGGGATTATCGTTCTGCAAAGCCAGCAGCGATGTGTATTTCCAGGCTTCGTTCTTGCGGGTCGGCCATGTTGCGCTTGACCAGCGGTCGGCGCCAGTGGCACGCAACGCTGCCAGCCAATGGGGGCTGGACTGCTGTGCTGCCAACTGCAGGGCCTGCTGTTGAAAGTCAGTCATGCCGTTAGCCTTCTCCGTTTTCCAACCAGCTGTAGCCCTTGGCTTCCAGCTCCAATGCCAGACTCTTATCACCGCTCTTGACGATGCGGCCGTCGGCCAACACGTGGACATAATCCGGCACGATGTAGTCCAGCAGACGCTGATAGTGGGTCACCACGATAAAGCTGCGCTTACCGTCACGCATGGAGTTGACCCCGTCTGCGACCACTTGCAGGGCGTCAATATCCAGTCCGGAGTCAGTTTCGTCGAGGATGCACAGATCGGGTTCAAGCAGCATCATCTGCATGATCTCGTTGCGCTTCTTCTCCCCACCGGAGAAACCTTCGTTTACTCCGCGCTTGAGGAAGTTAGCATCCAGATTCACACGTTTGCTGGTTTCCCGCGCCAGTTTCATGAACTCGACAGCGGACAGTTCCGGCAAGCCAGCGTATTTACGCTTGGCGTCCACCGAAACCTTGAGGAACTCCATGTTACTGACGCCGGGGATTTCGACCGGATACTGGAACGCCAGAAACAGACCGTTACGCGCCCGCTCCTCGGTGTCCAGCGCCAACAGATCCTGCCCCTTGAAGGACACGCTGCCGGCAGTGGCCTCATAACCGGGACGACCAGATAGCACGTTACCCAGTGTGCTCTTGCCCGAGCCGTTCGGCCCCATGATGGCGTGTACTTCACCGGGTTTGATTTCGATATCCAGCCCCTTGAGGATATCTTTCTCTTCAACTTTAGCGTGCAACCCTTTGATCGATAACATATATTCTGCCTGATAAACTGTATTGAATTGGTCGTGTCAGCGCTCTCGGCTCGGGTTAACCCACCGAGCCTTCCAGACTGACTTCCAGCAACTTGCCTGCCTCTACCGCAAACTCCATCGGCAACTCCTTGAACACCTCACGGCAGAAACCGTTAACGATCATGGAGACGGCCTTTTCGGCGTCCAGACCGCGTTGCTGACAGAGGAACATCTGGTCATCGCTGACCTTGGAGGTGGTGGCCTCGTGTTCAATCACGGCGGTTGGATTCTTGCTTTCGATGTAGGGGAAGGTATGCGCACCGCAACGGTCACCAATCAGCAGCGAGTCGCATTGGGTGAAGTTTCGTGCCCCTTCGGCGCCCGGGTTGATACGTACCAGACCACGGTAGGCCTGATTACTCCGGCCGGCAGAAATCCCTTTGGCAACAATGGTTGAGCGCGTGTTCTTACCAAGGTGGATCATCTTGGTGCCGGTATCGGCCTGCTGGAAGTTGTTGGTCAGGGCCACGGAGTAGAATTCGCCCACGCTATTGTCACCCTTGAGGATGCAGCTGGGGTACTTCCAGGTGATGGCTGAGCCGGTTTCTACCTGGGTCCAGGAGATCTTTGCGTTGGTATGGGCTACACCGCGCTTGGTCACAAAGTTGTAGATACCGCCCTTGCCTTCGGCGTCGCCCGGGTACCAGTTCTGGACCGTGGAGTATTTGATCTGGGCATTATCCAATGCCACCAGCTCGACTACCGCTGCGTGCAGTTGGTTTTCATCACGCATTGGCGCGGTGCAGCCTTCGAGGTAACTGACGTGGGAGCCTTCATCGGCGATGATCAGCGTCCGTTCGAACTGTCCGGTATTCAATTCATTGATGCGGAAGTAGGTGGACAGCTCCATGGGGCAGCGCACGCCTTTGGGGATATAAACGAAGGAGCCATCGGAGAATACTGCCGAGTTCAGCGCAGCGTAGTAATTGTCCTTCTGCGGAACGACGGTACCCAGGTATTTCTTGACCAGATCTGGATAATGTTTGATCGCTTCGCTGATTGGACAGAAGATGACGCCTGCCTCGGACAGCTTCTCACGGAAGGTAGTCACCACGGATACCGAGTCGAACACCACATCCATCGCAACGCCTGCCAGCGCTTCCTGCTCGTGCAGCGGAATGCCCAGCTTTTCATAAGTAGCCAGCAGCTCGGGGTCGACTTCGGCCAGGCTTTTCGGGCGGTCGGCCATGCTCTTGGGAGCAGAGAAGTAGGATACGCTCTGGAAGTCGATTTCGGGATACTTGACATGCGCCCAGGTCGGCTCTTTCATTTCCAGCCAGGCGCGATAGGCTTTCAGGCGCCACTCCAGCATCCACTCCGGCTCTTCCTTGCGCGCAGAGATGAAGCGAATGACGTCTTCGTTCAGACCGGGCGGAAGGGTGTCGGATTCAATGTCGGTATGGAAGCCGGCAGCGTATTCCGTCTTGATCAGGTTCTCGACTTCTTGAGTCACGGTATCACCTCAATCTCGCAGTCAGGTCAGTACATGACTGCACTTTATGTCAGGCTGCAATACCTCTGCGGGTATTACGCAAATTGGTGCGGCAAGCCGCCGGGTCAGATGATGCGTTCCAGGTTGTCGCTGCTCGGCCGGGAGCAATTGCCCCGATCCTGGCGGGTGCGCACCTGCTGGATATCATCACGGGAAACCAGATCGGCAAGGGTTATCTCACCAAGGAAGTCACGCAAGCGTGCGCTCAAATCTGTCCATAAATAGTGGGTCAGACAAACCTCGCCATGCTGGCAGTCACCCTGGCCCAGGCAGCGGGTGGCATCCATCGAATCATTAACCGCTTCGACAATCTGAGCCACGCTGACAGCTGCAGCACCACCAGCGAGGCGATAACCACCACCAGGCCCGCGTATACTTTCCACCAGCTTGCTGCGGCGTAGCTTGGCAAACAGTTGTTCCAGGTAGGACACCGATACGCCTTGGCGCTGGGAAATATCAGCCAGAGTGATAGGCCCCTGCTCTTCGTGCAGAGCCAGATCCAACATGGCAGTAACCGCGTAACGGCCTTTGGTGGTCAGTCGCATAACGATCCCCGCGTCCGATTTTCTGAAACCGAACTATGCAATATCCAACCAATTTAGTCAACTATTACCCCGCCTTCTCCGGCTCTCTCGGGCGCATAGTATAGAGACATCGGCCCGAGGCTTGAAGTCAAAGCGCCGCCGTGTTCTTCTTGGGTGTTTCAAGGTCAAAACAGCTGATACAGAAGAGATTTGCGTGTATCTTTCACGCACTTCAAGAATATGCCCCATCAGGAGTTACCAATGAGCCACGAAAAACAATTTTACATCAACGGCCAGTGGGTTGAGCCCAGCACCACGCAAACGGTTGACGTGATCAACCCGGCTACCGAAGAAGTAGTCGCCACCATTGCCATGGGCAGTGAACAGGATGTGAATGCCGCTGTGGCTGCGGCCCGCAAGGCCTTTGAAAGCTATTCACAGACCAGTCGCGAAGAGCGTATCGCGCTGCTGGAGCGTATTCTGGAAATCTATCAGCGCCGCAGCGCCGAGTTCGCCGAAGCCATTACCCTGGAAATGGGTGCCCCAGCCAAGCTGTCCAAATATGCTCAGGCTCCGTCAGGCACTGGTCACTTTGCTGCCGCTCTGAAGGCGTTGAAGGAATTCGAATTCGAGGAGCGCATCGGCAACACCCTGGTGGTCAAGGAGCCGATTGGCGTCTGCGGCCTGATTACCCCCTGGAACTGGCCGGTCAACCAGCTGGCCTGCAAGATTGCACCGGCGCTGGCTACCGGCTGCACCATGGTACTGAAACCCTCTGAAGTCGCCCCGCTGTCCGCCCTGCTGCTGGCGGAAGTGCTGGACGAAGCCGGCGTACCTGCCGGCGTATTCAACCTGATCAATGGTGACGGCCCCACGGTCGGTTCGGCCATGTCCGGCCACCCGGATATCGACATGATGTCCTTTACCGGCTCAACCGGTGCCGGTCGGCAGGTCATGAAAAACGGTGCCGAGACTATCAAACGGGTTGCACTGGAATTGGGTGGCAAATCCGCCAACATTCTGCTGGATGATGCCAATTTCGAGAAGACCGTCGCTCACGGTGTCATGTCCTGCATGAACAACAGCGGTCAGTCCTGTAACGCCCCTACCCGCATGCTGGTACCCAATAGCCGTATGGATGAGGTCGTTGCCATCGCCAAGGCAGTTGCCGGCAAGGTCAAGGCCGGAGATCCTGATGCAGCGGATACCACCATCGGGCCGGTTGTTTCCAAGGCGCAGTGGAGCAAGATTCAGGATCTGATCGGCAAGGGCATCGAGGAAGGCGCTAACGTTGTGGTCGGTGGCCTTGGTCGCCCTGAGGGTCTGGACAAGGGCTATTACGTGAAACCGACCATCTTCAGCCATGTCACCACTGATATGACCATTGCCCGGGAAGAAATCTTCGGGCCGGTACTGTCCATCATCGGTTATGAAGATGAGGCGGATGCCATCCGCATCGCCAACGATACCCGTTATGGCCTGTCTGGCTACGTTTCATCCGCTGACCTGGATCGCGCCCGCAACGTTGCCCGCCAGATTCGCACCGGTATGGTTCACTTGAACGGCGCACCACTGGATAACGACGCACCGTTCGGCGGTTACAAGGAGTCTGGCAATGGTCGTGAGTGGGGCCACTACGGTTTTGAGGACTTCCTGGAAGTGAAATCCATCTTCGGTTATTACGCTGCAAGCTGATCCTGGGTTACCTGCCTCCGGTGCCATGCTGTAGCACCGGAGGCGGGCTCCACCAGACCGCTATGACCGAACACAGGGAGAAGTATCGGATGAAGAAATTGAATCTCCCCGGAACGAAACCGGAATAACCTGCGTTGACAATGTCAGCTGGTCACATCGAGTAGGGTGAGGCGTCGCCGCCTCATCCCTCTCACAGAACCGTACGTACGGGCCTCGTATACGGCTCATGCACACATTTATCCCTAAGTTAC